>JAAUYH010163649.1_pt1 | contig 12824 bp, 9 predicted proteins | sample 7278061 | NCBI WGS metagenome assembly JAAUYH01 (sample SAMN14350203, study PRJNA611818) | marine sediment metagenome | isolation source: surface marine sediment (0.6m) | place: French Polynesia: Moorea | collected 2018-08
AACCGAACACAGATCAGTGAGCTGATAAGATCTATCTGGGATTCTGTGCTGGACGAGATCTCAGAAAGCAGGAACTTGAGCGTAGTCGAGCTCAACAACATTGCCGATACCCTCGGCGCAAGGACACCGGAATTGGCGGTATCGAGTGGACTTGTAGACGGTATCTTGTATTTCGATCAGTACGAAGAACGATTGAAGAAAGCCTCGGGAACAGTAATTGATGATGATCAGAACTATATAAGCCTTACAGACTATGCAAAGGCTTCCAGTGGTAAGAAACTTCAGAAAGGTAAAGATAAAATTGCCATAATATTTGCCCAAGGCGAGATGTTCTACGGTGAAGGGGATGAGAATAGGATTGGTCAGGGAATAATTGTTAAAGCCTTAAAAAAAGCGAGGGAAGCAGAAAATGTAAAGGCCATTGTACTACGTGTTGATTCTCCAGGTGGTAACGCCCTTACCGCCGATATCATATGGCGGGAACTAATGCTTACCAAAGAAGCAAAACCCCTGGTGATCTCAATTGGCGACATAGCAGCATCCGGTGGTTATTATATGGCAGTAGCAGGCGATAAGATCTTTGCGGAACCTACCTCCATAACAGGATCGATCGGGGTTTTCGGGACAATTCCGAACATTAGTGGTCTGGCAGGGAATATCGGCATCAATGCCGAACAGGTAGGCACCAATAAAAATTCTGTTGACTACTCCGTTTTCGAACCGATGAGTGATGAATTTCGAGCTTACATCACTGAAAGTATAGCCACTACCTACAGCGTTTTTCTCGACCGTGTAGCCCTGGGAAGGGAAATGAGCGTAGAGGATGTAGAAAAATTGGCCCAGGGTAGGGTATGGAGCGGTGTTGATGCGGTTGAACTAGGCCTAATTGATGAATTGGGAGGTTTAGAGGAAGCCATTGAAGAAGCCGCAGAATTGGCAGAGTTGGAGGAATATGGTATTCGAAAATATCCGAAATATAAGTCGGATTTCGAACGTTTTATGGAAGATGTAGGCGGTGCAGGCGCCAGTGTAAAGGAAACTTTTATCGAGCAGGAAATAGGTACTGAAGCCTATGATATTATAAAAGAAATACGTGCGGCTTTAAAGCAAAAAGGTATACAGGCTCGCATGCCCTTTACAATTAAGATCCAATAATGCATGAGTCCTAAGGACAAAAAGCTTGCGTACAGAATCTACCTGTACCTGGGAGCTCTTTTTATTACCTCCCTGGTGGTTTCTAACCTGATCTTTCAGAAGTTCTTTTATTGGAAACCCTTTGGTGATATTACTGTATTTGATGCTCCCCTTTTTGAGATCTCTGTAGGTGTCTTACCCTACCCGCTAACTTTCCTGATTACTGATCTCATTTCGGAGATTTTCGGAAAGAAGAAGGCCAACCAGATTGTAACAGCGGGTATCTTTGCATCCTTTTTCTCTATGGGGATCGTTCTGATTTCTGATATTGCCCCTGCTATCCCAAGCTCCCCAGTAAATAATGAAGAATTCAGTAAGGTTTTTGCCCTATCACCCATTGCGGTCCTGGCATCTATGCTGGCCTATCTCTGTGCTCAGTACGTGGATATTGCGATCTACCACTTTTGGAAAAGACTTACAAGCGGGAGATATCTCTGGCTTCGAAATAACTTTTCCACTTTTTCCTCCCAAATAATAGATACTACTACTGTTGTAGGTTTACTATGTGTTTTCGGGGTCATCCCATGGTCTATGTTTAAAGGGCTGGTTATCAGCGGTGTCCTCTTTAAGATCTTTATCGCCTTGCTCGATACACCTCTTTTATATCTATGTGTTTACATCATAAGAAGGCGCTTTAATCTCAAGATGGGAGGTGAAATAAACCTCGAATCCTAAAACTTTTTCTTAAAAAGTGCGGTATTTCTTCGAATAAGGTTTCCAAAGCATAATAATTGTACCGATTTTCTGTTCTATTCCAAAAGTGAGCAGTGTATTATGAGAAAGAAAATTACCCGAATCTTCATTTTCCTGATTTTACTCCTTGTGGCCCTGGTAATTGCCCTCCCTTCACTTATGGAGAAAAAGGTGGGCCAGTTACTAAAAGCCAACGTGAACAATAGCATTGACGGACAGTTCGATTTTACTGAACTGTCACTTAGTCTCTATAGCGACTTCCCGATTGCCACGGTGGCTTTAGATAGTGTCAGTCTTATTAATATGACACCCTTTGAGGGCGATACCCTGTTCCGGGCCTCCCATGTAGTTGTCAAAATGGGTGTCAAAGAGTTTTTTCAAGGGGTAGATGATCCTATCGAGATCAAGGAATTTGCTGTAAAGGATGCTACCCTTGATATATTGATTAACGAGCAAGGATTGGCCAACTATGATATTACCGATACTTCTGAAGATGATCAAGCTGTTTCAACAACCGAAAATTCTACCATTCTTGCTATTAGATCTTATGAAATTTCAAATTCAAAGATCATATATCAGGACAAAGCATCTGATTATCATCTGATAATCGAAGATTTCAATCACAGCGGAAGCGGTGATCTTTCTGCAACGAATTCCGAGTTGGATACCAGCACTGAAGCAGTGGTATCATTCACTATGGAGAGTACCAAATACCTGGATCAAAATACAGTTCAACTTCAGGCGCTTTTAGGAATAGACCTGGAAAGCAACATCTTTACTTTTAAAGAAAATAAAGCTGTAATCAACAGGCTCCCTTTTGCTTTTGACGGATCGATAAGAATAGGGGAGGAGGAGCAGGAAATGGATCTGTCCTTTAAAACTATCTCATCTGATTTTAAAAACTTCCTTGCGCTCATCCCGGAAAAATACTCTAAGGATATTACCCATTTGCAGACGGAAGGTAACTTCGATATCAGCGGAAGTTGTAAAGGCATTTTGAGTGAGGAGACCATACCCGAATTCAATGTACAGATGACCGCACAAAATGCTTCCTTCAAATATCCCGATTTGCCCAAGAAAGTGGAAAACATATTTATCGATGCAGTAGTAGAAAATACCACAGGCATCGCTGACGATACTGCAATACGTATTGAGAAGGCGTCTTTTAAAATTGATGAAGATGTGTTTGAACTACAGGCATTGATCACAGAACTGAACGGAAATACAGATGTTCAATCACATGCAAAAGGAACAGTGAATCTCAGTAAACTTGCTCAGGCATATCCTGTCCCTTCGTCGGTTGCCATTCGAGGAAACCTAAAGGGTAATATCAGTTCCTCATTTAATTTGGAAGCGATAGAAAACAAAGATTACAAGAACATTGATCTCAAGGGAAAGGTTGAAGTACGCGGTCTGAACTACGCATTCGAGACGCTACCACATCCGCTTAAGGTTCATACTCTAGATGCAGAACTCGACTCAAAAAAGATTGAAATTACCGAAGTAGCTGGCATTACCGGATCTACAGATTTCAGTGCTACTGGCCAACTCGAAAATATTCTTGGTTTTCTTTTCAATGAGGAAGTATTGAAAGGTGAATTTGATATGCGCTCCAACTCGTTTGTTGTTGCTGATCTTATTCAAGAAGAGACCTCTGAGGAAGACCAGGATACAGATTCAGAAGAGTCGTTTAAAGTGCCCACCTATTTGGATATTGAGCTTGATGCACTAGTAGGCAAGGCAATATATGACGATATAGTGATGTACGATCTTGCCGGAAACCTGAGAATAAAGGATGAGGTGATCACCTTTTCTCAGATCTCTTCCAGGATGTTCGATGGACGTGCTATTATAGATGGGATAGTTTCTACCAAAGGCACGGAACCTTCTTTCGATTTGACACTCGATATGTCTAAACTCAATATTGGAAGTACATTCCAGGCTGTAGATCTATTGAATACACTGAGTCCTGCAGCCAAGGCACTCGATGGGCGTCTGAGTACTAAAATTGCATTATCCGGAAATCTTACCGATGGTCTGGACCTTGATCTGAGTTCGCTTACAGGTGATATGCTTGCAGAGATCCTCACAGCAAATATAGATCCGGAGAAAGCCCCTGTAATGAATCTCTTGGATACAAAATTAGGCTTTGTGGCTTTTGACAAGATGGATCTTTCTGGCTTAAAAACGGCCCTCTCTTTCGACAATGGCAAGGTACATGTGAAACCTTTTAGAATAAACTATGACGACATCTCCATGGAGGTAAGTGGTGGACATTCCTTTGCCAATGCTTTGAACTACAACATAGAATTTGATGTTCCAGCTCATTATTTGGGGAACGATGTCAATAAATTACTGGCCAGTATAGATGATGAATCTCTAGAAAGTATTACCGTACCTGTTATTGCGAATATTGGCGGTTCTTACGGTCAGCCCAGCATCAAAACTGACCTGAAGGCACAGGTAAGAGATCTTACGGATCAATTGGTGGAAATTCAGAAACAGAAGTACATCAATAAGGGTAAAAAGCAAGTCAATGAGCTTGTTAGCAATGTCCTTTCAGGCAGCAAGGAAGAATCTCAGGAGAGTGATGTAAAGAAGGAGAACTCTAATGTACTTGTAGACGCTATTACAAAATCCACTAGTAGAAAAACAGATAGCGCAGCCAGCAAAACCAATTCTGATAAGGCTATCAAAGAAACCGCCAAAAGTATTTTAGGTGGTCTGCTGGGCTCTAAGAACAAAGCTGTTACCGCGAAAGATACACTCAATTAATGTCCAGAGCCACATAATACCCTTCGTTAGCCCGAACGTTAAAGACAGTATTATCTTCAAAGATCAGATACTGCCCTTTGATACCTTTTAACTTGCCGTGGAATTCCGGATTTTTTTCAAGGTTTAGACTTTTTACTTTATCCGGGTAACGGAGCACAGGAAACTCCAATTCTATTTCACTGCGGTTGTTCAGATAGAATTCAGCCGATTCCTCAGGAACGTGGACCTTTAGTTTATCGCGCCACTCTGCCAGGTCCTGATCGATTACTTCATTGGTGAGCATCTTTCTCCAATTGGTCTTATCGCTTAGATGTTCTTTTAGGGCCACTTCGGTGATACCTGCAAGATAGCGATTAGGTGCTTCCATGATCTCAATGGCCTCATGCGCACCCTGGTCGATCCAGCGGGTTGGGATTTGCGATTTACGTGTCACACCAACCTTAATGTTGCTGGAATTAGCCAGGTAAACTATATGTGGTTGTAATTGTATTTTCTTTTCGTATTCAAGATCCCTGTCTTCTTTATCTAAATGCGCTGTGCTCAGTTCAGGGCGCATTATCCAATCGCCAGCGGCAGGTATTTCAAAGAAACAACTGCGACAGAATCCCTGCCGGTAAATAGGCCTGTCCTCACCGCAGTTAAGACACTGATATTTTAGAAATTTCATGTGAAGTTGCCTGTCTAATACCTGGTTGAGGTTGAGGAAGTCACTATCAAAAATCAGATAATATTGAATAGGACTGCCCAATTCTGTCTGCATTTTTCGCAATACACCCTTATAATGCATATCTCTAAATTCTGTCCAATCTATTTGAAAAAACTAACTTAAACACTTATTTTTAATTTATCTAATCACAGTAAAATTATCGTTTTACTCGTGAATTTCTGGGGCGACAGGTTGGTTGAAGTTTAAAAAGACAGAGTTTTCCAGAACTTCATGAATTCCAACCGTTTTAAGGACAATACCCGGGATGTAAAGATACCTATTATGGCCATACCACTTTTAAATTCAATTGCCTCATGGCTTCTTAAAAAGCGATATCATCAGATAGAGCTTTTTCTCAAATATCCCGCTGAGGTCCAGCAGGAAGTCCTTCAACAATTACTAGACCTGGCGGCGGATACCGAATTGGGTAAGCAATATGAATTCGGTACTGTGAATAACTACGAACTTTTCAGGGAACGCGTACCTATGGTTACCTATGAAGATATGGAACCGATCATTGAGCGAACTCGGAAAGGAGAACAAAATATTTTCTGGCCTACAGCGATTAGATGGTTTGCCAAGAGCAGCGGGACTACAAATGCGAAGAGCAAGTTTATACCTGTTAGCCTGGAAGCACTTGAAGACTGCCATTATAAATCCGGGAAAGACCTGCTCTGTCTATATCTGAACAATAATGAAAATTCTCAATTATTCAACGGAAAAGGTCTGCGCCTGGGAGGAAGCAAAGAACTCTATGAGGACAATGGTACCTTTTTTGGAGATTTGTCTGCTATACTCATAGACAACATGCCTTTTTGGGCAGAATTCAGTAGTACTCCGAGTAACCGGGTATCACTTATGAGTGAATGGGAGACCAAAATGGGAGCTATTATTGCCGAGAGCATTCAAGAGAATGTCACCAGTCTGGCGGGCGTACCTTCCTGGATGCTTGTCCTACTGAACAAAGTGTTGGAAGTTACCGGACAAGAGCACCTTTTAGAAGTTTGGGAGAATTTAGAGGTTTATTTCCACGGTGGGGTGAGTTTTAACCCTTATAGGGAACAGTATGAACGTCTGCTACCAAGAAAGAGTTTTAAATACTACGAGATCTACAATGCCTCAGAAGGCTTTTTTGCGATTCAGGACATGAATCATTCGGAAGATCTTCTCCTGATGCTCGATTACGGTATCTTTTATGAATTTATACCTATGGATACTTTCGGTACTCCAACAGAGAGAATAATACCTCTATGGGAAGTAGAAACGGGAGTAAACTATGCTATGGTGATCACCACCAATGCGGGACTGTGGCGCTATAGAATAGGGGATACAATCCGATTCACCTCTACTGAGCCGTACCGTATCAGGGTTACTGGCAGGACCAAACATTATATAAATGCATTTGGAGAAGAGCTAATCATTGAGAATGCTGAGGAGGCACTGAGGAATAGTTGCGAGAAAACTGGTGCCGAGATAACGGATTACACAGTTGCACCTATCTATATGTCGGGCAAAGAGAAAGGTGCGCATGAATGGATAATTGAGTTTCGGAAAGCACCGGATGAGATAGAACACTTTACTGAAATCTTGGACGAGGCACTCAAGAAAGTTAATTCGGACTATGAGGCCAAACGCTACAATAATATGACCTTAACCAAGCCAAAAGTCCATATGGCACCGGAAAAAACCTTCTATAATTGGCTAAAATCTAAAAACAAACTTGGTGGACAACACAAGATCCCCAGATTGAGCAATGATCGTAACTACGTCGAGGAATTACTTCAGATGAACAAATAATTCAGGATTTTTAAACCCTATTTATCAATTTTAGGATCTGATTTATACCCAACAACCAATAAAATCATTCCCATGGCAGAGCGACTGGTAGTAGTTTCAGATATGTGGGGATCTAAAAAAGGCCTCTGGATCACATCTTACCTGGGATATTTGCAGCAATATTTTGATATTGTATTTTACGATAGCCGCGAATTGGCCCAAATAGATAAAAATATTGGCAATTCCGATGCCGTATATTCCGCATTCATCGAAGGAGGTATGGAGACTGCGGTCTCACAACTTTTGGCCAAAGAGAAAGAAAAGAGTCATTATCTTACCTTTTGTGCCGGTGGAACCATTGCCTGGAATGCAGCATTAAAAGGTTTGCCGATGAATTCACTTTACGCGGTATCTCCTATAGATCTTGATAAGTCGAGCACAGCACCAGACTGTCCTGTTACACTTTTATACGGTGAGCTGGAGGGTAAGAAACCTGGTACGGATTGGGCAGTGCAGACAAAAAGTATTATCGAAATTGTGCCCAACTTCGGCCACGAGATGTACAGTGATGAAAAGATAATCAAAAAAGTATGTCTGGATTTGCTGGAAATTGTACTTAAAAAGCAATATCAGCTCTAAGAAACAACTTTTAACTTCTTAATCGTCTCGAAAGAAAGCTTTTGCTCTGCGTAAGGCTTTGTTACCTTAAATTCCTTTTCTTCTGTACTGGGCAATTCGAACATTGCATCTGTAAATACAGCTTCGCAGAGTGAACGTAATCCTCTGGCACCTAGATTGTACTCCACTGCCTTGTCTACGATATAGTCCAAAGCTTGTTCGGTAATTTTAAAGCTGATCCCATCCATGGCGAAAAGCTTTTCGTACTGCTTCATAATGGCATTTTTGGGCTCTGTAAGTATGGCTCTGAGTGCTTTTTCGTCCAATGGGTCCATATGGGTGAGTACGGGTAACCTGCCAATGATCTCGGGTATCAAACCGTATTCTTTGAGATCTTTTGGTATTACGTACTGGAGTACGTTGGTATCATCAAGAACATCTTCCACTTTAGATGCGCTATAACCAATAGCTTTCATATTAAGCCTTTTGGTAATGATCCGTTCTATACCGTCAAATGCACCTCCAGCTATAAATAAAATATTTTCGGTATTTACCTCTATGAATTTTTGATCGGGGTGCTTTCTACCGCCTTTGGGAGGAACATTCACCATTGTACCTTCGAGTAGTTTCAGCAGCCCTTGTTGTACACCCTCTCCCGAGACATCTCGTGTAATGGATGGATTATCGCTTTTTCTCGCAATTTTATCAAGCTCATCAATAAAAACGATTCCACGTTCGGCTTTCTCAAGATTGTAGTCCGCTGCTTGCAGCAAGCGGGTAAGGATGCTTTCAACATCTTCACCAACATAACCGGCCTCCGTAAGTACTGTGGCATCCACTATTGCCAATGGAACATTGAGCATACGGGCAATTGTTTTTGCGATCAGTGTCTTCCCAGTACCAGTTTGCCCCACCATTACGATGTTACTTTTCTGGATCTCCACATCATCATCCTTAGAGCGGGGTTGCAGAAGTCTTTTATAGTGGTTGTAGACAGCAACTGACAATACTTTCTTCGTACGTTCCTGTCCGATGACATAGGTGTCCAGGAATTCCTTTATCTGCCGGGGTTTTTTTAATATTAGCTCTGAGGAGAGGTCGTCGCTTTTGGACTGTCTGGATTCTTCGGCGACAATACCGTGCGCCTGCTCTATACAGCGGTCACAGATATGAGCATCCAAACCAGCTATGAGCAGATTGGTTTCAGGCTTTTTCCTGCCACAAAATGAACATTCCAGATTCTCCTTTGCCATATTACACTATAGAATATACAATAAGTATAACGAATCTATCTCAATTTTGGTTTACGTTGGCCCGGATTAGTAGATTTTAGTCGATCTTAATCGCTATCCCTATCCAGTATTTCATCTATCATACCGTATTTCAGGGCCTCTTCGGCCTTCATCCAGTAATCTCGGTCGCTGTCTTCATATACTTTATCAAATTTCTGCCCGGTATGGTCTGAAATGATATGATATAACTCATCTTTGATCTTTAGGACCTCATTAGCGGCAATTTCAATATCGCTGGCCTGACCCTGGGCTCCTGACATGGGCTGGTGGATCATTACCCTGGAATGCTTAAGACCGCTACGCTTCCCCTTTTCTCCGGCACAGAGTAAGACTGCTGCCATGGATGCTGCCATACCAGTACATATGGTTGCAACATCAGGTTTTATAAACTGCATTGTATCGTAAATACCAAGACCTGCGTACACACTTCCACCAGGTGAATTTATATATATCTGGATATCCTTTGATGAGTCTGCGCTTGCTAAAAATAATAACTGAGCCTGTACTATATTGGCAACCTGGTCACTTATGCCAGTTCCCATAAAAATTATTCTGTCCATCATCAGCCTGGAAAAGACATCCATGGCTATAGCATTTAACTGTCTTTCCTCGATGATATTTGGGGTCATGCTAACAGGATACATACTGCTGATAATACGTTCGTAGTACATGCTGTTGATACCCTGGTCCTTAATAGCGAAATCTTTAAACTCTTTATCGTAATTCATTAGTTATGTCAAAGTTTTAAAAAAAATGAGCCGAAAATTAAGATTTCGGCCTCGTAAAGATACTCAATTTTGCATTATCCCGTGGTGGTTCCTAGCTATGCAACTCTGGTATCTCAACCAATAGTAGCCGGAATTCAGACGATGCACCCTACTCAATGCATCCCGGACCAGTTAACCGTATACTTCTTTGATGAAGTTGTCGTAAGTGACTTCCTTAACCTTCAGGTTGGCTTTCTCTTTGAAGAGGTTTAGCAGCTTCTGACTCATAAGTTGCTCAGAAAGGCGTTTTACTTCTTCCTGGTTGCTCATTATGCGAGCAGTTATATTTTCCAGTTCCTCTTCTTCAGGATTCATATGCCCGTACTGAGCCATTTGACCTCTGATAAAGTCTTTGGCAAAGTCCTTTAATTCCTCAAACTTAAGCTCTATACCGTGATCTTTAATAATTTTACCTTCGATGAGCTGGTAGCGAAGTCCTTTTTCAGATCTTTCGTATTCGTCTTTGGCCTCGTCTTCCGTCAGTGGTTTCTCTCCTGTTAACTGGATCCATTTTTTGAGGAATTCGGCAGGCAGATCGAACTTTACAGTCTCTATCAGACGTTCGGTAACGTCGTTTAACAATTTTTGATCGGTTTGTTGCTCAAATTGCTTTTCAGAATCTTCCTTTATACGACTCTTTAATTCTTCTTCAGAAGTAATTGCGTCCTTACCGTATAGCTTGTCGAACAATTCCTGGTTGAGATCAGCGGGTACACGCTCGTTGATCTCCTCGATCAGAAACTTCAGTTCCACGTCCAGTGCATCCGCTTTCTCCCGGTTGACACCAAGAGCTGATGCCAGAAGATATTCCTCTTTAAAAAGTCCTTTGCTCTTCAAGGTCACTTCATCACCTGCTTTCTTACCCAAGAGTGCGTTAAGGGCTTTTTTACTTTTTAATTTTTCTAATTCAATCAGAGTTTTATTGTTTATCTCTTCCTCTTCATTGATGAAGGTACCACTCACTTCGTTTTGATTTGTTACTTCACTTTGGGCAACTATTTTACCAAATTGTTTCCTCATTCGATCAACCTGGTCATCGATCATCTTTTTGTCGGCCACGATCTTGTAATGTGTGATCGCCTTTTTGGTCTTAAGTGGTGCTTCAAACTCCGGAGCTAAACCGAGTTCGAATTCGAAGGCAAAATCCTCGGCATCCCAGTTGAAATTATCTTGTTGTTTGGGAAGTGGATTACCAAGTACATCCAACTTTTCCTCCGTTAAATATTTGTTGAGATTGTCTTGTAACAACTTATTGACCTCATCAACCAACACGGCCTTGCCATATTGTTTTTTTATCAACCCCATAGGAACCTGGCCCTTTCTGAATCCAGGAATATTGGCCTGCTTCCTGTAATTCTTGAGAATCTGCTCCACTTTCTCGCTGTAGTCTTCTTTGGAAATTGCAACGGTCACAACGGCATTCAATGCGTCTATCTGTTCTTTCGTAATCTGCATTTCTTACTCTTGTTTTGCATGTATAAATGGCATGCAAAAGTAGAACATTTTACATTGTCCGACAAGTTTTAAGAACAGACCAAACGATTAATCTATCAACTCGTTTTTTCTTCTTTCAGGAAGGAATTGAAAATAGATTGAAGCAAGGAAAGCAGGAGGCTAAAAAGTAAGGCCCACCAGATGTTAGCTACGTCAAATCCACCGATAAGAGCATCCGCAATCAATATGATCCCGGCATTGATAATTAATAGAAAGAGACCTAAGGTGAGAATTGTAACAGGCAGAGTCAATAAGATCAGAAGTGGTTTCACTATCAGGTTAAGCAGGCTGAGGACAATAGCCACGATAACTGCGGTAGTGTAAGAATCCACTCCTACTCCGGGCAAAACCCTGGCCAGGATCAGTACGGCAAGTGCGCTTAATAGAATCTTTAGTATAATTCTCATAGGTTGGTTATTAAAATAAAAAGGTGCCTGTTTTCAGGCACCCTTAAAGTAGTCAATAAATCTTTAATTTACATACAGACCGGTAAAATCCAGTGGTTCTACTTCGGGCAGGGTAGCCCCGTATTTAGCATTTATAGCCTGTATAAACAGATTTGCCAACAATGCGTAGCCTCTGGGTGATGGATGTACGCCATCAAGTGAAAAACCACCGCCTGTGGCATAAGTATCTGTGACCACACTGCCATCACTTAAAGTAACACCCGTACTGGCAAATGTTTCCAGGTAAGCATTGGCGTCTACAAGTGCCAGATCGTATTGTGCGGCCAACGCTTCAATAGTCTGGTTATATGCTGCAAGAGCCGTAGCAACAGCCTGTTGCTCTTCAGGTGTTAGTACCCATTGATCTGCTAGTGGTACAGCTACTCCATTAATTGAAGTCGGATCATTAGGATTGGCCAGCGTTCCAATAATTGTCTGTGATGTAAAGACTAAAAAATCATCTGCAGTGGCCTGCCGCATATTGATAAGGGCTGGATTGAAACCTGTTAGATCCGTAAGATCCTCATCGATGAGTACCACGGCATTTGATTCGCCTTCTGAAAATGATATCGTTCTTCTGGCCAACTCATCGGCTGAAATGACACCTCCCATCTGTAGTTGTGCAAGCCCACCATTATATGCGGCGTAAGCAGTGTTGAGCAGATCTGCGGTAGCGGCATCCAGCGGAACCGGATTGTGCGGTACCGTGGTGAAAAATGGGATGGCTGTAACATCGGGTAAATTTGCAATGGCACCATCGGCATTATTTGCGGTCAATGCTTGCAAAAGCCCATCATAAATTCCGGCAAATGCTGTCGGATCTGTAATATCGCTACTGCCATATGTAGATGGATCAGGATTTCCAGTTTGATCTACACCGCTGCCTCCTGATGTCGCATAACCCAGAATATCATTACTACCGATCCAAAGCGTAAAAAATGTTGGATTCTGTACAACTGCATCTGTTATCACCGTGGTATTTGGATCACTTGCAAAACGTGCAAAATAAGGATTGGCCGTTCCGCCAGCTACACCTGCCACATTGCCGTATCCAGGAGCAACC
>JAAUYH010011594.1_pt1 | contig 12822 bp, 11 predicted proteins | sample 7278061 | NCBI WGS metagenome assembly JAAUYH01 (sample SAMN14350203, study PRJNA611818) | marine sediment metagenome | isolation source: surface marine sediment (0.6m) | place: French Polynesia: Moorea | collected 2018-08
AAATCATTCAAAAGACTATCTTGCCCAGCTTGATCAAAACCGTCGGCTCTTGTCTTGATACAAGCAATTAACCTCCGAGTCAGTATTCAAGTCGCCGGTATAGCCAAACGTGTTTAATCGGTTTTGGCACTGTTTCATGTCCTCAGAGCTAAGCAGGCCTTTCTGTTCCAACACCGCCCAGTTTGAATGGCGGATGACGCAGCCCCATGAAACTTTAGGCTGAGAAATAAGAGTCATCTTGGGATCTAAGGTCATAAATGTGCGAGTCTCGGAGACTAGCGCACTAGCGCCAAATTTGGCGCAAATGTCCGCGTTTGGCGCCTGATTGTCAAAATCGATCACAGAATTGACACTCTCTGAGGTCGAGAGGGTAGAGTTGTTGCTAAAAACAATGCCCAGAACAATGCCCAGAATAAAGATTCCGCCTACAATCGCCATCGTCAAAGGATTTAGATCAAACGCAGGTTCTGACGAGGGTGGAGAGGCCATTGGCGGTCTTTGGGAATAAGGTCTGGGGGGAGAAGAAGGTCGAGATCTACGTCGAGCCATAGAAAAAAATCAGCGTTGAAAATTCAAATCTTTGAGGATGGATTTACGAATCTATATTTAATCCTATTCTACCTAGTCTGACTTTAATCCTGATGGATGGTCGAATTAGGACCTGAAGACAAGGGAGTTTGGTTATCTGTCGAGGCGCACACTGCTTGATCCAGAAGTATTTCATTGAAAACAAAAATAAAGTTAAGATAAGAGCACTTAACATCAAAATCCTGCTCGTGAGTGTTTATACTTTGACGCACCCTCCAAAACGGATCCAACGGCTGTTTGTACAGCGCATTTTTGTGGATAGCCTTACGGTTTTTTGGGGCGATTGGCTAGATTTGCGCATTCGGATCCCACAAGTGGCGGCGTCCGGCCTGGTCTCTCCGCTAATCTATATTTTGGCGTTTGGTCTGGGTTTGGGCAATTCCATCGGTCGCGTCGCTCAAGCTGGCTCTGGGGAGAGCTATGTGAGCTATTTGGAATTCATTCTGCCAGGGATGGTGGCTTTGTCCTCCATGGTGATTAGCTTTGGCGGCACGACATTTTCCATCTGCGGCGATCGCCTCTTCACTAAAACGTTTGAAGAAATGCTCCTTTACCCAGTCCATCCCTTCGCGCTCTATTTGGGCAAAATGTTGGCGGGGGTGGTGCGGGGGCTGATGACCGCTGCCTCGGTGATTCTGGTCGCCGTGTTATTTACAGGCAAGGTTTGGAGCTTTCTAAATCCCCTATTTTTAGCGCTATTGGCGCTCAACTGCGCCATATTTGCTGGATTAGGCGTCATTGTTGGGCTAAACGTAAAGTCATTAGAGAGTGTCGGTTTACTCAATAATTTCTTAATTGTGCCAATGTCCTTTTTAGGGGCCACTTTCTTTGACCCGTCAACGCTACCGAATGTGCTCAAAGGAATTGTCTACATGTTGCCGCTAACCTATACCACTGTTGGGTTGCGGGCCGCCGCCTACCAGCCTATATCGGAGTTTCCCTGGTATTCTTTCCCAATTCTATTCGCGATCGCGGTTGCTCTTTCCATCGTCGGCGCCTTCCAGTTTTCCCATCAGCAAGACTGAATTAGGACGGATCGAAGCAGTAAAGACTGTCCATTTTTTATCAACCCTTCCATCGGCCTCATGACTGGTGTTGGAAAACCTTTTTGGGGATCTCCCGGCGTTGCTGGATCATTATCCGCGAAAAAATTTGGCAACCCTCCAGATTCGATTCTCTTTCCCCATCTTTCTGATCAACCGGTTTAGTTCGATTGGGAACAAGGTTGTATTCTACATTGTCAGAATAGATAGTGAAGGCGATGTGGAAAACTTCAAAAAAGTTGACGACCCCCTTGCAGTCTTCCTCCGACAGCGCCTCAAAATATCTAACCAGATCAGCGATTCTGGCTTCTAAGTGGGCTCTAGACTTGGGACAGATCAATGCAATCTTAAGCAGTAGAATAGCTAGGGTCATCGAATTGTTCTGAGCCCGGAAAAAGTTAAATAACGGAGAAGGTTGGATACGGTCCTCCGTGATTAGATACTCAATTAGCCGATTGCAGGTCCGCAGCAGTAAGGCGTCATTAACTTCTTCATTATCCAGATGCGGATAGAGATGCTCCAGTTTATTGAGCAGTTCCCTTTCAAATATTTGATTGTCTACATCGTCAGGCATCAAGAACATTAAATATTTTTTCAGGCTTTGCTTAAAGCTCTGATATCTGAGCGTTTGTGACTGTTTTAGAAAAATATTCGCCAAATTCTTGTAGTCAAATATTCCCCGTCTGACTAGGATTTTTTTAATCCATAACAACAGGTTGTCTCCTAATCCGGTTGGATTTTCAACTGTGGTTTTTTTGAACAGTGAGTCTGTTTGGGAATAAGCCGTGTACATGGCTAGCTGAAACTTGAACTCATCCTTCAGTTTTTTAGATAGCGCATAGGCTATTTCCCGCTGTTCGATTGGATTACTGGAATCCATATATTGGGAAACGAGTAGATAGGAGGTATACCGATGTGTCCAATGTTTAGTTTTAGTATGCCTTGAGGAGAGAAATCTTAGATCCTGATAGTCTTTACTTCTAGTGAAGTTGACGAGCCATCTTCGCAAACATCTGAGGATGGGTGAAATGGCGGCTTGATGAATGGTTGAATCTGAGATGATGTCAACCAGCTGTTGAATGGCGTGATGGTTTCTGGCGATTTCCCAGTTATTGATCAGAACATAGCAAGTGCGCTTTAAAGTGTTCCTAAATTCATCCTCTCGATGGGAGAGCAAGATAATATGTAAAGCCGCCAGGACATTGGAGTCATGGGAATCAAGATTGTGGATAAATAGTTGTCTAAATACGGTTAGAACTTTTGAGGCCTCCCAAGTCCTAACAATCTCTAAAAAGTAGTTATAAATGGTTTCCTGGGCCTGTTGAATATCCCAACTTATCTTTCCTCGTCCGTCAGTTTGCTGAGATTGACACCGGCCGATAACATTATCCACTCTCATTGATAAACCTAAGTCTCACGCCAATACTACTGTTCGGATAAGCCCACTATTGGCTTGAGACGTTTTGTTTAACGCCTCTACGCACCCTTGGATTTCCAAAAGCTTGTTACCGAACCTTGTCTGCACCCTTTCAAAGCAGACCATGAGTATGCCAAGACACTAGCGCCTAGCAACTGAGCTGCATCGTTTTAAGATCTGGCTATTTTTTCCGCCAGTTTGTCCCTTCTAGACCTGTCTCTAAAATCACATTGATTGATATTGAATATTTAGAGTCATTCCCATAAAAGGAATCTGGAAAAATAGACTAAGTATAATCCGTATATATTAAGTATTATATATCACATTCAATGAAGTGCCTGTAAAGAAGGCTTATTCTATGGAGCAAGACTGTGTAAATCTAGTCGACTATCGAAACTGTTTGGCTGGGAATGAAGTGGTCCCAGAAGAATCTGAATACAATCCAATCAACCAATAAAGCCTGCCGAGACGTTGATTCCAGCGTCTTGGCAGGCCAATGCAAGGTTTTCTCAATCAGGGAGTGTGACGCACCTTTACGGGCTCCAATTGCGAATGGTTGTGGAGGCGCTAACGGTGCTTGATTGGGGGTGTTACATCTTTAAGAGCCTACAGGGGCGGTAACCTTCAACTCAAAAATTCGCTCAATCGTGTCTTCCACGGCTTTATCTGGCGTAGAGGCTCCAGAAGTTACCCCCACTGTAATGGCCCCCTCTGGGAGCCAGGGCTCGGTGAGGGTTAACTCTGCATGGAGGCGCTTATGTTCAATGCGATTGCCAGGGCCGATGCGTTCGGGCCCGTCGATATGGTATGAAGGAATGTCCCGCTCCACGGCAATTTCCTGCAGGTGAGTGGTATTGGAGGAGTTATACCCGCCAATGACCACCATCAGATCGAGGGGCTGGTCTACAAGGCCAAACATGGCGTCTTGGCGTTCTTGAGTCGCGTCGCAGATGGTATTAAAACTGAGGAAATGCTGGTTTAGGGCGAGGGGGCCATATTTCTTCAGCATTGTCCGCTCAAACAGTTTGCCAATCTCTTCCGTTTCCCCCTTGAGCATGGTGGTTTGATTGGCAATGCCGATTTTTTCCAGGTCTATGTCGGGGTCAAATCCCTGGGAGCAGGCGTTGCGGAATTGGGCCATAAACTCATCGCGATCGCCCCCATTCAAGATGTAATCGGCGACATAGGCGGCCTGTTTGAGGTTTAGCACCACCAGATACTTACCCGCAAATGAACTGGTGGCGACGGTCTCTTCATGGTTGTACTTGCCGTGGATAATGGAGGTATAACTGCCCTTCTTATGTTTTTCCACCGTATTCCATACTTTAGACACCCATGGACAGGTGGTGTCCACAATGGTGCAACCTTGGTCGTTGAGCAATTGCATTTCTTGCACGCTGGCGCCAAAGGCAGGCAGAATCACCACATCTCCAGTTTCCACCACTGTAAAATCTTTCTGCCCAGCCTTGACCTCAATGAACCCAACGTTCATTTCTTTAAGGCGTTGGTTGACGCCGGGATTATGAATAATCTCATTCGTAATCCAGATGCGTTCAGCGGGAAAATGTCGCCGGGTTTCATAGGCCATGGCGACGGCTCGCTCAACCCCCCAACAAAACCCAAACGCCTCGGCTAAGCGGATGGTTACCTCGCCCCGCCGGATGGTGTAGTGATTGTCCCGAATTTGCTGGATCAAACTGCTTTGATATTCGGTCTTGAGCTGTCCAGCCACTGCTTCTTCGTGACCAAATCCTTTGCGATGGTAATTGTCTGATTGATGGAGCGATCGCTTAAATGCTTTGGTATCCATGAAACTCCCCACCGGGTGCGAGTATGTTCAGTGCTATCAACAGAATAATGGGGATTGGGGATGGCGCAAAACTATTCGGGAAACAATTCAACTTGATCGAATAATGCGATCGCAGTGCGCCAAACGAGATAACCGGCTCGGTTGAGGTGGATGCCGTCGGTGGTCAGGTCGGCGCGTAGGTTGCCGTCACCATTGGCGAACAGGGGATATAAGTCCAGGAAATAGACGTTATAGGCATCTGCGATCGCCTTAAGTTCCTGATTGACTGCCCGAATGCGGCTATTGGGCAAGACCAAGAGGCGATCTCGGCCTACCCAGGTTGAATTTTCAGCGCCGTGGGGCAAAATTGACTGCACCACAACCTTTGCCTGAGGATGCGCCTGCTTAAGGTACAAAATAATCCCCTCATAGCTGTTCAAGAGGTAAGCATCTTGTTTTCCCCAAACTAGATCATTGATGCCAACCATAATGTAAATAGCTTCCGGTTGGAGGCTATCCATTAAATCCAGTCTTTCCAGCAAGCCGCCCGAGCTTTGCCCAGAAATCCCCTGATTCAGCCAGGTCTTGCGGCCAGGCAGCAGCTCTTGGGGAAACCAGAGGGTAATGGAGTCCCCCAACAAAATTGTGACATGCTTAGGATTTCTAGCTGCAAGCGCTTTCGCCTCCCGACGCAGCAGAGAAATCCACTGTTGATAATTAAGGCGATGGTGCTTTCCCAGTTGAGGAATAATCCTTGAATCAGCCGCTAGCATCGGTTCCAAAACCGACGCATTCGCTTGGGGCAGGACAGAAGAGCGCTCCTCACTGACCTGAGACGTTTCTTGCATTACTAACAGTACGGTCAAGAAAAGAAGACCATTCATGACCAAAGACAGTAACGCCCAAGCGGGAATAGTCTTGATGCGTTTAAGCACTAGCATCAGGCTGTAAGGGGATGGGTCAGATTCTAAACGGATTCCTCTATTCAAGACAAAATCTATAGAAAATCAACAGACCTCGATCGGTCCACAAACACCTTAATTTGTAGACCAAGTATGCCGCCACAAATCATCAAACGTTAAATCGGAAGAGCATCACATCCCCTTCTTGGACGATGTACTCTTTTCCTTCACTGCGCACCAGTCCTTTTTCTTTCGCGGTATTCATTGAGCCCAGCGCCGCCAACTCAGCATAGGAAACGGTTTCGGCTCGAATGAAACCGCGTTCAAAGTCGGTGTGAATCACCCCCGCCGCCTGGGGCGCCACCATGCCCGATTTAATGGTCCAAGCTCGAGTTTCTTTAGGTCCTGTGGTGAAATAGGTCCGCAGGCCCAGCAATTCATAAGTCGCTCGAATCAGAGATTTTAATCCCCCTTCTTCCACCCCAAGGGATTCTAGGAAGTCCGCTCGATCCGCGTCAGGCAACTCAATCAACTCAGCTTCCACTTGGGCGGAAACGATCACAACCTGAGCCTGGTCTTGGTGAGCCGCGGCGCGCACCTTGTCCACCCACTCATTCCCGCTCGCTAAATCTTCCTCAGATACATTAGCCGCATAAATGACCGGTTTTCGAGTCAACAACCCCAACGTTTGAATCAAGCCCTCTTCCTCTTCCGTTAAGTCTGCTTGACGGGCGGATTTTCCTTCATTCAATAAGGGCAGCAATGACTCTAAAACCGCGAGTTCAGCTTGTGCTTCTTTATTGGTGCGGGCTTGTTTTCGAACCCGCTCAATCCGCCGTTCAATTTGGGACAGATCGGCTAACGCCAATTCCAGATTGATAATGTCAATGTCTCGAAGCGGATCGATTGACCCCGAAACGTGGACGATGTCATCGTTTTCAAAACAGCGCACCACGTGGACAATCGCATCGACCTCCCGAATATTGGCCAAAAACTGGTTGCCAAGCCCTTCTCCCTGGCTGGCGCCCTTAACCAATCCAGCAATATCAACAAACTCCACTCGGGCTGGAACAATTTCGGCTGAACTAGAAATTTTGGCCAGCGTCGCCAACCGCTCGTCTGGCACCGCCACCACCCCTACGTTAGGTTCAATGGTGCAGAAAGGAAAGTTAGCAGCTTGAGCTTTTGCGTTGGCGACCAGCGCATTAAATAGAGTCGATTTACCTACATTGGGCAGTCCAACGATTCCAGCTTTCAGCATAATCAGAAATAGAAGTTCTATCGTTCAAGCCTTAATTCTAGAGGATTAGTCGGAGGCTATCGCGTCAAGCTTCCCACCCATTTCCATTTCCTTATAGCTTCGGCCGCCTCAGCGTTGCTATTTTACTGATCCCCTGGCTGTCCATTTCATACCCCCTAATTTTTTCACCGCTGCTGACTTGACAATAATCGTCTGCTGGTATGCTTAGAATACCTATGTATTTTTGTCCTAGCGTAAACGGTGCAGCTATGAAAACTCGCAGGATTAGCGCTTCACTCCTGTTTCCTCTCCTATTGGGGCTGTCTTTAAGTAGCTGCGGCCCAATCCGTTCTCTGTTAGGCGGCTCTGGGGCGAACGGAGATCCGTCCGCTTCGACTCAATTCACTGCCCTCCCTGAAGGTTTCATTCAAGATGAATCGGGCCAAATGCAGATCTCCTTACCAGACGGTTGGATAGAGGAAAAGAAGTTCCATCGCAGTGCTGGGCTTCAGGCCTACAATGAAGCATCTGACCTATATGTCATTGCGTTGGCGGAAAGTAAAGATGTGATAGGTCAATTTAGTTTAGAAGTTAATTCGGGATTCTACCGAAAGCTATTAATTGAGAACTTGGATAGATTTGAAGATCAAGCTCAAACGGAAGTCACCGTCATTAATAGTAATTCCGCCCTTCAGTACGAGATCTGGGGTGAAATTGAGGGGGCCAAGGTGACCTATCTCCACACGACTGTGGTGACAGACTCTATGTACTATCAAATTGTCGCTTGGACCCATACCAATCGGTATGCGAGTCGAAAGTCAGAACTGCAAAATGTGGTGGGTACTTTTCGGGCAATTTGAAGTTGATTCGCTTGAAATGGGTGGTTTGATAGGGTAGGCAACAGGAGATAGTTTAGGGACTCAGTTAGGTATGAGTGATGAGGGGGCTTATTATCCCTTGCCTATTGTCTACCCGCCAACGTCCTCTACCGTTGAAATGATTGAACTTTGACTCAAGGCTTTAGAGAATGTCTCAATCTCAGGCTTCTTGAGGATTGTTTTCACGCTTACATAACACGAGTCCAAACCACTTCTGGTCATCCATAAAGGTTTTTATGGGCGTTAAGCCGTGAGCCTGGAGTTCTTGAGTGAGATCTTCTACATCAAATTTTCGGGAAATCTCACTGAGTAGCATTTCGTCTGCCTCAAAGCTCACGGTGAGATCGAGTGATTCCAGCGTTGCAACTTGAGCTTTCAAACTTTTGAGGTAAATTTCAATTTGGAGATCTGTCTGATTGTAAAACGCCACGTGCTCAAATTGGCGAGGATCAAAATCGCCCTGGAAACGCCAGTTCAGGTGATTGAGCAGATTCAAGTTGAACTGAGCCGTAACGCCCTGACTATCGTTATAGGCGGCTTCGAGCAAATTAACAGATTTGTGAAGATCAACCCCCAGCAGGAAATATTCGCCGGGTTGGAGCGCCGCCGATGCCTGGGTCAAAAAATCACTACAGGCGTTGGGGTTGAGGTTGCCCAAGGTGCTGCCAATAAAGCAAAGCATCCGTGTCGGTAGATTGGCGGAGGGTAACTGGGCCAGAGCCTGTTCGTAGGTGCTGACTAACCCATGGATGCGGAGATTAGGATAGGTGTCTAACAGGTGATGAGCGCTTTCGGTTAACATCGCCCCGCTGACATCAATGGGGATGTAGGCCAGGGGAAATCCATAATCTTGGTAAGCGTCTAATAAAAGTCGAGTTTTGGTGGAGCTGCCGCTGCCTAGCTCTACAAGTTCGCAGGGCCCCGTGAGTTGAGCGATCGCTCCTGCATATTGTTTAAGAATTGAAGCTTCAGTCCGGGTGACATAGTATTCCGGCAGGTCACAGATTTGCTCAAATAACTGAGAACCCAAATCGTCGTACAAATATTTGGGCGGCAGGGACTTTGGTCGGTTGCTTAATCCCTCGATTACATCTTTGCCTTCTTCAAGGGGAGATGTGGAAGTAGAAGGGGAAGGAATTAAGTAGTCAATCGATAACCGTTTTTCGACAGGAATTGGGGTTGAAGATTGAACATCATAGAGCCCCGTTGATGGGGGAAAAGGAGTAACGGTTTCGGATACGTTTGAGTGTTGCATGTAGCTTCACCGATTGTTTGCAGTGGGACCGCCCTCGTCTTATTCATAGGCGATGACCCGTTCAGTATTCTGACATCAGATTACCGATCGATCGTGAATTTAGATCACAATTAGCGGGAACGTCCAAAGACGTCTGAGATTGTTGGGGGTTATTGCAGGAATGAGGGTCTAATGCTGGCTATTGCGTTTTATGCCTGAACCTGGCTAATCCTAATACTCCATTCAATCAACTTTTCAGAAACTTGTTTTTCTACTGTCCTGATGAATATAGTTTGAATTTTTTCACTCCCCTTGGAAGTAGATTGAGGGAGACCTTACCATGAAATTATTAAATTGATTACCCATATGCTGGTGTTAAAGTTGATTCCTGACTTCGTGTGGAGACTTAAGATTGCAAGATGAGACTCAGGCTGTAGTCGCGGTTTCACTAAAACTGAATATCCCCTATGTTGAAGCCAACACGCTGGTTAAAAATTGGTTAATAGACTATCCAGAATATGATCAACAATCATTATTAGATTGGACTTTGGCGGGTGATGTCGCCTACGTCGATAGTCAACTGAGGGTTACTCCTTACACAACTGACCAAGAATTATCTTGGTTAGTTGATCAAATGCTTGGCCCCGAGGGATTAGAGATTACAGACCGCTGGTATCAGCTCAAGCTTTATCGCAATTGTTTTGTGGGGAGTGAGGCGGTTAAGTGGTTGATGCAATCTCAAGGGATTTCTCGAGAGCTGGCTATCCGCACAGGTCAACGATTGATCGAGCGCGATATTATCCATCACGTTGTGGATGATATTGGGTTTGATGATGAATATCTGTTCTATCGATTTACTTTAGACGTAAGTCGATAGTCTTTTAGGCGGTGATTCCGAAGCTGCCGCCGTCTGTCAGCACCCTTTGAAACAATTCTATTTAATTAGCGTCGAGTTACATGGCCCCCTCACCCTCAAATTCATTTGAAAGTATGAATTTCGCTTTGTTTAGGGGAACTCTTTAATCATTTAAGGGAACTCTCTAGATAAGGTTAAGTATTCAAATCATGGCAGTGATTACCATTGCCATATCACTATTGATGAAATCGGTTCGGTTTAATTAATCAATTAAATAAGGAACCTGATGAATAACAACGGATACTCTCATGGCCTCTGGTTGTAACTTTAGGCTGATTGTGAGTAGGGATTTGTCTACGAGTACCCCTAAGCCTGAACACATCAAATCTTGCCCATGTATTCTCGTAACCCGGCTAACCTCCAAACTATTGATCCGGTAGCATCCACATTTCGCCGACTTAAAAGTTGGGCGATTACCCAGCTGCCCCCTTTATTAGACGCTCACTTAAGGCGCCAACGGAGATATCTAGAGAAGTGCTGGAAAGCCAAGTACGAAAAATAGATTTTCAAACTGTCTGTACTGTTGCTTAAAGAATGGGCAGGATTAGTTGGAGCTTGTGCAACTATCCTGCTCCAAAAGTTTAATCAAAAGCAGTCTCACGTGTTGACTCTCCAGGAATGTCAACCGTGTCTATAACGGAATAATCTTATTTGGCTGCGGTTCTTGACCTCAAATTCCAGAACCGTCCAGAAATTCTTCAATGACCCGATCTTCAATACGACACCTAGGCGTTGCTTTTGTTTCAACATGGGCCCCGCTGACTGCATTGACGGGCACCAAATTGACGGGGCTGTGTTGAAGCATTTCAACTTGTCGCTCCAAACTTTCGATGCGGTCCAGCAATACTCGAATCACCTGGGCTTCTGAATCAGGTAAGCGACCATGTTCTAAGGGCTCAACCCGCTCGCCAAAACGGTAAACAATTCTACCAGGGACACCGACAACAGTGCAGTCTGACGGAACTTCCCGTAAGACTACGGAACCTGCTCCAATGCGGACATTGTCGCCAATTTGAATGTTTCCCAAAACCTTAGCGCCTGCCCCCACTACGACATTATTGCCTAGGGTAGGATGGCGTTTGCCAATCTCTTTGCCTGTGCCGCCTAAGGTTACCCCCTGATAGATCAAGACATAATCGCCAATGATCGCGGTCTCGCCAATAACCACCCCCATCCCATGGTCAATAAAGACGCCTCGCCCAATAGTAGCCCCCGGGTGAATTTCTATCCCGGTTAAGAATCGGGCGATATGGGAAACTAGACGGGGAATCAGGGGGATGCCTGCTTTCCTCAACAGGTGCGCCCATCGGTGAAACAGCAGCGCCTGTAAACCGGGATAGCAAACGAGCACCTCAAGCCAATTTCGAGCCGCTGGATCACGCTCAAAAATAATTCGGAAGTCTTCAACTAGGGTCTTAAGCACGAGTTGTTTGACGGGTAGAAGCGGTCAAACTTTATATTAGCTTTTCTAGGGCAAGAGCAGACAATTGCTTTTTGCGTTAAGCGGATTTAAAAAACTATAGATCTGGTTCTATAAAAATTACCGGTATCAACTTAAGCTGGGACATACTGACGGGGCAAGAATTAAGGAGACAGGAGACAGAATCCAGTTCTTGACTGACTTCTGACTTCTGACGTCTGTGTCCCTTCTCTACTGGATTGTCCCGCTTTAAGTTGGAGCCCAAAATGACCCCTTCCTTTTAAACCCCAGGGATTTGACGGTCAATAAGACTGTGGCGGTTTCTTCCCATAAAAAGTCTGATGATGATCGTTTGGGGTTATGGGAGCGCTCTATTCGTTGACGGTCAAAACATAATCAAGTCGTTCGCCTTGATTAAAGGCTCCCACCCAAATTCGGTAAGCGCCTGCTGGCCAGTATGAATCTTGTATTTGGGCGTCTGGATTGCGTCGGCTAGTAATGCTGCCGCAACGAATAGCATTCTCTGTGGGACCTTGAACTAACAAAGTTGTATCGTTGCCGCCGCTGTCTACTTGTAGCGTGAGACTGGAAAAATCCTGCTGTAAAACAAGGATATGATCAGGCGTTGAATCAGCAAATCCTAGGCAAAGGTTGCCTTTACTATCCCGAGGGACAATATTAGAAAGAGAAAAGTAGCCTGCTGTATTGCCACTAACGCGAGCTTCCGAAGGGAGGAAGTTGGCCGCCAAGGTTAGCCCTTTAAAGTTCGCCCCCTGCGCCAGTGCGGGCATTACGCTCAAACAGCTAAGCAATCCGGTCAGCAGCAAGCTCCATCGAGTTCGAAACAGAGGACCCATAGTCATAAGATAACTCTCACATCTAACCACCTTCATTAAACCTAAAAGGAAAGTGTTCGGGGAGATAAGTGGACAAAAGTTATAGGCTATGTAAAGAAGCGCTGGGATTAATGGCTGAATTTACTAAGAAAGTTAACGCTTAAGGCGTCAAGCTGCTCGCTAGATTTCATTCTTCCCCCTTAAACTCTCTTTTGTCTTTCGCCTCAAATCTAGTTTCTCGCTTTAATATGACCGTCGCCCAGGCGTCTAGCCGGAGGTGGATTTTAGACGTAAATTTTACGGCGTAGATTTTACATAGTCGGTTGACTGACTTTCATAACTCGACTCTGATTTTTTTCCCTACAATGATTGAAGACTGTTAGTTTTGGTAGAGGAACAGGTATCTGCTGAGAGTATTGCGACACTCCCCGTATCTTCGAAAGGCGCACCATTATCAAGCGGATACTCTGGGTTCCTCGCCAGAAAATCTTCAATGGGTGTTTTTATTCTGCTGACCTTGATGTTGGGCCTCGGAATCTGTCTTACCGCTTGGTAGACA
>JAAUYH010007707.1_pt1 | contig 12819 bp, 10 predicted proteins | sample 7278061 | NCBI WGS metagenome assembly JAAUYH01 (sample SAMN14350203, study PRJNA611818) | marine sediment metagenome | isolation source: surface marine sediment (0.6m) | place: French Polynesia: Moorea | collected 2018-08
CATAAGCCATTAGGGAAAGAAATAGAAGTAACAGAAAATTGGCTTCCTGAGGGTAAGATTACGATTGGTGTAACATCTGGTGCTTCTACTCCCGATACAGTAGTTGCTGACGCAATTAAAAAAATTTTTGAACTCAAAGCAGCTAGTGCGATCGCCTAGTCCATCAAAATAGTTTATTACCTCGGTTTAATAACAATGGAAAGCGCACTTAATCCAGGCGATATTTTAAATGCTCGCTATTGCATTTTAACCCAGCTAGGACAAGGTGGTTTTGGTCGTACCTATTTAGCAGAAGATATCAGTCGTTTTAATGAGAAATGTGTACTCAAAGAATTTGCGCCTAGATGTCAGAGTCCCCATGTTTTGGCGAAAGCACAGGAACTATTTGAGCGAGAAGCAGAAGTTCTCTACCGCCTGAAAAATGTTCATATTCCTAAATTTCGGGCATTGTTTCGTGCCGATCATCAAGATACAAGCCGATTATTCCTGATTCAAGATTATGTTGAGGGTAAAACTTACCACTCTATTTTTCAGGACCGCTATCAAAAAGGAATCGGGTTTAGTCAAGAGGAAATCCAACAGCTACTCTTCCAACTGCTACCAGTTTTAGAATATATTCATTCTTTGGGCGTAATTCATCGAGATATTTCTCCGGAAAATATCATGTTGCGCAACTCGGATAGAATGGCAATGCTAATTGACTTTGGTAGCATTAAGGATGCAGCCAATAAAGCACAATATTTAATTGAAGGAGCACCCAAACAAAGCTTATCTTTTCGGGGTACGATACTGGGAAAAAGTGGCTATGCTCCCCCCGAGCAGATTGTTTCTGGAGTAATTTATTACCACAGCGATTTATATGCTTTAGCTGCCACATCTATCGTGCTATTAGCTGGAAAAGATCCGCGAGAATTAATTGATGCTCATAGCTTTCAATGGCATTTACAGGGAGAAGTTAATCTCGATCGGCAGTTGGGCTGGGCACTGAATAAAATGCTCTCTCCTAATCCTAATGACCGCTTCCCAACTGCCAGACAAGCTATGCAAGCTTTACAGATTACATCCAAAGTACCAGTCGATATTCCTCTGAGGGAAGAACTATCTTCTATTGACCAAATTAGAAGTTTTCGTCATTCATCAACCAAAATCTGGTTATATTTATCTTTAATCACCATTGCTTGGGTAGTGGCACTTCCCCTCTGGTTAGAAAATACCCATAAACCTGTCGTCCCCATGGCTACGGTTGACTCTCCAGATACCGAGAAAATTGACTCTCAATTGCCTCAGCGATTTAGTCAAGGAGAAAGAATTTTAATTTCACAAGTAATGACACCAGAGAAACAGTTAGCAGTAGCTGAATTTGCTGCTGCTAACTACAGTAAAGCAAAATCTTTATTAGAGAAATCTCTACTCAATTATGCTAACGATCCAGAATCTTTAATTTATTTAAACAATGCTGATATTGGCGATCGAGAAGCTCATACTATAGCTGTTTCAATTCCCCTTGGCTCGAATTTAAATGCCACTCAAGAAATTCTGCGGGGAGTCGCTCAAGCTCAAAATCAAATTAATCAGGAGGGAAGAATTAACGGTATTCCCCTTAAAGTCCTTATTGTTAATGATGATGATAACCCCGATATAGCTAAACAAGTAGCCACTAAACTCAGTGAAAATCCCCAGATTTTGGGGTTAGTCGGTCATTATGCCAGTGACGTTACCTTAGCCACCGCTAAAATTTATGAATCGGGTCAATTAACCGTAATTTCTCCTATTAGCACTTCAGTTAAATTGTCTAATTTCAGCCCCTATGTCTTTCGGACTGTCCCTAGTGATTATATTGCTGCTAGAGCTTTAGCTGAATATATGCTCGAAGAACTAGATAAGAAAAATGTCGCTATTTTTTATAGTTCTCAAAGCAACTACAGTCAGTCTCTTAAGTCAGAATTTGCTACTGCTGTCTCTTTAGGAGGAGGGCGAATAGTTCATGAATTTGACTTGTCTAGTCCTAATTTTAGTGCTGCTCAAAGCCTCAAACAAGCTATAGATGGAGAAACGGAAGTCTTAATGTTAGCTGCTAATACTGCCACTCTCGATAAAGCTTTACAGGTTGTTCAGGTTAATCGTAAAAAATTAGATCTTTTAGCAGGAGATGGTGTTTACGCGCCTAAAACCTTAGAAGTCGTTGGCGAGTTGGCAGAAAATATGGTGATAGCAATTCCCTGGCATATTAAGAAAAATCTAGATGTAGAGTTTGTTAAAACTGCTAATCAGCTTTGGCGAGGAGAGGTTAACTGGCGAACAGCAATGGCTTACGATGCTACTCAAGCTTTAATTGCTGCTATAGAACAGAATCCGACTCGCGTGGGTGTACAAAAAGTACTCTCCAATGCCAACTTTTCTGCTGTGGGTGCATCTAGCACAATTCACTTTTCTCCTTCAGGCGATCGCTTGGAAGGTATTCAGCTAGTGGAAGTTTGTAAAAGCGATCGTCTTTCTTTTGGTTATGAATTTGTGCCAATTTCTGATAGTCCTTAACAGTTACCAGTCATCAGCTATGTTTTAATCGTTACCTCATCACAGGAGCTTGAGAAACAGTTGCAGTCTGTTCTGCTGCCAACTGTTTTTTAGTTCGCTGACAATTAATCAAACCAAAGATTAACCAAAAAGCTAGTAAACCAGAAGTTAATAATAAAACAGATACCGAACCAAACTGAGCAATTAGAGCTGGTGCAGCAGCGGTAAATAAACCTCCACCGACTATAGGTTCAAAGAAAAGCTGTTTGTAGGCAAAGCTTTCAAACGCTCCCGTTCTGTTTTCAGCATCTACCATCCTGATTAACAAAATACCTGTGGCTGTTACTCCCATAGACTGCCCCATATCGCTGATGCCTCGTTCAAACCAATAAACAGGTAAAATGCGAGGAGCAAGATAAATAAAAGCGAGAACGTTCCAAATAATTCCCACAATAGAAAGGGTGAGAAAAACGCCTAGATTTGCTCCGAGTACAGCCAAATTAATAGTGGCTAGAGCGGTAACAACTAAAACATCAAGAGCTACTCCCGCAATTCTTTCTTGTAGTCTTCTAATAATCAGACAATCGAGATCGAGGCGTTTCATTACTACCTGAATGATAATACCGCCAATTAATGCCATCGGGAAAAGAGGATTTTTTGTTACAAGAATTACTAGAAATAAGATTATTTAATCTCGATCTGTCACAATATCGAGATATTTTTAGGTAAAAGTTTTAATTTATACAAAAAAGTTAATATTCGATAGTGATATTAAAATAGTCTTTATGGGCGATCGATCTGACTGGACTTTACTTCATGCTAGGGTGCATCGAACTTTACGACAGCGAAATTTGTTACCGAAACAAGCAACTGTTTTAATTGCCATATCTGGAGGACAAGATTCTCTATGTTTGGGTAAACTTTTATTAGATTTACAGCCAAAATGGTCTTGGCAAATTGCGATCGCTCATTGCGATCATCATTGGAAATCGGATGCAGGAATAGCAGAACACGTACGGCAAATTGCGAAAAGTTGGCAAATACCCATTTATTTAAAAGAAGCTAAAGCTTTAAAAGAAACCGAAGCAGCAGCTAGGAAGTGGCGTTATCAAGCTTTAGTAGAAATTGCTCGAGAACGAGACTTTAAGTATATCGTGACAGGACATACGAAAAGCGATCGAGCAGAAACTTTTTTATATAATTTAATTCGTGGTGCCGGTGCAGATGGACTGAGTTCATTGAGTTGGCAGCGTTTTCTTACCGAGCAAATTCAGTTAGTACGTCCACTACTGAATGTGTTGCGACAAGAAACTCTAGAATTTTGTCAACAGTTTCAATTACCTATTTGGTTTGATGCTGTTAATAATAATCAAAAATATGCTCGCAACCGCATTCGTAGAGATCTAATTCCTTATCTTCAAAATAATTTTAATCCTCAAGTAGAAAACTCTTTAGCACAAACCTCGGAGTTGTTAAGGGCTGACGTAGAATATTTAGAAGATGAGGCTCAAAAGTTACTAGCACGAGTAGTGAGTTCAGACGATCGGCAACTAAATCGAGTATTACTTCAGAATGTGCCTCTAGCTCTTCAACGTCGAGTTATTAGGCAATTTTTACCCAAAATTATTGGCAAAAATCCTAATTACGAACAAATAGAAGCAGTAGTTAATCTGATTATTGCTCCCAATAAAAGCCGTACCTCTAGCTTACCTGGGAGCGCGATCGCCGAAGTTCGAGGAGATTGGATTGTATGTCAACAAAAATGCCAATCATCCATTTCTGAGAACGGCAATTAATTAAATTGTCTAAATTATGTATTTTTATTATTGAGTTAATCTTACGAGACTTTGGGGAACTATATCAATAGCCATAATTACGAATAATTACAGTATATTAGAGTTGTCTAGAAACAAGAACCAAAATTGACTGAAACTTATATATATAAAGTATTCAGGCTTTTTATTGTTACAAAAGCAGGCGAAGATTGTAGTTAACAGGCTTCAGCGATTTTTAAAGGTGATTTCCCGACAGGTCTATTAATCTTTCTATTTAATTAATTAGGTGTCAATTGAAAGTTTAGAGTTTAAAGTTTAGAGTTTAATGTTATGTCCAAAACTATTTTAGTTATCGAAGATGAACAATATATTCGGGAAAATATTGTCGAAATGCTCGAGGTGGAAAACTATAATGTGTATGCAGCAGAGAATGGTAAGGTCGGAGTAGATTTAGCCCAAAAAACTATTCCCGATCTAATTCTGTGTGATGTAATGATGCCAGAATTAGACGGTTATTATGTTCTCAGCGAATTACGTTCCAATTCTGCTACTCAAACAATTCCTTTAATTTTTCTAACAGCTAAAACCACCAGAGAAGATATGAGGCTGGGGATGGATTTGGGAGCAGATGATTACCTGACTAAGCCTTTTACCAGAGATGAATTATTGGGAACGGTTACAACACGGATAATAAAGCAGGTAGCAGTTGAAAGGAAAACTCAGGAAAAACTAGATAAGCTACGTAATTCTATTTCTCAGTCTCTTCCTCAAGAATTTCGGATTCCTCTCAATGGTATTATCAGTTTGTCTCAATTTTTGAGAGAAGAATTTGACACTATAGATAAAGAAGAAGCATTAGAATTACTAGAAGAAATATATTTTTCTGGACAACGTTTGCATAGACTAACTCAAAACTTTTTACTCTATGCCAAATTAGTGCAAATACAGAGTCATCCAAGAAGATTTAAAATGTTGCAAGAGCTTAAAGAAGAAGCTCAAACCGAAGAAATAATTGCAGCAATTGCCCGAGAAAAAGCCAAAGAACTCAAGCGAAAAGATGATTTACGTCTAGATTTGTGTTCTGCATCAGTATCTATTTCTTTGTCCAAAATCAAGAAAATTACTGAAGAGATAATTGATAATGCTTTCAAGTTTTCTCAAGCTGGCACTCTTGTTAAAGTTGAAACTAGACATGATAATAATACTTTTCATTTAGTAATTACCGATCGCGGACGAGGAATGACAACAGCCCAAATCAATCAGTTGGGTGCTTATCTCCAGTTTGAACGTCATATTTACGAACAACAAGGTTCTGGATTGGGATTAACTATTGCCAAGCTGATGATAGAACTTCATGGTGGGACTATGTCGATCGAAAGCACTCCAGGTAAATATACTTCCATACATATTACGCTTCCTAGTAAACCAACAAATTAAAAAATTAAAGTTTTAAATATGCCCGCAGAGATTCCCGCATCTTATCGATAGGTACTGGTTGTTGTAACCAAATTTGTAAAGCGGATGCACCCTGTTGTACTAACATTTCTAATCCATCGATCGCCATAGCACCTTGTGCCTTTGCCAATTTAAGAAACTGAGTTGGATTAGGAGTATAAATTAGATCGTAAGCGATCGCCTCTGAGGGTAATTGTTGCATTAAGCTAGCATCTACAGGAGAATTTTCAATCTGAGGAGACATACCCACAGGAGTAGTATTAACTAACAATTGAGTACTAGGAATTAAATGTATTAATTCTGACCAGAGATGAGTCTGGAGAATCGAGCTTATGTTCGGACTATTTTGCCAACTTTGACTAAATTCGTTTAATTTATGCCGATCGCGCCCCACAACATAAATTTGAGGACAGCCCAATTCAACTAAGCCAGTAACCACTGCTCTTGCTGCACCCCCATTGCCCAAAATTACTGGAGTTATCTTACTCCAATCGCGAGATAGAGTTTGGAGTGGGGCAATAAATCCTTCTACATCAGTATTAGTTCCTTTCCAACCTGTATTTGTACGCCATACGGTATTAACTGCACCCACCATTTGCGCTGTAGGAGTTATTTCCGCAAGATAGGGAATAATTGCTTGTTTGTGAGGAATAGTAATATTAAAACCCACTAAAGAAATTGCCTCAAATCCCGCCATTGCTTTGGCTAAATTTTCTTGAGTAACGGGTAGAGGGATATAAACATAATCCAATCCTAACTCTTCAATAGCACGATTGTGCATGAGGGGCGAAAGAGAATGCTTAACGGGATCGCCTATTACGCCTAGTAGTTTGGTAGTACCTGTAATTAATGACATCAGACTTCAGCAAACAGTTATCAGTCAACAGTAAACAGTTATCACCTTATCAGTCAACAGTTATCAGTGCTTGCTACTAACTACTAACTACTCCCCACTCCCTTTCTCAAAAGGAGGAATCCCTTCGATCGCGATTAAAGATTCAATTACCGAACCTACGATAGGTGCAGCCACAGTCGAGCCATAGGTATGTTCTCCTTTAGGTTCATCTACCACTGCTAAGACGGCATAACGGGGAGATTCTACGGGAAAAATACCCACAAAACTAGTAATCTTAGCTGTTGCATCATAACCGCTACTACCCCCACTAACTTTCTGTGCTGTTCCTGTTTTGCCTGCAATGCGATAGCCAGGGACTTTAGAAGCTTGACCGCTACCCTCTTCTACTACTGTTTCCATCATTTCCAGAACAGAGTGGGTGGTTTGGGGGGAAAAAACTTGCTTGCTTTCAAAAGAAGGCTGCCAGTGAAGATAACCGTTAAAATCTACTAATCCTTTGACTACATGAGGTGTAACTAATTTTCCTCCATTGGCGATCGCGCTATGCAACTGAATTAATTTTAGGGGAGTGAGGGAAAAACCTTGACCAAAAGAAGTAGTAGCAGCTTCGATTGATTTGACAGTGAATTCGATTTCGTTTTTTAGATGTCCTGGGGCATAGCCGGGGAGATCGAATTCTAGCTTTTCTTCTAATCCTAATTTTTGCAAGCGATGATAATAATCACGGCGATCCATGCGGTTGATGATTTTAATCATGCCTACATTGCTAGAGCGTTGGAGAATTTCTGCTAGAGTTAGAGTACCGTGGGCTCCTTTGGTGGCGTAGTCATGGTTGCGAATTTCCCACCCGTCAATCTTAATTTTACCTGTATCTTCAAATACATCGCTTGGTTTAATTACCCCCGCATCTAGAGCGATCGCTACATTAATGGGTTTGAAGGTAGAACCTGGTTCGTAAAGATCGGTAATTGCCCAATTTTTAAATAGTTCGACACTATATTTCTCGTAAAAATTAGGATTGTAAGTAGGCTCATTAACTAAAGCAGCGATCGAACCATCCCTTACATCCATTACTATGACTGCGCCTCTTTTAGCTTTATACTGTTCCATTTTCTCTTTTAGGGCAGCACGCGCAGCTTGTTGCAAGCGCAAATCGATAGTTAACTGTAAACTTAAGTCGTCAAATTTAAGCATTTTTTTGACGTTTTTTAATTCTCCTGGATAAAAAATCGATTGATTTTTCTTTTGGAAAATCATAAAACTGCGCTTCAATAACCAACTTAATTCAGGTCGTTCTAGTAATTTTTGCTGAGTGTATTCAACTCCTGCTTGGGGACGACGTTGGCGATCGCGATTGACGTAACCAACCACTTCCGCACTTACTTCTTCGTAGGGGTAAAAGCGAGAATAATTTTGCGTTAAGTCTAAACCATCTATTCTCAACTTCTCAATTTTTTCTTTGACGGACTCTGGTAAATTTTTAGCTATGGGAATCCCTCGATCTCGCTGACTGAAATGCTTGAGTAATTCTTCTGAAGTTTTATTCTCCAAAATTTCTGCTAGTTTCTCGGCAACCTGTTCGGGAGGAACTTTATCTAAATTTCTTTTGAATAAATAAGGGTGAGCATATAATTCATAGGTGATGCGATCTACAGCTAAAACATTTCTTTGGCGATCGACAATCTGACGGCGAGGCATATAAAAACGCAACTTAGTCGATTGTTGATCGCGGGCAATTTGTTTGAGAGTTTTGCCTTCCGGTGCTTGTTTATAGGTAATTGTGGGATTGACAATCTGTAAATAATACAACCTACCTGCCAATCCTAAAGCCGACAGAACCAGCATTCCCCATACTAATAAAAGTCTACTCAAAAATGTTTTTTTAGCTGGTATTTGTTTGGGAGCAGAATTTTTTCTCTGGGAGCGATCGTTTACGGAAGAATGATATTTGCTTTTACGTAACGACTTTCTTAGTTGGGGTTTTGTCATGTCAGTAACTTGCTACTCGCTACTTAATTTAGCCGATATTAATCGTACTCATGCAAGATACTAATATCCCATTGGCATATTTTTCAGGGAAGTTTCCCTCAGATCTTCCTCAAGATTGGTTTGCTTAGGCTGGGATGGAGGAGCTTGAGGAATAAAAATAGTATTATTTGAGGTAATTAAAGCAAGATTACTATCTTTTTCTTGAGCTTGTTGAGCTAGTTTATGTTTTAGTGATTCATTAGCAGCTACTAGTTGACGTTCTTGGCGTTGAAGCGTCTCTAAATCTTGGTATTTTTTACTCCAAAGTTCGGGAATACGAACTGTAGAGACATAAACTGCAATACTGCTAGCTATAAGAATCAAAGCTAAACCCAAAGAACTTTTTTGCACTAGTAGAAGAACTTTTAATTTAGCTGGCAGAGGTTGAACTTGAGGAAATTGAAATGTTTGGGGGCTCGATCGCTGGAGAGCGCGATCGCTAGACTGAGGAAAAGACCCGTCCTTGGACTGAGATTGTCGGGCTTTACTGCTTAAACTATTTTTTCTGTATCTGGTTCGTCTGGAAGAATAATGCTTAGAGGGAATGGAGTAATCATCGATAGATGGCTTGGGTAAAGCAGACATAATATCCGATCGTCTTTCCTATGGCAGTTATCGGGCGAATTATAACTTTACTCTATAGGGTATTGCCACTTATTATTCTTATTTATTAATATTTAGTTTATTTTTAAGTACACGAAAAGTTATACTTTTTATTTATAATTCATACTTAATTCAGGTATAGATCACTATTTTTTTAAATAGTATATATACATAGAAATAAGCAGCAATACTCGATCTTTACTGCTTTACCATGGCTCAAAATCCGTATAATAAGCTAGTAATTCTCCAAGCTTAAGTTAAAAAATAGACATTTATACTAATTTCTATTTAATAAGATCGAGGTTAACTTAATGAAGAATATATGTTATTTACCCCATCCAAAGTTATCTGAATCTTAAACAAGAAATTTTTGATTTAAGATTCGAGCTTCTATATCCCCTTTATCAAAAAATTCCTATATCAAAACGATGTAGGAATCTTTCATGTTTAACCAGATTATCTAATAGTTTCTGCTTCTCCTAAGGGAGAAAAACGAATTTCAATTCTTCTTCTACTAGCATCAGGTTTACGACTAACAGTAGAAAATTCACCAGAAGGTAAAAGTAATTGAGCAGCAGAATAAGCTCTAAACTGAACTCCTTGTAACCGTCCCTGTTGTTGTATTGATTGTAATTGTTTTAATACTTCTAAGGCTCGCATCAGTCCTAGATCGGCATTAGAACCGGCACGAAGACTATTGATGGGACGATCGCCATTAGCGACAGGCTCTAATTGTCTATCTAAATTACTAGTACTATTAGCATTAACTTGACCATCTGTATGACCGATAATTTCTACTACGTAAAGGTTTCTAGTTTGACTAATTTCTTCAATTCGTTTAACTAAGTCTTCAGTAATATATTCTTCTAAACCTGATGGTAACTCTGCACTACCAGAAGCAAATTGATATTCTCCTGAGTCTTGAATTACTACTACAGGAGGAGCAGATTTTAAACGTTTTATATCCGATTCTAAGATATTTACTCTACTATTACTCTTCTGTATTTGTGATTCTAAAAATTTCACTCTATTATGACTTCTTTGTAATAATCTTTTATTACGATTCAATAGTAGTTCCAGTCGAGATGAACCTTGTTTTAATTGTCTAACTATATCGGTACTTTCTCCTAATTCATTTTCCAAGGTTGCTAATTGACTTTGTAGTAATTGTACTTGTTGTTCGCTTTCACTCAAATTCGATTCACTTTCTTCAAAAGCTGATTTAAGAAATAAAGATTTAAATAATGCTAGTAATAAAAATAGGCTGATAATCATAAACGCATTAGCCATTAGATCGGTAAAAGATGGCCATACATTTATTTCTTCTATTAATTCTTGACTGCGTCGCTGTCTCTGTTTACGCATCTTGATATATTCTAATTAATTAAATTGACTGGATTCTTTCTACAAGCTTAGCTAATTCTTGCTGAATTTCTCTTAAACTAGCTACTTCAACTACATTTTTTTGTTGGTTTGATTCTAATAAAGTGTTGTATTGCTCGTGAATACTATTAATTTTTTGATGAACATTTAATAGTTGTCGAGCTATAGTTTGCATCGAATCTAAACTATGTTCAAAAGATTGAGTTGATTTCTGTAATACCAAAGAAGATTGAGAAAACTGATTTTGAGCAATAGATAAATCGGTAGTGGCAGAAGACAATTTTTCGGGGAAACGACTATGTTCTATTGTATTAGCAGCTTGTTGAAATATATAAGCACTTTTTTCAATTCTGGCAAAAGCATTATTAATAGATTCTTCAACTGTATCGCCTAACCTGTAGAGCATATTACTAAAGTCTTGGTTCAAGCGATCGAGTGCTTTTTCCATAGGGTGAGGAGATTTTATTTGGGCTAAATAAACATGATCGACATAGTCTTCTAGTAAACTAAGTAACTCTAATTTAGCTAACTTGGCATTCCAAATAGTATTAATTACTACAAGTAAAGCACTACAAGCGATCGCAATTAAACTAGTAATAAAAGCGATCCCCATTCCTTGTAATGGTTTGTTTAATTGTTCTACTAAACTACGGACATCATTAATATCAACTTGGGTAATAGTTTGACTGAGATTAGTCAGATTGATGGTAATCCCTAAAAAAGTACCTAGTAGCCCAAAAGAAAGGAGGAGATTGGGTAAAATACGACAAAAATCAATAATTGATTCACAGTTGAAACTTTTTCCAGCCAATTTGTATTTTTCTTGACTGTATACTCCGTCAATAATTACTCCTGTATTAATTTGTTCTACGTTAGCATTATTTTCTTGAATTCTTTGATTTAATTTGTTGATAATTGCCGGATATTCTTCTTGTTGATGACCTCTCAACAATTTATTAATGACGTAATTGAGTTTATTTAAATGTTGATAAACACTATAGCGTAGTAAAATTGTCAATATCGTTGGTATAATAACCAGAATTATGGTTAAGAAAATTAGAAAAGGAGGTAATAAAGCGAGCGTATTAAATATTTGTTGCATATTTTTAAGTTCCTCTTCAGGATTTTACGATTAGTTGTTAATGTTTTCTCTTTCTAGCTTACCTCTACAAAATGTTAGCTTAGTTACTGCTTGTCACTATAAACCCCCTTGCTTGACTGGATTGATTGATTATTTACAGACCTATTTTGCTCGGACAAGTATCTTGAAAAAAAAGTTTCTCAGCTATCGAAGAGAACGAGTTCATAGCAGAAGCTTGGGATATGAAGAAATAAGAACGGAGCAAGCCACTATTAGTAAGTGATTTTTTTAAAATCGTCAAGTAATTAGGTATCCAAACTTAGAGGGTGTAAGCCAATATTGCCCAAAATCGCGATCGCGCTTTTCCCTTACTATTTGTTTTGACGGTTATATAGCCGTACAAAGTTAGATTAGGACATATAGGTTATTGGCTCGAAAGTAGCCCTTCGGGTTCACCATTTGACGGCACTCATTACTCGGATGCAAGCTCCGAGTCCGTGCCTCCTCATGGGGGAGACCACGCCAGTTCCTACAACGGAGGAAACCTCCGCAACGGACTGGCTCCCCAAGACCGCAATGGTTCACAATTAGCAATTAGCAATTAGCAATTAGCAATTAGCAATTTTAGAAATGTCCTAACGTTAATAAGTATTGCTATAGTCTTCATTTAGGCTCCATATTTAATAGTTAGTTTTTACTCTCAATTTTTTCATAATTACAATTTAGCAATATAATCCACAAAATCCTCACATTCTCCCTCTATATTAATAACTAAGATTGCTTCCTAGAGACAACACTCTGCTTTACATATCGCCATTCAAGTTCTTAAACCTTGCTCAGGTCATCATCAAGAACAGGCAGATAGAAACCTTCCTCCAGATATTTCAGCTGGGGGTTTTTTGTATTAATAGACGATTTTTAGATAATTTAGGGGATAATACGACTAAAGAGCGGGATAAAACCAATTTTAGTCATATAATCCACAAAATCCTCACATTCTCCCTCTATATTAATAATCAAGATTGCTTCCTAGAGACAACACTCTGCTTTACATATCGCCATTCAAGTTCTTAAACCTTGCTCAGGTCATCATCAAGAACAGGCAGATAGAAACCTTCCTCCAG
>JAAUYH010065758.1_pt1 | contig 12816 bp, 9 predicted proteins | sample 7278061 | NCBI WGS metagenome assembly JAAUYH01 (sample SAMN14350203, study PRJNA611818) | marine sediment metagenome | isolation source: surface marine sediment (0.6m) | place: French Polynesia: Moorea | collected 2018-08
AAACTGCAATAATCTCCGCCGATTAATAGACATAAATACTAAAGGATATTCATGAAATAGCTGTTCATTTCTAACTAAAAATCTTCCTTTTGACAAGCGATTGCATTAAAAAATGCTTGAGAGCCAATCAGCAATTAACAATTAACAATCAGCAAGCAACAATCAACCATTAATAATGAACAATCAGCAAGCAACAATCAGCAAGCAACAATCTACTTTATCAGTCCTAAAAATACTAGGTTTTTTTGCTGGTTGCTTATACATTTTCTTTACTTTAGTTCCCGATAGTCACAGCTTAATGGTTTTGTTCCCCTTTGTATCTCTGTGGCAAATTGGCATCTTACTACCTATTGTATGGCTCTTAATCTTACTGTGGCAAAGAAAAGTATCTCTTTTAGGTAATAGCTTAGATTGGTTAATTAGTTTAGTATTTTTAAGTGTAATCTTATCTAGTATTTTTGCCCAATTTCCTCAGCAAGCTATTTGGTATGGAGCTTCTGCTTGTTGTTATCTGGCTCTAGTTTATGTAACCAATTCTTATTTAAAAACACCGCGATCTCGGAAAAATTTACTAATTAAACAAGGCTATCTCAATGTTAGTTTTATTATTATTAGTCTCACCCTATGGATTACAGAAACTCTCTTACCAGAATTAGACCGTTTAGCAAAACTCAAAGCCAAGGGTATTAATCAAGCTTTCGATTTTTCCACTATAGAATTGCGTAATTGGTCTCCTATGGGACACCAGAATTATGTTGCTGGATATCTCTTACTTTGCTTACCTTTGCTGTTGGGTTTAATTGTAATTGATACCCAAAGAAAAAGGCGTTGGTGGTGGATCATAGGTTTTGTTTTAGGATTAATTGATCTCTACACTACCAGTTCTCGGGGCGGTTGGTTAGGATTCGGTGTTACTGTGATTTTTGCTTTAATATTTTTCTTGTTTTTCAGCTCTTTACCCCGTTTATGGCTTATTTTAGCAGGAATTGGCAGTATAGGGACTGTTGTTATTTTAGCGATCGCCAATAACCGTCTGTTGCGTCTCTTGACTGCATTATTTCAGGGGAAAGCAGAAGGAGAGTTAGCCTATCGCACTATTAATGCTGTTTTAGGCTGGAATATGGGACTGGACCATCCTTTTACTGGTGTGGGTTTAGGAGGAGTCCCTCTACTGTATCAAAAGTATCGTCCTTTTTGGGCAGGAAGAGAATCCGAATTAGTCTTTCAACTCCATAGCACCCCAGTACAATTATGGGCGGAGATGGGATTATTAGCTGTAGTTTGTAGTTTAGTTGCGATCGCAATTTTAGTTGTTCTGGTAACTAAATTATTAACTCTACAAATAAGCCTTAGTTATATTGATCGCATCTTAACATGGTGTATCTTGAGTAGCTTCCTGGGCTACGGAGTGATGAGCTTAACGGATTATCAATTAGATAATGTAGGGATAAGTGGGACTTTAGCCCTATTTGTTGCTGTTTTAGCTAGTATTTTCGCACCCAAAGCCCAATTAATCCCAGAAAAGCCCAGTAAATTCTTGAGTTTGGGGGGTTTAGGTATTGCAATAGCCTTATTAATCTGGCTAATTCCTGTGCATCGTGCTTGGCAACTTTCTAGTCAAGGTTTTAACGCCTTATCCCAAAAAGATACTAATACTTTTGTGACAAAATTAACCAAGGCAAATCAGTTAGCACCGTGGGAAGCTTATTATCCCTATCAAGTAGGTTGGAATTTAGGAGACTTAGCCACCCAAAATAAAAACCCCGATCAAATACAGCAAGCTATTGACTGGTTTAAAAAAGGAATTGCGGTTTCTCCTTACAGAGAGTTTGGACACAGTAATTTAGGATGGTTGCTACTCACCACTAATCCTCAAGCAGCCACTCAAGAGTTTAAAAAATCCGCTCAACTCTTACCAGCAAAACGAGGGGTATTTTTTGGTTTAGGAATAAGTCTTCTCGCGCAACAAAAAACTGATTTAGCAGTAGAAGCTTTTAGCTTAGAAATTTTACGCAATCCCCTATTACTTACCAGTCCCGCATGGAGATCTTCTATATTACAAAGAGTCTATCCCCAAGTAATTAATCGCCTCGAAACTAAATATAACCAACTCTTACAACAAGACCCTAATAATAGCACTTGGCATGGCAATCGCGGTAGTTTCTATTGGTGGCTAGGTAATCTAGCAGCAGCCAAACAGGATTGGGAACAGTCTAAAACAGCATTACAATCAATAACTCTTAATATAAACTCAGAATCAACTTTAAAAGCTCAAATAGACAAAATATCATCCTCTGCCGTTAAATCCTTACTCTCCGCTTGGTTTAATCCCGAACAACGGCAACAACTCTTAAAACAAACCTGGTTACAAGCCACAAAAAGCGAAATTAACCCGCAATTATTAAAACAATTAACAGTTTCGATGGCAAAATCTCAGACTTTTGCCCAATGGCTCAAATATAATGCACCAGCAATTCCCTATCGCCGAGAGAGAGCAGGTTTTGGGGTAGTTAATCGCCATATTGATGGTACTATTCCCTCAGATTTTTATTTAGTAGTAGAAAATTCTGCGATCGCAACTTGGTTTAATTTTTTATATCCTTCCCCTGTTTTCGCCCCCGATATTGATCGCGCTTTACAACCCCAAAGAGACGCTTTACTAGAAAACATTGATCATTGATCATTTAACATTTATCATTTTCTGAATTTTTATTCTCCTCCACCGCTTATTCAGCAATGTCATTGTTACAGTACTTGTAACCAAAACTAGAGTTATTGAAATCAATATATATTAATAAAACAGGTTATTTCTAAATATAGCTGTGATGAATAAACGATTGTTATTGATTTCTGTCTCTACCGTTTGCTTAATCATACTAAGCAATTTCATCAATCATGAGAATAAGCAATTATATGGTACATCTCTAGATAAAGCCTCTATCCAAAAACATTTATTAGCCCAGAGTGCTACGCAACTGGAATACGAAATTCTCGGACAAAAAATACCCCTCACTGTCAAAAAAGATACTACTGCTGTTGTGTTCAAACCGCAAAAAATAGATCGTGGTAGTGGTGGCGAATCCTATCATATCCAGTTGCAAGAACATCTTACCAGAAGCGATCGCTCTTCGGGAAGAGAATCAGAAGTTGAAATCACTCCTCTAGGACAGAATTATGCTTTAGTGAAACTAGCGGTAGAAGATAAAGACATCTCTGCTATTGAAGCCGACATTCGCAAACCAGATTATGTGCAAGAAGTCTTACCCGTACTCACTTTAAGTAATGGCGATTCCGAGACAGCAAGAGATATTATCTTACCTAACGAGATTATAGTGAGTTTTGATGCTCAATTATCCGAAGCAGAGCGGAAGGCTATTTTAAAAGAAAATAACTTAGAGCTAATTCGTCCCGTTCGTTTTTCTTCCGATCTATATATAGTCAAGTCTTTAACTGCTTCAGGAGTAGAGGTTTTACAAGTTGCTAATGAATTAAACTCAGTAACTTCTATCCAATCCGCATCACCTAATTTTATTGAGACATTTCTTGAAGAAATCTCTCCCCTAAATCCTTTCCTGGTAGCAGAGGGGAGTCAGAAAGAAAATTTAGCTTTGAGTCCTAGTTCTACTTCTTTATTACCGATACAATGGCATCTTAATAGTAGTCCGTTAAGGTCTTGTTTAAATAGTGTTCAAACTAAAACCATAGAGACTATTACCGAATGTAGTAAAAATAACAATTTAGCTACTACTGATTCTAATACTCGTTATGTTTGGGTAATTAGTAAAGATAGTTTCACTAGTCATGAGTTACCATCTCGTAAAGAAATTGAAACTTTAGCCAGAGAATATTCTGAGCCTTTTTTGGAAGATGATAAAGACAAAAAAGAGGAATTTGTCAAAAGTGCTGGAAAACTGAAAAAATTAACTTTAACAGGAAAAAAACTAAGTGAACTAATTCTGCCTCCTGATACTGAAGCTACCGAAAAACCTAGAGTAGTAATAGTAAGTGATGGAGCTTTACAATACATTCCTTTTGCTAGTTTGCCCACAGAAAATAATAATTTACTATCTAAACGTCATCAAATAGTTAATCTTCCTTCTAGTTCAGTTTTAGCTAGTTTGCGAACTAATCAAACTAGAAAAAGATCAAACAAAAAACAAATAGCCATACTAGCAGATCCTGTTTTTAGTAAGAGTGATATTCGTTTACCTCAAAAACAAGTACCTGGGACAGAAAACTTAGAAGACGAAAATGTAAGAAGTGCTATTTATAGTTCAGATTTAAAACTATCCCGTCTCACAGGTACAAGACAAGAAGCTGAAGCTATAGTAGCTTTTGTTCCTCAGTCTGAGCGGATTACTGTATATGATTGGAACGCTAATTTAGAATTTGCCACTAGTCCAGAATTAAGTAATTACAATATTGTTCATTTTGCCACTCATGGCATTCTCGACAGCGAAAGACCTCAATTATCAAGCATAGTTTTATCTTTATTTGATGAACAAGGAAAACCTCAAAATGGTTTTTTACGTCTCCACGAAGTATTTAACCTGAATGTTCCCGCAGATTTAGTGGTGTTGAGTGCTTGTGAAACAGGATTAGGTAAAGAGATAAAAGGGGAAGGATTAGTGGGTTTAACCAGAGGTTTTATGTATGCAGGAGCAACTAGAGTTTTAGTCAGTCTCTGGAAAGTAGATGATGCTGCTACAGCCGAATTTATGACCCAGTTTTACCGTTTAATGTTGCAAGATGATCTTACTCCAGCAGAGGCATTAAACGCTACACAAAGATATATGCAGGAACATCCTGATTGGAATCATCCCTACTATTGGGCTGCTTTTACCCTTCAAGGAGACTGGGTCGGCATGAACGCCTCCAGGGCTGCTTCTCTCTAAAGTTTTGACTCCCAAATTGTTAACCACGAGATTTCTTGCATAAATCAAAAATATCGGTTGTGTTAGCCAATAGCTATTGGCTATTAGCACTTAACTTTTGTGCCAGATCAATACAAGTATGAATATCTGCATCAGTCTTAATTGCTTCAGGATTAATATGGGTTATAGTTGCCCTATAGCCAGCATTCTGTAAAGCCTCAATTAAATGCGATCGCTTGGGAATAGGTAGTTTCCCCCTGCTTCCAATTTCTCTAAGAGTATAAAAATAGGGAGGAAAGTCTGCTTCTCCTATCATCACTGATAGCAACCTTACCACCTTATCCCATTGCCATTGTTGGGCTATTTGTTCCATCTTGTGTAAATAAGCCACATTATGTAATTCTCCTAACCACATCGCACCAGTTAAAGTTAGAGGCTGATTATCAAATTGACAAACAGCTTGACTTAATTTGCGCCAGGAAACAGTCTTATAATTACCGCATTGATGACAAAACCCCAAAAAACCGTAATTCTGACTCGTTAACTGGGAACTAGCAACTAAACGCAACATCACCCGATAAGTAGCATTGAACCACAAGGAAAATATTGGCTCAATTCCCAAACCTTTACTACTAGCTTGTTGCTGTACACTACCGATAAGTAATCTCAAAGCTTGTTCTTGAATAGCAGGATGGGAGCGAGCATAACTACCATAAGCTTTTAAACTATTCTCAGGCAAACGTCCCGTGAGACTTCTTCCATCAGTGCAAGTAAGATACATCAAGCCACCGATTTTAGTCGCCCAAATCATGGTACTTAAATAAGGTGCAGCCTTACCAAAACAATCTACGTCTATCAAATCGTAATAGTCACGGCGATTGTAACAGTCAAAAAAAACCCGATTAGCATCTAAATAAGTCACTCGATAACTTGATTCAGGGATTACACTTTGTAAATTAGCTTCTAAAACCGAACCCAAATCAGGATTTCCCTCATTTACCCACAAAAAATCCGCCTTACTTTCTAACCAATAACGCAAACTACGAACACCACAACCAGCAAACCCATCCAAAACTCTGAGGGAATGATTACTGTCTCGATAAACTTTAGCTGCTAAAACTCCCAAATCCCTGACTAATTTACTTCTGGGGTTATAAAAAGCTTGTTGAATTGTAAACTGAGCTTCACCTTCGTAAAATTTTTTTCGTATCATGAAATTTTGTACAGTACATATCTTGCAAAAGTAAACTTTTTATCAAAATTCTTTACCTGCTACTTGCGGTGCGTCCGCGGAGCGACATAGCATGCTACGTCGCTACCAAGGTTTATGAGACTTATGCAAGAGTTCTAGAACACCGATTCAGTAATCATTTTTTTTATATTACAAGACGAAACATTGAATATAAAAACAGGGGGTTCAGCGCTTACTTATTTCCCGATGTTAAGAAATTTTAAATACTGAATCGCTGTTCTAGTAGAGCGTCAAGATTGATTTGAGGCGTAAATTTTGGTAAATATCTTCCCCTGCTTCCCCTGCTTATCTCAACCCATCAATTCAAAGTTGACAAACCACTAGTATTGGGTCTTAGTACGCCCATCCTCCAAGGGCATAATTGCGTGTAACCATGTGATTAAGAGCAACAAGCAGAATCACACATCCTATACGCTGCCAAGCAGGAATTCTTGCTAATTGATCACCAAAAACAAACCAGATTGGAAATATAACTGCACTAAAACGAAAAACATTAATTAATTCCCCCTGTAAAGGAAGCACTGCTAAAGACAAACCAGCATAAATAGCCAGAAAATGGGATAAATGCCAAAGGGGAATAAGTCCAATTAACAGCAAGACATATACTCCGTGATGAATGAGAGAGCCTAGCTCAGTATTTTGCCAAGGATTTCCAAACCAAAACGTTTTCAAAACAGAAAGCCATGAAGTAGCATGACTCCAATTTTTTTGAGCATAGATTGACTGCAATGGATTGCCAGTCTGCCAGTATTGATAGAGGGGAAAAAGTAGTGCAATACTAACACTTCCCAGGCAAATGGGAATAAAGTTTTTCAGTTTTGCTAAATGATTTTTCTCATAGGATGCTGAAATTAAAGCTGCACAGATTATCACAAAATAACCTTGATTGCGAGTCAATGCTGATAATCCTGCAAAGATGATGGTAGTCCATTTTTGTCGATGTATTGCTCCAAGGAAAGCAAGATAAGAGAGAAATAGAAATAAAGATTCCGTGTGGTGGGAGTGAAAGATAAAAGAGCTTGGTGAGTAAAGAAAAAAAATCCAGCCCCAATAAGTTTTAGGAAGTAAGCCAATATGTTTTTGATCAGTAGAAGATAATTTGGAACGTTTTAGCCAGAGAACAATAGCAACCCAAGCACAAAACAACATAATTGACAGCAGAGTACCTGCAATTTCAGGTTTTACTAGCAGATTTGTCAATTTTGCCCAAACCCTTACTAACAAAGGATAAAGAGGAAAAAAGGCCCAGTTAGCACCTTGGTATCCTTGGGTTATCAGGGCGCTATAATGACCTGCATCCCAATGGTTGAGCAAATCCGACCAAGAAATTCCTCGATTCGAGCTTAACCAAGTCCAGAGAATGCCATGGTGTAACCAAACTATGAATACTAGCCCCAGATAAAGGAAAGTTTGCTTTTTCATCTTGAATTTTTGGCAACACAACTAGAATAATTAATCGAGTAATATTTTGCTATTGATTTTTCAAGTTTCAAGCAGAATTGTAATTTACCTAGTACTTTTCAAGATTGATTTGAGGGATAAATCTTCCCCTGCCCCCCCTGCTTCTCCTGCTTCCCCTGCTTGTCTCAACCCATCATTTCAAAATTGACAGACCACTAGGGAGCAACTTTGCTTTACTTGACTAACCTGATTGGCATCAGTTTTGCTTGTCTGATAGTTTATGTCTTAGATGAAGTCCGTTTAATTAGTCATATTTCCATAATATTAAGATTGGGAAACATAACAAAAAATAAAACCACTTCTTACTAATTCAGCAAGAAGTAGTTGTATCAAGAAAAGTATTATGGACTTTAAGCTCGTTTTGTATCTAGAAATTATCTAACGGTAAACCGAGAGACTAACTTCAATATACGATAGATTAAAAGCTTAATATATCAAGCTTCTGTAAAATTTAGGCATCAAAATTTATCAAAATTACGTCACAGTAAGGTAAATTCAGCAGCCTAGAGTCATCAAGTTTGTTGCCAACTGAAACGTGCAACAAAACTATTAGGGAGCAAAGGTATCACTAAAAGCTTGTTTCACACCAACTTCGATTTTAGATGATGGTTGATTCCAATTAGCTTGAGATTTATCCACACTCCAGGCAATTTCACCACCCTTTCTAATCCCCACACGGGTAAAAACAAAACCAGCATCCTCAAATTGCTCTCCATATCTAGAGATAGTGGTGGGAGTTAAACCGAGTAATCCTGCTATTTCTGAAGTAGAAAGTAACCAACCTTGTTGATAAGCTTCTTCCAATTCCCGTAAATAGGAAAGAGTAGTTCTAGTGGGAGGCAAAAGTCGTTTCACTACTGCTTCAATTGCTCCTACTAAGGCTGTGGGCTGCAACAGAACAAGGGGTTGAGAAGACATTGAGATCGGATTTAACTCTTCAACCGAAGAATCTTTCGTCAAGGATGATTGTTGTTGAAGGAAATCGGAGGTAATACCACCTTGTTGTAAATGGTGGTGCAGCCCATCTAAAAGCTGTAATTGAGCAGCAGTAACGAAAGCTTTTCTACCTTGTTTGGTAGGTTGGATGTTTAAATCCTTGAGTCGGGTGTACAAATTGGAACGAGCAATATTGTAACGGGAAGGTAATTGTGATAAAGGAATTAAGTCGATTTCCATGTCTGAATAGTATCCAGGACAGTCCAGGACAAAAAACATCTCTTATCTGATAGCAATAATTGGGAATAAAAGATTAATAAAAAATATTTTGACATATTTTGTTACTTAAATTCAAACTTATTGATACTTATTTAGACTCCCTGATAACTGATACGATAAATGCGACCATTACCATCTTCTGCTAGTAACAGACTCCCATCAGGCAGCACCAGTAATCCCACAGGACGCGCCCAACTGTCTGGCCCTTCTGGATTGACGAGAAAGCCTGTGAGGAAATCTTCATAGTAACCTAGGGGACGGTTATCTTGACCAAAAGGGACAAAAACCACTTTGTATCCTGTACCACGCTGGCGATTCCAAGAACCGCGAAAGGCAACAAATGCGCCATTGCGATATTTGGCGGGGAACTGTTGTCCATCGTAAAATTGCAGACCAAGGGGTGCTGAATGAGATTGAAACAATACGTCTGGAGTGATAGTTTGGGCTGCTAAATCTGGTCTTTCACTTTGATTTCCCTTGAGTCGCCTGGGATCTAGGTTATCAGGAGTGAGATAGGCATAGGGCCAGCCATAAAAACCGTCTTTTTGGACTCTAGTTAAATAATCTGGGACAAGATCGTCCCCTAACAGATCTCGTTCATTAACTGTAGTATAAAGTTCTCCTGTAACAGGATGAAAGTCTAAGCCTAGAGGGTTACGCAATCCATAAGCATAAGTTTCTCTGTCTTTTCCGTCTAAATTCATCACCTGAATCGAGGCGCGGGGTAATTCTTCGGGAGAAACGTTAGTTTTTGACCCCACGGATACATAAAGCTGCTTCCCATCAGGAGCAACCACTAAGTTGCGTGTCCAGTGCTGATTATAGCCTCCTGGTGTCAGTTGGGTAATTTCTGTTCCCTGACCCTTTAATCTTCTTTGTCCTACTTGATAGTCAAAAAGCAGTACATTCCCCGTATTGGCAACATAAAAACCATTGTCGGCAAAAGCCATCCCCAAGGGCTGATTGATTCCGTTGTCTCTGGTGGCAAACACCTGGTTAATTTCTGCTACACCATCACCATCGCGATCGCTCAAGCGTCGCAAACGATGATCATAAGATTCTGTTACCAAAATATCCCCTTCTGGAGTTAAAACCATCCAGCGCGGTCGATTGAGTCCTTCGGCGAAAACATTGACTTGAAAGCCAGGAGGGGCTTGTAATACAGGATTAGCTGGGACAGGAATTACTTTAGGAGGTTTACTTGTGGAGCGGGTGGCATAGGGTTGGGGTAAATCTGTGACTTTAATGGTAATGGGAGTTGGTTCAAAAGATTCCGTTGGCACGATCGCCGACTTAGGTATAGCAGCAACTGTCTTTGCTTGGGAGGTTTGTTGAGTTGTAGCTATCTCTGCTTTCTTGTTAGGGGAGTTGCTCTCCACTGAAACTTCGGTCTTAGGAATACAACTAATTAGAACTACTGTTAATCCTAAGGAGCAGAGAGTAATAGTACATCGCGAAGCAACTTGATTCATCTTCTTTCCTTAAAGGGTGTAAGTAACCACTTGATTAAGCTTTGGTCTTCCAAAGCGTTCCCAAGCATTCCCACCTCGTAAAAATAGCTCCATCCAACGAACTTCTTGACCATCCCTTTTTTGCCAACCAGAACTGCCTGGTGCCAAAGCTAATTTCCCTTCGGGTACTTTAAAACTGCCGTCAGAATAGACGGCATCGCTGACTACATCCCCAACTTTAACCAATACTTTGCTAGAGGTTTCCAGATTAATTGTGTGTGCTGGAATAGTTGTTTTGATGTTCCCGTAGCCATCAATCCAAGCAACTCGGTCAGTAGGAAGATTGGGAATTTGCTTCGGGCTTAAGACTTCCCCTAAAAGACTGTGATTTCCTTTGGCGATCGCTGCTACTGCTTGAGGAAACACATCGCGAGAACGAAACTGGGAACCTCCCCTCGACACTTTAACTGTATGCATTTGCTTTGCTTCTTCTTTGATAAATGAAAGAGTATAACCAGACAGCACACCCACCACTATTACTTCATTGGGTAATAAAGCATAAGTTAATCCTTCACCTTCATTATCTGGTCGCGCTTCAGGGTTATCTTGACGAGGAGCGCAGTTGTGATAGATTAAGCGTTTGGTCGCACCAGGGTTAAGACCAAGTTGGGCAATCCAAAAACCAGTAGCTAGAGTACTAAATGGAGGAACACTAAGGCAGTGAACCTGTGCTGAAGGCAGTTCTTTTAATAAACGTTGTGTTACCTCAGCAAAAGCTGGATCTCCAATCCCGTAGTCGGCAATCAGGTCAATCAACATGACTTGGTTTAGTTTGTGTTCCCTTTAATCATATTGCGACTAAATCAAAATCAATCAAGAATAAAAAAAGGTTTCTTTGCAGTTTTGCAGTTTTACTGAATAAAATAATGAAATTAAAAGTTTTAATTCCCACTGAAGTATTAATTGATCGCGAAGTTACTAAAGTAATCGCCGAAGCAGAAAATGGTCATTTTTGTCTGCTACCCCATCATATTGATTTCGTCGCAGCATTGGTTCCAGGAATATTAAGTTTTACAACTGAAACAGGAGAAGAAATATTTGTCGCAGTTGATGAAGGAATTTTAGTCAAGTGCGATCGCGAAGTTCTAGTATCTACTCTTAATGGAGTTGAGGGAAATGATTTAGAAACTCTCAAGCAAACCGTAGCTGAACAGTTTCAGGTACTAGATGAAAAAGAAAAACTAACCCGTTCGGCTTTAGCCCAGTTTGAAGCCAGTATGATGCGTCATTTTAAGGAGTTGGGTCATGGATAAACATAGGTCGCGTTGGCGTAGTTTTCAGCGTCAAATTTCCACTAAAAGCGATCGCAAGCTCAAAGCCAGAAGAGAAGCAAAAAACATCTGGTTTGGCTTAGGGATGTTTGGTATGGTGGGTTGGTCGGTAGCTATCCCTTCCTTATTAGGTATTGCTTTGGGCGTGTGGATTGATACTCATGTCCAGAGTAAATATTCTTGGACTCTCATGCTGCTAGTAATTGGCGTGGCTTTAGGATGTTTAAATGCCTGGTATTGGATCAGCAAGGAGAGTCAGAGTGATTGAAGGGGAGACTCTACTGCTATTCCAGTCCAAGAAGTATATGCCTTTTTAGCCGAGTTAGGGATTATCTCCCTGTTGACTTCTAGTAGCCAATTTATTATACATACTTAATGGAATATTACAAGGCTGGTTAATTATGACAACTGATTTTTCTTCTTCGATAGAGGCAAATCAACAATCCCGCATCCTTGTTATTTCGGTGCGGGGATTTCGTTTTCAGGTGGCTAATTGTTCTATTTATGAGTTTGAAGATTTGCTTTGTGATCTAGAACAAGCAAAATTATACGCTCCAACCAGTGAATTTGATTGGGCAAGAAAGATCTATCGAGTAGCTAAATATCCAAGTCGTTCAGATCGCCTTGCTAGCTTAATTGCGCCTTTTCCTCATGAATTATCTTTAGACCACGAGTACGATTTGTTATTTGTTGTTCTGGATAATCCTTGGCAGATGCACTTACTCGAATCGATTAAAGGTTGGCGAGATCAATGTCGCCATAAGGCTTGTTTTATTGTCGAGATTTGGCAGCCAGATTTGAGTAACTGGCGATTGCTACAAGAACCTTTTCAAAACTTTGATCACATTTTTTTGGGAGTTAATCACTGTACGGAACAATTAGCTAAATTGGTTAATCGTCCCTGTACTTATATTCCGCTAGCAGTAGATACGCTAAGGTTTTGTCCCTATCCTGCACCGGCGCAACGTTCTATTGATGTGTGCAATATCGGTCGTCGTTCTTCCCAAATTCACGAGCCTTTATTCAAACTCAGTCAGGAACAAAACTTTTTTTACTATTACGATACGGTCAGAAAGCAAAAGTTAGAAATCGAAAATTATCTAGAACATCGTTGCTTGCTAGCTAGTTTGTTGCAACGCAGTCGTTACACCATTAACTATTACGCTAAATTTAATGCCCCAGAAGAAACAGGTGGCACCGAGGAAATTGGTTCTCGCTTTTTTGAAAGTGCG
>JAAUYH010033904.1_pt1 | contig 12815 bp, 14 predicted proteins | sample 7278061 | NCBI WGS metagenome assembly JAAUYH01 (sample SAMN14350203, study PRJNA611818) | marine sediment metagenome | isolation source: surface marine sediment (0.6m) | place: French Polynesia: Moorea | collected 2018-08
AACTTCTGCCACCCAAGGGACTTGTCCCCGCAGGAATTGATGTCGCAAGTAATTGAGCAGTTCGGGGGTCACAATTAAGGGGATGGCAGCATAATAGACAAGTAGCCGATAGGATTCACCAAAACGGCGCACAAAGCGGTCTACAATTTTTTTAGCTTGTTCGTCTTCGACTAAAGGGTTAGCTGCTGTCATCATTAGTTCCCCAATTTAACGGTACTGAGATAGTTTTTTTCCCATAATTGTGTCAATAGCATTACTCAGCCCTTGGTTATTCATAGGATACATCTTCACTCGATAGCGAATAATTTGGGCTGAGGTTCTGTTCCAACGGTCTCGAGGCATGGGATTCAACCAGGCAATATAGTTAGTTTTCTGCCCGATATCCAATAAAAACTCCGTCGTAGCTTGAATTCTCTCCAAGTGGCGATATCCCCTCGCTGCCCCCCCATCACTGACAATTAACACGCTGGTATCACTGTTACACATTTTTAGTACTTGACTGAGCAAAATCGATTCCGTTAGATAGGGGTCTCGATAGATGCTCGTCGCTGGAACATTATGAAAATAATAAACATCCAACCTTTCTAAGGTACCTTCACAGCTAGCGGTCTCAACTAATTCACGAGTCAGATAGTGAAAGGGAGTCATTGACCCATTCTGATCGATCAACAACAGCAGGTGAGCGTGATTTGTTTCTCGACGGGTATAAACTGGAGACAGGAAAAAACCCTGACGGGCTGCTCTCTCTACGGTTTCATCTACATCTAAGACATCTTCGCTGCCATCCTTGATCGGGCGGTTTACATATTGCCAGTGGTAAATCATCTCACGCCGAGACAAAGGAAGATATGTCGGAAATGCCGTGGGAGTTTCGATGTCCGTTGCTATCAAAGAAGCGCGAGTAGGAGCAGTTGCCAAGCGATAGGTGGGTTGCCGCTCCAATGGCCTGGTTTCTTGAGGAATCGTTGTTTTTATTACATCAGATTTTGTTGATAAATTTCTGGATGGTTGAGATTCTAATTTCTCTTGGCGTTTGTTATTAGGCTTGGTTGTTCCTAAACTAACCTTGACAGCATCCCAAAGCACATAAAATTGCTCCTGGTGGGAGAGAGAATGACACCACAACAATTGCAGCGTTTCTTTTAACTCTTCTTCATTATTTCCCCAGCCTCCTTTCAGAGCTTTTAATGCCGCTAAATATTCCCTAATGCCAAGTTGAAAGTCTTGGCGCACCCGCTTGAAGACCTCATTGAGCATTTGTCTGGGGTCAAAATTATTCATGAAACGAAACTTTCCAATCTTTGAGCCAATCTTCAGAATGTTTAAACAACAATTCCTTATAAGGAATCGGACTATCTTTAGTTAGTTGCTCTGCTATGTTGACAATTTCTCCATCAAAATTCCTGAGAGCTTCGAGCCAGTCTAAAAATTCGCTGGTTCCGGGTTTCTTGACTAAACTTTCGTCCTCGCGAATTTTCAGAAAACATTTAATTCCACGGTCTACTATGTCTTCTTCATCTCTTTGTTCAGCTTTTTTACTCTCATCATCTTGCTTGGCTTTATTGGCTTTCTCATCATTGGCTTTCTCATCGTGAGCCTTGATAATTTCCTCGAGCCGATCTTTGGGGAATTCGATATAGAAATAAATACAGCGGCGTAGAAAAGGAGCAGGAAGGTTGCCTTTCTCTCGATTGCTGGTAATAATCACAATCGGTTTGTGAGTTGCCTTGATTGTTTCTCCCGTTTCAGAAATAGTAAATTTCCAAGGTTCATCCAGCACGGTTAATAAATCATTGGGGAAATCTATACTCGCTTTATCAATTTCATCGATCAAGACCACAGAAGGACATCCTTGGAAAGCAAAAGCCTTGCCCAAAGCTCCTAGTTTTCGGTAGTCTATGGGGTTACTAGGGTCTCGTTTTGTAGTTTCTTCCCCTTGATTTTTTTGACTATCTTGAGGGTTATTGGTTTCCTCTTCTGGAAGTTTACCTAATTTTTGAATTTGGACATTTTGAATTTGGACATCATGTAAGCGCAAGATAGCATCATAGGTATACAAACCATCTTGAGCTTTACTATTAGAACGAACGTCCCAGCGATAGTAAGGCAATCCTAATTTATAGGCAACTGCTCTGGCTAATCGAGTTTTGCCACACCCAGCTTCTCCTTCTAATAATAAAGGTCGCCTTAAATAAATAGCGAGATTGACAGCTTTAATCAGCCCAGATTTAGGGTCACAATCATAGGGTTCTGAATCTTTGGGAATATACTTGTCAATATCTGGTGGAATATTTTTGGGTAGATCTTGAGGGTCAATATAAAAATCATCAGTAACTTTAGTCATGGGATTTCCTAAGAATTTCCTAAGATAATTTATTGGGTTAATAGTTTGAGAAATTTATCATATACGCGATCCGGTATGAGTTCAGTTGCTTCCTCGATTGTCTGAAGAACTTGATCGCAAACAGGCTTAGAAAATCCAGAATCATTATATAGCCAATATTCTATTTCATTCATCGGACACTTTTGTATCGGTAATTTAACAATTTTATTTGGAGTGAAGCTGGCGATTGAAGTACAGATATAATCATGAGATATAGCGCGGGGTATATTGACATCTAATTCAAACAAAAAAATTAATTTTAAATAGGGATGATCGGGCAAATCTTGAATTAATTCAGTCCAAAATTCATCAAGAAACCAATCCCAAAAACTCTTTTCTTTTAACAGAAGATCATTCTCATCCCCAAAAACATAGAATAAATGGGTGACTCCTGAATCATCTTCTCTGAATAAGGAATGAATTTGTTCGATAACATCTCTAATCAAAAATTCAGAATTTATATTAACTTGCAATTGTTCCGCTAATCTCTGTAAAAATATCTGTTTATTTGGTTGGCTAGTCCTTAAATGAAGAGGATGTTCAAAAAATTTACCTTGACTTCTTTTTTTATTTTTATTAAGCTCGTAAATGAGTTTGCGACGACAATATTTTCCACCCTTAGACAAGTATTTTTCTAAAACGAAAACTCCTGCCCCTCCTCGTTTACCAAATTTGTCAATAATTTTGGTAAATCTCTTTAAAGTTCTTTTATAATCAAAACTTAATAATAAATTTTTCTCAGCGTCTATATGACTTCTATTTGGGTCTTTTAAACGGATTGGATGTTTTAAATCCTCTTCTAGTTCTTGTAACTCTTCTTTTTTGATCCTCAACTCATCATAGATGTTCTCAGCTCGTCTTTCTAAACGCTTCTGATCGACCAAGGTCGGAGCATTTCTAGCCTCCTTTCTTAAACTCTCATAATCTTGCTCTAATTGTTCTATATCTTTCTTAAGTTCTTTGATTTTTGGGTCATTATCTAAACTAAGGTTCATCGCAAATCTCAGAATTACAAATTAATAATTAACGTACAATTGACTCAAAGTTAACTAGATAATAGTTCTTTTAATTCCTGCTGTTTGACTCTCAACTCATCATAGATGTTCTCAGCTCGTCTTTCTAAACGCTTCTGATCGACCAAGGTCGGAGCATTTCTAGCCTCCTCTCTTAAACTCTTATAATCTTGCTCTAATTGTTCTATATCTTTCTTAAGTTCTTTGATTTTTGGGTCATTATCGTTCCCATGAGGAGGCTTGATGTCGTCAAATTCAAATAAATAGCCATCTTCGTCACTATCAGAGCGCAGGAAAACCACGGGACGATACCATTCATATTTATGATGACGCATGGCATCCGCAGCTAGTTTGACTGCTTCCAGCAAGCATTTTTTCGCTCCCAATGCCCGATAAAGTTGTTCGACAAAGTTAGTTGCACTCTCTTCACTGAGACTAAAGGGAGTGGCAACTACGGCTGGTACTTGATGCAAGAGTTTCTGAGCAACACCATTGAAAACAGAATCACTTTTATAGGCAAGAGCCGATTTACAAGCCGTAATTACCACTAACATGGGCTTACTTTGCCCAACTAATCTAGCAAAATCAGCCCCACTTATATAATCTATTCCTGGGGAATCTCGATCGAAGAAAAGAAAGCCTTGTGGCTCTTCTAAAACACTCCCACAAACTTCACATTTCTGAGTATTAAGAGAATAGAAAACTCGATCTGTGTCTCTTTTTGGACATTCTGGATTAGGGCATTTTCTCTTAAAAAAACCATGCCCATCAAAATGAATAATATCTGGTGGTTCATCCCGCTCTGTCAAATAGGCTCGTAATCGCCCAATTGTTGGCTTTTCAGGTTCTTGATACCAGGATAATAAACAAGCATGACCTTCTTGGCTGGCTTTGTTTAAACCCGGAGCGATCGCTGATTCTTTTGATTCTATGGATTGATACTGTTCATCAGATGCAGTTGATGGGATGACTAAAACTTTAATTTGTTTGACCTTTCTTTTTCCTTGTGGTGGTGGATTTTTGTGAGCAATGAGATAGGAAAAAGTAACCTGATAATCAGCTAAGAATTCTTCTCCATCGTGGACTAATTGCCAAGGATATAAAGGTAAGAGAGAGGATTCAATGACATTGGCATCATACTGGATTGAAATGTGCAAACGTTTCCCTTCCGCTTTCCCCAGTGCTTGAAATAGAGCTTGTTCAATTATTCCAGTCAATAATGAGTTATAGAGCTTTTGACCGATATGTTCGGTCATTTTAGGATCAAAAAACTGACTGTCTTCCTGAGATAGTAAACCTTCTTGTTTCATCCAATTCTGGTCATCATAGTTACTGAATTCGTACTTAGTTCCAATTACATCTAGGGCACTGAGGACAGTAAATAACTGAGCATCACCTTGACCAGAAAAAGGCAATTCGGAAATTTCTTCACCATATCCATCAGCAAAGATTTTGAACTTTACCCCATCAATAGGCGATAGGATTAGTTTGAGTTTGTTCATCTAGCCTCCAGCGTCATCTTTCAAACCTTTCTGGTCGACCTTGAAGGATAATATTTTTTGCTGCTTCTTCAAGTTTCTTTAGGGTTTCTGGATCTGATTCTCTTAAGTAATCCATCAATTGTTGATTTAAAATTGCTGGAGTGAGGGTCACTTTTATAGTATGTACGTCTTCCCGTTTCAAGTTACCTTTAACTGTTCCACTTCCTTCAGCTTCTCCTGCTTTAACCTCGAAGGATAGAACATTAATTTTGAGATCGGCTTTAGCTTTGCCTTCAGCTTGAACTTCTCCCCCCTTAGAAACAGTTACCATAAGATCTAACTCAACCTTCTCTACTAAAAATGCAGGTGATTCTTTATTGGTACTTGCCAAGTCTTCCTTGACTTTAGTAATCAGTTCAGCTAAACCAATTTCTTTTGACATTCGACAACTCCTTTCAGGTATTTAGCTTTCAGAATCAGAATTAACTCTAGCCTCCAGTTCCCCTACCCTCCTCTCCACCTCAGCCAATCTCTGACTCAAAGGCACACTCTCCGCACAGCCCAAATATTGTGCGATCGCGCTGACCACTACATCGGTTTTTGACGTGCCAGTTTTCTCAACGTAGCTGTTGAGTTTTTCCATAAGAGAAGGGGGAATTCTGACAGCAATTTGTGGTTTACCCATAGCTTCTGAACTATCTCTCCTTTAATGCTATTAACTGCATGACTAAGCATCGCCAAGGAGATATTATTTTTAACATTACAGGATTGGAAAGTAGCGATCGCGGCTTTTTCTCTATTCATCAATTATCTGTCCAATCCACCAAGTAATTTCTTCGGGTGGTTTAAACGGCGATCTCTTTTTCTCTTGCAAAATATTGAGAAAAATCTGAAACTTGCCTATAACTGACTTTACGGAGATCTCAGTCTCGCGAACTAAATTCGCGCCTCGTGTCCTCAACTTTTTTACACAGGTGTTATCCTGGCATTCAACAGTTACTATTACGTTTAGAAATAGTGCTACACCAGTGCAAGCTCAAGAGCGAAAAAACATCTCAACTAAGAAATGAGCAAAGCGATCGCCATTTTCAATCAAGCGGGGGGAGTCGGCAAAACCACTCTCACCCACAATCTCGGCTACCATTTAGCTAGACGGGAACATTCTGTATTGCTGGTAGACCTCGACCCCCAGGCTTCCCTGACTACCTTTATGGGCATCGATACCGAAAGTTTAGAACAAACTCCTTTTGATGCTCTGATTAATGAAGAACCTTTGTTTATCCTCAAAGATATTCAGGGGATAGATCTTGCTCCCACTAATATCACCCTCAGCGTGGCAGAGATTCAATTAGTTAATCTTGACTTTCGCGAAGTTCGACTCAAAGAAGCTCTTGACCCGATTCGAGATGACTATGATTTTATTCTGATTGACTGCCCCCCCAGTTTGGGGTTACTCAGTTACACCAGCTTAGTTGCTGCGACTCACGTCCTCGTTCCCATCGAAACCCATTTTAAAGCCTTTCAAGGAACTAATTTATTGCTACAAACCATTGCCAAGGTCAGAAAGCGGGGCAACCGCAAATTACAGCTAGCGGGTTTTGTTCCTTCCCGTTATGCTGTCAGCAATTCTCAAGATAAACGTACCCTCAAAGCCATTCAAGAACAGTTTGGTACAGTAGCTACAGTCTACGAACCGATTCCCCGCACTACCGCTTTTGCTGATGCCTCGGAACAACAGTTACCATTAGCTCTTTACGATTCCAAACATTCAGCCTTGAAGATTTTAGATCGATTAGCTACTCAAATTGAAAAACTATGACAGTTTTTAATAGTCAATAAAAATAAAGTTACCAATAACGTTATTGGTAACAGTGAAACCCAGCCAAGACAAAGTGTTACCAAAAACTTGGTATCGCTCAAGGCAGAATTAAAAGCCATATGTTACCAATAATCTACCCCTCTCAAAATCACTAAACTCTCAAATAACTGCTTACTAACGACTGATAACTGATAACTGATATGCCTCCTACCAAAAAAACTACTCGTAAAAGCGATCGCCCTTACAATGCCAAAGCTAATCTTAACGTTTTATTTGGCGATGATGAACCAGCAACTAGCCCCCAGATGGTGAAGATTGATTCTATTTCACTACCAGCTTCCCAACCCCGACGCTATTTTGACCCTCAGAAATTAGAACAGCTAACTCAATCGGTCAAGGCTCACGGCATCTTAGAAAATCTCCTCGTCAGACCTTTGAAGGGAAAAGAAGGAGCGTATGAGTTGGTAGCAGGAGAGAGGCGTTATCGTGCTGCTATTGCTGCTGAATTAAAGGAAGTTCCCGTTACCATTCGCGAACTATCCGATGAAGAAGCTCTCTCTATTGCTCTTGTCGAAAACCTACAACGAGAAGACCTTAATCCAGTTGAAGAAACCGAAGGTATTGTTACCCTACTGGGAATTGAGCTAAAAGAATCACCAGAAGCAGTGATTTCATTGCTTCACAGGATGGACAACGAACAAAAAGGAAAAGCTACCCATAACGTTATGGGTAACAAACAAGGACAGAAAATCGAGTCGGTGTTTGAAAGCTTAGGACTGAACTGGAAATCCTTTGTTACCAATCGTTTGCCCCTGTTAAAGTTACCCGATGAAATTTTAGAAGTTTTACGCCAGGGAAAAATAGCCTATACCAAAGCCAGAGCGATCGCTAAAGTCAAAGACGAGCAGCAGAGAAAGAATTTAATTGACGAAGCTGTTAGCGAAAATCTTTCTCTAGTTCAGATTAAAGAAAAAATCAAAGCACTCTCAACCGATAATAATTCGTCACCATCACCTTCTACCCAAGTAAAAACCATAACCAGTCGCCTCAATCGTTCAAAACTATGGGAAAAGAACCCTAAAAAATGGAAGCAGGTACAAAATTGGTTACAAAAGATAGAGACTTTGTTAGAAGAAACATAAATTTTTTTTCCCGAGAAAGAAGAAAATTGGTAAGCTGATTTCCAATGGTTGAGATACGAAACGACAGCTATGTATCAACTAGAAAAATGGCAGTATTCATCTTGGGAAAAAGATACCCGCTTCTACTTACTCGAATTGTGCCAAGATATTTTTGGCAATTGGATTATTAAACGCACCTGGGGTAGTGCTGTCAAACAAGATTTTGGTCGCTCCAATTCTACAGTTTGTCCCGACTATCAAACGGGTTTACTCTGGTACGAAAAACAAGCCTCTCGTCGTAGTAAACGAGGATATGTATCGAAGGATAAATTGAGTAAAAGTTAAGCTCAAACTTCACGCTACTATAAAGGTGCAGCTATAAGGTGATAATCGCTGAAAGCTAATTATAGCAGGGATTTTAAGACCATTTGGCACTTATAGCAGTTTCCTTAGCTTTACCCCAAGTAGGAAAAAGCCGATGAATTCGTAGAAAAAGTACCCAAAACTAAGGTTGACGCATTGCCTGAATTCGCTATATATTACAGGCTACATTTGACAGTGCGACTCCACAATCTACTTAACTCCCTATACATCGCCGGACTCCCAAAGTCCTCCAACAATAAGCTCACGTTCTCATCTTCCCAATACACCTCCATTGTCCTCGCTGGAAGTTGTCCTCTGGGGGCATTTAAATTATAGGTTAACTCTGTATAAGATAACCATTTACGTCCTTTTCTCCAGCCGACTCTCTCGCCAAAACTTATCCAGACATCCGTATTATATTCACTTGTTCTACCCAAATTCTGATAGATATCCTTCTGGACGCTGAAGCCGAATTTTCCATCGCTGTAGTCCAGCCAGAGTTGGTCGATTATGCGTAAATCTTCACAAGGAAAGTTATCGATATCTTCTTGACGCATCGCTCTGGTTGTTTCTGTATTTGCCTCTTTCCACTTTCCCGCCTCTAGTAGGTCGCGCAATCGAGTATAGTCTACTCCCGTTACCTTCGAGATGAGAGTGGTTCCTGGCTGGATTTGAGGAGTTGAAGGTGAAGGTGTCGGTTTGGGTACAGCAGCCGTAGTAGGGCTGGGGCTAGGTTGAGTTGGTGGTTTTGGCTGTTCCTGCATCGGATAGAACGAGAACTCGCCAACTAAGGAAGACTGCTCCCAAGGCGTTTGCTTTCTGTTGGTTTCCTGCACAACGGCTGCTCGCACTTTCTTGAACATCAGTTCTACAGGCAACTTAGGGGTGTTAATATGCTGTAGTAGATGGTAGGTAAAAGGGGAATTTTTCCCTTCACCATCCTCAGCGAATTTTCCTGGTGCTGTCGCAAAAGCAATCAAGGTTCCCTCTGCCGACTGGACTGGAGCTAAACCCCGAACGGAACCAGAACCGCGACTATGAGAACTCCACCGCCGATAGAAGGGATTGTTTCGACAGGCATCAATGATGACGATATTCACCTGAGTCTCTGCCTCTTCCATGACATTGAGTACCTTGCCTAGAGGAACGGCTTCATAACCCACATCCTTCTGGCGATTGAGTTTTGCCTTGAGCGGAACTAAGTAATTTTCCCCGTTAACCTGAACTCCATGTCCTGCATAATAAAATACTCCTACCCCACCTTGGCGCAATTCTCTGCTGAAATCCTCAATCGCTTCTTCCATCGCCCTCAGATCTTTATTTTGGAGCAATATAACTTCAAAGCCCAGTTCACGCAATGCCTTGGCTACATCAGTCGCGTCATTGACAGGGTTGGCTAATGGATCCTGGTAAGCCCCATTACCAATCACGAGGGCTATCCGTTGTTGCCGTTGAGCCACTAACCGAGTCGCGCCCTTTATCTCTTGCCCCTGTTTCACTTGGGCAAGCACTTCTCTTTTCCAGGTTTCTTGCTCATTTCCTAAGTTGGCATCTGAGACGGTAACAGTTTGAGCATCATTGGCAGTTAGGGCAAAAGCTACCGACAGTAAGACAGTAGCAAGGGTGCAATCAAAAGTAGTTGGTGGTCTCGAAGAGCGATCGCGTGACTTAATTAGCCCATCACTAAATAACTGCCTCAACTCAACAGCAGTTAATACTTTAGCTTGTCCATTTCCAGATACTTTCATAGGGAAATTGTACCTGAAGTTGAGAGCATTATACAAAAACACGATTACGTTTACGCGAACCTTTAGAAGTTGGATATCTCAGTCTCGAAAAGACGCGAGCTCTACTAGAGTCATATACGGAGGAGTTGCCCACACAGTTCAGCCCTAACAATATCACTAGCATTCACACACTTTCCGGCGGTAGCCCACGTGAAATCATTCGCATTGCTTATCACGCCTATGAAGAGGTAAAAGGTAATCTAAGCGATGTTAACGATAACGTACTTACAAGAAGCGTTAGACATTCTGGTACTATTGCTGAATCGTTTATTAATAATTGACGGTCAACCACAAATTGCACTGATGACCCTGAAGGCTACCGATAAGCTTTCTGAAATTGATTCTGCAAGAAAATTGACGATTGTTCGGAATTACCTAGAAAAGAGGTTGCTGTCTATTCCTTTAATTGCAGTAACAGTTGGCTATTCCAGTAGCGAGGTAAAAGATTTAATCAAGGAAACTGCTACAGTACTATCGTTTAATGAAAAGTTATTTGTCAATCAATTACGCACGAAAATAACTGAGTTGTTAGCACAAGTTTCTAGAGAAAGATCAGGAGATCTTACTACAAATACCAATGTATTAGAATTATTAGAAAATCTTAACAATCGACTGGAAAATTTAGGGGTAAAGCGCACAGAAGAGATCAACCAAATTGCCGAGAGTCTGAACGAAAGAGTCCGCTTAATAGCTGAGCCAATTAAAAAGGAGCGGGAAATACGAACTCGTTGGGAACTATTAGATGAAATATATAAATTAAATGAACTATGTTCTCAAAATCCGTCTGACAGTAAATTGGATAGAGAGCAAGCAATTATGAAATCAATTTTAGTAGCAAACGAGTCATATTTGAAAATTAAAGAGTTTGATTTTTTAGGTGGATTATATATGGATACACTAGCCGAAGCTAAAAATATTCTTATGAGTTCGCCACAGGAAGATAAGAAGAAATACTACTATTTAAATCAGTTACAAAAGGGACGAATCGATATTCTTAGAGAATTAAATCGTATCCTCCGAGGAGACAAAAATCTTGTTGATTATCTAACCCAAAAACCAGTTCAGTATGTCCTATCAATAAGTTCTTTATTATTAGTAACAATAGGCTATTTATACATTAATTCGTATAGATTATTTGATGATAATAATGTCTTCTTGCCAAATTTATTCAAGGTACTTATAGAAAGTACTTTTATTTGGTTGGTATTTGTATTTTCATTTATGGTAGGTTTAATATATTTGCTAATTTCGCTTCGTCAAGACAAATTGAAACGGATATTGAAACGGGTCCGTGACAAATGGAAGCAGTATTAATCCCAATTACTCCTCAATCAGACTTTTTAGCTGCTTCAACGCTCGTTTCAATCTTTTGCTCCGACCAGACTTTTTTACTTCTAGAGAATCTAGGGGAAGTTTGTCGGACAGTCACACCATTAAACATCTCCAAGTTCTTTCTTTAAATAATCAACAATAACCGCGCTTAGAGTAGTGCCTCTTGAGCGTGCTTCTACGACCCACAATTGTCTAAGATTCCTGGGTACTTTAATCGTTAAACTGACAATGTCTTTATTTACAGCTTTATGTAATTCTGTATTTACAGCTTCTTCCTCTTTAATTTCATTGATGATGTCTTTGTATTTAGCCATTGATAATCTCCTCTATTTCTCTACCTACTGCTTTGTAATCTTCCCAAGCTACTCTTGTCTTATCCTTTAAGTCTCTAATCGTTACTCCTGCGAGCGCACTCTTGGCAAAACCAGAAGAACGCCTAATCATGGTCTTAAAGACTGGTATGCCACTATCCATTAAATCCTGTTGAACCGATATTCCCTCTTTGCTTGGATATGGAGGCACAATCGTCAGTAGCACTCTGTATCTTGTCTCTTTAGGCATATCCTTGGTCGTAATTAACATCGGACGTAAGCTAACCACATCAGGCGTAGTAGGTAATATTAATAAATCACTATTAGACGCTAATTCCTTTAGGTCGTCGCTCTCTGGTCTTGCTGGTGTGTCTACTACGATGTAATCATTCCCTGGTATTGCTTTAATTGCGCTTCTCTCGTCTTCTACAGTGAAAGGTAACTTACCTGCTTTAGACCAAGCCACGGCGGTTCTATTCTGGTCGGAGTCAATTAATAGTGTTTTACCTTTATCGCTAAAGTAGGTGGCAATGTGAATTGCTGTTGTACTCTTCCCGCATCCGCCTTTGTACCCAGTCACAGTAATTAATTTCATCGGTTTTATGTAATTACAGCTTTACACATCTCCTTATTTACACCTTTCCATAATTACATAAATAATTAGCAAATAAGATTTGGACGGAAATCGCTCTATAGTCTTCTTCTTCTTCTGAGCGAAATCCGTCCAAAATTTCCTTACCGAAGAAGTAGATACATATGCGAGCGCAGAGTATATGCTTGGTGCGATTTAGGACACTGACCCATAGCTCTAATGTCACTAAACTTGGAGCTAACAAACAAAGGTATTTCTCTACTACAAAACAATTACACGGAAACTAACAATGCTAAATAATAAATCCCTAGCCGAATTAAAGCAGTTTTGCGCCGACAACCTTATTGGTGTTCCTGGTGACAAACGCAAACGTCAGTCATACCTCGATGCGATCACTCACCATAAAGTAGAACCACAGCCCGACCCACTGTCCCATACTGGTATAGTCCTAGACCAGCCCTTTCAAGGTGGCCTGAGCTCAAAAACTGATTGTCAATAATTAAGCTTAATTCTCAATAATTTGACTCGAATTCTTCAAAAGGACTCCTAACTGGAGAGGAGTCCCATTGAGGAGCGGGATAGAGATTAAGGTTCCCGCAAGAGTTAGCGGACA
>JAAUYH010158400.1_pt1 | contig 12815 bp, 17 predicted proteins | sample 7278061 | NCBI WGS metagenome assembly JAAUYH01 (sample SAMN14350203, study PRJNA611818) | marine sediment metagenome | isolation source: surface marine sediment (0.6m) | place: French Polynesia: Moorea | collected 2018-08
CCTCAAGCTATCTACTCTCGCTCGGCGCCAAGCCCGCCAGGCGCCGGTCGACCACAGCCAGTCCGGAACCTGAGCCTGGAACTCCTCTCGCTGGTACGTCAGGTGGCCGACCCCGGCCAGGACCAGGCCCCCTCCGAGAACCCAGCGGCCTACCGAGCGGACTATCGAGCTCATCGCCCGAAACTACGCCCGCTACGTCGAGCGTCCCCACCCCGACACAGCGGACGGTTTGGGCTGCGGGCGGCGGTCAACGATGGGGTTGACGACGTAGCGGCCTACGTAGCCCTTGTCTATAGACGTTGTGAAACGAACCCATTGCAATATCCTAATAGTTGTGAGTATGTCTCATGAGTAGAGGAGTGAGTGTGTCTGGACCGATAGAGGCTGGTGTTCCGGTGAGAAGTCGCCATGCGTGAGCTCCAAGAACTCGCCGACGCCGGCTACGAGTACGGGTTCTCGACCGATCTCGACACCGATGTCGCGCCGCCCGGCCTGACCGAAGACACGATCCGACTCATCGCAGCCAAGAAGAACGAACCTGACTGGTTGCTCGAATGGCGCCTCGCCGCATACGACGCTTGGAAGGAGATGGAAGAACCCGATTGGGCCAAGCTCGAGATCGAACCCATCGACTACCAGGCGATCAGCTACTGGGCGGCTCCCAAGCCAAAGCCGAAACTCGAATCGATGGACGAGGTGGATCCCGAGATCCGCGAGATGTTCGACAAGCTCGGCATCCCCCTGCACGAGCAGCAGATGCTCAGCAACGTCGCCGTCGACGCCATCGTCGACTCGGTGTCGGTCACGACCACGTTCAAGGAGACTCTCGCCGAGGCCGGTGTGATCTTCTGCTCCTTCTCCGAAGCCGTGCAGGAGTACCCCGACCTGGTCAGGGAACATCTCGGTTCGGTCGTGCCCGTTCGCGACAACTACTTCGCGGCCCTCAACTCGGCCGTGTTCTCCGACGGCTCGTTCTGCTACGTACCCAAAGGCGTGCGCTGTCCAATGGAGCTGTCCACGTACTTCCGGATCAACGCCGAGAACACGGGACAGTTCGAGCGAACGCTCATCGTCGCCGAAGACGACAGCCACGTCTCGTACCTCGAAGGGTGCACGGCGCCGATGCGCGACGAGAACCAGCTCCATGCCGCTGTGGTCGAGCTGGTGGCCAAGGACCGGGCCGAGATCAAGTACTCGACAGTCCAGAACTGGTATCCGGGCGACGAGAACGGCGTCGGAGGAATCTACAACTTCGTGACGAAGCGGGGGAGGGCCCACACCGACGCCAAGATCTCCTGGACTCAGGTCGAGACCGGCTCGGCCATCACCTGGAAGTACCCGAGCGTGATCCTCCAGGGCGACCGCGCGATCGGAGAGTTCTACTCGGTGGCACTCTCAGGCAAGCGCCAGCAGGCCGACACCGGCACGAAGATGATCCACATCGGAGCCGACACCAAGAGCACCATCATCTCCAAGGGCATCTCGGCCGGCCACGGCCAGAACACCTATCGAGGCCTGGTGAAGGTGCTGCGGTCCGCCGAGAAGGCCCGCAACTACACCCAGTGCGACTCGCTGCTGTTGGGCAAGACCTGCGGCGCCCACACCGTGCCGTACATCGAAGTGAAGAACCCGTCGGCGCAGGTCGAGCACGAGGCCTCCACGTCGACCGTCGGCGAGGACCAGCTGTACTACTGCCGGCAGCGGGGCATGACCGAAGAAGACGCCATGGCGATGATCGTCAACGGCTTCTGCCGGGAAGTGTTCGACGAACTGCCGATGGAGTTCGCCGTCGAAGCTCAGCGCCTGCTGAGCGTGAGCCTGGAAGGAAGTGTCGGCTGATGCTGCACGTCAACGAACTGACCGCCTCGATCGATGACACATCGATCCTCAACGGCCTCGACCTCACCGTCGGCGCCGGCGAGGTCCACGCCATCATGGGTCCCAACGGCTCGGGCAAGTCCACCTTCGCCCACGCCCTCGGCGGCCGAGACGGCTACGAGATCAGCGGCACTGCCACGCTCGACGGCATCGACCTCCTCGAGCTCGACCCCGAAGAACGGGCCGCCGCCGGCGTGTTCATCGGGTTCCAGTACCCGGTAGAGGTGCCCGGCGTGAACAACATGTACTTCCTCCGGACCGCCCTGAACTCGGTCCGGCGATCCCGGGGCGAGGACGAGATCAGCGCCCGCGACTTCCTGGCCGTAGCCAACGAGGCGACCGAGCTCGTCGAGATGCACAGTGACTTCCTCAGCCGCTCGGTCAACGCCGGCTTCAGCGGAGGCGAGAAAAAGCGCAACGAGATCCTGCAGATGGCGATAATGCAGCCCCGCCTGGCCATCCTCGACGAGACAGACTCGGGTCTCGACATCGATGCCCTACGCGTCGTCGCTTCGGGAGTCAACGCGCTTCGAAGCCCCGAGCGATCGATCGTCGTGATCACCCACTACCAACGGTTGCTCGAGTACATCAGGCCCGACGTGGTGCACGTCCTCGTCGACGGGCGGATCGTCGAGTCAGGCGACCACACCCTGGCTCTACGCCTCGAGGAGCATGGCTACGGAGACTTCCTGAACCATGATCTCGACGATGCCGTTCCCGTCGGAGCCATGTCGTGAGCACCACGGCCGAATCGCCCGAGCTGGTCGAGCACTACCAGCTCCCGACCAAGAAGGACGAGGCCTGGCGCTACGCGCCTCACGACCGGCTCGCCGACCTCACATTCGGGCTCACGGAAACCTCCGCGGCGCCGGCCGAAGCCAGGGCGGCCGTACCCCCGATCGACTCCCCCCGAGTCGTGCTCGTCAACGGGACCCTCGACCCCGGTGCCTCGAACCTGACCGCGATTCCCGAGGGGGTCACCTTTGCCGACCTGGCGTCGGCTCCTGCCGGCCTGGTCGACGAGCTCCGGAGCTTCGACCATGGGGCACCGATCGACGGCTTCTCGGCCCGGACCGAGGCGTGGGCCATCGGCGGTTCCCTGATCCGGGTCGATTCGACCGGGGTGGTCCTGCACGTTGTCGACATAGCCGATCCGGGGCTGGGCGACGCCACGAACACTGCCGCCGGCCGAGTCCTGGTCGATATCGCGCCCGGGGCCTCTGCGACCATCGTCGAGACCCGGCTCGGGCACGGAACGGCCCCGGGCGGATCGAGCATCCGCACCTCGATTCGAATCGGCGAGGCGGGCCATCTCGACCACATCGTTCTCCAGCACTTCCCCAGCGAGCAGGTCCATCTGGCCGCCGTCGAGGTCACCCAGGCCGGTGGTAGTGAGTACCGGGCCAGCTCGTTCAACCTCGGTGGCGGGTACAGCCGCGTCGAGTTCCACGTGCGCCTCGATGGGGAAGCGGCCACTGCCGAGGTGTCCGGCCTCTACGTCGGCCACGGCAAGGACGTGCTCGATCAGCAGGTGACGATCGTCCACGCCGAACCGAACTGTTCCAGTCGGCAGCGCTTCCGAGGTGTGCTCGACGACTCGAGTCGTGGTGTCTGGGTCGGCGGTGTCGAGGTGGCGCCGGGCGCCGACGGCACAGACTCCGAGCAGGAGAACGACAACCTGTTGTTGTCCCGTCGGGCCGAAGTCGACACCCAACCTCGCCTCGAGATCCTGGCCGACGAGGTCAGCTGCGCCCATGGGGCAACCGTTGGCCAGCTCGACGAGGATGCCCTCTACTACTTGCGCTCGCGCGGTATTCCGGCTGCGGAAGCTGCTGCCCTGCTCGTCGACGGCTTCGTCGGTGAGATCCTCGACACCGTCGACGACGATGCTCTCGTGTCGTGGGTGTCCGACCGAATAGGACACCGGCGTGCGTGAGTCGAGCGTCGATATCCGGCGCGTCACCAACTTCACGACTCCCCGGGCAACGGCGGTCACGATAGTGCCGGCTGGGCTCACCAAGATGCTGGCCGAGGGCGAGCTCCTGACCATCAACCAGGCCCTCGGTGGCGCCGTGACGGCGACCACAGAGTCGGGCGAGATGGTCCGGCTCTCCCATGCGGACTCCGTCGAGTTCGGATTGGTCGCCCCCGCGCCCCCGCGCCCCGCCAACGATGGCGAGTTCGGGCTGGAAGCGGTATGGGCCGCCGCCGCAACCGTCTACGATCCCGAGATCCCGGTCGACATCGTCGAGCTCGGGCTCGTGTACCGAGTAGAGGCGTTCGAGGTGGCCGGCGGTGGATTCAGGGTCGAGATCGACATGTCGGTCACTGCTCCGTTCTGCGGCATGGGCGACATAATGCGCCAGGACCTGGAGACCGCCGTCTCGGCACTGCCTGGTGTAGCTGCCGTCGAGGTGCAGCTCGTCTTCGACCCGCCCTGGGACGCCTCGCGCCTGTCCGACGTGGCCCGTCTCGAGCTGGGGATGCTCTAGGCCGGCGCGATCCCAGTCGCCTTCGGCCCAATCGGGTTTCGACGGCGTCCGACCGGTCAAGGATGGAGCTGCCGCCCAAGCGGCTCGATGTTGGCGAGCGATGTGCCCGCTGAGTTCAACTGATCTCTCACCCGACCTCCAAGGAGGAGAACCCTGATGCCCGCTTCCCTCGTCGACACAGATTCCGTGATCCCGGTGCTCAACGACATCGTCAAGGCCGAGCTGGCCGGGGTGGTCCGCTACACGCACTACTCGCTGGTCATCACCGGCCCGACCCGGCTGCCGCTGGTCGAGTTCATGAAGGCCCAGGCGGCCGAGTCGCTGATGCACGCCCAGCAGGTGGGCGAGATCCTGACCGGCCTCGGTGGACATCCCGAGCAGGGCATAGCGCCGATCGACGAATCGCACGACCACGACATCGAGACGATCCTGCAGGAATCGATTGCCCACGAGCGTCACGCCCTCGACCTGTATCGCCAGTTCCTCCAGCTCGTAGAAGGGGAATCGATCTACCTGGAAGAGTTCGCCCGATCACAGATCGGCGAAGAGGAACTTCACGTGATCGAGCTCAACAAACTGCTGCGCGACTACTCGATCGGCTGAGAGCAATGCGCACGCCGAGACCGCTGACCGCTGAGCAGCTCGCCACCCCCGACGAAGGACATGGCATCGCACTGCAAGCGCTCGGCGATCGGGAGGCGGCGTGAGCACTGCGATCGTTGCCGTCCACGGAAACGGCGGGGGAGCGTCTCGCTACTCCCGCGTCGGCCCCGTCATTCCCGACGACATCGACTTCCGTCCCGTGACCCTTCCCGGTTTCTCCACCGAACCCAAGGATCCGTCGCTACACACGCTCGGTGACTACGCGGATCGCCTGGCCGACATGTTCGCCGACCTCGACAGGCCGGTTCTGTTGGGTCACGGCATCGGAGGATCGATTGCGCTCGATCTCGCCAGCCGTCGCCCTCGACTGCTCGGGGGGTTGATCCTTCACGCTCCTGTCGGAGCCAGCCTCGACACCCGTCTCTTCCCCCGGGTGATGAGCTCTAGCGTGGTCCGGAGCCTGGTGCGTCGTGGTATCTCGTCACGCCGGCCCCGACCGCTGCTGCGGCGGCTCTTCTCCCCCCATCGTGCGCCTCGCGAGGCGCTCGACGAGTTCTTCGACGAGTACCGACACTGCCAGGCGTTCGGTGACATGTTCGACCTGATCGATCGTCCCTGGTTCGACGGCATCGAGCCGGTGACCGGCGTGCCGTCGGTGCTGCTGTGGGGAGAGAAGGACCGGGTCCTACGGTCGGGTCAATCCGACGAGATCCGGGCGAAGCTGCCCGAGGCCGAGGTCGTGATCCACGAGGGCTGGGACCACTTCCCGATGCTGGAACAACCCGAGGAGTACGCCGATGAGATCGTGGCGATGGCGCGCCGCCTCGTCGCAGCGCTCTGACCCGCCGGCCCCGGCCGGATACCCGGCGATCGGCAGCGGCTCGCTGACTTCGCTCGGAGTCGGCGACAAGGCAGCGCGCCTCGATCAGGCTCGGTCGGACGGATTGCCGGTGCCCGCCGGCTTCCTCGTACCCGCAGGCGCGCCGATTCCTCCGATCTCGTCCTGGCTGAGCCAGACCGGGGCCGATTCGATGGCGGTGCGGTCGGCCTTCGCCGCCGAAGATCGCCCCGACGATTCGATGGCCGGATGGTTCACGACCCTGCTGCGGGTCGATGCCGAAGCATTCCCGACCGCAGTGGCGACAGTCAGGGAGTCGGCGGCCGTACGACCCGGCGACTACCGAACCGACGTGCTGGTCATGGCCATGGTGCCGGCGCGCCACGCCGGCGTCGCCTTCACCGAACCGGAGACCTACGACGACCGCGTCAACACGACCAGCGGCACGGCCGAGCGCCTCGTGGCAGGGGAGGAGGCCGGCGAGAGCCTCATGGTGCCGCGGCTGGAACCGGCCCCGAGCGGCTGGCCGCGCCGCCTCCAGCAACTGCTGCGGCAGGTTCGCAGAAGCTTTGGCGACGAGCCCTGGGACGTCGAGTGGGCCGATGACGGCAAGACCTGCTGGCTCGTGCAGATCCGGCCGGTCACCGCACCCGTGCGCCGCAACGAAGCCTTCACCAGCGCGAACCACGCCGAAATACTGCCTCCGTTGCCATCGCAGCTCATGACCAGTGTCATTGCGGAGGCCGGCCCGGATCTCTTCGGCTGGTATCGGGGCTTCGACGCGTCGCTACCCCGCAACCGACCCTTCCTGGAGGTCTTCGCCGGTCGCCCATTCATCAACTTGAGCCTGCTCGAAGACATGCTGCGACACCTCGGGCTGCCGACACGGCTGGTAGCCGACTCGATCGGTGGACCTCCTGAAGTCGACCGGCCGTTGCGGCCCCGCCGGGTGCTCCGGAAGTTGACGGTCCTGGCCGGCATGGGGCTGGCCCAAGTGGGTGCCGTCGTGCGAGCCGACTCCAACCAGCAGCGGCTGGCCAGTGCCGGAGAGCCTCTTGCTCAGTCCTTCGGCGAGGCGGTCGGCCAATTGCACGACGCCTACGTCGGCCTGGTCACCGGCATGTTTCCCTTGTCGTCGGCGATCGGTCCGCCCTTGTCAATTCTGCGCCGGAGCGGGACGCTCGCCGAACATGCCGGCCGGCATCGCACGATCACGACCGAGCTCGCCGATCGGCTCGACGAGGTTCGAGCCGACAGCAGCCCCGACACCCGGCGGCGGTTCCTCGATCGGTTCGGCCATCGGGGCGTCTACGAGAGCGATATCGCCCGGCCTCGCTTCCGCGACGACGAAGGGCTGCTCGGTTCGTCGTCGGCTTCGCCGGTTCTGAGGGGGACCGGGCCGACCCGAACCCGGAAGGGTGCTCTGACGGCTCCGGTTTGGTGGCTGGCCCGGCCGCCGCTGGCCGCTCGGGAGCGGCTTCGCCACGAGGCCATGGTCGGCTTCGCGACGATCCGGGCCAGCCTGATCCGACTGGCCACCGAAGCAGTCGACGACGGCCGCCTACCAGCCGTCGACCACGTCTGGCTGCTCGATGCCGACGAGCTCCGCCGACTCGACGCCGGCTGGTCTCCCGACGACGAATTCTGGAGAACCCGCCTCGCCGAACGAGCCCGCCTGGCCGAGCTCGACCCACCGCACGTCGTGCATCGCTTCGACGATCCAGCCGACTGGACCGATCACGGGCCCGCCGGCGACCGGCTCACTGGGTTGTCGTTGACCGAAGGAGTCGTCGAGGGTCGGGCGTGGGTGCTCAGGGAACCGTCGGTTCAACTGCCCGACGGATTCGACCCGGAATCGACGGTGCTCGTCGCCCGGTCGATCGATGCCGGCTGGATCCCGACCATTTCCTCGGTGGCGGCGGTGGTCGCCGAGATCGGGGGAGACCTCTCGCACGGCTCGATACTGCTCCGGGAACGGGGGGTGCCGGCTGTGACCAACGTCCGGGGAGCGACCCGACTGGTTCACACGGGCGACAGGATCGAAGTTCGAGCAGGAGCCGGCGTCGTGGAACGGCGGCCGGAGTCAGACACCAGGAGGCCATGATGACACCCGTCCGCTTCGAGGTCGTAGTGGATTTCGATGCCGCGCCAACCCCCGTCTGGGAGGCGCTGATCGACTGGAAGGGTCACGAGGACTGGATCCCCGCCACGAGGGTCGAGGTCGACAGCGCCGATCCGGCGCAAGTCGGTGCGACCTTCACGGCTTGGACGGGCTACGGCCCCCTGACCCTCGAGGATCGCATGGAGGTGGTCGAAAACGACTGGAGGGAGAACGACCGTCGCGGCAGCTGTCAGGTAGAGAAGCTCGGGCCGCTCCTGTTCGGCCGGGCCGGCTTCACGGTCGAACCTCACGGCTCGGGGTCACGGGTCACGTGGTTCGAGGACGTCACCGTGAAGCACCTGCCGCGACCTCTGGCGCCCGTGGCTTCTAGGGTTGGCGCTCTCGGGTTCCGGTTCGGTATGAGCAGGCTCCGCCGCCAGTTGAGCCGGCTCTGAGGTCTCCTCGATCCCTTCGGTGTTTCACTTGGCAATGCCCCGTCAATCATCCATGAGAACAAGCATTAACGCACCGACGGAGGTCGACCGATGAATGCACTGGCCAAGATCACACAGTCCGCCGCAGCGCTCTGGATCCTCAATGTCTGGTTCCTGAGGTTCAACAAGGACACGGGCTACCGAGGCGGCGACGCCACGAACATGAAGGAGGAGTTCGCCGAGTACGGGATGTCCGAGAACGCGATGTACGCCGTCGGTGCGACCAAGGTGGGACTGGCCGCATTGATGCTTGCGAGCCTCCGTGATCCGAAGATCGGTGGGCCGGCATCTGGTGCCCTGGCCGGTCTGATGGCAGGTGCCATCGGCATGCACATGAAGGTGAACGATCCGGTGAAGCGTGCTCTACCCGCCATCAGCGTCTTCTCGCTGTCGACGGTTTCGGCTGTGATCAGTGTCGCCCAACGGTCGCGGGGTTGAGGTGGCTTCGCCGGCGTGAAGGTCGCAGTCTTCAGCTCCAAGCCCTACGACGTCGAGTTCCTCGGCGAAGCCAACCACGGTCGGGGCCACGACCTGCGTTTCTTCGAGGCTCGGCTGGGCCCCGAAACGGCTCGGCTGGCCGCCGGCGCGCTGGCCGTGTGCGCATTCGTCAATGACGACTTGCGATCCGACACCCTCGAAGCGCTTGCTGCCGAGGGAGTGCGACTCGTCGCCCTGCGCTCGGCGGGGTACAACCACGTCGACCTCGATGCAGCCGAGCGCCTGGGGCTGACGGTCGTCAGGGTGCCTCGCTACTCGCCCCATGCCGTTGCCGAGCATTGCGTAGGTCTGATACTCACGCTGAACAGAAACATCCACCGCGCTTACAACCGGGTCCGAGAGAGCAACTTCTCGCTTTCGGGCCTACTCGGTTTCGACTTGCAGGGGCGAACGGTCGGTGTGATCGGAACGGGCGAGATCGGCGCCACCTTCGCCGAGATCATGGCCGGATTCGGCACGACGATTCTCGCTGCTGATCCATTCCCGAACCCGCGACTGATCGAGATGGGGGCGACCTACCTGCCGCTCGACGAGGTGCTCGCCGAGAGCGACATCGTTTCGCTCCACTGTCCGCTCACCCCGCAGACACACCACCTGATCGAAGCCGACCGGGTCGCCTCGATGAAGGACGGCGTGATGCTGATCAACACGAGCCGAGGCGCCCTCATCGACACCGAGGCCGTGATCGCCGGTCTGAAGTCCGGGAAGATCGGGCATCTCGGTCTCGACGTCTACGAGGAGGAGGACGACCTCTTCTTCGAGGACCTGTCCGATCAAGTCCTTCAAGACGACACGTTCGCCCGCCTGATGACCTTCCCCAACGTCCTGATCACCGGTCATCAGGCGTTCTTCACCCGAGAAGCGCTGTCGACGATCGCGACCGTCACTCTCGACAACATCGACAGCTTCGCGAAGAGCGAGCCGCTGGCGAACGCTGTCCGCCCCACCCGGCCGTGATGTCATCGCGCTGACACCTCCGTGACCGGTGTCACGATTGGCACCGATCGGGCAGTCAACGCTCTCGACATGAACGAGACGCTCGAGAGCGAAGGAACCCAGCTCGATCCGGCCCGAGAGCTCGTGGCCGGCTGGATCGACGCCATCTCCACCGAACCGATACCGAAGGGGAAGGCGATCGACGACCTCCTCGACCTGCGAGGCCTGCTGAACGGCAACCTCGCCCTGCGCCTCGAGGTCGATCGTCACCTCCGAAAGATGCCGGGGAAACGGATCGTCGACGCGACGTGGTGGGCGGAGACAACAGCGCACCTGCACAGCCTCATCAACCGTTACTCGCTGGCATGAGCAGCTCCGAGAGCGACTGACCGCAACCCTTCCAACCGTCCAAGGAGGACGAATGCAGACCCTACCGAATTCCATCCGAGCCAAGTTGCCGTTCCTGATAGCAGGCTTCCTGGCGTTTCTCTTCTCCGTTTGGCTCTACTTCGTCCAGGACGAACAGACCATCGGGATCTTCGTGGGCCTGTGGGTCCCCTCGATTCACTCTCTGGGAACCCTGGTGCTCTCGCCGGTCGAAGGTGCCCAAGTCGAGGCCGAGCATGTGGAGGTCAGGTCATGACTCTGTTCGTATTCGCCGTCGGTGTCGTGATATTCGCGATCACCGTCTATGGCACAGTCGTCGGCGGCGGTATGGCGCTAACCAAGCGCGAGATCGCTCAGAACTCCAGGCGCCAGATCGATGTCGACGCGGACGAACTGTCTCGTCGTATCCCGGCCCGCCTCAAGTACTGACAAGGGAGCCTCGAAATGTTGATCTCATCTCACCCGCTGCTGCTTCCGGTCGTCGAGCTCCCTGATCGGGGCCCGAACCGGAAACACGAAACCAACCGGCGTCCCCGCCGAGTGTTCGGCCGGTTCTTCATCGACAGCACCCGGCGCTGATCGGAAGGTCGCGACGCCGGTCGTCGCCTCAGTGACCTTCGGCCCGCAGACGCCCCAAGGCCCGGCGCAGGATCCTGGAGACCTGCATCTGGCTGACGCCGATACGGTCCGCAATCTCCGACTGGGTCAGGTTGTCGTAGAACCTCAGCTCGACCACCGACCGCTCTTCATGGGGAAGTGTCTCCAACAGTCGTGGCACTGTGACCTCGGCGTCTACACGATCGAAGGAGTCGCCTGCTAGTGAGCTGGTGACGGCGTCGTCGTGTTCGATCGGGCCGGCCCGGTAGGCCGATGATGCCTCCAGCGCCATCGTCACCTCATCGATTCCTATCCCGACATGGCGGGCAACCTCGCCGGGAGTGGGGGATCGCGCCAGGTCTTGCGTGAGCTCCTCGATGGCGCGCTGCACGGTGGTCGCCTGCTGCTTGACCGACCGGGGTACGTTCACCGCCCACGTCCGGTCGCGGAAGTACTGCTTCAACGCTCCTTCGATACGACGAGCGGCGTAGGTGGAGAAGCGGAGCCCGCGGTCGGGATCGAAGCCGTCCACCGCTCGAACGAGGCCCTCCAAGGCGATCTGGTCCAGGTCTTCGGCGCTCACTCCCCGGTCCCGGTAACGACGGGAGAACGCGAAGGCCAGGCCGCGGTTGTCGGTGACGAGTTGGTTTCTCAGCTCCGGATCGCCGGTTCGGGCCAACTCGACGAACCGGGGATCGATCCGGTCATTGCTCACGGATCCGCTTGCGGAACTCGAAGATTGCGCTCGACTCGGTGGTCACGAGCTCGTAACTGTCGACGACGGCGCCCAGAATCGTCTCGACGAACTCGTCGAGCGGGGCCGATTCGCCGGCCCCGTTCGCTCTCGTGCCTCGCACGATCGCTTCGGTGCCTGCGACCGAGATGGAGATGTCGAGCTCGTCGCCGTCACCGACCCGCAACAGGGACGCCGAGAGCTCCTCGACGGCGATCTTCACGTCGTCGATCTCTTCGATGCTGAAACCGGCGTCGCCAAGGGTGCCGGCAACGTTGAGGCGCACGAGATGCAAGAAGTCGGATCGGGCGGGCACGACGATTCTGACGGCGAAGGGCTGATCAGAGAGGGTCACGAAGCTCCTTCGTTCGAGTCGGCCGGTCGTCCATGCTTGAGGGCTGCGAACAGTATCGGTTTGCGGGGCTCGAATCGTGCCAACAGTTCAGGTGATGGTGAAGTCCATGGTCTCTCTCGCTCGGAGTGTTCCCTCTGATCACGCCTCTCTCTCCGGCCTGCGCCAGTCGGTGTCGACCTGGTTGAACGAGGAGCTCGGTGCCGTCTCCGTCGTGGCGGACACGGCTGTAGTGCTGACGGAGCTGGCCGCCAATGTGATCGACCACACCGATTCCCCGAACATCGATGTCGACCTGAGGCTGACCGCCGGCCATCTCACTCTCCACGTCGCGAACGAGGGTCCGATGTCGGAAGTACCCGCTGTCGACATGTGGGGTCGATTGGCAGAAGCAGATCGCGGACGGGGTCTTCGGCTGGTCAGGGCACTCTGCGATGAGGTTCTCGTCGACGGCGACGATCATCGCACCGAGATCATCTGTCGTCTTCGTCTCGCTTGAGGCCGAGGATCTCCGACAAGCCCGAGATCTCGATCGTTCGGGCGACGTTGGGGTCGGCCGCCACGACGACGAGTGAGCCGCCCTGCTCGACATGGCGGCGTTGAGCATTGAGGATGACGCTCAGTCCGGCCGAGGAGATGAACGTCGTCTCGGCCAGATCGAGCTCGACCGCCGACTTCGGCTCGACCTGCTCGAGGTACTCGGCGAGCGAGGGCGCAGTGTGTGTGTCGAGTTCACCCTCGAGCGTCACCCGGCCGGCGATGTCCGGTGCAGCGGAGATGTCGAGCCGAGCGACCATGACTGGAACATTACCGGGACGGCGGCAGGAAGGTGCTGCTCTCACTCCGTGCGAAGGGCCGCCAGCGCCGCTACGTCATCTGGTGCCTGGGCAGCCTCCTGGGAGATCC
>JAAUYH010229675.1_pt1 | contig 12814 bp, 12 predicted proteins | sample 7278061 | NCBI WGS metagenome assembly JAAUYH01 (sample SAMN14350203, study PRJNA611818) | marine sediment metagenome | isolation source: surface marine sediment (0.6m) | place: French Polynesia: Moorea | collected 2018-08
CGCTGCCCACGCCCGTGGCCTGGGGACCTGTTGCATCGGCTGGGCCCTGCCTCTGGTCTGTCTACCCAAGGTCAAGGCCGAGCTACGGATTCCCGAAGACGTGACACCTGCCATTCCCATCGTCATCGGGTGGCCGGCGGAAATCCCTGAGGCGCCAGGGCGCAATCAGCCTCATATATTGGCCTGGCTTGAATGATCATGAGGTCTCTCTAGCTGTAGCGCGGAAGCGCCAACGCGAAAACTAGGGCCAGCCCATGTGAGGGACCGCGGCGATCGCGACGACTGCGGTGAACCCTAATGGATCACGATTGATGTCGGCTTGTGGCTACACTTTGCCGTCCAGGTCGGGCCACCAGTTCGTCAGCTTAGGTTCCGCATCCGGTCTTGGTTGAGGCCGACGCCGGCGGTTGCTGAGAAATTCTGTCACTCCGACGAATACGATCGCCGGCGTCGGCCAGGTTGGTCAGGCCTTGATGGAGAGTACCGCTTTGTCGAAACGGGGCGGCCCCAGGTTCAAACCTCCGGTATCACCCGCGCGCCGATCTGGTAGGCATCCTGGAAGCGTGAGAAGCCGTGGGTGCCGCCGTTGACCAGTCGGCGCGCGCCCTTGAGGTTGCCGATCACGAGCTCCTGCTTGATCCGCGTTTCCTTGGCGCCGAGGAAGCTGGCGAGAAGCTGGGCGGCGATCTTGGGGTCGTTGGCCAGCTTCGGGTCCTTGACCAGCTTGTTGCCGAGCCCGATCGCCTTGCCGTGGATCTCGTAGTTGTGGCGTCCGGTGAGCTGGATGAAGCCGCGGCCGCGGAAGTCGGCGCCGTCGGTCGGCCCCCGGTTGCCCAGGTCCTCGCGATGGTCGTAGAGGTCGAAGGGCTTGCCGCCCGGCGAGGTGTTGTAGCGCGAGCGGAACTCGCTGATCGGCTGGAAGCTCTCGGTCTCGGCGCGAATCGTCGCCAGCGCCATCAGCACCATCGGCTTGTCGCCGAGCTTGGCACTCTTCAGCGCTTCCAGCACCGTGGGCAGGTGCTTGCGAATGTTCTTCGCCGGCGTCTGCGGAAACATCTGACCGACGCGGGCGGCGGTGACGCCGGGGATGACGCTCGGCAGCACGGCCTTCTTGACCAGGCCCAAGGCCGCCAGGGTGCGCGGGCCGGCGATGCCGTCGTCGACCAGGCCCTTGCTGCGCTGGAAGGAGATGACCGCGGCTTCCGTGGCCGGTCCGAACACGCCGTCGATCTCGCCCGGCGGAAAGCCGAGCTCGGCAAGACGCTTTTGCAGCTTGGTCACCTGTGCGCCGGTGACGTTCATCTTGAGCACGGACATGATCGCAGCCTCCGCTGTCTTTGCCCCGGGCCTGGACCGGTTCGCGTCCCTCTAGCCCACCATTATTCCCATCACCGTGGCTTTCGCTACGCTTTGCTGGCGGTTCGCGTTTGCCGCCCCTGCGAGTCCGCTTGCGCGCCGTGCCGTCATCGCATATGGTGACTGTTCATGTTATGTTCACGGTGACTCGGAAAGTTCACGCGGCTACATTTCGTCGATCGGGCGTGAACACACCCCACATCTTGCGGTTATGCACAAATAATCCTATCCACAGCTGTGGACAGAAGGGGGGCATTGGATGGACGGTTCCGGGTTTCCCGCGGAGGTCAAGAATTCGGCGGTCGCTAAGGAGCTTGTGGATAAGAGCGAGATCGCCGAGGGACTTCTCGGCAGCGGTGAGATCCGCGACCATTTCCAGAACGAGCGGGGCATCTCGGTCCGGATCGAGCGCGGCCGGGACGAGCGGCTGACCGCCTTCGGCAAGGCCACCCTGGCCGACCGCTACCTGATGCCGGGCGAATCCTTCCAGGACCTCTTCGCCCGGGTCGCCGCCCACTTCGCCGACGACAGCGCCCACGCCCAACGGCTCTACGACTACATCTCCAAGCTCTGGTTCATGCCGGCGACGCCTGTGCTGTCCAACGGCGGCACCAACCGCGGCCTGCCGATCTCCTGCTTCCTCAACGAGGCCGGCGACAGCCTGGAAGGCATCGTCGATCTGTGGAACGAGAACGTCTGGCTCGCCGCGCGCGGCGGCGGCATCGGCAGCTATTGGGGCAACCTGCGCTCGATCGGCGAGCGAGTCGGCCACAACGGCAAGACCTCGGGCGTGCTGCCCTTCATCCGGGTCATGGACTCGCTCACCCTGGCGATCAGCCAGGGCTCGCTCAGGCGCGGCTCGGCGGCGGTCTACCTGCCGGTCTCGCATCCTGAGATCGAGGAGTTCATCGAGCTGCGCCGGCCGACCGGCGGCGATCCCAACCGCAAGGCGCTCAACCTGCACCACGGCGTGCTGGTGCCCGACGCCTTCATGCGCGCGGTCGAGGAGGACGGCGACTGGGCGCTCACCAGCCCGCGCGACGGCAGCGTGATCCACACGGTCAAGGCGCGCAGCCTGTGGATCCGCATCCTGACCGCGCGGATCGAGACCGGCGAGCCCTACCTGGTCTTCATCGACCACGTGAACCGGGCGCTGCCCGAACATCACAAGCTCTCCGGCCTGACCGTCAAGATGTCGAACCTCTGCAGCGAGATCACGCTGCCCACCGGGCCCGATCACCTGGGCGAGGAGCGCACCGCGGTCTGCTGCCTCTCCTCGCTCAACTTGGAGCGCTTCGAGGACTGGCACGAGGATCCCGACTTCATCGAGGACGTCATGCGCTTCCTCGACAACGTGCTGACCGACTTCATCGCGCGCGCGCCCGACAGCATGGCGCGGGCCCGCTACGCGGCCATGCGCGAGCGCTCGGTAGGGCTGGGCGTCATGGGCTTCCACTCCTTCCTGCAGAAGAACCGGATCCCGCTCGAGGGCGTCATGTCCAAGGTCTGGAACCGGAAGATCTTCGCCCACATCCGCGAGCAGGCCGACGCCGCCTCGCGCAGGCTGGCGGCCGAGCGCGGCCCCTGCCTCGATGCGGCCGAGCTCGGCATCGCCGAGCGCTTCTCCAACAAGCTGGCGATCGCGCCGACCGCCTCGATCTCGATCATCTGCGGCGGCGCCTCGCCGGGGATCGAGCCGATCGCGGCCAACAGCTTCACCCACAAGACGCTGTCCGGCTCCTTCAACGTGCGCAGCCGCTACCTGACCGAGCTCTTGGAGGAGAAGGGCCGCAACGACGAGGAGACCTGGACCTCGATCACCCTGCACGAGGGCTCGGTGCAGCATCTCGATTTCCTAAGCGACGACGAGAAGGACGTCTTCAAAACCGCCTTCGAGCTCGACCAGCGGTGGCTCATCGATCTGGCCGCCGACCGCGCGCCCTACGTCTGCCAGTCGCAATCGCTCAACGTCTTCCTACCGGCCGACGTGCTCAAGCGCGACCTGCACCAGCTCCTCCTCCGGGCCTGGAAGCGCGGCGTGATAAGTCTCTACTACTGCCGCTCGAAATCGATCCAGCGCGCCGAGACCGCGATCGGCGAGGCGGCGGGCGTGCGCAGCGTGCCCTACAGGGGAAAGATCAACGGCGAGGAGCGGCCGCAGCCGAGCGGCGGCGACGCCGAGGAATGCCTGGCCTGTCAATAGCCGGGTTGCCAGCGGCCGGGCGCCACGATGGCGCCTGGCCTTTTTTTCCGGCCCATCTGGCAAAGGCGACCTGAACGGGCGAGCGAGGCTTAAGGCTTCGGCCAAGGGAAATTCGAAACGCGCGAAGCGCAAAGTTGGGATTGAGAGTAGGGAGAACGCCATCGATGTCGCTGTTGGACGCCAACCCGGTCTACAAGCCGTTCCGCTATCCCTGGGCCTACGAGGCCTGGCTGACCCAGCAGCGCATCCACTGGCTGCCCGAGGAGGTGCCGCTGGCCGACGACGTCAAGGACTGGAACCGGGCGCTGTCGCCGGCCGAGCGCAACCTGCTGACCCAGATCTTCCGCTTCTTCACGCAGTCCGACGTCGAGGTCAACAACTGCTACATGAAGCACTACGCCCGGGTCTTCGGGCCGACCGAGATCCAGATGATGCTGGCCGCCTTCGCCAACATGGAGACGGTGCACATCGCCGCCTACTCGCACCTGCTCGACACCATCGGCATGCCCGAGGCGGAGTACTCGGCCTTCCTGCACTACAAGGAGATGAAGGACAAGTACGACTACCTGCAGGCCTTCGGCGTCGAGACCAAGAAGGACATCGCGCTCACCCTCGCGGTCTTCGGCGCTTTCACCGAGGGGCTGCAGCTCTTCGCCAGCTTCGCGATCCTGCTCAACTTCCCGCGCCACAACCGCATGAAGGGCATGGGCCAGGTCGTCTCCTGGTCGGTGCGCGACGAATCGCTGCACACCCGATCGATCATCCGGCTGTTCAAGACCTTCATTGCCGAGAACCCGGAGATCTGGAACGAAGAGCTCCAGCGCGAGCTCTACAGAGCCTGCGATACCGTGCTGGCGCACGAGGACGCCTTCATCGACCTGGCCTTCGAAATGGGCGGCGTCGAGGGGCTCGAAGCGGCGGAGGTCAAGCGCTACCTGCGCTACATCGCCGACCGCCGCCTGAGCCAGCTCGGCCTGCAGCCGATCTACCGGGTCGAGGCCAATCCCTTGCCCTGGCTCGACGCCATCCTGAACGGCGTCGAGCACACCAACTTCTTCGAGAACCGGGCGACCGAGTATTCCAAGGCGGCGACGCGCGGCACTTGGGAAGAAGCCTTCGACTGAACTAGACTGTCGCAACTCGGCCAAGTGAGAGGTCGGTGACATGAAGATCGATGAAATCCTCCACGCCTTCAGCCAGCCGGATGGGCTTCCGGTAGAGGCGATCGAGGCGGCGCGCGCCAAGCGCAAGACGGTGACTCCCCGTTTCCTGAAGATCCTGACCGCCTGCGCGGAGTCCGACGAGGAGAGCTTTCCCGAAGACGAGCCGCTCTTCTTCATCATCCACCTCTTGGCGGAGTTCGGCGAGACGCGCGCCTTCGCGCCCCTGACGCAATTCCTGGTCAAGGATCCCGATCGGGTCGACGCCGTGCTCGGCGATGCGGCGACCGAGACCCTGGAGCAAGTTCTGCTCAGCCTTTACGACGGCGACGTCGAGGCGATGTGCCGGGTCATCGAGGCGCCGGAGGCCGACCCCTTCGTGCGCTGCTCGATGTTCGAGGTGCTGGCGGCGCTGGCCCTGATGGGCGAGATCGACCGCGGCGAGGTCGAGCGCTATCTGGTCGACTGCTACAAGACGCTGCGGCCGCAGTCGGAGAACTTCGCCTGGTACGGCTGGGCGCAGGCCGTCGCTCTGCTCGGCCTGACCGACGGGCACGCCCTGGTGCGCAAGGCCTATCGCAGGGGCTTCATCACCCACGACAGCGTCAGATGGGGCGAGATCGAGCAGGACATGCGCGAGGGCGCGGCCTGCGAGGATCCGGAAGAGCTCCTGGCGGCGCGTGGCTATCACCCCTTCGAGGACTGCCTCGAGGCCTTCTCGAGCTGGGAGTTCGAGACCTCGTCCGGGGACACGGACGACGACGACGAGGAGGAGGAGCCGGGCGAGTCCCAAGTCAACCCCTACCGCGATATCGGCCGCAACGATCCCTGTCCGTGCGGCAGCGGCAAGAAGTTCAAGAAGTGCTGTCTGCAGAAGGTCGCCGCCTGAGCCGGCGGCCGGTCAGACTTGGCGGCTTCTGGCCGCCCTGTCCGGTGAGGTCCAGCAGCCCAGAAAATGCCAGATCACGGTCGAGGGCGAGGCGAACTTGACGCCATAGCAGTCGCCCCGGTGCCAGACGACCGTGCCCGAGAAGCCGCCAAGATGTTCGATGTGCACGGAGATCTCGGCGCCGGTCTCGAGCGGCGTGGCGGTCGAGATGCGTACGCCGTTGCAACAGATGTCCCGCACCTTGCAAGGCGCCTGGCCATCGGGCATGTCCAGACGGCCGTGCCACGTCACTTCGTGACGGGTCTCGGCGCGCCGTTCCTGGGTTTGCCTGTCGTCGCTCATGCCATGGCCTCGGGCCGGGATGGGGGATCGGGACCGCCCTCTCTGATACGCTAGCGCCAGGGGATTAACGAAGGCTGTAGGAGGGCGCGATGGCACTTTCGGACTACGGCACGGCGCTGGTCACCGGGGCCTCGAGCGGCATCGGGGCGGCCTGCGTCAGGCGCCTGCGTGAGCGCGGGCTCGAGGTGATCGCCTTGGCGCGCCGGGCCGAGCGTCTCGCCGCCTTGGCCGAGGAGACCGGCTGCCGCAGCCTGCCACTCGACCTGGCCGATGTGGACGCCGTCTACGCCGAGCTCGGCGGGCTCGAGGTCGACGTGCTGGTCAACAACGCCGGGCTGGGCCGGGGCTACGAGGGCTTCCTCAAGTCGACCCGGCCCGAGATCGACGAGATGATCCGGATCAACGTGACCGCGGCGATCCACGTCGTGCGCGCGCTGGCCGAGGGCATGGCCGAGCGAAAGCGCGGCCACATCGTCAACATCGGCTCGGTCGCCGGGCTCTATCCCATCGGCTTCCCGGTCTACGGCGCCAGCAAGGGCGCGGTCCACCTCTTCGGCCAGCACCTGCGTGTCGACCTCAAGGGTTCCGGCATCAGGCTCACCGAGATCTGCCCGGGCCGGGTCGCGACAGAGTTCTTCGACACCGCCTTCAAGAGCGAGGCGGAACGCGAGGCCTTCAACAGCGGCTTCGAGCTGCTCAAGCCAGAGGACATCGCCGAGGCCATCCTCTTCGCCCTCGATACGCCCTGGCACGTCAACATCAGCCTGATCGAGCTCACGCCGACAGAGCAGAGCCCGGGCGGAGCGGTCATCGAGCCGGTGCGGAGGAGCTGAGTCCGGCGTACTGTCCCAAACTGCGTTTGAGGTTCGATATGAGCTTCAGTCATAACCTCAGCGTCTCCGACCTTCGCATCTTCGAAGCGGTGGCGCGGCTCGGCAGCATGACGCGCGCGGCCGAGGAGCTGCACACCGTGCAGTCGAACGTCACCGCGAGGATCAGGGTCCTGGAGGAACAACTGGCGACGGTGCTGTTCGACCGGACCAGCCGCGGCGTCACGCTGACCGCCGCCGGACGCAGGCTTCTGCCCTACGTGCGACGGCTCGACTCGGTCCTCTCGGACGCCGAGCGCGCGGTGAGGGACGACGGAACGCCGAGCGGCGCGCTGGTGCTCGGGTCGCTGGAGACGACGGCGGCGATCCGATTGCCGGACGTGCTGACCGCCTACGCCCACGCCTATCCCGAGGTCGATCTAATCCTGAGGCCGGGGACGACGCGCGAGCTCTTGGAGGCCGTCTTGAAGCGGGAGGTCGAAGGGGCGTTCGTTTGCGGCCCGATCGACCACCCGGAGATCGAGCAGCGCCTGGCCTTTCGCGAGGAGCTGGCCGTGATGACGTCGGATGCCTGTCCGGATCTCCGCGCCGCCTTCGCCGAGCCGTCGCTCAAGGCCATCGTCCTGCGATCGGGCTGTTCCTACCGGCAAAGGCTGGAGGAGATCCTCAGCAAACGTGGCGCGTTGGATGTGCGCTGGATGGAGTTCGGGACCTTGGAGGCCATGATCTCCTGCGTGGCGGCCGGTATCGGCCTGACCCTCCTGCCGCGCGGCCTGTCCCAGGCCGTCATTCGGGACCGAAGCGTCAAGATGCACGCCCTGCCGCCGGACGAAGCGGCGGTGGACACCCTCTTCATCCGGCGCGTGGACGCCTACGAGTCGAGCGCGCTGCGGGCCTTCATGCGCTGTATCGGCCCGGAACAGCCGCTTTCCGTGCTGGCGGGATAGCCGCGCGCCAAAAAAGAAGGCCCCGTCCGGAGACGGGGCCCGAGTCCGCCTTTTGATACGGATCGCGGCGATCAGCCCTTGGCTTCGCCGGCCTTCGGCAGGTCGTCGGCGCTGCCCCACTCGGCCCAGGAGCGGTCGTAGCTGCGCACCCGCGGGTAGCCGAGCAGCCTGAGCGTGAAGTAGGAGTGGGCCGCGGCCTTGCCGTTCTGGCAATGCACGGCGACGTTCTTGTCCGGCGTCACGCCGTGGGCCGCGAAGTGCTTCAAGAGCGCATCGGCCGACTTGAGCGTCGACTGCTCGGTCAGGTTCTGCTTCCAGCCGATGTTCTTGGCCCAGGGGATGTGGCCGGCCTTGTACAGCTTGCCCGGGCGCACATCGACCACCACGACCGAAGGATCGAACTGACGGTCGAGCAGCCAGTCGGCGGTGGCGACCTTGCGGGGAATCGGCGTCACCGCGAAGACGGCGCGCGCGACCTTGGGGGTCTCGGTGCTCAGCTCACGGCCTTCCTGCACCCACTTGGGGATGCCGCCGTTGAGGACCGCGGCCTTGTTGTGGCCCATCGACTCGAGCATCCAGAACAGCCGCGCGGCGTGGAAGCCGCCCTTGTCGTCGTAGAGGACGACGCGGGTGTCCTTGCCAATGCCGCGCTCGCCCAGCATGGCGGCGAGCTCGGCGGCGGGCTTGAGCTCGCCGGAGATGTGGCTGTTCGGGTCGATCACGTCGTCGGCGCCGAGGTGCAGCGCGCCCGGGATGTGGCCCTTGTCGTAGGCCGCCTTCGGCCGCACGTCGAGGATCCGCAGGTCGGTTTGACCGGCGTGCGCCGCCAGCTCGCCGGTCTCGACCAGCAGCTGCGGGTTGGCGTAGTCGGCGGCGACGGCCGGTGCGCCGACCGCCAAGGGAACCAGCAGGGCGACAAGCGCCGTGACTCGGGTTCGGTTTCGAAGTCTTTCCATATCCCTATCTCCTTTCCTGTGTCATGAGGCCTGTGTCACGAGGTCTGGGCGGCTCACCAGTGCCAAACCTGGTCGTAGTCCTCGAACAGACTGGGTACGCGGCTGGAGGAGAGCGGCTTCAAGCCACCGATCAGCTCCTCCGGCTCGATGCCCCGCTTGGCAAGGTCCTCCTCGACGACGTAGACGCCGACGCCCTTGCCGATGAGCGCGTCGATGTCTTCGGCGATGTGCGGGCTGTTGCTCTGATGGCGGTCGCCGAAGCTGAGCGGCGCGACGTTTTGCGTCTTGACCGCGTAGTTCACCGCGTTGGCGCGCAACAGCACGTCCAGATCGGCCCCGGCGCCCTTCATGGCGTGGCTGATCCAGACCACCGGATCGTCCTGTTCCTCGAGCGTCGCGCGGTAGGCGGTCTCGATCACATTGAGCACTTTCATCGGGGCCTCCCTATTTCGTGGCGATGACGAGGGTGTTGTCGGAGTCGCCGGCCATCGCCCAGAAGTCGGCCGGCGTGCCGCGGCGCACGCCCTCGACCGCCTCATCGGCGCCGCGCTCGTCGACGCAGAGGCCGCAGTTCACCCACTCCAGGCTGCCGCCGTTGCTCTTGGCCTGGCGCATGATGGCCTCGACCCACTGCCTGGGCAGGGGATGGTCCTCCTCCTCGACGTCGTTGCCGTGCACCGCGTTGGCGTGCGGCTTCTGGCCCGCGAAGGGCAGGTAGACCGCGCCCTCGTAGGCGAAGACGTTGACCCGGTGGCCGCGCTTGACGGCGATGTCGATCAGCCTGAGGGCGGTCGTGGAGCGCGCCGACTCGAAGGGCGCGTCCATCAGCGCGAAAGTCAGGGTCTTGCGTTCGGACATGGCGGCCTCCCTCAGTGCCAGATCGCCTTACGGCCTTCGCCGAGGTGATCGATCACCACCTCCAGCGGCGCCGCGCGCACGCCGGGCGCCAGGCGGTTGTGAGAGATCCCGCGCTCGCGCAGGGAGAAGTCGTCGGCGAGCACCTCGACGCCGGCGTCCGCCAGCTCCGAAAGCGCCTCAGAGCGCGATCCCGCGCGCGCCGGCAGGACGCCGTTCTGCACCAGGAACAGCGTGATGTCCTGGCCCTGCCTGGCCAGGCCCGAGGCCAAAGCCATGAACTCGTTCACGTCGTTCGACTCGAACGGATCGCGCGATTCGATGAGCAAGTATCCCGTCATGAAAAGATCTCCCCTGGTTCAAATCCCTAACCGCCGCCGCGCCCTTTGGCGGTCTCCGGGTAGGCGTTATCGCACCGCCGAAGGCGGCCCGGACCTCGAGCGCTCTTGCTTTTGCGAATGGCCGGCAGCGGCCTTGCGTTGGCTTGGTGAGATAGGCTGACGGGCGCGCAGAGTCCTGAAGAAAACCGACTGTTTTTCTGAAACCTTCGAATCGGCCGCGTCCGACGCCCAAAACGCCGTCGGGAGTCATGAATCACATTGACCGACTGTGATTCCGACCAGCCTCTCGGCCCTGAAACAAATGAAACATCGATCCTCGCCCCGGACATCCGATTGAAACCCGCTTGGCCCATTTCCTTTGGGGCACGGATCAACCGGATAACCCGAAAGGTTGCTGTGCAGTCCTTCTACCTCGGTTCTTGGCTCGTTGACCCCGCAGCGCGGCAGCTGCGCGCGGGGCGCGCGACCCGGCGGGTCTCGCCCAAGGCCATGAAGGTGCTCTCGCTGCTCGCCGAGACGTCGGGGCGGGTGGTGCCGCGGGACGAAATCCTGAGCCGGGTTTGGCCCGATGTCGTTGTCGGCGAGGAGGTCCTGACCCACGCCGTCGCCGAACTGCGGCGCCAGCTCGACGACTCTTCCCGGGCGCCCCGCTTTATCGAGACGCTGCACAAGTCCGGCTATCGTTTGCTTGCAGACGTGACGCCGGGGGCCGCGTCGAACGACGCGCCGGTCAGCGAGGCAGTGACCAAATCCGTCGCGGTCGAACCTTTCGCCAACCTGACCGACAGCCCCTCCCTCGACGCTTTCGCGATCGGCATCGCGGACGAGATCATCGACGGCTTGACCGGCCTGGCCGGTCTTCGGGTCGCGGTGGGAGGCGCGGAGCCCGGCGGCGCCTGCCGCTGCGCGAGCGCCGCGGATGTCGGGACCCATGTCGAAGGCAACCTCAAGGGCACGGCGGAGCGCCTGCGGATCAGCGCGCGCATCGTGGACCACGCCAGCGAATCCTATGTCTGGTCCAGGACCTACGACCGCAGCGCCGACAGACCCTTCGCCGTCCAGCGGGAGATCGGACAGGATGTCGCCGCAGCCGTCGGATCGGCCCTGGGCTGCGGCCCGCTCCGTCCTCTCCGCGATGAGAGCGGAAACCTCGAGGCTTACGTCACCTATCTGCAGGCCCGCGACCACCTGGAGCGCGGCGGTCAGCAGAACATCCACGCCGCCGTCGATCTCTTTTCCCACGCGATCGACCTCGACCCGCGGTCGCCGTCGGCCCACGCCGGGCTCGCGAACGCTTTAGCGTTCCTCTACATGTACTACGAGCCGTCCCGCACGCATCTTGAGCGGGCGCTCGAAGTGGCCCGGAACGCGGTGGCCATGGATCCCGGCTCGGGCGGCCCGCGGCTCGCCCTGGCGTGGGTGCAGGCCTCGGCCGGCGCCTTCGCCGAGGCGCGTCAGGGCTTTGGCACGGCCGTGCGCCTGGACCCGGATTCCTTCGGTGCGCATTACCTCTTCGGCCGCGCCTGCTTCGGCGAGGGGGAATTCGCCCTGGCGGCGACCATGTTGGAACGGGCGGCGCAGATCCGCAGCGACGACTTCCACTCGCTGCTGATCGCGGCCAAGGCGCGCCGCGGTCTCGGCGACACGCAAAGGGCCCGGCGCGCCTATTGCCAGGCCTTGGGCCGGGTCGAGGCCTACCTCGCCTGCAATCCCGACGATCTCCGGGCGATCTGCGACAGGGTCTGCTGTCTGGTCGAGCTGGGGGCGTTCGACGAGGCGCTGCGCTGCGCCGCGCCTGTCAGCGACTCGGAAGACCCCTTGACCTACTACCTGGCCTGCGCCATGGCCCGCGCAGGCGAGCTATCGCCCGCGCTGGACTGCCTCGAGCGCATCGTCAGCACCGGCTGGTCGCATGCCGGTTGGCTGCGATCCGATCCCGACCTCGACGTCTTGCGCAAAGAAATCCGCTTCAAGCGCATCGAGAGCTCCCTGGGTCTGCACTGACAGCGGCGGGCGAAGGCTTGCTCCGGGGCAGCGCTCCCACTACCTTTTGTAACGTTGAGAGGCGACTTCGATCGGAAATCGGAGCGCGCTTAACTGTTCATTAACGCAAGCCCTCTTTAGACAAGAGGCGATTTTGTTTGGTTAATTTCGCTCCTGGGCCGAAATCGGCGAGGAAGGGGCAAGGACATGGCTCTCGATGCGGCGCAGATCCGCCCGGCGGTGCTGGCCGGCAGTTGGTACCCTGGCGATCCGAGCGCGCTCACCCGGATGGTCGACGACTTCCTGTCGGCGGCCGAGAACTTCAACGGCGCGCCGAAGGCGATCATCGCGCCGCATGCCGGTTTCATCTATTCCGGACCGATCGCCGGTACGGCCTACGCCTCCTTGAAGGCGCGGCGCGGCGAGATTAAGCGCGTGGTGATGCTCGGCCCCTGTCACCGGGTCCCGGTGCGCGGTTTCGGCGTGCCCTCGTTCCAGGCCTTCGCCACGCCGCTCGGCGTGGTGCCGGTCGACCGCGAGTCGGTCGAGGCGCTCTTGCAGCAGCCCGACGTGGCCTTGAGCGACGAGGCCCACCTGCCGGAGCATTGCCTGGAAACGCAGCTGCCGTTTCTGCAGCGCGTGCTGGGCGATTTCTCGATCGTGCCGGTCCTGGTCGGCGGCGTGGCGCCGGCGCGCTGCAGTCAGCTGCTGGAGATGCTCTGGGGCGGCAAGGAGACGCTGATCGTGATCAGCTCCGACCTGAGCCACTACGAGGAGTACGACACGGCTCGCGGCATCGATACCGCGACGGCCGACGCAATCGTCGAGGGCCGCATTGCGGACCTGCGGGGCGAGCGGGCGTGCGGCTTCAAACCGATCAGCGGATTGCTCGAACTCTCGCGCGAGCGAGGCTGGCGGGTCGAATGCGTCGATCTGCGAAACTCCGGGGACA
>JAAUYH010100067.1_pt1 | contig 12813 bp, 15 predicted proteins | sample 7278061 | NCBI WGS metagenome assembly JAAUYH01 (sample SAMN14350203, study PRJNA611818) | marine sediment metagenome | isolation source: surface marine sediment (0.6m) | place: French Polynesia: Moorea | collected 2018-08
AATAAAAAACGCAATTGAGAATTATATACCTTCAAACAACCGCTCTCAGGTTATTCAGAAAGGAAAAAATACGATCATTTTAGATGCTTATAATGCGAATCCGACCAGTATGCAGGCCGCTTTAGAGCATTTTTCCGGTTTGACCGATAGTCCTAAGATTGCCATTCTAGGTGATATGTTCGAACTGGGTGCTGACGCATCTGAAGAGCATCAAAAAATCGCCGATTTGGCAACGGGTTTTCATCTCGATAAGGTTTATTTACTCGGAGAAAATTTTCATAAAGTGTCTAATGAAAAAGTAGGCCGTTTCAAGTCTTTTGAGGATTTTAAAGAATACTTTTCAGGTAGAACTCCTGAAGACGCGACGCTGTTGATCAAAGCCTCCCGTGGTATGGCCTTAGAACGAATTTTAGATCTGTTCGAGTAAAAATTCTTTAAATGCTTTCCAATAACCTTCATAACCATCAGTAGTTTCCCAAATAGCACGTGAGCCATGTATGCCCTTTTCTTTGGGTTTATAATGTGTAATATAGGTTCTTTTCGTCCGGCGAAGTAACTTTTCTACAGGAACTATCTCCCGTTTCGATGAGGTCACAAATACCGGAATTCTAAGAGGTTTTATAAGTTTGGCAACGTCTTTTCCTTTTAAATATTCACCGGGACTAAAAGCAGCGACAGCTTTTACTTTCTTATTCCGTTCTCCTGCAATCCATAAGGCTAACGAAGCAGAGTAGGAGCTACCCACCAGAATGATTGGTCGTTCTCCATTTATAGCAAACAAATAATCGATAGCCGCTTCAACATCACGTTTAGCACCTGCAAATCCAACATTCATAAATTTGTTATTGGCATCAATGGCAGTTCGGTTAATAATCCCATTTACTTCTTTACCCGATCGCTGGTCAATGGCCATACACGAAAAACCCAGTTCGTTTAGTTTTTTTGCTGTTTTTACATATTCCCCGCGACTAAAACCGGCCTGATGACAAAGTAAAACCGCAGCATTGGCCTCATTGATAAAATACGTGTCTGCTGTTATGAGCACGGAATCTTTCGCATAAAATGTTACCGTGTTGTCGTCAGAACGCTTTGCTACAGTAGTACTAATTGCGGCCGGGGCCTGACTACTGCCTATAATCGTATAACCCAAGATGATAATAAAACCAATGAATTTATACATAATTAATAGAGATGTTTAACAAGTTCTTTGCCGAGTACTCGCTTTCTAAATTCTCCAGGCTTTTTATTGTTTAATAACCTTAGATCACCTCGTTCTTTGATGAGAACAGCGAAATTCTCTTCTCTTTTGTCGTATTGCTCGCTATTCGCATACGTTGTAATTAAAATTAATTGAATAGCACTATCTTCGGTTGCAGGAGCCTGTAGTAATTGATACGACAAGATATAATCGTTTTCGATCGCCTTTTGTCTTAAGACCTTCCAATTATTTTTATAATAGTAAAGGGCTTCCTCTAAATGATTATCAACAATTTCAACAAATTCTATAGTTGAAACACGTTTAGATAAGTCGAAAGAACTATTACCCGTTAACTTTTGGGAATATCCTGAAAAAAAAATCAAAAAGGTGATAAGTACAACGTAATATCGCATGCCGTTTGTTTTGATTGACTAATTTAAACAATACGGGCATGCGAATTAAAACTTTAACAAGCCTTTAGCATACTGCTATTTAAGATGCATATTGCCATGCGCATACCGCAGGTTATATTTCATGGTATCAATACGCCAACCATTATGGTTTTTAACGAGCTGTAATTCATAGGTGCCGACAAAGTTCCGCGTGGTCCCTTTTTTGGCTTTTTCCTTATAATGTGTTGCCGTGGCATATGCAAAAACAGTGGCCTTATCGTCGTTAATCGTGACTACGTAATTTCCTCCAAGATGATTAACAGCGTCTAGATCTTTAAATCCATTCTCCCAATTCGTACAGATTTCACTGGATGCTAACTCCCTTGCTTCACCACCCATAGAGGTCATATCTAGGTGAACGTTTTTCGAAAAAACCTCATTTTGAAGCTTATACCAGTCTTGATGATCTGTATATATAAAGAGCTTATTTACCACTTCAACGATCTGTTCTCTTTCTGTAAAACTACCCATAATTATCGATGCATTAAACGGTACGCATGTGTCCACTGGTTCTTTAAAAATCCGGGAATACAAAAGAGCATGCAAAGTGGCTCAATAGCCCTTGCAGCTTGAGCTGTTCCAAAATCTTCTACTTCAAAACCGAAGATATCCAAAATTTCTGAAACCTGCTTTTTTGCATCCTCATTATTACCACAGATGAACATCGTTGGTTTATTTTCATACTTCGGATTCACCATAGAAACACTGGAAATACTATTGAAAGCCTTTACAAAATGAGCATCTGGTGCTTTTTCCTGTAGTGTTTCCATTAAGGATTTATTGATATCTGTAAAAAACCGTAGAACACCATTCTCGGGAGCTGCATCTTCTATGGGATTTGTTGCATCAATAATGACTTTGCCTTTTAAAGCTTCGCTTCCCAAAGAAGAAATCACTTTTTCAGCCACTGTTCCTTTTACAGAAAGCACAATCAAATTAGAAAACTGTACTGTTTCCTTAAAGCTTCCTATACTGGCTTGCTGCCCTGCATTCGACTTCCATTCAGCTAATTTATTGGGGTCACGCGTGCCTATCATTACCTCATATCCATGCTTCAAAAAACCATTACCTAAGGTCTGGCCAACGACTCCTGAACCTAAAATTCCAACTTTTTTCATATTTTCAAATTTTAAAAAATTTACCACGCAATTTCCTCTCCTAAATGTACAAATTTGGCTGTTTCTTTAGAGGTATCTAATGCGAGGTCTATAATCGTTTTGGCGACTTCTTCAACACTTAATGGTGCATGTTCTGTTCCCAGGTCAGTACGAACCCATCCGGGATGCGCTGAATTTACTTTGATATTGTGCTCTTTCAAGGCTGCCGCTAAATGAATGGTGAATGAATTTAATGCAGCTTTAGAGGCATTGTACGCAAAAGGTTTTACAGTATAGTACATAGACTCTGGATTATTACCTTCACCCAAAGAACCTAAAATACTGGATACATTGACTATGTTACCAGCCCCACTTTTTTTGATTAGAGGTAGTAACTGCTGTGTAAGGTCTATTAAGCCGAAAAAATTGGTTTCGAACGTTTCCTTTAAAATTTTAGAAGGAATACTTTCAACAGTATTTATCTGCCAATCTTCATCTTTGTGAATGATTCCGGCATTATTAATCAGAATATCCAGTTGATCATGGTTTGATGCAATCTGTTGCACTGCTGACTTAATACTTTCAGGGTTTGAAACATCCAGTTGAACGTATTCAGCATCTAGGCCTTCACTTTGTAATTGGTTGGTCGCCGTTTGACCACGTTCCATGTTTCTTGCTCCGATGAGCACTTTAATGCCATTTTTGGCAAGTTCTTTGGCTGTCTGGAAACCTAAACCTTTGTTGGCCCCTGTAATTAATGCTACTTTTTTCATCTTGTGTTTGTTTAGAATTATTTAATCGTTTGTTATGTACTCTTGATCTAACCTCAGAAAGGCTTCATAAACCTTTGTGGTAAGTTCTTTTGCTTGTTTTTCTCCCAGTATGGCGGTGTATCTTTTGAACAAATTTTGCCAGGCCTTTTTTAACACACTTTTAAGTTCCAGACTTTTTTTCGTGGGATGGACTTCTGTGGCCCGGCCCACCGAAGACCGTTTTACCAGTCCTCGATGTTCCATTTTTTCAATAAGTCTCGTAACCGTGGAGGGTGTTAATTGCATATGTTCACTCAAAGACTTTGGCTGAATACCAGGCTGCTCATTTACGCTCATCAGTAATAAGGCATATGAGGGCGCCAGGCCGGTAATGGCAAATTCTTCTTCCGCTATCTTGGTCATTATTCGAGCAAAAGCATTGGCAGAATAGTAGAGGCAACCGCAGTATTTGTTTTTTTGATTGTTCATAATGATACCAAAATTATATATATTGTTTGTACATACAATTAAAATAATGTTAAATTTATGTTAGCTTTAGCTTATGGACTTTTTAGACTCGATGAGCACGAACTTGAATACACCGTTATATGTTCTTGATAGTAATATACCTTTCGCCAATTATTCAAAGATTGATCTGTCTATTACGAACAACGCATTGCAATTCATTGACATTTCTTCTGTAGATCAGTGTGCAGCTCATATTTCGGAGCACTTAAAAAAAAATAAGGCCAAGGTGGCGCACGGGGGTTATTTAGAAGAGCGAAATCTCTATAAGGGAGCACATAATTTTATAGGAACTGAACAACGTACGATTCACTTAGGTATTGAATTTTGGTGTGATGCCGGTACAAAAGTTCTAGCGGTCTTACCTGGTGAAGTGCATAGCTTTCAAAATAACATGACTGCCGGCAATTATGGCCCAACGATTATTTTAAAGCATTCATTTGAAGGATTAGAATTCTATTCCTTGTATGGCCATTTAAGCTTGGAATCACTTAAAGGATTAACAGTAGGGCATAAGACAGTACGAGGAGCAATCATCGGATCATTAGGGTCATCTGAAGTCAATGGTGGTTATGCACCTCACTTACATTTTCAACTTATTAAAGATTTACAGGGGAATGTAGGCGATTATCCGGGTGTTTGCAGTAAAGGAGACGTAGATTTTTATAGAGGGAATTGTCCCGACCCGAATATACTTCTCAAACTGAGGAAAGATTAGCTATACCTTGCTTGGTAATACCCCAAACTTTTCTTTAAAGCTTTTTGTAAAATAAGACATGTTAGAATAGCCTACTGAGTAAGCAATTTCTGATACCGAACCTATCTTATTCTCAAGCATTCGTTTAGCTTCGTTTAATCGGACTTCACTTACCAGCTGACCTGCGGATTTATTGGTGAGCGCTTTTAGTTTGCGATGTAGCTGCGCTCTGCTAAACCCAACCGTAGCAGCAATATCTTCAACAGAAAGTAACTCATTATCTAAATTGTCTTTAATGGTTTTCATAACCTTTTGTAGAAACGTATCTTCTGCAGACCTTAGGTTCAAGTCATCGACAAATGCGAGGTCCATAGACTTGAAATGTTCCCATATCTTTTTTCGTGCCTCAATTAAGTTCTTTGTTCTAAGCAGCAACTCATCTGCATCAAATGGTTTTGTCAGGTAAGCATCGGCACCCTGGGTTAAGCCTTCCATTTTATTTGACTGACCGGCTTTAGCGGTAAGCATGATGATAGGAATATGGCTTGTTTTTATATTGTGCTTAAGACTATTACATAATTCATAACCGTCCTTTTTGGGCATCATTACATCACTTATCACTAAATCAGGTATATGTTCGAAAGCCATTCGCTCACCTTGCAATCCGTCAGATGCGGTCAGCACTTGATAGTGAGTTTGTAAAATCTCGGAAATAAATTCTTGCAAGTCTTTGTTGTCTTCAACTAAGAGAACCACAGCATCATCACTATTGACAGGAGCTCTAGATGAACTGTTTTGAGTTACACCATCATCTAATGGCTTCGGTACCACTTTCGTTTCATCTTTATCTTTCGAATGTATGATACTTGATCCGGGAAGTCCGGCCAAGGTAATAGGCAATCGCACTTTGAAAGTTGTACCACGACCTTGATCACTATGTACGCTTATTTGACCATTGTGCAGATCCACCAATTCTTTGGTCAAGGCTAGGCCGATACCCGAACCTTTTGCTTCAGAACCTTCCACCCGGTAGAAACGATCGAAAATGCGATCGATCTCTGCTTTGCTTATGCCTTTACCCGTATCGCCAATTTCGATGAATACATAGCTGGTATCCGTTGCTGCGGTAACATTAACGGCACCTCCTTGATGTGTATACTTAAAGGCATTCGAAAGTAGGTTGTTCACTATTTTTTCTAATTTATCCTTATCATAATAGTTTTCGCTTAAGTCCTCCGAAAAATGAGTGTTGAGACTGATATTCTGACGTTCTGCCATACTTTCAAAGGAAAACACTTGAGAACGCAGGAACTGCATTAAGCCGTTTTTGGTCAAATTAAGATGGAGGTTGCCACTTTCTATTTTAGATAGATCCAACAATTGATCGACTAACATTTGTAATCGTGCCGTATTCTTTTTGATGACTCCAAAAGACTTATTGCTCAGCAATACTGATTCGCGGTGCTTATCACTTGACAACCTTTTGGCTTGTTGAAGCGGGCCGTTTATCAGCGTCAATGGTGTTCTGAATTCATGGCTTATATTCGCAAAAAAGCGCGTCTTCACTTCGTCGAGATCTTTCATACGCTGTACTTCTGCCATTGATCGTTCTGCTTGTAAACGTTCAAGTTCGCTCTTTTCATTCAATTTTTGACGACGAAAGGCGATACCGAAAGAAAAAATTACAATTTGTGCGAACATACCCCATGAATGCGCATCAAAACCAGGATATTTCAACCAACCTGCGGCCCAGGAACTACCAATGACTAAAAGTACTAATCCTATACTGGCTCCAATACCAAAATATCTCGCAAAATTGTCTTTTCTGGTAGCGATTACGATACTTAAAATAAGGCTTAGAATATTTATGATTACATGCATTTCCGCATTAAAACCGACAGCTAAGAATTTTGGTTTCGTAGATGTAAATAGAACTAGGGAAATAACAGCTATTATTTGTAGAATCATAATAGTTGCGAGGCCAACTATAAGTTTATCGAGTTTTGGAAACTTGGTTTTCGATTGAATAAATGAACGTCCAAAAAACCAAAAAAGGAAATAAACGCCATTTGAGAAAAACATCCAAAAAACAAATCCAAAACGGTATACCGAATCTAAGAGTCCACCAATTGACATTAACATGGTCATACAACAGAAAAGTACCCAAACTGAAAAATTAAGAAAAATGACTTCTCTTAAATACAGGTACTGCAAAATATGATATAAAAGGATAATAAAGGTGACCCCAAACATAAAAATGAAGAAACTGTTATTGAACTGATATATTTCATGGTAATAGGGTTGAGATGGCCCTCTAAGGTTTAACCTGAAAAATGGGGGATACCCAAACTTGCTTCCTTCCGCTCTAATAATTAATGTGACCTTGGTATTCAAAGGGAATTCATCCATTCGAATCCGGTTCAACATCCATTTCTCAGATATATCACGTTCTTTACGACTATAACCATACCCTGTTTTTTTATGAAAAATGAGTTCTTCCTTTACATAACCATAGACATCAACTTTTCCGTTACCTTTTATCCATGCGGGGCCACCAATAAAAATATCTTTAAAATGGAGTGTCCACCCTTTAAGCGTGCTTGTTGTTGTTAATTCTAATTTGCCCCACAGTAATTCTTCATTCAAAAAATAAATTGGTTGGTCAGTTCCTTTCATGTAAGAAATTGAGGTGTCTTTCAATACCTTTTCTTTTGTAAGATTTTGAGTAGAATCTATAAAAACCTTCAGGTATTCGTCAATCTCATGCACCGGATATTTAGGGTCTACCTCGTACACCCCTTGTGCAAACAAATAGGGCACAAAAAGAAAAAAAGTTATGATATATAACAGGTTCTTCTTCATAATTAGCAATTGAAAAGATACTAAAAATTCTGATTTTCAATATTTTATTGGCTAAGGTCATTAGAATTTTAAAAGGGTACTAATACTATTGTTTCAGGAAATAGCACTCATGTTTCACAGGCCTGAATATGCTACAAATTAGTTATTCATTGCAACTTTATTGCTAAAGGAAACTATTCTTCACCAATAGCTTTGTCTCAGTAAATAAGCACATAAAAATTAGTAATCAAAACCGGTATCATTATGAACAGAAAAACATTTTTAAGGCAATTAGGAGGGGCTGGAGCGTTGACCTTGCTTCCGATCACCTCAATAATAGCAAGTAGTCAATCAAAAACTACAAATCAGAATAAAGGAAAAGAGAAAGTAATCATATCGGGAGCAGGCAAAGAGCTATCGATTTTTGGGAACAAACAATTACATAAGCTGGTAGGCAAGGATACCGATGACCAATTTTTTGAATGGACCGATTACCTTCAGCCAGGTGCTGGTATTCCTCCTCATGTACACACTAAGGAAGACGAGGTTTTTCGTGTAACGAAAGGGAGTATCGCATTTATGATCGGTGATAAGACGACCATCTTAAAAGCCGGTGATATAGCCCTTGCTCCAAAGAATATTCCACATTCATGGAAAGTAATAGGCGATCAAGAAGCACAAATGAATGTTACTGTGTTTCCGGCCGGAATGGAATTTATGTTTGAAGAATTAAATGCCTTGCCTCCTGGTAAACCTGATTTCGAAAAAGTAGCTGCTATCAGTGCGACCTATGGTATTCGATTCGTGTAAATAGAAGAATAATTATTAATCAAAATCATTTTGTTATGAAAACACTTTTTAAAACAATTTTGACTTGTTTAACCATTGCGGTGTTGTTGAGCTGCAGTGAAGATGATGGCATGCAATTAGCTCAATGGGAAATTGAGGTGAATCAATTGAAGGATGCTATGGCTAAATATGAAAATATTGACGTAGCCACTGCTGAAGGTTTCTTTGATGCATCCGGATTCGTACCTAATATGGGACATCACTATCTATTACCGCAACGGGTAGATAATACCTTTGAATTGCTAAGTCCTGAGATCGTTCTGTATGCGCCTGATGCTAATGGCAATATGGAATTCGTAGCTGTTGAATATGTCACGCCAGTGGCCGATCTTGATAATCCAGGTTCACCACCCGAAGGATTCACGGGTAACTTGGACCAATGGCATCTGAACACCAATTTAAGTCAATGGCAGTTGCACGTATGGATTGGTAAAGAGAACCCAGATGGCATTTTTGCCGAATTCAATCCGGATGTAGGTACAGGAAACTAAACTTTGCTCAAAAAAACGCTTATGAAAAAGAGGTTTTGATTAATAAACCCAGACATAATGATCTGGGTTTATTTTTTACATTCGTTCAGGCACAGCAATTCCCAATAAACCAAAAGCAGATTTGATGACTTCGGCGACTTTTTTTGAGAGTTGTGTTCTAAACACTTTTTCCTGTTTATTTTCAGCTCCTAAAATAGGAACGCTTTGATAGAAAGAATTGTACTCCTTAACTAGATCATAGGAGTAATTTGCAATTAAGGCCGGACTATAATTATCAGAAGCTTGCTTCACAACCTCAGGGAATAGGGAGAGTTGTTTTAATAAATTTCGTTCTTTTTCATGTAAAGAGAGTTCACCTTCGTTAGCTACCATAGAAAGGTCGAAATCAGCTTTACGAAGTATCGATTGAATTCTCGCATATGTATATTGAATGAAAGGTCCGGTATTCCCCTGAAAATCGATGGAAGCAGCAGGATCAAATAAGATTCTTTTCTTGGGGTCAACTTTCAAAATAAAATACTTTAAAGCGCCTAAGCCAATCGTTTTATAAAGCGCTTCTTTTTCTTCATCAGTGTAGCCTTCTAGTTTTCCCAACTCCTCAGAAATTTCGCGAGCTGTATTGGTCATATTTATTAATAGGTCATCTGCATCTACAACCGTACCTTCACGTGACTTCATTTTTCCACTTGGTAAATCGACCATGCCATAACTTAAATGATACAAGTTTTTAGCCCAATCGAATCCTAATTTCTTCAGAATCAGGAACAACACTTTAAAGTGATAATCCTGCTCATTACCAACAGTATAGACCAATCCGCCGACATCAGGATGGTCTTTAATGCGTTGAATAGCAGTACCAATATCCTGGGTCATGTATACGGCTGTACCATCGGCACGTAAAACGATCTTCTCGTCTAAACCTTCATCCGTCAAGTCACACCATACTGATCCGTCGTCTTTCTTGAAGAAAACTCCGCTTTTTAACCCTTCTGTGACGAACTCCTTTCCTAATAAATACGTATCACTTTCATAATATAGAGTATCAAAATCTACCCCTAGATCTTTATAAGTAATATCAAATCCTTTATAAACCCAACCATTCATGGTTTTCCAAAGGTCAACGATTTCTTCATCACCAGATTCCCATTTGCGTAGCATTTCCTGGGCTTCAAGCAGGATAGGAGCTTGTTTTTTGGCGGTTTCTTCAGCAACACCATCCGCAATGAGCGATTCAATTTCCTTTTTGTATTCCTGATCGAATTTTACGTAATAATTTCCTACGAGTTTATCACCTTTTAGGCCAGTAGACTCGGGAGTTTCCCCCTTTCCCCATTTTTGCCAGGCCAACATACTTTTACAAATATGAATGCCGCGGTCGTTGATAATTTGGGTTTTATAGACTTTTTTTCCGGAGGCTTTTAAAATTTCAGCGACAGCATATCCTAATAAATTATTTCGAATGTGCCCTAAATGCAGTGGTTTGTTGGTATTCGGTGATGAATATTCAACCATAACGGCTTTTTCATCGGCTTTAAGCCGGGTAATTCCGAAATTCTCAGTCTGATAAATGGTGCTAAACTGATTTAAAAAATAGGTAGTACTCAATTCAATATTCAAAAATCCTTTTACAACATTAAAATCAGCAACTTCAGTCACATGTTCTTTGATGTAATCACCTAATTTAGTTGCAATTTCAAAGGGATTCCCCTTCACAACCCTCAGAAAAGGAAACACAACGACAGTTATATCACCAATAAAGTCTTTTCTAGTCGCCTGAAATTCAACGGATTCAATGACTACATTATACGAACTTTCAAACGCCTTTTGAATGGCTGATGTTAAGGTTTCTTGAATTGGCATTCAGTTAAAATTTAAGGCGCAAAATTAAAGAATTACCTGCCAAATTACTATTTTTAGTGAAGCTAATTCGTGACCATGACTAAAAATTTTACTATTCAAAAAGCACCATTTGTAGTACCTACCGATGATGGTAAGCTCATTGAAGAACATTTTGGCAACGCAACGGACGGCAATTCACAAATTAGTATTGCCCATATGATCGCACCTCCGGGTTGGAGCGAGCCCTTTCAAACCCCTGAATTTGATGAATATACCTATATAGTCAAAGGCAAAAAGCAATTTATTATAGATGGTGAAACTGTAGTTTTGGAAGCTGGTCAATCGATTAAAATTGGGAAGAATACAAGGGTGCAATATTCGAATCCACTTACTGAGCCTTGCGAGTACCTCGCTATTTGCACTCCTGCTTTTTCAATGGAACTGGTAAATAGGGAATCATGAGTATACAACCATTTCATATAGCTATCCCGGTATATAATTTGGCTGAATGCAGAACTTTTTACAGAACTGTTTTGGGATGTGAAGAAGGAAGAAGCTCAGATCATTGGGTGGATTTCAATTTGTTCGGACATCAATTAGTCATTCATTACAAACCGAAATCTGAGGCTGAGTTGCATACGAATCCGGTCGACGGGAAAAATGTCCCGGTACCTCATTACGGTGTGGTATTGGAATGGGATCAGTTTCATGCTTTCGCTGATGACTTGGCGTCTAAAGGAATTGAATTCATTATAGCGCCCTATGTGCGTTTTAAAGGTGAAGTTGGCGAGCAGGCCACTATGTTCTTCTTGGATCCTGCAGGTAATGCATTGGAATTTAAGGCATTTAAGGATATTTCTCAATTATTTGCGAGGTAATTTAATACAAATAGTACTGGTGTGAACAACTTACAAGTTACTACAAATCCTGAGGTGGAATTAGTATTTAAGAACTATCCCAAATTAGCTCGGGAAAAAATTTCGATGCTTAGGGAATTGATCCTTGAAGCCGCCGAAGAGTTGGAAGAAATAGCAACTTTAGAGGAAACACTAAAATGGGGAGAGCCAAGTTATTTAGCGAAGAAGGGTAGCACTATTAGAATTGATTGGAAAGAAAAATCGCCCGACCAATACGCGATGTATTTTCAATGTACGAGCAGATTGATCCCTACGTTCAAATTTTTATATTCGCAGACCTTTACGTTTGATGGAAGCAGGGCTATCATCTTTCAAATGGAAGATAAAATTCCAAAGGAAGCCCTAAAAAACTGCATTAAAGCTGCTCTTACGTATCATAAAATCAAGCATTTACCTACTTTGGGAATATAAGTTCTCGATACAATTCCGATTTGAATCGGAATCACTCGAACTGACAAATTTCAACATAATTTAATTGGGTCGATAGTACGTTAAATTTTTCCTAAATAAAGCTTTGGTAACGAGCAGCGTACGTATTTATACTTACATTGAAGTACCAAACTTAATACTATGCTTTTTAGAAATACCCTTGTCCTTATTCTTTTTGCTTTTTATTTTTCAATAGCTGCTCAAAATAATTCTATGGAATACGAACCCTCGAAAGACTTTCCTTATGGTAGAGTACATCCTGAAGCACCGGAGCAATTAAAAGATTTTGCGCCATTGATTGGTCTATGTGACTGCAAATCAGAAACCAGAAATCAGGATAAATCCTGGGCAAAACCCGTAGATATGACCTGGAAATTTAAATACATAATGAATGGAAAGGCCGTTCAGGATGAGACATTGAAAGCCGATGGACGGCATTCAGGGAGCATTCGACAGTATAGTCAAGACAGTGCACGTTGGTATGTGCATTATTATTCTTCGGTAGGGATTACCGCCCAGTTATCAGCCTGGGAGGGCAATAAGAAAGGAGATGATATAGTTTTATACCGCGAACAGAAAGCACCGAATGGCATGGATGGTTACTACCGCTTAACATTTTCTGATATTTCTGATAACGGATTTAACTGGATAGGTGAGTGGGTGACCAGAGATGAGACCTTCAGCTATCCCACCTGGAAAATAGCCTGTATCAAAAGGAAAGAATAA
>JAAUYH010103758.1_pt1 | contig 12813 bp, 4 predicted proteins | sample 7278061 | NCBI WGS metagenome assembly JAAUYH01 (sample SAMN14350203, study PRJNA611818) | marine sediment metagenome | isolation source: surface marine sediment (0.6m) | place: French Polynesia: Moorea | collected 2018-08
AGCGGCTCTTGGGGGATGTACAGCTCTTCGAGGCCCAGGCTGCCCCAGCGCAGCTCGGTGGCTTCGGTGGCGCCAGTGCCGCCGCGGATCTCGCCACGGAAGCGGCTGAGAAGCACGGGATCGACGCTCACGGCGCTGAAGAGATAGGGCGTGCTGGGCGACGATTCGACCTCGACCAGGCCCGCGCGCAGGAGGTTTGAACCCGGGGTGAGGGCCAGCGCCACTTGGTGGCGGGCCGCGGCATCCGCGCCAGCGATGATGAGTTCGAGCACGTAGCGATCGCACACGGGACGGTGCTCGTCGTTGCATAGAATCGAATACAGCCGCGCGATTTCGCCGCGCAAGGCCGGTGCCGCGGCGGCCAAGAGCAGTTGCGACTCCAAACTCGTCAGGTCAAACTCGCGGGTGATCTCGACAAACGGCAGCGACATGCCCTTGGCCAAGGTCGCCGCCGCGCGGGCACCGGTGCGGGCCGAGACCTGCGCCACCAAGTCCTCGGCCTCTTGAACCGGCAGTGCTGCCAGTGATTCCGAGCGGCCGGTCAGGGCTTTGACTTCCTGCTCGTAGGGCCAATTGTCGTTGGATTGAACGCCCAATCGACCGTTGTCCCATGAATGGGCAATGGCCTGCGCGGCGCGGACAGCGACCAAGTCGAGCAGGTCTTCTAGATGGTCGATCACCGATTCATAGGCGGTGGTTTCGGGCGGCGCGGCGATATGGGGCAGGGAGGCGGAGGTCCCCAGACCCGGCAGCGGACCGGCCGGCATTTCGTCCTCTTGCGTGCCGTCGGCATCGAGGGAATCGGCGTTTCGGCCGGGCTGCTGCTGCGCAGACCGCGTTCCAGACCGCTGTCCAGACGCAATATCGGTCACCGGGGCCAGTCGATCGGCCGTGCTATGAGCGCCTCGCTGTCGGCCCTCGTCGTTGGATTGGCGGTGCATGCTGCCCGCGCTGTCTGCGGCATTGGGCCTATTGTGGTCGGCGGGGGCGGCCGAGTTGGTCGGGTCGGCGGCGTTGGCGATGGGCAATAATCTCTTGTGCTCTTTGCTGCCGCTGGCGGGCACGGCAGCACCGCCGTCACTTCCTTGATTGGGGCCAGTATCGTCGTTGGCGTTGTCGCCGCTGTCACTGCGCGTCGGTTGCTGATAGTCGGCGGCATCGGCGGCGGCAACCGCCCGATCCGGTTCGCGATCATCCGAGTCGCCGGTGGGGGAATCGCGCAGCTTGCGCCTGCTGCCAAATGCGAATAGGTCAGTATAGGGAATGTGCAGTGCTGCCAGGGGACGCTCGTCGGCGGTGTTGCCGGTGGTGTTGCCGCCGGCGTTACCCTCGGCGTCGCCTTCAAGACTCTCGGCCACAGCCGACGCCGATGGCGGCAGATCGCCCTGGGGACGCGGTGCTCGCTGTGCTTGTGCGGCGGTCTTTGCCGCATCGTGTTCCTCCCGATCATAGCCGGCCAATACAATGTATTTACCGGCGGCATCCACAGCGAGATCGGCCACCGACAGCGGCGCTGGACTGCGGGATAAGATCTTGCCATAGCGGAGATCGACTGCGAGCAGCGTATCGTCGTCTCGTTGCTGAACAATCGCCAGGCCGCGGGTCTCGGCCAGGGTGCAGAAACGGGTCTTTGGCAATGGCACAATGTGGACCACGGCACCGGTTGGTTTGACCACGACAAAAGCATCTTGCTCATCGTCCTCCATGAGCATGGCCAGGGCGCGTCCACCGAAGAGACTGCCGCCCGCGACCACGCGGCCCATGGCGGGCAGCGCCGCGGTGGTGAGATCCTGGCCGCCGATATCGCGGATGCGCAGGGTATGATCGTCTTCCACCACGAGCAATCGCCGACCGCCGAGCAAGGTGACGAACGCGCCGGCACTGGCCTCACCAGTGATATCTTCGCCCGTGATAGCGTTGGCCTCGCCGCCATGGGCGGGCGCATCATCGCGATGATGCAGCAAAAGCCGAGTATAACCCAGCCACAGAGCATCGCCTACCTGGACACCTGGCCCGGGAATGAGCTTGCCATGTTCGAAGCCCTGCTCCAGAGCATCGCCCAGGGATTCCCGGCTCTCGAGGGAAAAGCGCAGGAGGGCTCGTTCGGTGACCAACCACAATGCCGAACCCACACAGGCAAAATCGAGGATCCCGGGGGCCGCGATCACCTGGCGCGGCGATGCGCCCAGGGCATCGACCAGATGCAGGCCCTCGCGTTGGCGGATGGCAACATAGCGCCCAGTGCGCGACATGGCGATGAGGCGCGGGGCGCTGAGCTCGGAATGACGCATACGTACCGTACTTGTAGCACGGTGATGGCGATAGCTGATAGCACAGCGCCAGTCGATGTCGGGGCAGGGGGGCTAGGTACTGGCGCAGGGAGATGGGCCCGGAGAAAGCGGGGAGAGGGGTGCCACATTCGGGGGAGGACGGCAAACATCATATTGTCGTCATCCGGTTGTCGCCGCGGCAGTGACTCCGACGTCCGCGGCGATATTGAGGGTGGGTCCCGAAAAGAGATGAGGCGTGGGTATCCTACAATTCCAATGATGGCGGCCAATGATGGCGGCCAATGATGGCGGGCCTGATTTCGCACGAGGTTTGAGGCGTAGGCTATTTGATCCGCTGCACCGAGCGCATCAATTGCGCTGGACTGAGAGCGCAAGTTCCTATGGCGGGCCACAGGAATCGGCCGGATTGACTGTTTGTGCCCACTGGCAATCGGTTATGCAACTGGCAGATACGCGGGCCTGTCATTCCAGCTAACCGAGTACAACCCGAGTTAGTACTACCCATATGTCGGCATGATGATGTATGTTGCGTAGGTGTCTTCGTTGCAAAAGGAACGGGACCGAGGGCAAGCTCCGAACCTTGCCGAAGAGGGGCTAAAGCCCGAGGACCGCGATCAGCTGGTGGCGTTGTTGCTCAAGTGCAACATCATGCAAAACCAAGAGACGCGTAGCCGCCTGGTGGAACGACTACTGGCAGATGCCGAGATTCCAGTCCGTGATGGGCAAGATGCTCACCACTGGGCAGAAGAAATCGTCCGCGCTTGCGCCGATCGACCGGGCGGACTTGAGGCACTGGCGGACGCCCTCCATTACTTTGATAAGAAGACCTACCAGTATATAGCGGTGCGGAATTTTCTGTTGGAGCATGGCATCGACTGCCCAATGGATGACGCAGCGGCAATATTCGAGCAATCGAGCGCGAATAGCGGCGACTCGGATCAGTCGCCGGTGGAGCGAGCGCCGTCACTGTCGCCCGAACCTCGGGAGTGTCCGTATCCCGGAAATTTGCCGATCACCGATTCGCAGCAATTTTGCGGCCGTGAGCGCGAAATCGAAAATCTCGTACATTCCGTGTGCAATCGCGAGCTTACAGTGCTTATTGGTCCCTCTGGGTCCGGCAAGTCGTCGCTGGCTTTTGCCGCGCTACCATCGCGTCTACCCGAGAATTGGCCGATCCGACAGGTCCAGAACGCATCCGATGGGTTCATTTCATTATGTACAGCGCTCGGTATCAACTCGAAGGCCGCAGAATCTGCCGCGGAGGGCGATATAATCCAACCGCTCGTCGACGACGCCATAACAAGACTCCTCGCCGATCGCAGCGCAGATGCGCGGTTGGTGTTGGTGATAGACTATAACGACGCTGGTCTGTTGCCATCACAGTGGCATTCTTGCCAAACAATTCTGCAAGCGCTGGCGCAAAACGCCAAATGCCGCCCAGTCTTGATCATCCGCTCGGACTACTACAGCGAGCTCATGGCCAGTCCACTCCGAAACCTCGTGCAGGACAGATTAGTGGAAATTGACCCACTGACCAATGCAGACCTGCGCCAGATGATTATCGGGCCGGCAATGCAGCGCGGCGTGAACGTGGAACCCGATCTGGTTTCGCACCTGATCGCGGACCTGATGAGCGAGCCCGGAACGCTACCCCTTTTGCAGGAGGTCTTATGTGATTTATGGCACAAGCGGGACAAGGTCGATAAGGTCATGTCGCTACGTGATTATTGTTATGCTGGTTACGACAGAGAGCACAAAAACTTATTAGAGACGCTGTTATGCGAAAGAGCCAAAGAGGCGTTCCGTCTTCTGCCAAGTAATTTTCACGATTTAGCAAAGCGGATATTCCTCTGCTTGGTCGAGTTTGATCACTGTCGTCCCCACAAGCGGCGACTACAGCGGAAATGTGATCTAGCAGATTTGGCGCAGCCAGCCGACATGGTCTACAAAGTGGTTCAGCATTTCGTCAAACACCGCGTCCTCGTGGTGAGTGGGGTAAGAATCAAGTCGAGCAGTAAGCGCGAGAGTGAGCGGGAGCGGGAGCCAGCTTGCCAAATTCAAGTGGAGCTGTCCCATCGGGCCCTGATTTGGGTATGGCCGACATTGCGCGATGCCGTAAGCAAGCAGGCGGTGGACGAGGCGACCCGGAGTCGGTTAGAGGAAAAAGTTCGAAGCGGAGACTCGCTCGACGAAGTAGAGCTCAGAGAGACCGAAGATTGGCTCAAGAGAGAAAACTCGCAGATTTTGGGTGCGAGTGCAAAACTGCGGCAGCTAATGCGTGCGAGTCGGTCAGCCGTAACCCGCCGCCGCGCTTGCAGGCACGCATTGGTGCTCGCGTTGTCCATACTGTGTTTGTTGTCGTCAGTGATCGCCCTAGATATGCGGCAACAACGCGACGATATTCAGCGCCAGCGCGATCGTGTGGTGAAGGCCGTTCGAGATTCGCGAGCAGATGTCATGGTCATCTTCTCGACAGCCACCATGCTCAAACCCATCGCGGGGACCGCGAAAGTCCGTCGGGTGTTACTGGAGATGGCCGATCGTTCGCTCAAGCATTTACTCGCGGCCGACCCGGACGGCATTTGGATGAAGCATTGGCGCGCGATCAACCTGGTCGAGCAAGGCGATTTATCAAAGACCCATGACCTGGCGTCGGCGAGAAAACACTACCGCGTAGCCCGTGACTTGATGCAAGAGGTGGTTGCCAATGGGGCCGAGCAACTGTATCAACAGCGCGACTTGGCGATAACCCACGATCGGCTGGGCGAGGTAGAAAACGCCATGGGCAACCGTCAGGCAGCACGCGCGCACTACGATGTGGCATTGCAATTGCGCAGCCGGTTGGCCGCCACCTATAGCGACAATGGCGTCCTGCAGAGTGAGCTCGCAATATCCTATGCTAAATCGGGGGAAATGGCGTTCGCCGACGGGGATTTGCTGCGTGCGCGCGGCCGCTACGATGCGGCGTTGATGACGATGAAGTCGTTGACCAAGTCTGCGCCAAAGGATGTTGAATGGCAGAGTCAACTGGCCGCGCTCTACGCCCGCATGGGCGATATCGATATGGAGACCGGTGACGAGGTGGATGTAGCCAGAGCCCAGCGTCACTACCTGGCAGCGCTGTCGATCATTGACCGGCGATTGAGCGCCGATTCTGGGAGCCTCGAATGGCAGCGCAAGCGCGCAGTCCTACAGAGCAAGCTAGGCGATGTGGCGATACAGCGGCAAAGAGCTGCCCAGGGGCAAATTTACTACGAATCGGCGGTGGAGATCAGTGAACGTCTTCTGAGCATCAATTCCGCGCGTACCGACTGGCAGCGTGATTTAGCAGTTTGGTATACCAAACTGGGTGATATAGCGATGCTGGAGAGCGCGTTTTCCCTAGCATTGCAGCGTTATCGCCGTGCGTTTGAGCTATCGCTCAACTTGGTCGCGAAGGGCGACGCCAATAGTGTGCGCTCGCAACACTCTCTCGCCGTGGCCCATACGAAGCTGGGCGAATCAGAGGCCGCATTGGGAAACTCGGCGACGGCACGCGAGAATTATCGTCAAGCGTTGGCATTACTGAACCAACTGTGGAAACAGCAGCCGCAGAATCTCGACTGGCAACGTGAATTATCGGTACTGCACAGCAAATTGGGTGATCTGGAGCGAGCCCATCATCAGATTTCGGCAGCGCATGAGCATTACCACGCGGCGATGAAGATCCTCCGTATGCTGGGCAACTTGCAAGTAGAACACGGTGATTGGAACCGTGCGCGTCACTACTACCGCGATGACTTGAAATTGGCGAAAATACTCCTCCAAGCCGCGCCGGACGATGTCACATGGCAGGGACGCGTTATCGAGGGGGAGATCAAAATGGCTTTCCTTGAAAAAAAGGCAGGTCGACCAGATATGGCCAAGATCCACTTGCAGGCAGCTGACATGCTCCTTCAACGCTTCGATAGCGCCGAAAAAGCAGACGACGAGATATGGCAGGCATATCGCGAGATGCTTGCGGAACTGGCCCGCAACCCATCACTGCAGTGACTCGGGCTACTGGGGTGGGGCCCAGCGCTGGTCGTGTCTTGGCCAATGCCCCACGCAGACCTCAATCTTTGGTGTCAGACACCGCGGGAACCGGTTCGGTCAATTAGAGGGGCAGTGGTAGTTGTATCTGCATGCCGCAGCCGAGACCCTCGCTGGATACCGCAATGCTGCCGCCGCGTCATGGCGTTGGCGATATGATGCAAAGCCATGGCAGTACATGAATATATATCTGTGGTAGACTCCATCGCGGGAACCCAGTCCGAGACCATACGGCTCGAAGCAATTCGATATGGCGGCGCCGATGGCGAGGGATTTGGTGCGCCAATTTGGTTGCGATCCACGGGCGAGCACCTCATCAATGCACTGCGTCGTAAGGCGTCTGCTCAAGGGGGGTCTAAGGCATGTCTCCTCGCCGCAAGGGTATCATCGGGTGGTACGACTTACTGACCCGATATCCCGGCATAGGCCATCCGCTCACCAATCGACCTGGACTCCTCGGTACGACTGGGTTACTCTACTTGGGACATTGATAGCTCGGGATCTAAGCGGCCTAAATGTATAGCGGTCCCGCCCTCGCCCAGCAAGGATATACGAAAGTCAGCTGCCATGAAGCAAGAACGAGGCACGTTTGTGTCCGACCCCGCCGCGGACTTGCCGGCCGATAGCTATGATTACGTTATCGTCGGCGCCGGCATCTACGGCTTACTCCTCGGCTATTTTCTGCGCCAGCTCCAACCTACTGTCCGGGTATTGGTCATGGAGGATAATACGATTCCCGGGGAGGGGATTACGGTCAATACCGGCGGAATTATCCGCGCTTGCTACTCGAATCCCGGCGTCATGGTGGCCGCATCCTTTGGTCGGCCGTATTTTGCCGACCCGACCGAGACCATGGGGTTGAGCACTGATGTGCATACGGCCTTCATACCGGCGGGTTGGGGGCGTTTTGTCAACGAAAGCGCATCACCGGGAATCCGCACGGAACTCGAGCGCATTGTCGCGTCGGCCCGCGAGCTGGGGATTGCCGGCATTTGGGCCGCCGATCTGACAACCTACATGGCCAAGCTGAATGCGGACAGGCGAGCCAATTTGCTCAAGGTCTTCGATGTACAAGACGTGACCGATGTTCTCGTCGACGATAACGGCGGTTATGCCGATGGGGGCACGGCTCTATTGGCGTTCCTTGAGGCTGCTCTCGAGTATGGCGTCGATATCGCGCGTCTGTGCAGCGCCACGGGATTTGTCCGCAAGGGCGGAATGGTCTGCGGGGTTCGCTACCGGCGATGGCGTACGCAGCGCCACGAAAATGGTGACAGCAGCCGCGAGACCGTACGCGAGGGCCACGTTACCGCTGGCGCCGTCATTGTCGCGGCCGGCGCGGGCAGTCGCAAACTCATCGAGCGCGAATGCCAACTGCGCATGGCGACCTTCCCGACGTTTCATCAGACGCCACTCGTGGAAAACACCAGCGACGTCGGTTTGAAGAGGACCCAGTATCCGCGCAAGGCCGGCGTTGCCGCCGTCCAGCAGGGCCACGTCGTGACCGCGGATTTGCCGGTGATTTCTCATTGGCGCGATCTGTACTTCCATTCCGAGGGCACTGGTGTCACCGTGGGGGCCCACCATCGCGAGCTGCACGACGAGGCCTATCGGCCCAGTCACGGCAAATTGGTCCTCGAAGATTGCGTGATGGAGGTGGGTCTCACCCAGGTCCTCGTCGATAAGCTGGTCGAAAACATGGCCCACTTTCCCCTGCTCGCTTCCGATGGTTTGCGCCTCGGCAAGTCTCCGGGCGATGTTCCCGGCGGATTTTACGTCATGAACCCCGAAGAGCTGCCATTCGAAGGCCCGGTCCCTGGCCACGACGGGCTCTACTATATTGGCAGCGGCAGCGGGACCGGATTTAAATTAGGCCCAGGTCTGGCATGTCTCTTGGCCCAGCGACTCGCAGGTGTGCCGCGAGATGAGCGCCTGGTTGCCGGCGATACCCTCAGCGTGGAGCGAAATCGCTATTTCTTTGCCGCAGATACGAGCGAGGCCGAGCTGCGGGCGCTATTCGAGCCCGCGTCGGGCCGCTTCAGGCACGTCGGCGCCAGCGGCGTACGCGTCCACGATCCCTCTGATGCAAATATCACGTGACCAACGTCTGGGAAAAAAACGCCATGCCGTCTACATCACGACAAAACAGCGTCATCGATCACAGCAAATATTTGATTATTGGGGCCGGCGTCCATGGTCTTAGCACCGCCTACCATCTGGCCATAGAGCTGGAATCGCGAGGACTCGGCAGTGGCTCGGACATCCTGCTCATCGATAAGACCGGTGTGGCTGGTGGGGCCTCGGGAGTTGCCTGCGGGGTGATTCGCAATAACTACTACCAGCCCGCTATGCGCGAGCTGATGGCCCATAGTGTCGAGATATGGGAGAGCGACCCAAAGGCCTTCCACTACCATCCCGTCGGCTACATGCAGATCAGTCCCGAGATCATGCATAAAGACGTTGCAACGATTCACCAGCAACAAAAAGCCATTGGCTATACCTCGGAGTTCATCGAAGGCGCCGGCGACTGCGTTCGCTACATGAAGGGCTTATTCGACGATTGGCACGCAGACGGCATCACCACAGTGCTTCATGAGAAAAAAGGCGGCTACGCCAATAATAAAGCATCGATGAACGGCTTGGCCAATAAGGCCCTGCAAAAGGGCGTGCGCACGCGCTGGGGCCTATCGGTCACCGGCGTGGAGCTCTCCGGTGGCGCGGTATCCGCGGTGCATACCGACCAAGGCATGATTCGGGCCGATCAGTTCATCGTGGCGGTGGGGCCCTGGATCAAGCAGTTTTGGGATATGCTCGACTTGCCCAAGACGATCCGGGTGCGCAAGGATGGTGTGGACCGAGACGACGTGCCCATGTGGAGCTACTGGTATCTGCAAGAAGGCACGCTCAGCGTCGATCCCACGTTTCAGTTTACCAATGCAGGTGAAATGCCACCGGTGATTCACGTCGATACCGACGCGCCCCTGTATAGCGATATCGATGGCTCGCTCATCACAGATACGATGTGGGGTATCTATTACAAGCCGGATTTTGGTTTTCAAGGCGTCCAAGGCGGGGCGATGCCGGTGCCGCTTACGGTAGAGCCGGACCGGGTGCGGATCGAAGCTCACGCCCAATCTCCCGATTGCTCGGTCCAGGAAGATTTTGCCACCTCATGGTGTTCTGCGCTGGCGTTTTGCCAAAAACGCTTCGCCGGCAAATCGCACCTCTATCATCAAGAATCCGCCGGTGGCTTGGGGGCGCTCACGCCCGATAGTTTCCCCGTCTTCGACGTATTTCGCAAAAACTGTTACGTCATCGCCGATTCCAACCACGGCTACAAAATGATCGGTGTGGGCAAGTTGGTGGCCCAGGAGCTCCTGGGCACGACCAGCGCTCTTTTGCGGCCCTTTCGCTTTTCCCGCTACCAAAGCGGCGACCTGCATCCAGTCTCTCATAGCCCCTTTCCCTGGAGCTGACCATACCCCATTGCCAATGCGCCAGGCGTGCATTGATGACCATCGAGGGACACTGTGGAAACCAATCTCCATTTCAGCCCCCATATTGAAAGTGCAGACGCGTTCGTGGCCGAATTATTGGCTTCGCGCCGGCCCGGGTACTCACTGCCCCAGCCCTTTTACACCGATGCCCGGGTATTCGCCTTGGATCTCGATCGCGTGTTTCGCCGCCAGTGGATATTCGTCGGCTCCGGGCGCGAGATCAGCGAGCCCGGGGATTACTTCACCATCGAGATCGGGCCCGATTCGCTCATCATCGCCCGTGATGGGGATGGTGCCGTGCAGGCGCTCTACAATACCTGCCGCCACCGCGGCTCGAGAATCTGCCACGAGACCCGCGGCAAGGCCAAACACCTGGTCTGCCCCTATCATCGCTGGGTCTACGCCCACGATGGCGGGCTGATCCATGCCCGATTCCTCGACGACGATCGAGATCGGAACGAGCTCGCTCTCGAAAAGGCCCATGTCGAAGTGCTACAGGATTATATTTTCGTATGCCTCGATGAGGCCCCACCTGACTTCGAGGCCGCGCGTCGCGCTATCGAGCCGCAACTGGCGCCGCATCAGCCGGCAAGGACCAAGATCTGTTATTCTCGGGAATATGACGTGGCCGCCAACTGGAAGGTCATCATGGAAAATAATCGGGAGTGTTATCACTGCCGTACCGGGCATCCCGAATTCATGGAGGCCAATTACGACTTGGGCATGAATCAAGACCGGCGACAGAACGCCGAGTTCGCGGCCCGTCGAGATCACATGCGGCAAACATGGCGCGGCTTGGGATTGCCCACCGATGCCGTGAGCTTTCCCAACGGTTCCTGGTACCGCTGTGAGCGCATTCCCTTGAAGGAGGGCTTCGTCAGCGAGACCATATCTGGACAGCCGGCCGCTCCCCTGCTGGGTCAGATCTCCGATCCAGATTGCGGCTCGTTGCGCACCATTGGTCTGCCCAATTTCTGGGCGCACGCCAATTGCGACTACCTCATGACCACGTGCCTCATGCCCGTCGATGCCCTCAGGTCCCGCGTCCGCGTCAACTTTCTCGTCCATGAGGATGCTGAAGAAGGCCGCGACTACGACGTAAGCGACGTCATTGCCATATGGAAAGCGACATCCGAGCAGGACTGGACGCTATGCGAAAATAACCAACTGGGCATTCATTCGTCTGCCTACAAACCCGGCCCTTACCTATCCCTGGTCGAACAGTCGGTAGAAGACTTCGTCGTGTGGTATCTAAACCTGTTGGCGAAACCGCGGGGGTAGGGTCCGCGCAAGAAGTATTTGCGTATGCTCTAACCCGCTGGAAAGCAGATCGAAATCTTGAATAAATAGTAATCTCAGACTGACATCCATGGGCGCCATCGCCACCATCTGGCCGAAGGCGTGCGCGACGTGCTGTCTGGTGTTTACCCACTACTTGCTCTATATTAACTGCAGCACGGAGTGGACGTTGTATGAGTTTCGAGCGCAAAGACCCCGGTACTAAATCACCTCGATCTACTGCCGAAGGCAGACGTACATCGGCAAAGCCGGCTGTCGCGGTCGGCAAACGTCCGAGTAGTGGCAAACCGGCAGCCACCGTATCGGCCGATAGTCCGTTGGTCCAGCGCAAGGGGGCTGCATCACCGCCGCCGCCGCCCCGCTCGACAGAGCAGCAGGCTTCACGCCAGACGCAGATGAAGCACTGGAATCAGGTGATTTTCGCCCCCCACCGTTATCAGGTACAACACCGGGAATCTCCGCCAGCAGCATCAGAACCGGCTGCCCCGGTGCAGGCCAAGGGCGATCCTGGTCCCGATGCTGCCAGCATACACGGCCATGCCGCTGCCGGGGTCTCCGGCGCGAATAGTGCATTGCCGCACCTGGACACGATTCAGCAAGCGTTTGGCGGCCACGATGTCTCAGGGGTGAAGGCGCAAGTGGGCGGCCCGGCCAAGGAGGCATGTGAGCAAATCAGTGCCACCGCCTACGCCACGGGCGATAAGGTTGCCTTTGCCTCGACGCCGAGCCTGCATACGGCGGCCCACGAAGCGGCCCACATTGTCCAGCAACGAGACGGGGTGAGCCTTGCCGGCGGGGTTGGCCAGGTGGGCGATAGCTACGAGCGCCACGCCGATGCGGTCGCCGATGCCGTGGTGGCCGGCAAGAATGTGGAATCGATGCTCGGAGCTAGCGCGTCGTCGGCGCGTAATGGTGGCGTCCAGCGCGCGGTCCAGCGCGAGCCGCCCGATCCCGAGTCCGACCTGGGCCAACAGGCGGCGGAGCGCGGCGCCACCCTCGATTCCCACACAAACCTCGACGATAACATCGGCTATCACACGACCGATGGCTCGATGGCCAAGGATCCAGACTTTGAGGCCAATGCGCAGAAGTTTGAGGATAAACTCGGCCGCAAAGCCGTCAATGATCCGGTCGCCGTCGATGCGGCAGCGGCCCTGGCCCAGCGCGTGCGCAGCGTCATCGAAAAATGGGCCGACGCGCTGGCCGAAGCGGCCAATCAAGCCGATCAAAAAGAAGCGATTTTGAATGACAAGCTCAAGACCATCGTGGGCACGCCACCGGGAAACAAGGGCGTGGCCGGCGCGGTGGGCAATCAGGCGCAAGCCATTAAGGCCGCCATCAAAGACGGTAATCTGCGCGAGCAGATGACGATTCTTTTTAACTTCGGCCGCAATTTTGGCAAGGAGATTGCGACCGCCAACGACGGGGATTCCCCGGCCATCGAGGGATTTCTCGACAGTCTCGACCATAGCTCAATCAAGCTCCAGCAACAGCTAATGCGGATGGGGGGCCGCAACCGCTATCTGGTCAGCGACTCCACGACCGGCGAAGTGGGCGGGCAAAAAGCGACCCGAGGGCAGAACGGCGACAACGAATCGGACTGGGAGAGTACGCGGACGGTCGCAGACGCCAGCAAGCAGGGGGTTGAGCTCTCC
>JAAUYH010012870.1_pt1 | contig 12811 bp, 9 predicted proteins | sample 7278061 | NCBI WGS metagenome assembly JAAUYH01 (sample SAMN14350203, study PRJNA611818) | marine sediment metagenome | isolation source: surface marine sediment (0.6m) | place: French Polynesia: Moorea | collected 2018-08
CCACGCCCCTCGATTACACCGAGTTAGGATCACCAGGTAACCTTTAGTCAACTTGAGTCATCATTACACACTGATAACCGAGCGGACCATAATAAAAGGCTGGATGCCGACCTCTGTCGGGACACAGACGAACGAGAGAACAGTTTCCCCCTAAGCCTTCATTGCCACCCAGACCGGAGGTCAACCATCCTGCGACACCTCCACCCAGATCGGTGGTTGTACATCAGTAATGGGAGTCCATTTATTTAATAGTCCAAATATGCAGCTTAAGCGGTAAAGAGATAACATGATGGAATGCAGAGCCAGAAGGTGCAATTCGCAAGACATCCACGCTGCCGCTATCGGCCGACATAGCTACGTGTGCTATCGATATGTATCATGGTGTTGCTGCGGGCGGGTTATTGAATGGAGCAGTTGCGATTTGCGACATTCATGAATAATTTGTTTCAGGGTTCCAGTTTGAGGAAGTATTTCGCATGGCGCTGTGTGGATAATTTGGTATCGTCAATTCAGTATTGACCTGTGTTGTGGGGTTCCTCTATATGAGCAGACAGATCTTTCGTTCGAATGGGTTCTTAGTTGTGTAAATTATGCGCTAGAACCATAATTTATCGCGAACTACCTATGCTATACTAACTTTTAGTTCATGAACGGTTAACTAGTGATGATGCTCACTCTCGAAAACATGTCATCGATAAACTGGAGTAACAAAGGACTTTCACGCTGCACGATATCGGCTAAGTATTGAGTCAAGGTGCTTACCACAACTTTCATTTCATCTGACATAATCGTATGAAATATGTGGAATAGCTGATACAGGGAATCCTAAAGGATGACTCGAATTTACTGATTCACGCAATTTTATTGGGAATGAAATCCTTATTCCTGACCTCATTTGTACAGTATACAAACCCAACATGGAGCGATGCGCTTCCTTCGTGCTCCCATCTACCATGTTTTGCATTCGCGGTTGAGCACAATTTTGGTGAGTTGTGGGGATGTGTGACTAACTGAAAAAGAGGCGAGTTGTAGAATTTGCGCATACGATACTTTACAGGTGTTAACGTAAACTTCCTCGAACTTCATTACATTATTGACACGTAAACCAATTCAACAGTCACAACCGAGCAAGTTCTGTGCCCTACTAGCTTTAGAGACAAAATAATCTCTCTCTATTGACGCTTATTAAGATAGGTATGATGCGCAAACAAACACTGTGTTTGCTCGTCAGCGGTGTCGAGAGTTACAGTCATGGTTGTGTGCAATACTGTTGATGCAGCTTGTAAACGGCCGTCCAATACAAAATACCAATTCTAAGCTAATCAGTAGATCTCTGTGAATACGTTTCGCAAAACGGCTCATTAAGCTCTTTTTTCTTAATTATGTTTCTCTAATGCCGGACAACTCCATTGACGCTTTACTGCATGTACTGTACCCTCTTTATTGGCATAAATCATGGGAGTTGTGGGCTTTGTACTATGAAATATCACTTTCGCAAATTTTGTGCGAACAAAAGGTGATGAGCGGTACTTTTCGTATTGTGGTCTCTACCACAACAATTTGTACGCTTACATAACTGTAAAATACGCCAACAGTATTACAAAGAACGCTATACGTTCTGAGTTTGTGTGCAATTTCGAATTTCTATTGTGAATTGCAATGTATTCGAATAGAAATGGATTTGAACACAACCCTGGCTAGAGTCCTAAATTTCTGTTTAATTGATTACAACAGGCAAAATTAATTCGACAAATGAAGTAAACGAGGATATGTAAGGAGTTCGTGAGAGGAAGTACAGTGTTGCCATGCACTGGAGATCTGTGCGAATTGAGATTCGTTCATGGCGTACAGTTCATGCATTGCTTACTTGCGTCCTCCTTCGAGAGATTCCACAGCACCATCTCATAATGCTATAAACGCTGGATATTTCGCTGCGGTTGACATCCACCGAACCATCATGATGCGGAGCTACGCCTTCCTCACTCTCCTTCTTCCTCTAGCCTCGGCTTGCTACTACCGGTCGCAATGTTTTACGAAAGCCGATATCGGACCCTGCGTTCCCCAGCTGTAAATCTGCTTTCCACACGCTACTACAGGCACATCTCGCGACGTTGTGTTCCGTGGTTCCATTACGGAGCGTACGGAGCGGGCAGGGGATCTACTTGTTTGGCCCACGAAAACGCCTGCCTACACTACCACTGCCGTATCCGGTATGGTAACAAGTGTTTCGCTTACCTCGGATTGTACGGTCTCAATGCTCCGACTTGTCAGCCTCCTGTTACCATCGAGGGTATACCTATCGGCCAGTGGATTCGTTTCAACAAGAAGAAAAGAGGTGACACTTGCCCGATCCAGTTCAAATTTCCTGGTATCAACAAGAGCTGTGCCCCTCCATCGAAGAAGGTGGCAGGCAAGGCTTGAGGTTCCACAACATGAGTTGGAGTTGATGAGCGTAGATTAAATTCTATCGAATCTAATTCGATCTATTATAGAACTCAGTATATTCTCATCGCTCATTCTTCAGGAACATAGCGGCTAACTCGTCGATCGAAATGCCTTCATCTATCGAAACATTCACTATGTAACAAACTTTGTATTTCCAGTCCACAGCCTCAAGATTCATCCATAAAAATCAGTTAACACTGTTGGACAATGCTTTGCATGACCCGCATGAGTTTGCTGAAGTTTAACTCAATCAGCAGTTCTACGACGCTGCTGTGGTGTCGCCTACACATTAGTGTCGCGTACACTCGACTGTCGCCTACGCTCGGCATTGTCCAGTGTTGCATGCTTGAACATGTCGTGTTCGTTCATAATCCAACCGCTATTGCGTTGTTGCTCAATTTATCGACAATTCGCAAGATGCGAGTGTATTACCTTTCTATTGGTGTGCCGTGCTTGACGCATCATTGAGTACTTCCTGAGATAGGTCCTACTCGATTCCTTCTATACCCCTTTTTAGTATGTTTAGAGCGTCTTATTTACAGTTCTTCAGTCATTACAGATGTTAGGCTCGATGCCCAATAAATGCAATCGCAACCTCTGTTAAGAGGTAGGAATTCCTGACAACTCAACGACCAACCCTCAAATTGTGTCTTCATCTTGTCATCTTGGCTATAGCGGACATAACCCAACTTCTATCGTTGTTCCTTGAGCCTTGTGGTGACACCACGGTCCTCGGTCGGTTGCGGTCACCATCGTTACTCGCTAACAACCACATCCAAAATTTTCATGAATCACTTTTTCGCAGTACAGAAATTGATTTGCCGCCCTCAGTGTAGCAAAGACCAAAACTTAGGACGACACTCACGATTCATTCGTAGTAATGCTGTGAACGACTGAACTTCAATGCAAGTGTAAGATAAATTTAAGATTTCTAACCTTTGGTGCAAGTTGCAGATCACTATTTGTGAACTTATTCCAAACTCCCAGGATCTTCACTGTGACTTAGATTTTCGTATCTCGATATAATTGGTTCTTCAATTATCTCAATGTAACAGTCGTCAGCATACCAGCTGTACAGTAGACCAAAAAGTGCATTTTTACTTTGACTCTAGAAGGTGACAACTTCGGCAGTCTACTTGCACGTTTTACTGTAATTTTCTTCAACCACACAGCAGAAGCCATAATTCTATGCACGATGTAGGAGCCGAGATTCAAACTATTTTTTCATTCCACCCTAACCGCTAAATGCCGGTTGCTGGATCCGAAATTCTTGGTGCCGTCAGTGCTTATTTTTTTATTTTCGAGTCACATTAAGGAGTGCGAGATGTGTGATGCACGTTCTTCACATCTTATAGGAATGTCATGTCCTTATCAAATGAAAGTCAGGAATTAAAACTGAGATGTGTTTGGACGAGTTTGGAGTTGCAACGTACACGCGGCCAAAACGCTGTACCTCCACCTTTACATGTTCAATTCTTTGAGTGCACGTCTCGGAGGCTGGGTTGACGAAGCATTCCTTCTGCACAACAATATAGTGTCTGCAACCATATTTGTCTAGTCGAGAGTACCCCGTCAAAGTATCCCTGTAGATGGAAGAAGTCTCGTGTACATACTTACGGATTATAGCAAGTAGCCTCTCACGCTTTGGGTTTGGTACAAGAATAAACGTAAGTAGAATAGAACCATTCTACAGACTCACTACCCGCTGCCATCTAACATGTACTAAAGAGCAAACTCTGTCGGGTGCCAATGGTTCAATACTTTGTAGACAAAATTCAGCGTCTAATCAGTGCAGAAAAAAGAATTGTAAGACTACTGCACATGATCTGCATTGCTTATAGCTCAGTATGAGAGTTCGGTCTGATGTATATTATGTCGTCCGAATAGGTATTGTACCTAACTTGCTCGAACTTGACAGCATAATGGACACATGCAGTAAGCCAACTGACAGAATTGAACAAATTCAGTGACCTACAAGCAAGGTGGTTGTCCAATACAGCGCAACACCAATACATTTCAACAATGCATTTAAATAACGTTTTAATAATCCATTTATTTCTACTGAACACATGGCGGCAACGTATAATACTGTAGACGAATTGCACGGTAGAATGGCACGTGCAGCACAGAAGTTAGAGCATTCACAGATCTGGAAGAAATAAGCTTGTCTGTCGCCATAACGGAGTGAAGGTTCTACCAGCTCGATATTCTAGAGGTAGAACTAAGCTAACTATGTTGGCAAAGAACAATCTCTGATGAAACCGGAGTTTGATAGGAGGCATTAATCGTATTGTTGTTCGTATTGCACGGGCTATGGGTTCACGGAAGTGAAATTTTATTAAGATGGGTATGATGTACAAACAAACAGAACACTGACTGCTGTAATCTGCATTTGTTTCCGAGTGGTGTGGAAAGCAACAGAACAGCACTTACTGATATTACAGTATCAGGCAAAATTGATTCGAGAAATGAAATAAACGAGCACGTGTAAGGAATTCAACGGCATGCACTTGTGATCCGTGCGGATTGAGATTCAAGTTCATGGCTTCATGTATTGCTTACTTGCTTCCCCGTGGGGTTCTACTATCTCGCGATGCTATAAAGTCTGGATGTTTCGCTGAAACCAACAACCATCGCACAATCATGCCACGCACCTACGCTTTCCTCGCTCTCCTTCTACCCTTGGTATCAGCGTGCTACCACTCCCAATGTTTCACCAAGGCTGACATTGGACGGTGTGTTCCTCTGTTTGTAAATCAACTATCTATGGAGTACAACAGGTACTTAACGAGAGTTTGCATTCCGTTGTATAATCGGGGATTAGACGGGGCGAGAATAGGACTTATCTGTGTCCAACACGGGCTCGATTGGGTGCATTACAAATGTCGCGCCAGGTTCGGCAACAAGTGTGTCGTGTACCTTGGGGTACTTGGCCTCGGCACTAGGTCTTGTAACCCTACTGTCACCGTCGAGGGAATCGCTCTCGGCCAGTGGGTTTATCTCAACCGTCGCAAGAAGAGCGGCATCTGCCCGTTGCAGTTCAAGTTTCCTGGTATCAGCAAGGGCTGCGCTCCTCCCCGAAAAGCGGTGGCAGGCAAGGCTTGAGCTTCTACGAGAACCGTTTGTGATGCTGATGAACAAAGGACAAATTCTACTGAATCGAAATCGATCTCTTCAAGAACTCGATAATTACTCAACACTTATTCTCCAGAAGTAATGTGGCTTACTCGTCCAAATTAGAGCTCGGAACTCAAACGATCAGCCTCCACACTCATAGTAGGTATAAGCGAATTACTAAATATTTTTGCACATGATCGCTTCTTCTTTATCACGACACCTAACATTCAAATTCACCACTACCTCCGTCCCGAAAAGATTGACACATTTCTTTTTCAAGAATGTCGCATGGAGATTATACTAAATTTTAATGGAATTTAAGCCTGTGCTTCTCCGAAAATGTCGACTTTGCTTCGTTAGTTTCTTTTCGATAAGAAATAAGCTTTGTACTGTCCCCACCAGCGACCAGTACACCCTTATTTGAATATCCTCGACAAGATCGGCCTAGAATCCAAAATTTTGCCGACACATGTGGAATAGTTTACCTACCAAGTTCCACATTTGATCAATATTTCTGAAGAAATACGTCCGGAGCAGGTGTTTCGTCATGCGCATGTCTAAGCGAGACTTTCGTAGGGACATTATCAAACAACAGAGTCGAGAATGTGGTGAAATCCAAAAAATGCGAGTGTCCAACAATAAATACCCAAACATATCATGAGATTTAGCGCCTAGATATAGCATGTTAAGAAACATGAGTGGTTAAAATAGCTCTTTCTCTTCCTTTGGAGCCCACTTCCATAGAGCAAAACGTAGAGGCTTTGCTATGAAATCGATTTCAAAGAAATGTACCAAGCTTTATGGGACGGAGGTAGTATTCAAATAGACGAGCACTGACTCAAAAGACATACTAAAATATGCAGAACTATACACAACACCGTAATTACTTCGTATCTTCATAACTGGTCGGCAAAACTAGGTACATCGTTCCCCGACACTCGTCTGAGTAGAGTTGCTGCCCGGTGGTTTATTTCCGGGCAACGTAGTCCCTTCAAACGATATTTTGACGGCTTTTCTCTTCTTTCTCACAGAGAATTACTCCATTTCTATGACGACTAGGCGATAAGATATTATCGCATGTCATTTCTTCGTACGAAGCACGATTGAGTTTGATCGCTTCATGCATTGCTTCCTTCCCGACTTCACTCGGTGGGTTCAGATCCATATCTCACGAAGTTGTGAATATCTGGCGTCTCGCTATGAATATTAGCCACCGCACCAGCATGATTCGCACCTACACTTTCCTCGCCCTTCTCCTTGCCCTAGCATCTGCTTGCTACCAGTCGCAATGTTTTATGGAGGCTGATATCGGGAGCTGTGTTCCCGTGGCTGTAAGTCAACTCGCTATAAAGTTCAATTCGGACATCTCAAGAAATTGTTTTCCGTTGTACAGTCTGGGATGGCACGGGGTGGAAAGAGGTCATAGCTGTGTGATCAACGCCTTCGCTAGCCTGAACTACAATTGCCGGCTCAGATTCGGTAACAAGTGCATCGTGTACCTCGGATCGGGTGGCTTCGTCTATCATGGTCGGACTTGCAGCCCTACTGTTACCGTCGAGGGTATACCGCTCAACCAGTGGATTGATCTCAACAACAATACGAAGGGTGGCGCCTTCCAGTTGCTGTTCAAATTTCCTGATATCAACGCGAGCTGTCCTTCTCTGGCAGCGAATGTGCCAGGCAACGCTTGAGGTTCCACAGTGAACGACCGCAGTATTCATGGACCGAGATAGAATTCCATCGAATCCAATTCGATGTTGTCAAGAACTCAGTTAATTTGAAATACTCTTTGACTGTTTCGGTTTAATGGTCTATACCAGGAATTCTACTCTTTCCCCCTTTGCGGTATATGTAGTTATTCTAACGTCTCGAATGAAGTTTTCTTCCGATAGATCGAATGCTTAGTCCTTTCGTGAAAAACAGAATCTCAAATCTCATGAAAGTAAGCACATAGGAGAAAGAAAAGTCAATTTTGTATTCAAGAACTTCAACCAGTGAATTCATGAAGAATAGGATACAGGATCTCCAAAACAAATTCTGTACACAGTCCTTTAATTATACACTCTCCATTTCATAAGCTATCTCAACAGGTAGATTTACCTTTAGAGTTCAAAATACGCACTTCTACTACTTCACCAGTGCTGTCAGAAAATTGATTCAAATGAAGTATATCCATGTTATTCATGTGCTTCATCTATTTTTCACAACGTATATGACCGATTTATTCAGATTCCACTCAAAGAATTCAAATCTATTTATTCGTAAAATATTTGAATCATTTTAAATACTGTTTCGTTAATAAAGCATATGGAAAACTAGACCAGATCTAATGACAGATTACGGTGTTAGACAGTGATGTAAACATGCGGCGGAAAAAGAATTTAAGATAAAATTTGCATTAGTAGGAGGTGCAGGTGTTCAAATTTGGTAATGAAAGCAACCTTGGAAAACGAATCAAATAAATAATTCAATATTGATCTGAAACCCATTCTCCGAATTATTTATTCTGGTTAGTGAACAGAAAATATCAACTAATTTCGTTGAATAATAGAGCGATAAAACTCCAATGCTGTTTCCGGCAACACTGGATTTCTCTGTTCACCTTGTATTCTTTAAATGCTTCAAAGACTCACAAGCAGACCGTCATTTACAATAAAGATATCTTGTGCCGTCTTAGTAGAAGTTCCTAATGGTTGTGAGGCAGACAAGAAAAGAGTGTCGTTCAACCCGAAATCAAATCCCTCTTGCAGTCTTGATATTCTGAATCATGCGCACTGTCTTATCCCTCGTCACAGATGGCGCAGTATTCAAGGAAAATATGTGTACAGATCTTCCAGTTAGTCGAAATATAAGTAGATTCGCTGTTGTCTAGACATTTTAAACGGTGTCAAGGGACAAATGGCAGTCTATGAAAAAACGTTTCTGAAGCTGAACGCAATCAATTGTGCGACGGTAATCACCGAGAGTGAATCAGGTGGATAATTCACAAGTCCGTAAAACAACAAGTTTGTGAGACAAGGTTTGTGACGTAATATCGCGTCACTAAATGATTCATTGAACCATCGAGCAACTTTTAACAGTATATTCTGCCGTACCGCAAAATCTGGGTCATAGATAGGGGTGCATACGAACGGATCTGCGTCAGTTCGTCCATATAATTTTTAAAATCTACGATTCATAGGCCGGTTAGCGATTGGCCGTAAATAGAAGTATCCGTTCAATTGCGGACCGTACAAAAAATATATAATATGAAAGTAATAAGATCCGGCAGTACACGTATATAGATTATTCGGATCCATATTTGGATCGAATTACATGATGGTCAATCCATAAACGATCTGTTCAAAAGTGCAGTCCGATCCGATCCGTTCATTTATGGTCTTTCAGTCTTTTTGATAGCCAACAATATTCAAAAACCTTAAATGAGCGAATGGTGCCGGTTTCGAAACCGGCCGCGCGCCGTTATCCCCGTTCCTTCGTCTTGCTCACGAACGAAATGTCTAGCCCGCAGTCCTATCTGGTGCCTATTTGAAAACCAACACACTTAATGAGATTTATAATGATGTGGTGGGACTATTCTGTATTTTTAGGGGCGAAGCAGATGGGGTATAACCATTCTGCAATTTCTCAGCTGCAAAGCGGAGGCGATGGGACCATTCTGAAATTTCTCGGCAGCAAAGCTAATCCGTCGGGATCACTCTGTAATTCTCAGGGGTGAGGCGCAGGTTTATATTTGATGCGCTGATATAAATCGTTTTGTGTTTGTTATTCTTCCCGAAATTAACGGCGTCGGTCTCGCTTGATATTGCAGAGCGGGACACCGCAATTTGTGAATTTCACAGCAGTTTTAATGCGCCCAACGTTGTGAGAATTATTTATGTTGTACAATCCGCACCGTGTTCGTTTCTTATGAGCCAGTGTACTTGCGGCGAGACCCCAACGCGCAATAAAACTCCTTTAAAACTTTGGAACCACCTTATCTTTTGTTTTTAGAGTGCTCGAGCTTCTAATATTGGAGCATTTCGCTCATCTCTCGAAATTTAGGGTTGACAAGAGCTGCAGGCGTGACTCTTGGTTGTAGAGGTTATAACAATTGAATAGTGGAAATCAGTTTGCATTCTGCCAATTCCAGTTAAAATAGTTTCCTCATATTGTTTATGATGAAGATGGTAGCGGTACTGACACTTGAATACTACTAGATGAAAGTATGTGCTTCCGATAAGTTCTCGAATGTAATCGGAAATTACATGTATGGGATGTAAACTTGAAACAACTTCTTTATAGAGACTCTTTATGTAAGGAGAGTACTTCAATCATGTCATCAAGGAAGTCAGTGCCCAAGCGGGACCTTTTGTCATCAACACGTAGTTTAAGTGCAGAAAAAGCGTTCGCTAGCGCAGATTATGCATGTATTGCATGAAAGCGTGCTACAATAGCGTTAATATTCCGAAACTGCGCCTTCCTACTGTACCTAAATTCCATTATAGCGAAAGTATCACCCAAAAGATGATTGTGCGTTTCCTGCAAATCATCTGCTAGTAATAGGTTATACTTTGAAACCTTTACTGGTTTCGCAGTTTGTTTTCGTACAGAATCAGCAAATAGAAACAATTCGAATCGTCTCTTCTTTCCTCCGATACGATTCCTGTCGTTTCTCCCATCTGAAGATAAGACTATTAATTCCGCATTATTGGTGTCGAATTCGGAACGTACAGAGTCTGCTCTATCGATTTCAACGCATTCCGAACTCAAAGAATGGATCCAAACTTGTTCTTTATGTTTCCGAACTAGTTTCCGCGCAAATTCTTCGGCTTTCGAACGTAAATCCATTCGCTTGACGGTATATGATGTGAATTTCAGTTCTCGAAGTACAGGATTGCAATAGCATCCTACAACCAAAAGGGAATGGCCTCACGAATGCGACAAGATCTTCTCAAGAAAAACTCGGCAAAATTCACGAGAGTAAATTGACGGATGGGCCAACGCTTGACCTTCACCACGCCATGCCTTGTTACCATGCGCCACTTAATCTAGTTTTCCGAGCATGCGGTAGATCGCGGGTAACGAAATTTGCAACGTTGGACGCTGTGATGGTTCAAAACGGTCAATACAATCCACCGCCACACCAAAACCGTCAAACACAAGCTCTATTCCTGGAAAAAATGGTCCCTTGTATTTCACTTGCATGAAATGCAGCGTGAAGTCATAGAAATGTTTTCCTTGGACCTTTAAGTCGACGTCATCAATAGTGACAGTGCCACCAAATCGCAGTAAGCCATTTTATTTGTCGCTAACAAAATTTTGCCGAAGAGAATCACTTAAGCCCCTGACAGCAGATGTAACGGCGTTACGACCAGGTAAATATGACTTGGGGTTGATTTTTTCACTCACCGATACGGTTTAACCCATCTTGAAAATGGTCTGAGCAAAATTTCTCATTCCTGCATGGCCATCGCAAAATCTAAGAGGCCTTAAATTGATGCAGACTCTTGCTCGTGCTGCAACAGGTAATTGTCTTTGGAATCGAACGGTCCCAGGACTGTCCTTTTGGCTATTTGTATGAAGTTCGAGTCTAGAGGTCCCACCTTGAACATTTTTGAATAAAAAGAACGGTTTCTCAAATAGACAGCCACCATTCTTCGCAAAATTGCAAAGCAATCAGCCAGATGAACGCAATGTGTTCACGTGACAGAGAACGAGGTAGTTTTTGTAATGTAGGGACCGTAATTTGGTGACGCAATCTCTCGAATTCGACCAGCTCGAATCGGCTATCAGTTCCGCTTAAATTGTGTATTACAAACACGATTGCATGATTACGGGTTTCGATAAGTTACCGGATCGCGGAAGTACACATTTCCAACTTCAGTTGCATGCGTCTAGTCGATACCAGATCCTCCTCATATTATCGAACTATCGTCGAATGGACCAATTTGGTTCAGGGCTGTGACATTTAGTTTTCGGTCAATATCCGATCCGGAAAGTTTAAAATTTTTCCAATTAGCTTTGTCCAAAACTAAAATTTTATATATCCAATCCGCTAGTATTGAAAAAATTCTGTAAATTTTCCGTCCGAAATCCGTAAAAATTCTTTCGGTCGGGATTGGAATTAGTATAGATCCGTTCATACACACCTCTAGTCATAGAGTCCTTTAAATCCCTTCCACAGAACTGAAAACATAGGACATGTTTATATTCTACCTTTACCATCATAGAAGATATCTGCTGTGCGTAAAAATTTTTCTCTGAAACAATGGTACTTTTTGGTAGTAAAAAAGAACTGGTTAATTTACAACTTCTCATAGTACCTAACTTGCACTTTTATATTCCCGATCTACTTAAAACTTCGGAATTTGTACTTACTGTGAAGAATGATTTACCAGAAGTTGAGACATAAGTGAACATAAATATATCTTGTTTAGCAGAAGGAAGTGAATTCAAGGGACAGAGGTTATTGATGTACGGTATATTGAATGTTTTTGCGAACGTTCTTTTCGAAGATTGGTTTTTCGAGAATCTGTTTGCTCGAACCAATACCGGTTGCGAGATATAACACATATGCGAAATTTCACTAACATGGGCTCAAAATCGAAGCTTATATCACTTATAAAGTGGCGAATGCGAACATTCACCTATCCAGACAAACATAATTAATTTTAAGTGATGATGATTTTAATTCGGAATAGCTGTGCTTGATAGAAGTCATGAAAAACTAAAATACAAGATGAATTACATGCAGACTCACAATTGTCACATCGGCCTTAGGTTTAAGGACGGTTTCTGTAGCATTAGAGCATGTATTTACATTAAATATCTAAGTCATTAACTTTTCGCTTAAGCCATGCTTGTTGACTACGCACAAGAGTAACCACAAGGAGATCGCGGAAGGAGTATTTCGAGGCAGAAACTAAGATGAAGTAGAATGTTTCACAACATTCGAACTAAGCAGCAGCGCAAACAATACCTTCAATCTACATTTTCAATGTGATAAAGTCGATTTTGATGGCATCTGTATCACAAGTATGTAACCACTGGTAAAACTCACCAAGCCAACAGAAAGTACTAGACTTAAATAACGCCCAAAGATCACCAGTTGAGATGGGCATGTCCAAATACGTGCAGCACGGTCCTAAGAATTGTAAATGAAGGTAAAAACTAGTAAAAGAATTTTTAGGAGTTGCTAATCAGAGGGAAAGCATAACTTAACTTCTTACCTAAAGCTTATTGTTTTGAATCTCTTAGATGTCAGGAA
>JAAUYH010177127.1_pt1 | contig 12808 bp, 6 predicted proteins | sample 7278061 | NCBI WGS metagenome assembly JAAUYH01 (sample SAMN14350203, study PRJNA611818) | marine sediment metagenome | isolation source: surface marine sediment (0.6m) | place: French Polynesia: Moorea | collected 2018-08
ATATGGTCACGTCTGGATACGTTCTGTTACACCTTGCATCTGGTTACGCAAACGAGAGCTGAGTAATTCTCGGCTGTTAGACGGTGTGGGCTTCGTTGATGGCATTCTGTTGTACAAGCAGTACTGGCTAGATGCCATATAGGATGATACTCTAATACGGCGTAGTATTAAGCTTCCGTAGAGACTATTCAACGCGCCATAAGCCACTCGGACTTCGATACATTCACATCGTCTGCGTCATTAGCGAGATTCTTGCAAAATTATTGGCCCAATGAATCGCCTGTTTGCCATTTTCGGCCTTCTAGAAGCAGCTATGACCTACTTCGTCCATTTAGATAATATCAATGGCGAAATAGTCATTTAGTGCTCCATGAAATGAGAAAGGTGAGCATGTCTATTTATACATGCAGCTATTTTCTCGGCCAATTCATATATAGCATAAATACTCCCATGTTGAACAGCTGACACCAATCTGATTATGTCACAGAACCTCTCAGATCAGAACCAAATGCTTCGAATCGCCTAGCGGAACACGTTGAAAGCATTTTCGTTCTCAAAATTCTCATTAGGAAGAGTTTTCGGCTCCCCCCGGAGATGCTCCTGTGCGATCAAATCGGCAAATTAAATGATCGGATCTGCACCTGTTTTATAGGACTCCAAAAACTAAGAAAAAATCATCCAATTCTCTAATTTCCCCGTATGTTACTTACGATTTTGTCCCCTTTAGCGGGGGAACCTCAGACAGATTCCTCTGAGGCGATCTGCCTGCGCGGCAAGAATTTGCCTGCCGGGTTTCGCCGCGGCGAGGAACCGTGGGCGATACCGAGGTGCTTGTGCAGTTCCATACGGACGAGGCAGCCCAGTGTACGCTGGAGGGAGTCGCCACGAAGATGGATGCGCCGTTCCTGCGCCTGCTGTCACGGCCTCATACGCAGAGGAACGCCCATGGTGCCGATGTCGAGGAATGTGCCGGCGGGGACCTTGACGAATAGCTACGAGCAGTCGGGACAGACAGCTATCGCCTTGGTTATCGTTCTGATCAGGTCTGGGATGCGACAGCTCTTGGGAAGATTTGCGGTGAGTATGGACATGGCTCATCCGTGACCTTGAGCCCAGTTCGGGCGCGTACTCTCGTGATGGGCGCAGCTGGGATCAGCGGGTGGTGGCTCAAGCAGCGTTTGGTAGGGCTCACCGATGTCGATGGCGCGCTGCATGCGGTCGTAGATGTCGAGAATCTTACCCTTAGTACGGTAGGTACCGTGGGCTTTCTCATCGTTCTTCCGGACGATGGGGAAAGTCTCCATGATGTAGTCAACGTCGTCGCGTCCGATGCCATAAAGATGGAAGAAGGCAGCGTCGAGTTCGGCGCGCAGCAGGAAGCGGCGCTCGGGATTCCAATGAAACGGCGAATCTGCATAGCCCATGTCATAGGCAAAGGGTTCGAGGTCCCAGGCGGTGTAGGTCAACTCAAGGACGCGGGGGAGGAGCCAGTCGGATAGTATTGTCTGCAGATCCCATTGGCATGTTAGGCTGAACGTGTCGGGAGGCACGACGGGCAACTGATCGACGATAAAGCCACTCATATGTGTTCCGCCGATCTTCTGTCGGGCGGCAAAATCTAATGCAAAAGCGGCCAAATTGGCGACGAATGCAGGCAAAAGTCGAAGATGTGGCTCCTCGATGAGGATAACCCTCGCAGTGTGGGGTACTGCGATAGATGGCAGCACCGCTGCAATAAGGGTTCGTTCGTCGGTCGATCGCGCGATGTCGCGCCAAGCAAGAACCCATGGATGATGTAGGCTGGTCTTGAACCGGGAGACCAAGTCATCAACTGGATACCAATAACGTGGCTGCACAAAGTAGGAGGGAGTATTCCGCTCGCTATCAGTCAACGAGCGGTCACTGTCCTGGTCGTTCGTGACCCAACGATGATCGTAGTGATGGAAGTACTTTCCCTCGTAGAGTGGCAAATAGCCGCAACGAGCCTCAGAAAGGAAATTCTGCGAGTCATCGGATTTGTTGATCAGTCGCTTATGGGAGATCCGCCACGCAGACCTCTTCAAAACCGGTAAGCGGTGGTAGACGCCCTTCGTTAACTCTGCATCTCTTCGGCTGCGAAAGACTGGACAGGTCTTCGTGTCTGGGTTGAGGAGTGCGATGTCCTCTCCCGATAGAGTGAAGCGCCGCTCCGGCTCATTGACGTGCAGCACTTTAGTGGCGAAAAAGACGAATTCGGCAGCCGTGGGATTAAGAGGAGATCTGTTTAATGCCAACAAACCAAACTTGAAGGAGCGGTGGACAGGGAATATGCCTTCCCGATTCTCAAAATCGAAAAAGTGAACGAGCTCTCGACTGCTAAGAATTACCTGAAAGAATCGCTTTGTTGAGTCATCTGTCACGATACCGGACGGAAGAATCTGGCCAATTGCGCCTCTGCTCGACACAACTGATCGTGCACGCTCGGCGAACAGTGCAAAGAGATTCACCCGGCCGACGCCACACAAAGGGTAAGTCATACCGGCCCGTACGAAGACGTTCTGTCCACCGACCATTCGCAACGACCGTTCGTATGCACGAAAAAGGGGCGGGTCCTCAGTTTTGAGGCCCGCTATTAGGTGCTTTCGCTTCGAAGCGGTTGGGGCCGCCGCGATTTCAGGCCGCACAACTGCAAAAAACTCCGTTTCGTTGAATTGAACTGAGTCCCACGGAGGATTACCAATCACAACGTCGAATCCTCCCGTCCACCCGGTCGTATCTTCTCCATTAAACCGTTCCTGGCTCCAGCCGAACACGTACGGAAAAGCCAGGTACCAGTGGAAGAACTGGTACTCTCTGGCAAGCTTCTGTACGGTCTGGCGAGTCAGCGCGGATACACTGGTCACATCCTGCTGCATCCGTTGCCAGCGCTCGTGGGTGATTGCAGCCTCGCCCAGCTCGCCCTGCTTCTTGGGCCAAACAAACGCTGCACACCAGGCATTCGCTCGAAATCGTGCGTCAACATATTCAGGCGAGCGTTGTAGCGCTGACCACGACTGCTCTTTACCCCGAACGTTAGCAATATCTGTATCTGCCATGGCTTCGAGTTCGGCGACGCGGCCGGCCACGGTGTCGAGATCCGCAGGTACGCCCTCAAAGGTGTCGAACATAGTCGCTTGGCCTGCGGCCACGTCCTTGCGCTCTCGCTTGTTCCGCTTCTTGAGTGCCTTGGCCGTTTCCTTGTCATCCCCCTCGATCGGCTTAAACGCCTCATCCGGGATTCCCCGAGCCATGAGCGCGGGTGTGGCCCCGAGCAGGGCGTTGCCACATTGGATATGACTTTCGAGAAATGAGAGCGGCCGACCCGGGTCGATGGCCTCCATCCACAGGCTCACCTTGCACAGCTCCACAGCCATGGGATTGATGTCCACACCATAGAGACAATGCCCGGCCACATCGCGCAAAGCGCGCTGTATTTCGGGAGGGCTGGGTTCGTCGTCGCCCGAGCGCACCGCCGCCAGGCGCTTGGCGATGCGCCGCGCCGCGGCGAGCAAGAAATGCCCCGAGCCACAGGCGGGATCGCACACGTTGAGAGCCAGGATCGCAGCCTCGGGATCGGGTCTTCGCGCAGCTTCGTCGAGCACCGGATCGAGCGCACTGTCGAGCAGACAATCGACCAGAGAACTCGGCGTGTAGTAGCTGCCGGTGGTCTTGCGCTCGTGGCCAGTAGCGGTGTCCAGTGCAAAGGTGGCGGCGTCGCGCTCGATGCGTGGGTGCAGTTCGAGTAGGCTCTCGTAGATGCTGCCCAGTTCCTCGGCGCCGACGTTCCGCCAGTCGACTGGGTAGCGGGTCGCGCGGTCATGAATGTAGGTGAGATGGCGGATGGCATTGAGCAGATACTCGTTGCTGCACAGCGCATCATCGAGCGCGGCGCACGACTCAGGGTGCCACAGAAAGCTGCCCAGTGCGGGCAAGGCGAGCTGTGGGCATCCGGTGTCGAGCTTGCGCATGAGCAGGCGCAGCTGGATCCACAAATCGCTGTGCGGACCACCGCGGCGCCGATCGGCGAGCTCGCGGATGCGTCGGGTGGCATAGAAGCGCTGGTAGCGATCCCGGGCCGCGTCATTTGCTTCGGGGTCGAGCAAGGCGCCGCGCTCCTCGGCGACGAAGAGAAAGATCAAGCGATAGACTAGGCGCAAAAGCTGGCGATAGTAGTCCTGCTTGTCGAGCTTGCCGTCGCCGAGGGCTTGTTTCAGGGGGTAGTTGTCGGGATGAGCGAGAAAGCCGGTGCCGAGCGCAGCGATGGCTTGCTCGACGCCGCTGCGCAGCTTGTCGAGCGCGCGGATCCCCTGGTCGCGCGAGGTCTTCAGCCAGGTTTCCAAGATGCAGTCCTGGGGCTTATCACTGTCCGGTCCAGCAGTGATTCGGCTCTGGTGGCATAGCAACCAGACGAGAAAGAACTCGCCGAAGAGCTCGCCATCCATAATAGCTTCAAGGTCGAACTCTATATATGCCTGGCGTGTGAGGCTGAAGTGGTCGCGCAGGACGCGCAGGCGCAGGCCATTGGATAGAAAGCCCCACAGGTGATCGTCGGAGCGGTTGAGAAAGTCTTGGATCAGGCCATGGGGCGACGCTTTAGCAGCGCCAGCGACGCCTTTCTGACGACGGTCAAGATCGATCCGAGCGCCCAAAATATGAATGGGCGAGCGGTGGCTGAGATGGGAGATGGCGAACGGGCGTTGATCGACGGTGATCGTGGCGGCGCGCTCAAGGTGGCCGTAGCCGAGTTCGTGGAATAGGGGCAGGATCCAGCGCTCGCGGGTGAGGCGGGTCGCGGCACTGGTTTCGGGTTCGTTTTCGAGGGCACCGCGAAAAGCTCGCCAGGCTGGCAAGAGGCGCGTCCAGGCCCGGTTGACCGCGTCACCGAGACGCTCGTGGGGCAACAGGTGAAAGCTCTCGGGGTCGAGCGCAGGCAGATCGCTCGCACCGGACTGGATGCGGGCAAGGAAGTCCAGGGGTAGAAGGCCACCGTGGCTGATGACAGCAGTGAGCAAGGGCGCGCGGCTCACAAGGCACCTCCGGCAGGCAGATAGATGAAGGTGCCGAGTACATCAGCGGGCTTGTGCACATCGACCCGCAAGGCTCGGAGCTTGGCCCGGACGGCCTTGCGGACCCGGCGGTGGGCGTCGAAGAGGGCCTGGCCACGCGCCTCGGCGACGCGGTCGATCTCAGGCCATAGGACCTCGAAGCGGTCGAGCAGGCGGCGCAGGTGGTTGTCGGCCTGATCGGGACCTATGTTGGCGTCCGGGCTAGCAGCGAGTAGGGCCTCAATGTCACCCTCAGGTAACCAGGTGGCGCGATCAGGGCTGCCAGTGAAGCCGGCGAGCACGAGATCCTCGGCCAGCAAAGGGTGGTCGGTGTCGTTGCGATCGCGGGTGATGATGTGAAAACGCAGGCGCAGCAGCAGGACCGTGGTGCGGCGTTCGGCGGCTCGGGTCCGGATGGCGCCACATCGACGGCCAGGGCCAGAGAGCGCGGGATCGAGGGCGCTCTCCAATACGTGGGCCGCGAGTCCCTCGACCATAGGGTGGGTTCGTGTGAGTGCGATGGTATCGTGATGCGGACGCCCCCCGAAGGACAGGGCCAGCGCCGCGGGATCGCTTGTGGCCAGATTCGTGATATCGGCGTTATTGTCGCCCGTGCCAGCGCCGATGGCGTCCTTGGCCGCGCGGGGTAGCTCGCTAATATTGACGCGGTAGCGATGGTCACCTTTGCGGGATACGGTGGCGCCTAGAGTGGTGAGCGCGGTAGTGGCGAAGTGCTCGACGTCGGCGTGACCACCGAGGGCTCGACGGGTGGCGTCGAGTTCGGCGCGGACTTCGCGATTGATCGCGTCGAGCAGACGATTCTGGGCAAAGAGAGTCCGACTCCTCTTCTCGCGTTCGACCGCAGCGTTCCACTCGATGTCGACCTGCTCGTGGATGGGCTCAAGAAAGCTCAGCTCAAGCTGTTTGCTGGCTCGGGTCTCACGCAGCATGAGGCCGTGATAGATGGCATTCTCGATGACCTGCGTCTCCATGGGGATGGGAACCATGATGCCGAGCTGGTTGTGGATGGCTTTGTGTTTGCGCAGGAGCACTTGCAGGACGATGCCATCGACCGGGTTGTCGTTGCCGTAGAAGGTCAGGGTGCGAACCGTGTCCTCTGGCTGGCCGTAACGATCGACGCGGCCTTCGCGCTGTTCGTGGCGAGTGGGATTCCACGACAGATCGTAGTGGATGACCGCGTCGAAGTTGTGTTGCAGGTTGATGCCTTCGCTGAGGCAGTCGGTGCAGACTAAGATACGTTTTGGGTGCTTGCCGAGGGCTTGAATCCGTTTCTCGCGCTCTTCCGGAGGCAGGAGACCAGTGATGGCCTCGATGGTGACGTCTTTCTTTTTGAACTTCTTGGCGAGTTGCTCGGCGAGATAAGTGACCGTGGGGATAAAGCGGCAGAACAGGATGGGGGTATGGCCGTCGTCGATGAGGGATTGCACGATCTTGGTGGCGCGGGCGAGCTTGCCGTCGTCCTTGCCAGCCAGGGACTCGGCCTCGCGGGCGAGACGCAGGAGCTTGTCGCGAGCGCTGTTCTCGCCAGTATCGCTGCCAGGTACCACGTCGATGCCTTCCTGGGCCTCGTCGTCGAGATCGAGGACCGCGCGGCGGCCTTCCTGGTCGATGTCGTCCACGGTCTCGCCGTCAATGGTAGCGGAGCGGTTGCGCAGAGTGGCTGCTGCGGCGGCTGGGCTCGATGAGAGAGCGCGTAGGAGTGCAAGAGCCGACCACCAACGGATGCGCTGGTAGCGTTTTTCCACGGCCTCGTCGAGCACGGTCTCGCGGCAGTAGGCCAGGATCTTGTCAAAGAACTTGCGATAGGCGGGTTTGAGGGAGTAGTGGTCCTCGGCGATTTCGCGGTCGGGAAACGGGGTTTCAGTGTCGAGATAGCGTTTGAGGTCGCCGCGGCGGCGCTGGACGTAGTGCCGAGCCAGTGCTTCACGACGGCGGCGATTATGCTCGCCGCCAAGGTCCTCGGGGAGTTCACGAAAGTCGGGGTTCAACAGGGCAAGCAAGGAGCGAAAGGTGTGCTGGTTGCCGCTGTGCGGGGTGGCAGTGACGAGCAGAAGATGACGCGCGGTGCCGGCCTCGGTGGCGGGATCGACCAGGGCCTGTAGCAGCTCGTGGCGCCGCTGGCTCGTGCTGTGGCCGGAGGATGCGGCGCAGGTATGAGCTTCATCGACGATTACGAGCTCGGGGCAGGCACGGGTGAACTCGTGGCGTCGGCGTTCACTCTTAATGTAGTCGGTGGAAACCACGGTGAAGGGGAAGCGCTCGAAAAGAGATTGGCTCTGTCGGCACTGACGTTCGAGGCGAGCGGCGGTGCCGGACAGAACCAAGGCGGCGTCTATATGGAATTGCCGGGCTAGGGCGAGCTGCCACTGTTCGGCGAGGTGCGGCGGGCAGAGCACGGCGAGGCGGCGGATCTCGCCACGATCGAAGAGCTCGCGGGCGATCATCAGGGCCTCGATGGTCTTGCCGATGCCGACGTCGTCGGCAATAAGCAGGCGCACAGGATCGAGTTCGAGGGCCATGAGCAAAGGCACGAGCTGGTAGGGCCGGGGCTCGATGGCGATATGGGCGAGGGAGCGAAACGGGCCGGCACCGGAGCGAAAGCCGAGGCGCAGGGCGTCGCGCAAGAGGCTGCACGAGAGGTGATTGCCCAGGCTGGCCGCGGGGTCGGGCAATGCAAAGGCGGCGGGCTCGACTGGTTCTAGAGGGAGATAGATGCCGGTGATCTCGTCGTTGGTGCCGCCGAGCGGGCGGACCACAAGGATATCTGGTTCGTCGCGAGTTTCGGGCAGGACGACCCATTCGCGGCCTCGGGCACGGACCAAAGCGCCAATGTCGAAGCTGGATGATTGCGGATCACCAGAACTCGATGACGAATTCGATGAAGGGCTCGATGAAGAACTCATGGGGAGGTTTCCTCAGACTTGGCAGTGAGCGGGGCTATGAAGGCGCACGGCTGGCGGATCCATGATATGGCAAGATGATCACGGGCGCGGGTCATGGCGACGTAGAGCAGGCACTTCTCACGAACCTGGGCACCTTCGCGATCTAGCGGATCGTTCTGTTGTCCAAGCACATGGGTGCTGGGTAGCCGGCCCTCACTGGCATCGAGTACGAGCACGGCCTTGAACTCAAGGCCCTTGGCCCGGTGCATGGTACCAAGGTGAATGGCGGGTCTATTGTCTGCGGACGGTTCCTTGTCGGACAGTCGGCGCCAGGACAGCTTGGCGTCTGAGAGGGCGCGGCCGAACGCGGTGACCCGGTTGCCGGTCCGGGCGAACACGCCGATGTCGTTCGAAGTGAGTCCATCATCGAGCCAGGACTGGATGCGGGCCACACCTGCTTGGTTCTCAGCCTCGCGGTTGGGATGACCTGTTAGTTCGGGGCTCGGGCCGGTGAGCAGACTACGGGTACCGACGCGCGACTCCTCACCGCCGTCCATGTCGTCGCTAGCAGTGCCGAGCATGCGGTCGGCGAGGCGGCGGATCTGTTCGGTAGTGCGGTAGTTGAGGCGTAAGACCATGGAACGGCCGCGGACCTGGATGCCGAGAGCGCTGAGGCTGAAACCGCTGGGATAGATGCGCTGGCCCGCGTCGCCACAGAGCATGAGGTTTTCCGGAGAGCTCATTGCATGGACCAGGCGGATGGCGGCGATGTCGAGATCTTGGACTTCATCGACGATGACCGCGGTAAACGGGCTGGTAACCTGGCCATTCTCGATGAGTTCGCGAGCGCGACGGCACAGGCCGGTCCAGTCAAGCAGGCATCGTTTCTCAAGGGTCTCAAGGGTCTGGCCGAAAATTTGCCAGAGGAGCTTGCGCTCCTTGACGGCAAGCCCCCGGCCGCGGCCAGTGCGGCGAGCGCGGCGGTATTCGGGCCAGTTGGCGATGTTCTGGCGGCGGACTACGGCGTGCCACTCAGCGCGTACGAAGTCGCTGTCGTGATCGGGAGCGTGCAGGCTGCGCAGGTTGTCGAGGATGGCGTGCACGTCCTCGTCGGTGGCGGGCCGAGTCCGCGGCTCAACGTCGCGGACGAGACGGAGGGCTTGCTTGTGCACGGTGGATACGGTGATGTTCTCGTGTTCAGCGGGGGTGCAGAGCTTTACGAGGTTGCGCTCGATGTTCTCGCACAGGGTGGAGACGTAGCTGGTGAGCAGGACGTGCTCGCCGTCGCGGGCGAGCTTGCGGGCGCGGTGCATTGCGACCACGGTCTTGCCGGTGCCCGCAGAGCCGGTGACCTTGGCGGGGCCAGAGAAGGTCCGCTGGACCAAAGCTCGCTGGGAATGATGGAGGAACGCTATCCAGCGATCCAGGGGGGCTCGCAGGGCGGCGGCGAGTTCGTCGGAGTCGCTGGCAATGTAGAAGGTATCGCGCGTGTCGGCGGACTCAATGACCGGGCGGTCGGGAGCGATGGGCTCGGGTGGCGTGACCAGCTCCCCCTCAGCGACCTTCATCAGGCGCTCGACGACGTCTTCGGGGAGCTTGTCCATAAAACTGAGAAGCTGGTCTTCGGCTCGGACGGCGCGGACCACAGGGAGCCAGCTTTCCGGTAGACCGAGAGATAAGAGATAGCCGTCTTGGTGATCGACGAAGATCGGCGGGGCCTTGGCCGCGACATGGACAATCTTCTCGACCTCGCGCACGGTCTCGATGGCCTCGACGATCTGCAAAGCGCCGGTGATGGGATGGCGGCCGACATCACGGCGCTCGGCCCAGGTGTAGGCGGCGTCGTGGTGATCGACGTGGAGAATGGCCCAGGTTTCGCCGTCCTTGTGCAGGATAGCGCGGATGTCCCGGGTGACGCGACCGGACCACATGCCCGCGGAGCGGGTGTTGTCGATGGTATGAAGTTGTAGGCCGGGGTGCGCAGGATTTTCCTGAAATTTGTTGATGAATTCGATGACCCGGGATTGCTCTTTGGCAGTGAGCCGGGCGCTGGCCGAGAAGAGCTGCGGTGCGAAGATGACGTTGGGCGTGGTGTCGGCTTTGTTGTCCGATGGGTTGTTTCGGCTCATGACGCGGACTCCTCGACGAGCACGGCGCGGATCTGCCCAAGCGTGTCGGCCTTGTCGACTGCAGCATGCAAGCGCAATACGCGATGCCCCTGTGCTTCGAGCGTGGCGACAAGGGCGTCGGCGTGATCGCTGGCGTCATCGACCAGGTGCAGTGTGCTCTTGTTGTTGGTGGTAACCGTGGCAAGGTCGAGATCGATGACCCGGCCATCGTGCATTATCTCATCACCGGGCTCGACCGTGATGTCCTCCAAGGAAGCGAGCGCAGCCATAAGGGGTTGCCACTCGGGCTCGAAGTCGGCCGGGTCGAATGCGTTGGACGCAGCACTAGATGGGCTGGCGATCTCTAGCGGTTCCGGGCCGGTGGCCGGTGGGTCGGCTGCCTCGCCGTTGCTCGTGGGAGGGTTACTCAGAACGCCGAAGAGGCTGGGATAGCGACGGAACAAGGCCGGCCAGTCTGCGGCGTGATGAAAGCGAATCACAGTGTATCCGTGATCTTCGAGGGTGTCTTGCTGCTCGGCGTCTTTCTCCTGTTGCTCGGGTGTGTCATGAGGCGGACCGTCGATGAAGACAGCCACCTGCTGATCGCGATAGAGAAAATCGGGGCAGATCTGGTAGGCTTCGAGATAGGTTTGGGCCTCGCCAGGCAGGTTGGCGCCTAGACGATCGGCGGTCTGCAACCAGGTCCGTTCCAGCTGACTCTGGCAAAGATTGTCGAGCCGGCGCAGATGCTCACGCCGTGTTGTTGGAGTAGGCGAGGCAGAAACCCGGCCGAGAGACCAAGTAAGCAAGAGATCGGCCAAGAGTTGGCGATCGACTAGACGATGATCACGCTGATTATAGTACGATAGCAGGCAATCATAGCAGGCCGCCTCGCAGGGTTCGTCAGCGCCTGGCGCTTTTTCCCGGTCCTCGGCAGTGTTGGGGTCGAAGTGGCACAGCTCAAGCGCGATGCGCGCGACTTTGGGCATGGCCTCGGGATCCTCGACCAGCCTACGCAGAGCGCCGGCGCCGCCCTCGGCGGCCTCGTAGAGGAGGATGTAGCGCCGGTTATTAGAGTCTGGCAGAGGTTCGCTGACCAGCTCGCGATCTTCGACCTGGAACACGATCTGGATAGCGCTGGCCAGAGCAGCCTGGAGCGAGGCCATGGTCTCAATGTCGGGCTGGTGCGCGGGCTCGATGATGATGCAGTTGCGGGTATCCTCGACATACGGCACGACGCGTCTCTGCCGCTGCGACATGTCCTCTTCGGGATCCTGATCAAATGCCTGATTTCGAGACCAGAAGCCGCGCTCAACGTCAAGCACATAGCCGACTTGGTCCTTGTTCTTGCGCCGCCTCCAGCCCAGATTGGTGCGCCACAGAGTCGCAGCGTGACCGTAAGTAAGAGTGGCGAGCGGGGTGTCGTCGTCCTCGGCGGCGATGAGCTGAGCCTGGCGCGCAGACATTACGCCACCCCGTTGCGCAAAACGAACGCCGGTCTCAAGTTCGTAGCCGAGCCGGAAGCGCTCTTCTTCGTCCGAGCTAATGCGGTCTCGGCGACGGGTGGCCACGTTCTGCATGCGAAAGTACGAGTCCAGCGGAGGTGGCAGCGGGGTCTCGCAACGCTCGCAGAGATCGGGGCTGGGCTCATCGCGCAACGGATGGAGGTAGCCACAAGCTACGCAACGGGTGGCGCGCCGGGTGATCGTGGACTCGTCGGCGTCGATAGGCAGGATGACTTTGTTGATGAGGTAACGCGAGCCCTCGTGGTAGATGAAGCTACGCGGGCCGAATTCCGAGATGGCCAGGAAACGCGGGCGGGTAAGGTAGTGGTCAGTGCCCTGACGGCGACGTCGCCCAGGCAGATAGGCGGACAATGGGAGGCGCGGAAAGCTATAACCAGGCAGGAATCCCTCGCTGGCGAAGTAGCGATAGCTGTAGAAATCGGACGGGCGGTCCTCCGAAACGTCGCGCAAGAGCTCTAGCTGACGCTCGGCTTCGTGGCGCAAGCGCTTTGCCTGTGCGTGAGCGTGGGGATCGCGCGATGGATCGAGAATGATCTTCTGCTGCCGCATTGACTGGCCGATGGCAGCGCGATAAAGGTCGCGCCAGCGGTCACAAGCGCGATCAAAACTCATTTCAATAGCCAATAAGACCTGGTTGATCCACTCATCGGGGTCGCCATCCGGAGCTACTAGTTCGGCAATAGCCTCGTGCAAAGCGCGACGGGCTCCGAGCTGGGCCTGTGCGCGAGTCCCTGGGTGGCGCAGGGCGTCGCGGATTCCAGGCAGTAGATCTAGGGAGGGCTTATCGCCGCTGACGTCGAGCAAGGAATCTAGGGTGCGGCCGAGCGGCAGTCCGCTGGCTGCCAGCCAGATCGCGTGTACGTGAGCACGCAGGAGATCCTCATTGCTGAGGTCGAGGCGGGGTGCTGTGACCGAGCCGGCGACCATGAGCTCGGGGCGTTTGAAGAAATACTGATCATGCGGACTGCCGGCCGAGCAGTAGGTAAGGACCAACGCAGGTTGCCCGCTGCGCCCTGCCCGGCCGCTGCGCTGAGCGTAGTTGGCTGGGGTCGGCGGTACGTTGCGCATATTGACCACGTTGAGCTGGGCGATATCGACGCCCAGCTCCATGGTCGGCGAACAGTAGAGAATCGGCAACGCGCCGTCGCGAAAGCGATCTTCGCGCTCCTGGCGCTCCTGGCTCGGAACCTGCGCGGTGTGCTCGCGGG
>JAAUYH010210133.1_pt1 | contig 12808 bp, 8 predicted proteins | sample 7278061 | NCBI WGS metagenome assembly JAAUYH01 (sample SAMN14350203, study PRJNA611818) | marine sediment metagenome | isolation source: surface marine sediment (0.6m) | place: French Polynesia: Moorea | collected 2018-08
ATAAATAATTATAATAGATTTCCCGCAAAGTATTGAAACAATTGTACGACAGAATTATTCTAAATAAAGTTTTCATTATGGCACACTTTTCTAGCTATCTATCTGCAATCTCTAAGGGCAAAACAATTTGGAAAAAGAATTTTTTATTTAATCCAATACCTCACGATATACTACATTTTTTGAGGTCCGAGGGCATGTACGAATTTCTGGGATCTGTTATTCGAGACATAGCAACATAAAGTTGGCCATGAGAAAAGCAAATGTCTGTCATATTTATACCCAGTCTGCCTCTAATATATTGACCTTGGGACTTATTAGTGTCATAGTGAAGCAAGATCGAACTGGAAACATTCTTCTAGTAAACCTAAGTATAGGAAAATTTTGGTCACCAGGACGATATTTCACACGAGGTAAAGCCAGGCGTTCCTTTCTAAACGCTCCGGTAACTGAACTTAACTGGAGCACATTGTCTGCAGTTCCTTCGGCAACAGATCTAGCTCCATTAAAATGTCCTTTGTTTGGTCGGAGGTTTCGTAGCAAGACGACAATATACCTTTTTTAAGTTCAAGCAGTGATATGGCATCGATGATCCAGAATCTACTTTGTTTAAAAGTTCCTGGGGATATCGAATCTCAGCCGAAACTTGAGCCTGAGATCATTGTTCTCGACAAAATCGGCACTCCGGTATGTTTTGATTTCTCCGGGAATACGGGAGCTAACCATTCCATTAATATCACCCAGCGAAACATTTTTGGTATCCAATACTGCTCGGGATGTGAGCCGATCCATATCATTCCAATGTTCTTCGATGCCCTCGTACACAGAAGAGCAAAGCTCGGAAAGTAATTCCGATGTGTTCACATAAGAAGATAAAAGCACATCATTGTCGTCTGCCTCTTCGAGGCTATCTTCAATTAGGCGCAAAAGGAAATCAGGGTACTCCAAAGTAGTTGCATGTGCATGAGGATCACGGTGAAGTTGCTCTAGGCGCATATTCTTTGAGAGGCGCAGAATTTAAAGCAGCGCGAATAACTCAGATGCTTTGATACAAGCTTGTACGATTTCGGATCTGAATCCACCCTTGATAAATCGCTGTATTTGACGGAAACAACCTATGAACAGAATAGCTTTCCCTCCGAAAAGAAACGAAATTTTGTTGTGTTTTGTAACATCTGGTGAACTGCTTCTTTACTGTACTTGTGAGCCATTATGGCTTAATCCCATAAAATAAGGTCTGCTTCTCGCAGTTAGAGATCCAGCTGAAATGAAGCAGAAACGTCGCAGGTGCTTCCATGATCGCACGGAATCGGAATCTTGAAAGTCGAATGCGCTGTCCGATCACCATCAAGAAGTGCTGCTTCCACTGCGGAGGAAGCCACTGCTATGAATTTTTAGATCGGAGTCGAAGGAAAGCATGAATCGCTCTCGTTACAAAATTTTTACCTGTTCCAGCTGGAGCATCGAGGAAGAATGCCTTGGAAGTAGCCAGAAGAGCTTCTATTACTGAAGCATTTATATTGTTTGATGTCACACCGGAAAGCACGGCACCCGTTACCTCATTGAACATAAACTTTTGATAAGCGTTAAAAAGAGGAATTGCGTTATTTACTTCTTTCCGTAACAGCTCCATACGGTCATGCGGAGTTTGATTTCCCTGTGGCAGAAGAGGAAGATCTGAGGGTTTTAGAAGACCAAAGTCTGACAGAGATGCACTTCCGATAAGGTCCAAGGCATCTTTGAATTCAATAAGAGTGTAGATTTTCGCATCTTTATCTGAGCGCAGACAACTTAAAGCCGATGGCTTCCCGAGATATCGATGCCGAATGTCCAAAATGAACAAAGACACATGGTTGCTCCAAAGTTGAAGAGGGTTTGAAGGCTCTTTATGCACTAAAATGATGGAGGACAGTTCCGTAAGAGGATGAAACCTAGATGCGTAGGATTCCTGCAATGCGTTTCGCCACTCTGCATCATCCGCTAAGATACTAATAGAAGCGCAAGCATCTCGAAAGGAAGCATGATGAACTCCGTTTACTGTTCTCAGCTCATTGTATGAAATCGATCCTTTCTGATCAAGCAGAAGCGTGCACAAAAAGTATCTTTCTCGTTCCCGAGGACTGACGGTGTACATTCTTCCAATAACAGGATCGGCCCTCCTTCGAAAGTCATATCGCTTTAGATTCGAACCACAGATGCAAAATGCCTCGCGAGGCCTCCCTTTAAAGTCACCGCAATTCCAAGTGAAGTACTTTAGGATATCTAGATACTTTACTTGATCCAAGCCACTTCATTTCTCTCTCATTTGCGCATCACTGTTCAGGTCGAGCCATGCAATTAATTTAGTCCCTTTTCTCCACGAACTGCAGCTGTGGCTTCCTGCCCTCCCTGAAAGTAAACGTTTTCTTGACCGTCTAGGTGAACCTCTAGTCGTAGAACTGTCGGCTCGTTTGTTACTATCTCAAGCGCCATGATTCTCCAAGCTGCTTCCGAGGCAAAAATATATCTCGCATCAATAAATTGGTCGATTTCATTTACGTATTGGACCTCTTCACTGAACTGAACGCTAACCTATCGTTACCTTTGAACGTGTACTTGAAGAGATATTTTATGGACCCGACACGAGAAACACATACTTCAACGTTCATATGGCATTGGAACATTCGAAGAAGCTTTAGGGAATGAAGAACAACCCATCTATTATCCAACTGAACTTCTTACCCATTGAGTCTGATCAATCCAGCCTCGCCACCGAATTCAGGACCTCTCCATTGGTACTAGACGTAGTGATCGGTGCCCGTAGATTCAGTTGTTTGTCAAAATCGTTTCTGGAACGATTTAGAACACGAACCATTACCGCCAGGCTTCTCACAAACGGCAGTAGGATTTCTACTGCATGGACGGCGGATCATATGCTTAAGAACTTGCTCACTTAAGCTAGCTTCGCTTTTTCCAGGAATTTCGGCTGAAATGAGTTTATCGATAATCTCGGGATTCCGAAGAGCGCTCTTGGATGATTCGCCTGGAATAAGGATTATATGAGAGTCTACTAATCTACGCTTCTGGAATTCGTTGACGCAACGTGAGCCACAACTCTACCAAAATCTGATCCTTGATAAGTCTGTGCAGGAGCTCTCGCCTTCTCGCACGAAATACCCTGTTGGACAACTCTAGAAGATCTTCGGATGCCTGTACGGGTTCTAGGGATTCCTTAATTTCTTTCTAGTATGGGTTACATGTCATAGTCAGAAAAATATCCGGGAATCCAAGATTGTTGGAAGTTGCGATGATATAATGCATTTTTTGCCTCATCGAGCGATCTCCTCCAATAAACTTCGACACCCTATATTCCTCCTGTGTTTCCGATTGCCGCTCTTAAAGAAGAATAATTATCACACCTCAGCTGTGGCTGTTTATGTCGAATGTAAGAAATCCTTTCAGACTCTATCTTCACGTACATATCAACCAAAACTACTGAAATAAGAGCCCGCTTAGAAGAATCAGGAGAAAGCAATTTTATGTTTGAATAAAATCGGTAGACAGTACATCCTAGGCGATACTTTTTTCAGAGTATTTGATCCAGGTTTAGAGCGCTGTAACCCAATGTGCCCACCATCTCGGCCGTTAGGGAACAAAAGAGGGTAGCACAAAGCGTGATATTTTCTGTGAGATACAGAAATTCGCTGGAGAGTTTCGTTTCCATTTGCATTTAAGACCCCACATCACGTCTGCGGAGAACTATATCATTTCGGTGAATGTGATCGGCCTCTGAGTCTATGACAATTGAAGCTACTTCCTTAGCCGTGGGAGCATTGTAGCGCCGCTCATGCTCATTGGATGAACGCCGATTCGCATGTATCACGAGACGAATAGATTGAGGCGCTTCCGGATCTCGACATAGCTCACGTCGAGAAAGAAAATTTTGAACTAAAGAATAGCAGTTTTGGAGCATTTTCCCTAGGCTATATAGAACAGAATTCGAAACCCCAGGGAAGTCTTGCTGCCTGTGATTTGCTCTTTCCGATTCATTTTCAGGAGAATCACGTATGTTAACCGACAAATCTCTCGGGCGGAATCCTTCAAAAGGGTTCAACGGACCGATAAAGTGATGAAGTCGACCTTGGGTAGTCAACGTTGGATTGAATGCCGATGTACCTACTGAAGGAGAGATCCAGTTAGATGTCGCTGATGCCATAGCAAGAGCACTATTGTACTTTCAAATGTTTTTTCAAAACGATCTTGAGTCGGAAGTCGATTCATTAAGGAGACGCTTCAATAAAGACGGAGGATTAGAGAATCTCGGAATAACTTGAGAATCAATCGAACCGTTCGAGAAACAGGCAGAAAATTTTGGAATGACAAGTGATGAACCTTTCTTTCTCTCGCTCATGAAATTCAAGGCACCACACATATCACACTCGACCTCCATTTTACAAATGTACAAATAGCCATTTTCCAAAGTGTAAAAGTCTCCACCGCCTCTCGGCCGGCCCCGAGGACGTCCGGAACGATTTGAAGCCCGATTGAATCTTTTTCTGGCTCTTTCGTTGTAATGATCAATTGCTTCTGGCCTACGTCAAGCACCAGCTGTAGGAAGCGCTGATGAAATCTCTTAGTTCATTTTTGGAACAAAAACCTAAACAAAAGACAACTTCCGAAAAATATTTAACAAAACAGGATCTCCAAGAAAGTAGAAGTTGCTTTATCGCGTGCTTGTGAAAGCAATTGTCAATCAACTGCTCAAGACAGTTCGCAAGGCGGAGAAACCATGCATTTCCACCTTTAGGATGTGAGCCGTATCCTATGGATTTAAATTTTGAGGTCTTTAGGCACCTAACGCCCGCAGTTCGCTTCCAATAGCTTCCCTTGGAATGCAATTTCCACTGAATTTCTGCGGTTTGCCGCTCACAAAGAAAAAAGAAGTCTTACTGTCTATGTTGCTAGTCGATCCCCTCAAAACTTAATTTCAAAGAGCTTAACCCGGAAATCAAGAACTCAAGCATGAAATTAAGCGCTACAAAAATTATTTCTAATTTTAAGAACAAGAAGGGACGACAATGGGTATAAAAGATCACCAAATGCTCTCGGAACACTTGGCCCAATTAAAATGGACACGGAACAGGGGGTATAACAGTGCCAAACTCTGCACCCCACTGGCCCCCTGGACCACCTTTGCTAGTGATACGTTGTTCGAGGAAAGATCCAATGGCTACCTCCAACGGACCGGGTTCCAAACGGCCAATTTTCCAACCCACAACTCTCACCCTTGGAAGAACTTCTAAAGTTCGGAACTCTGCATTTATAGGCAACGGAGATTGTCTGAATCCAACCGCTACAATTTACGGAAATGACCGTTATTTTCGTAAACCATAAAATTTATTCGTGTTTTCCAATTTACATTCGATCAGTTACAAAAATTGAAGGTCTCAAATTTATTCAAAAAATCTTTTATGATTACCAACGATTGTGATTCGTCGACCGCATTTTATCCGAGAAATTTTAGTAGTGAAGACTAGCATACCTCTCGACTATCGGAGATTTATCAAATTTCTTTTTAATTTGACGCATTGCTACTCAACAACCGACTTATTTATCGACAATTCATTACATTAAATCATGAAAAATGGACATTTTCTGAGTGCAATTTTACACAGCAAGTACAAGATGTATGAACTTGACTACGGGTAAACTGCCATATACTTTATACTTTCCACTAATTCACACCCTTCCCCCTCTTTGGTGAAGCACGCAAATGCATCGTCCCTTACGTTTCTAACAAGTGCGCCGAATCATATTCTGACAGTGGCTTTGATCGAGAAACAACCTAAATTTAAATTCATAAAAGCTTACCTTCTATAAAGATTATTTTCAAGTCCTATTACAAATTCGTGATTCCTAGGAGAGTATTGTTGGCAAAAAAATCAAATAAGCAACTTTTCCCAAATTTCTACATTTTTTTACGCATGATGAATAACTATCTACATTCTTCTTTGCCTATCGAGTATTGGTTAGAAAAAATTTTAACACTACATACACCATAAAGGTTTCATACACTTACTACTAAAAGGAAGCTGTTAAAATGAGGGTCTTTGAAGCATTTTGATTGGCTAACTAGTGTTTTCATGTTCGAATAAATTTGGATAGCTTCGATCACAGCTATGGCGTAATGCAATATGGCATAGGTGCAATGAAATGACCAGTCGATGAAATTTTCTAGCACGCGCACACTGAGCGAAAACCAGAAAATACTGTACGTTCGTAATTTCTCTTCCATTTTTAGGCTTTCTCTTGTTGCTAGATAGATAACTCGATCCTCCAAAGTGTGATTGAACAGCTGAAATAAACATCGCTGACGCTTAGAACAATATTCTACAACTCCTAAAAACAACCACGAATGCGTAAAAAACATTAAAATCACAAGTCTCAAAATTAAAAAGCGACATACTTAGTACACGACTGAACAGAGAAATGTAGAGCATTGACAGGTAGTATCCATTTAGGATGTGAGGGACAATAATAGTCCATAATTTATATTCATGATTTGTGGTTTTCGATTGATTTGTGTGCTGATCACTATAGACCATTTATTATATACATAAACGAATGTTGTTTTGATTTGACAAGAATGAACAAGGTAGATGCTGGAAGGAGAAGTAATTTTTCCAGGTACTGATCTTTCTTCGTTTGCTAAGGATCCGTTCTAATATTTCAATTTTAACAAACGAATTGAACAGAGAAAAAAATCAGTTACTGAGTTAATTTGACGTTATACTGTTCAGTCAAGTATTTGAAATGCTTGCAGATTTACAGATGTACTAGATAATCAGAAGAACGCTTTACTCTACTAGACTATCGAGAACGAAGGTGTGCCAGAGTTCAATTCGAAAATCTCTTGGTATATAGTTTTTCTAAAACTGCTTGCTTTCAGATTTACTGAAATTTCATCTACTGAAATTGCACTCTTAATTTATTGGTTTCAGAAACTAAAAAATTATTTGGAAACTAACATTCTCTCTTTGAACTTCAAGTTTAGGCGCGAAGCGCCGTCTGACTGAAGACTATACTATTTAAAAAGAACGTCCCAATGTTTAGCAAGCAGATGGGTATTTAAAAAAGGCACATCACAATCCTGTCCAGGTTTTGAATTAAATGCTTTTAAATCTCTTTCAACGCGATTTCCGTAAATATTAATGGCCTTCATTTCAACAAACTAAATTTAAGTCAGAATAAGTACGATCGACCAGTGTTCCAATAAAAAATATAAGTTGGAAAACTGTGAACTATTTTGATCAATTCAAATTCGTTTTGCAAGATTTTATTTTCGACTTTTCTTCACAATCCATTTTTTTGACAAGGAGATGGCGTAGTCTAGTAGGGCCAAGGTATTCTTGAAACTTCACTTTGGGTTGAATGTCACTGTTGTCGATTTGAGTGCATAAATTATCAACTGTGGACATTGAAACAAAACGTGATCGATGACTATGGATTATTGAATGTATCGAATTAATTTCTAATTAGATTTATCTTGCGTATCGAATTGTCAGTCAGTCAATCAGCACGTCATATTTGACAATCTTGCTGATATTTGAGTAGAACATCACGAACGAAATTCTCCTTCTTCCTCAAAGCGACATCTGAAACTTGAATTATCAACACTTTTGCTACTGAAATTGTCGACTATGTAGTGGTATTTTATTTAAAAAAATGACTGCTCTATTATGACAGTTCAGACTAATTCTCCATTGTTTTATTTTCTATTTCATAGTTCCATTGCAGTGTTCTCTGCACTGAAGGGGAAATGTTAATCGAATTATACGAATTCATCGCCATTAGCATTTCGACGAAGACCTGAAGCAAGTATAGCGTAAGTTATTTCATACGACCCACGAGTCAAAAGAATGACGTCAATTAAGTAAATTTTCTTTGTTGGTAATCTACTCAAATCCTCAATCAAACGCTGCTGGGCTGCGTGCTTTATTATTGATTCATTTTCAAACGTCAATAAAATTCATGTCATCTTTGTTTTTCAGAACTAATTCTGGTACATAGCATTATTTATTTGAGGTGATTAGGGCTTCAAACTTCATAAAGAAAGGCCATATGATGACAATTAAGTGTAGAAGTTGTGACATTTTGCTTACAACGGTGAAAATACTCGTAAAAATATCGCAATGGACTGCGATGATATACTCGATCTAGTTGCCACGCTAAATAGTTGTTCAGTTTGTGTTGAAAATTCAAACCTGTCTCCCTTGACTGAGGACACAGGCAGATCGTCTACTCACTATTTTCTCAATCTTAATTACACGCGCATTATTCAAGTAACATCTTATCGACACATTCAGTACAATCATCAGCTCTGATTTGGTGGGCAATGAGAAACAAACTCAAAAGCTCTCATAGGCGTTGAAAAATCCATCGATTTACAACTTCCGATAAGAACTGTTATGTCGCACAAGACAGAAGGAGACGATTGCGTGGCTCTTTACGTGAAACGGTCAGTGGACTCAGTTTAACTTGGCAAAGTTGTATTACTCTTTAAAGTCGCACGCAGAATGATTTGATTTTCACGAAACAAGAGAAGGCATTCCGATTTCATGGCTACACGATATTAAATAAAAATTTTATTAAAAGAACTAATTAATTCTTAATTGAGGACGCACAAATGCATGTAATAAATTTCTAAAATCCTATTCTTTGAATTTTTGCAAAATCGGAGATTATCATACATTTAAGTTTTAACTGATATATTTTCATGTTAGATAGGTTATTCTATTTTTGAGGTCAATTCTCTATACGTCACGTTATACTTGCTTGGACATTTCATTCGATATTAACATTTCCTATGATATAGGAAGTTGTTCTATCCCAGTAAATTTACATGTGAACAACTTGGCACTACTCGTAATGTATGAAAGGTCTACCTCATGGTAAAAAAGAAGGTTTGAATACTGCATCCCTCCAATTACTAGGTTCGCATCGAAAAAGGTAGGAATGAGATGTCAAATTATCATAGCCTAGATCTTTTAGGGTAACATGGATTAAAGTAATGTTTTCAGTCGAGATTATGATTTAGTTCTGTTTTTCTACAAAAAGAACGTGTAAATCCAATGCATGAAGAAACCAAGAATAAATTAAGCGCTTTTTCGATTATGAAAAGAGATCGTGATATTTCGAATACTCCAGGGTAATTTTTCGAACTATTTAAGACGCATTTAGAATATTCTGCGAAGGATGTTTGATTTGCTCCGGAAAAGTAGCAATCGAAAATAGATCCTGAGTTAATAAGCTTACTCAGGTATTAGGCCTGACATAGCATGACTCGTGGGAGACAATTTCGTGATATTTTGCACTTTCACGCAAAATTTTCCCCATAAAAAACGATCCAAAATGGATGAGGGCTTAGATACTTTAATACCTAAAGTTTTTGAAAATTTGACTGCTGATTTGTACTGTACGGTAGACTTATTCGTAAATATTCTACAATAGTTTGTGTTTCAGTGACAAAATGTACGATCTACGAGGTTAATTTGCTTCTAACATTCGGAACCCTTGATTGCTGCTTCTGCGACACCCCCCAGCACTTTCAAGACCAAGTTTTCAGAGAAATCGCCACTGTCAGACATTTCAATCTACAATTAGAAGATTTTGAAAACAATACCGTTCCGTAGTAGTATTTCGAGCAGAACTGGTAGTTTGTCAGAATTACATTCAAAGACACATCCCCTCAATACTCAGCATGTTTCGATCATCGTCCTATGGACACAGGGTTACTACTGTACTGCAACTCTTACAAGTATAAGCTCCTTGCTTTAATAACATGCAATCATTGCTCAAAGATAAATCTCATGACATGTGAGGTTATACCACAATCACTTTCATCAGCAATGCTTCGAATGGAAGTACGCCCGTTGGAGATACGATAGTTTAGTATTGTAAATGCCATGCTGGATGGTTGTGGGAACACCTGCCATCTCAATTCGGAATAATCAGATTGCAAAATTATGAACTCCTTATTTCATCCCACAGATATGCGAGTGAATTTCTGCGACATCAATTGCAAACAATTTGCTCTTGAAAATCATGAATCAACTCTTTTCTGTGACCCTTTTATGTTTCCTGGTTCTGAGTCTTGGGTTGCGTATCAACTGCGGTGGATCTGCACTGCTTGGTAGAGATGTCTTACCAGACGATCCCAATTATTATCAAGCAACAAAAGCCCCCGTAAAATTCTACTTTTCAAAGGAGGAGGCAAGCGAAACTACCGAGTTTTCGACACATTCCTGGACTTTTAAGAATATCACACTCGTATACGATATTCCCGTTGAAAAGTCGAACAAGTTCAATGTCAGACTGTACTTTGCAGAGAATTGGAAAGGAAACTTCAAGAAATCAAGTCGTGTGTTCGATGTTTTAGTCAATGGAAAACTTGTGGAGGCAGACGTTGATGTGTGGAGCAAAGTTGGAGCGTACAAACCCTATTCGATCAGTGTCAATGATGCACTACCTATCGGGAGCAAAATTTCTATTCGAGTAGAGCCAAAGAAGAAGAACGCCATGATCTCAGCGATCGATATTAAACCTAGTAGCGCATCAGGACCGAAACGGCTCAAATTGAAAAAACAGAGAACTGCGTCGTCAAGTGCTGATTTTGTCCGAGTAAAGAGCAATTATCCCCTGAAAGTGTTCGAAGCTGCTGGGACAGTATTGGGAGGTGAAAATGGGAAGAAGTATCTGGTTGTATTTGGAGGATACTTTAAGTTCCCGGGTGTCACCAGAGAAGTTCACCAGCTTGATCTAGGAAACATGAATGCCAAGTGGGAACGGCTTGCAGATATGCCAGCAAAAGTCACTCACGTTGCGCAATGGACTGATGGCGAAAACACGTTCTGTGGAGTTGGAGGCTACGACGGTGATTTTCCTGGGACGTCAGGGAACAGTTGCTTTTGTTTTAATCGAATAACAAACGAGTTCACACGATTACCGAATCTTCCAGGAGATCGTGCGGGTGGTGGTTTGGTAAGAATAATGAGGAACGGGAAGAAAGTGTTTGTGTACGCAGGAGGTGTGGACAGAACGATGCCGAGTTTTAGGGAACACATTGATTACGGAACAACATGGACGTTGGAATACGAAACGAATGGCGCAAAATGGGAGAAAGTGAAGGATGATATGCCAGACCCTCGTAATCATATGGCAGCAGTCGAGTCATGTGGTCGATATTACTTTGTAGGTGGCCAGAAGAAAGTTGACGAACAGAAAGGCAACAGCGTTACGGTAAGTGAATTCCTTGTTGATTCACTGACTTGGAAAAAGCAACCACCTGCACCATTACCTATTCCACTTGGTCATGTGAGTGCGTCAGTGATAGCATACCGATGTGGCATCATTGTTGTTGGTGGTATAACAAATGGAAGGAAAATGTCCAATGCCGTGTTCTACTACAATTCAGCAACCAACAAATGGAGCCAAATCGCATCATATCCTCACAAAGTAGCTACTCCGGTTTGTGGGATTGTTGGTGATGAATTAGTATGTGCCACAGGCGGAGAGTTGAATTATCAAAATCGAGTATTCAAAGGAAAAATTAAACTGAACTGAAATCTCTTCGCTTTCTAACTTTTCTCCACCTTCCATAAGTGAAGTCCATTTTGCTCGACGATTGCGCCGAATCGATTCGTATGTAAAGGTGTTCACTGCATAGGTTTATTGAAAACATGTAGATGGTTCTGTCAGTAGTGGGATGTCTTGTGGCGCATGCACTTAACAACACTGGTACACTTGCAGATGTTCAGTCTTGTCGTACTTGTTGTGTGCTCCCTTTTCGTTCGAATAAACCCACTTCAGCGCGCCTACACTCATGGGCCTGTGGCAATTTCAACAAGAGCCAAATTGTGGTATTCAACTGATGGGGATAATGTACATTTCGCCGTTTCTGTACACTTTGGCTTCGATTTAAAAGTGAATACCGCACAATGGGTTGGAATCGGTATAGCAGCACCTGGGTCTGTTGGGATGCGAGGTGCAGATTTATTCACAGCCCATTTTCCGGAGAAAGGATTAGGCTGCAATCAAGCTCATGATAGATATGCGCCTTTTCTCAAACATTCCTATCGAATTCAACTTCCTTCTGAACAGAATGCGCCGATTGATACTCAATCTCATCAAGTTTGGTTTTTACGAAATTGTGAACGATACCTCAATGGTACACTTTTGTTAGAAGTCACTCGTCTTGTTGATGCCACTAATTTTCCTCAAGATGTTCCAATTCTACCTGGGGTCACACGAGTGTTGCATGCGTATGGGGCTGGTTATTTGAATCCTCACGGTTTACGCAATTGCAACTCTACCGAAGTCGACTTGTTACCGCCATCTTCTAGCAGTACCCCTACCACAACATTCCCATCCGATGTGGATGGTACGTATACTTTTGCGTCCGGACATCTCCGAGAAACTGGTGAAAGTCTCACTTGTTTCACATCATTGCACAACATTCCGGATGAGTCGATGGTGGTTGCAATCTCTCCCTCTGTAACATCGAGAGCTGTCGTTAGAATCCTTCTATATGGTTGCTCAGACACTCCTTACTTTCTTGACAATGTTACTTTTCAACGCCGATGTTCCCTAACATCGTACTCGTCTGGAATCGAAAAGGATGCGCGATGTACGACTTTATTTTATTCGTGGGCACCAGGTGTTGCATTCGCATCTATAGCACTTTGAACGTCTTCCTCGAAGCTTTTCAGAGCACTATATTCTGTTAAAGTTGAACCAGATAGAGCACGTACATGTGATAACAGGCTACTTAGTA
>JAAUYH010071172.1_pt1 | contig 12807 bp, 13 predicted proteins | sample 7278061 | NCBI WGS metagenome assembly JAAUYH01 (sample SAMN14350203, study PRJNA611818) | marine sediment metagenome | isolation source: surface marine sediment (0.6m) | place: French Polynesia: Moorea | collected 2018-08
GTACTCCAACTTTGATCGCTTCGCTGACAAGCTAGAAGTTTAAGCTTGGTTTCCAAGCCTCCCATAAATCCTTTACTTTGCTTTTGTACTTCTGCCAGATATAGCACTCTTGCGGACCTCTTATATATTATCTATGTTTGACGAAGTCGAAGTAGGCAAGGGTTCTGCGTGAAACCAAGTTTCGCACCTCAAAAAGCTGCGTCGGCTTCACTTTGTGAGCCCTGCTCCGTCGTCTTAAGATGAAACAGTTGCGATGCATAGGTATCTTCCGTTGAGTAAAACGCGAAAGTGTGGTCTTTGCGAGAGGAAATGCCGAGGTTTTCTCAGTATATTTTATTCTCGCAGTGGGGGTTTTTCCCATTAGCAACTTTCGTAAGAGCTATTAAACCCAAAGGGCGGAGTACCTTAGACTTTAAAAAACAACTTAGCTGTCTTAACTAATTAAAAAAATTAGTTCGCTTCATCATTATATTTATATCTCTAAATACTCTTCTTTAAGATTACCCAGTTTTTTCTGACAATAGTCAAAATTCATCAACATTGTATTTATTTAGTTACTCCTACAAGTTAATCGATGATTAATAATTGTCAATGCTTACTACGCTTCAAGAAAATTACCAAAAAATAGGAATTACTCTTAGTCTATATTGCCCTCGAGCCGATATTGAATATATCCAGCATAACTACCTGGATAACTAGTTGCCAAGGTACCTCAATAATGTTATTAAGTTGATGAGTTTAACTACACTTGAATTATTTATTAGCGGATCGACCCAAAATGCAAGGAAATTTACGAGAATTTAATATCCGCAGTATTCTGCAATTCATTGAATTAGAGCAGCATACGGGTACATTATATATAGAATATGAAAGTTTTCCTTATCCTGGTAATTTAAAATCCAACCTTATTCCCTTGAGTACAGAAAACACAGATTGTTCTCTAGAAAATAACTATCATAATCGAATTTGGTTGCTGTATTTTCTCAATGGTAAAATTACTTATGCTACGGATAACAATTACGATCGATTATCACGTATTCGTGACTATATTAGTTATTTTAAACTAGAAGAATGCCTTCCTTATTTACAGAAAATATCGGTAAATATAACTAGTCCAAAAGAGTATAGTTACATATGGTTATTAATTCAACAAAAGTTAATATTACCTCATCAAGCCAAAATTATTATTAAAAATCTTATCAAAGAAACTCTTTTAGAATTATCCGATTTAACTCAGGGAAAGTTTGTGTTCCAAACAGATAGTCCTCTTTCTCCCCAATGGGATGGTTTAAATACTTCTGTGTTAGTACAAGAAACGTTTGGACAATTACAGTTATGGAAGCAATTTTATCCTTATATACAATCTCCTCATCAATATTTGATTTTGTCTGAGGAAAAACAGATTTATAGGAATGTATCGTTTAAAACTTACAAAACTTTATCTATTTGGGCAGAAAAAAAAATTTCTTTACTGCGCTTATCGAGACAGTTAAATTACTCTCTAGTTTACATAGCCAAAGCTCTTTATCCTTATGCGAAAAAAGGCTGGATTAAGTTAGTCGAGGGAGAAAAAAAACTTATTGTCAATACTGTTTTGTCAAAAAATACAACACAACCACATATTGTTTGTATCGATGATGAGATGACGATCGCTAAGAATGTAGAGTATATTCTGAAGCAGAGGGGGTATAACTCAACTATCATTAACGATCCTATCGAAGCTCTAACTACTATATTGCAAGTTAAGCCAGATTTGATTATTTGTGATTTAGATATGCCTCAATTAAACGGATATGAGCTATGTAATATGTTAAAAATTTCTCGCACTCTCAGATCGATCCCGATTATTGTCATATCCGAGCAAGAAAATTGTTTAACTAGACTTAGAGCGAAAATTTTAGCATCGACTAACTACTTATCTAAACCGTTTACCAGAAATGAGCTATTAATACTAGTGGAAAGATGTCTGAGTATAGGCAAAATGAATAACAATTCCCTCAGTTTTGGGCGATCTTCACCAATGAAAAGTGTTCTTTAACATTAAATTGTTCGATTGTCAACAATAGATATGAGAAGTCTCATGATTGTAAATAACGAGGACGGGCTTAGAAAACTGAGATATCAACTGTTAATTATTACAAAGTAAAATTGAATCAATTGAGTATGAATTTTGCAGATAGATAGTGTGTTATGAGTAAAGTTCTAATCGTAGAGGATAGCTTGGCACAAAGGCAAATGATTTCAGACTTACTAAAAGGTACTGGTCTGAAAGTCATAGTAGCTTGCGATGGAGTAGAAGCATTAGAACATTTGGAAAAGTTTAGTCCTGACATCGTAGTCATGGATATTGTTATGCCCCGAATGAATGGTTACGAACTTTGTCGACGGCTCAAATCTGACCCTAAAACACAGAATGTTCCAGTAGTTATGTGTTCTTCTAAAGGAGAAGAATTCGATCGCTATTGGGGAATGAAACAAGGAGCAGATGCATATATAGCCAAACCTTTTCAGCCTGTTGAGTTAATTGGGACGGTTAAGCAACTATTAAGAGCCTAAATTAAGTTTTAATGGCTGTTTATCTGCTCGATCTACTTGGCATTTTATCGTTAAGACGACAAAATATTATCAAGAAAATTTCCTAAACTACTATGGTTAGCAATCCAGATATCTTTATCGAACAAGACCAAGAACTTTCTTTTGAACTCCAGTCATTGGATACTCCTGAAGGAGAGTTGCATCTGAGATTTTATTTGGCTTCTGGACGAGAGTTTGCATTGCCAGCTACAGGAATTGCGGAAGTTACTCAACCAAGTCCAGAGCAAATTACACCAATACCTAATGCTTCTCCTTTATTATTGGGAACAATTAATTTGAGAGGAAAAATTATCTGGGTCGCCGATCTAGGTCAGTTTTTAGGAGATGCAGGTTCATTAAACACGGATCGACCAACTATTCCCATTATTGCGATCGAGAACCAAGAACAAATTATTGGCTTGGCGATCGAGCGTATTGGTGAAATGGATTGGTTAGATGTGGAACAGATAAAGATAAAAAACAATTTACCTGATAACATGGCTCCTTTTGTACAGGGTCAATGGCAACTAAATAACGATTCAGAGCAAGGTTTAAATTTGTTAGATCCTGCCAAAATGCTGCGCTCGGCAAGATGGGCAGCTTAATCTATGAATTCTTATATTATTGATACTTACATATATTTACGGCAGCATACTATAATTATTCATCTCCGAATAACTATTAGCCATTGAAAGTCAAAACGGACATCTCACGTGCCTGGGGCAACCCCAGGCACCGTGTCCTCGCCAAAAGCAGGTATCTAGGTTACAAGTAAGCAAAGTCGCTCGAATTGACAAAAAGCAAATGGCATCAGGAACGAATTATTCTCAAGAATACGGACAAGCGGAAAAAGCCTATTTACAAGGAGATTTTTCCCAGGCAGCGGAAATTATCGATCGTTTAGCGGAAGAATTTCCAGATAATCCCAATGTCCTGTTGCTACGAGGTCATATTTATTGTTATGGCTTCCAAGATTATGATTTAGCACAACGACAATACGAAGCCGTCTTAAAACTGACTGAGGAGCAAAATCTGCTAGATTTTGCTTACAGTGGCATAGAGCAGATTAAACAACTACAGCAGCAATCTAATCAGTCAGAGTCAGAATCCAACTCAGAAGAAGATTGGATTTCATCAGAGTTTCTCGAGGAACCAGAAATACCTTCCGGGGAGTTTGAGAGTAATCAAAATTATGGATTTGGACTAGATGATTTTGAATTAGGTGAGGAGCAAGTCGAGTCAGAAAACGAAGAGCAAGCAGTCGATCGGCCAGATTCTTTTGGCTATTCATTGGCAGAAGAAAACTCTCAATCAGAAGATTTAGAAGAACTCAATACAGGTTTAGAAGAAGACCCCTTTGCTCAATTTGAAGAATCTGCTCAAGAGCGACAAAATTTTGACTATAATCAATCGGCTGATGATATTGAATTTCCGAAAATAGACGAAACGGAGCTATCAAATGAAGCTAATAATTATGGGTCAATTAGCAATAAAGCTACTTTTATGGTAGAAGAAGACGACGAAAAACCTCCGTCAGGGTCTAATTTTGAAGATTTTTCCGTAGACAATAGTTTTGCCGAAGAAGATAATAGCTCTGAAGTAGAAGTAGATACAGTATTTACAGAACCATTTGCTGTCAATAACTATGAGCAAATAGATAGTTCAGAACAAGAAGGTTTAGATTATCAAGATGAACTAGAATTTGATGAAATTGACAGTAGCTTTTTCGATCTTGAAGAGTTAGAGCAAGGACTTCCTGATACGGGTCTATTCAATGTTCCGGATAATGATAATAGTGTTCGTCCAGCAATAGAAAATGCCAATAGTATCTCACCAGGAGAAAATTTAGGCGAATCAGCAAATGTTGAAGCTAATGTTAGCTCCGATCTTGATACTATTTCGGCAACAGATGGTAGACTACAGGTTGAGATTAGGCAAGGAATTTGGGCTGGATTTATCAATGCTCCTATTAGAAAAAAACAATTGATTGCTGCTAGCACTACAGGAATGGTTTCGGCACTAGCAACTTTAATAATTGCAACAATTGGTATAAGTTTCCTTCAACAGGATGCACCAGAACAAAATTTGGCGGAGCGGATGAAAACAGGTGGTTTAATAGCTTTAGTGGCAGGTTTAACCAGTTTTAGTACATCGATGTTGTTTGGTAGCATGACGGCTAGACAAACGGAACGAGCAACAAAAGATTTACAAAATCAGTTTGAAGATGTCTATCAAGGTAACTTAAACGCTAAAGCAACGGTTTACTCTGAAGATGAATTAGGTCAATTGGCATCGGGTTTTAATCGCATGACGCGAGTAATTCTAACCACTACTCAAGAGGCACAAAGAAGAGCAGAAGAAACCGAACAAGCCAAAGAAGATTTACAACGCCAGGTAATTCGTTTATTAGACGACGTAGAAGGAGCAGCTAGAGGAGATTTAACCGTACAAGCAACCGTAACGGCTGACGTATTAGGTGCGGTGGCGGATGCCTTTAACTTGACTATTCAAAGTCTGCGAGAAATTGTCCGTCAGGTAAAACAGGCAGCCGAACAAGTAAACAAAAGTTCCACCGATAGTGAATTATTTGCCCGTAACCAATCTAGTGAAGCTTTGCGGATGGCAGAAGAGTTAGCCGTAACCCTTAACTCGGTACAAATGATGACCGAATCGATCGAAAGGGTAGCAGACAACGCTAGAGAGGCTGAAGAAGTAGCTCGTTCATCTTCGGTAACTGCCCTCAAAGGTGGTAAGGCAGTAGATAGAACGGTATCGGGAATTTTCCAAATTAGGGAAACAGTATCGGAAACAGCGCGTAAAGTAAAGAGATTAGCCGAAGCATCCCAAGAAATCTCGAAAATCGTGCTGATTATTTCACAAATCTCTGATAGAACTAACCAATTAGCTCTTAATGCCTCAATTCAGGCAGCTAAAGCAGGAGAAGCTGGTCGTGGTTTTGCAGTGGTTGCGGATGAAGTCCGACAGTTAGCAGACAGGTCTGGTAAATCTTTGAAAGAAATCGAACAAATCGTACTGCAAATTCAAAGTGAAACTGGCTCGGTTATGACTGCCATGGAAGAAGGTATTCAGGAGGTAATCGACGTAACCGACAGGGCAGAACAAGCAAAAACAGCCCTAGAAGATATTATTCAGGTATCTAATCGGATCGACACTTTGGTACGCTCAATTACTGCGGATACGGTAGAACAAAGAGAAAATTCACGGGCAGTGGCGCAAGTAATGCAATCGGTTGAATTAACTGCTCAAGCCACTTCTCAAGAATCTCAGCGAGTCGCTGGTTCGCTGCAAAGTCTGGTTAGTATTGCTCGCGATTTACTATCTTCTGTAGAGAGATTCCGTATCGATCACAGTGAAGAATAAATATATTTAGTTATTAGTTTCTAGTTATTAGTTATTAGTTTTCTAACTGCGAACTGCTAATTTTAGTACAACAGCTATTATGATATCGAGAAGTAAAAATTATCATCAACCTAATGGTCAGCAAGACAAGCTTTAACAGTGGTTTAGGACTGTGGCTGCAACGTCTACTAGCAGCAATTTTATTGGCAGGTCAGGTAGTCATTCATCTACTTAAAGTCAGAGTTCATAGACGCAATACGCTCGAGCAAATGGCAGCGGTCGGGCCTGATTCTCTTGTAATTGCTCTAATTACTGCTGCTTTTGTGGGGATGGTATTTACTATTCAAGTAGCCAGAGAATTTCTCTATTTTGGCGCGGGACAAGCTGTAGGAGGGGTACTAGCTTTAGCACTCACTAGAGAATTAGCACCAGTATTAACTGCTGTCGTAATTGCAGGTAGAGTCGGTTCCGCTTTTGCTGCTGAAATTGGCACCATGCGAGTGACAGAACAAATTGATGCTCTTTATGTCCTCAAAACTGACCCTATTGATTATTTAGTCATACCCCGTGTACTTGCTTGTTGTTTGATGTTGCCTATTTTAACCTTGCTTTCTTTGATCACAGGGATGCTCGGAGGCATGGTTATCTCTGACAGCTTTTATAGTATTTCTCAGGTTGTTTTTCTCGATTCTGTCAATAATTTCCTCCAAGTTTGGGATTTATGTACGGCCTTGATTAAAGCAGTTGTCTTTGGAGCTTTGGTAGCCGTAATTGGTTGTAGTTGGGGATTAACTACCACTGGCGGAGCTAAGGGAGTAGGACAATCCACTACCACAGCAGTAGTTACCGCCTTACTCGCTATTTTCATTGCTAATTTTTTCTTGTCTTGGGTTATGTTCCAAGGTCCAGGCAGTGCTTTAGTAGGATAGATTGGGGTAACAGGTCTTAAAATAGAAGGACAAAAAGATTGTCTCTAATTAAAATTAGGATAAATAAACTGTGACTGAAGTTGAAACTACTGCCCCCACTAACCAAACAATTGAATTAGCCCCAAGTTATAAAATTCCTATTTTCTTAATTATTACGGCTATTCTTTTAGCTATGATAAACATTTGGCTGGGAGGAGCACTCGCTCTATTAGGATTGTTTCTTGTTATTCAAACTGTAACTATCAGATTACAGTTTACACCCACAGCTTTAGATGTTTGTCGCTCGGGAAAAGTGCTTCGACGATTTCCTTATGCCGATTGGCTTAATTGGCGGATTTTTTGGCAACCAGTACCGATTCTATTTTATTTTCGAGAAGTTAAGAGCATCCATTTTTTACCAATCATTTTTGACCCCAAAACCCTTCTTAGTTGCCTAGAAAAATATTGTCCTACTGAATCCTAAGTCGATCGTATTTAACGCTTTTTATTTTTTTTGTGATTAATGAACTCAGAAGACTCTCAAATTCCCGAATCAAATTTATCTTTTTCAGAAGCTCAAAATTCTCAGGAGAAACCTCTTGATTCAGTAGATAGAACTGAATCAAAACCAGATATTAAGGATTCAGAAACACCATCTGATGATTGGTTAGATGAGCAAAAAAACGAGACTTCAGCATCCGAAGCCTCAGAATCATTAGTAGATAATTGGCTAAACGAACTCGATATAGATCGGGTTAATAGTTCAGTTAACGAAGACAATGATTCTCTTTCTGCTCAATTAAGCGAATCTGATTCTGCACCAGAATTATCGATCGATAGCAGCGTAGATGAATCAAAATATAGTTCGGCAACATCAACAGCAGAACTTCAAGCCCAAGTACAAAAACTACAACAACAAAAAGAAATATTAAGTGCAGAAATTAAAACTCTCCAAGCACAAAAACAACAAATTTTCGACCAACAATTAAGAGAAATTCAAGAAAATTTGGGCAAAATGGTTGAGGAGGGCATAGAGCAATTAAGAGAGCGTAAAAACACTTTACAAAGAGAAGTTGACAAGTTAGAAAGGCGACAAGAACGAATTCGCCAGGAAATGCGGACTAATTTTGCTGGTGCGTCTCAAGAATTGGCAATTAGGGTACAGGGATTTAAAGATTACTTGGTTGGCAGTTTACAAGATTTGGCAGCAGCAGCAGAACAGTTACAATTACCTAATTTAGAAGTTAAAACCCCACCACCATCAAGACAAAGACAGGAGGAGCCAACAACACAGATTAGTTCTTCTCAGCCTCAATTTACCGAACAAGGATTTGTAGAGCAAGCTAAACGAGTGCGTCAACTGATCGATCGATACCGCACCCGCCCCGATTATTATGGCCCTCCTTGGCAATTACGGCGTACTTTTGAACCAATTCATGCAGAAAGAGTACAAGATTGGTTTTTCTCTCAAGGCGGTAGAGGAGCCATTAAAAGCATGGGCAGTCGTCTGCAAAATATTTTAGTTGCTTCGGCTATTATTTCTATTCTCTATCGTATATATGGCGATCGCTCTCGTGTCCTGATTTTAGTCGATACTCCAGAAAGATTAGGAGAATGGCGGAGGGGGTTACAAGATTGTTTGGGTATTTCTCGTAGCGATTTTGGTGCCAACCGAGGTATTGTTTTGTTTGAATCTCCTGAAGTATTAATTCAAAGGGCAGACCGCCTAGTGCAAGAAAAACTTTTACCTCTAGTAATTATTGATGAAACAGAAGAGTTAGTTAATCTTTCTTTATTAAGATTTCCTTTATGGCTGGCTTTTGCTCCCGAACTTCAATCAGCATCATCAGGTTATTTGTATTAAAAATGAATTGCTTTCCGATGTCGAACCCGAAGGGCGAACCGCCCCTACCCGATGACTGATAAATTAGTAATTGATAAAAAATAACTGATTTAAAAAAAATATGGCGATTTCTTTAGTTATTAGCGGTGTATTAATAATAATTGCTTATTTATTAGGTTCGACTCCTACAGGCTATCTAGCAGGAAAATATCTACAGAGAATTGATATTCGCGAGCATGGTTCTGGTTCAACTGGTGCTACTAATGTCCTCAGAACTATAGGTAAAAAAGCAGCGATCGCCGTGCTGGCGATCGATCTTCTCAAAGGATCGATCGCGGTTTTATTGGTAAAAATTGTTTACGCTTCTGCTATTAGTGAAGTTTTACCCATTACTTGGCAACCTTGGTTAATTACTATTACTGCTTTGGCTGCCGTTATCGGTCATAGTAAATCTGTATGGCTCAATTTTTCTGGCGGTAAATCTGTCGCTACCAGTTTAGGAGTTTTGTTGGTAATGAATCTTGTGGTTGCTTTAGGGACTTTAGCAGCTTTTGGAGTTATGCTAACTATTTCTCGTATTGTTTCTTTAAGTTCTATCACTGGCGCGATCGCTGTTATCCTATTAATGATTTTATTTCAGCAACCTACTCCATACATAATTTTTGCAGGGCTATGTGGAGTATATGTTATTTTCCGCCACCAAGGTAATATTAGGCGTTTGTTAGCAGGCACAGAGCCAAAAATTGGTCAAAAATTACCTGAAAATGCTTGATCGTCCTTGTGGAAAAATATTGTTTACATTAGTTAATAATCTATAAATGTCAAACAAACTACCACGAAAACAGATAGTTGCTATGGGTGGAGGAGGGTGGGGAATGGAACCCGATAATCCCCTACTAGATAGATACATTTATGGATTATCAGACAGAAAAGAGCCTAAAATTTGTTTTTTACCTACTGCTAGTGGCGATTCTGAAGAATATATAGGAAGATTTTATCGGCATTTTGCGCCCAAACCAGCCTATCTTTCCCATCTATCTTTGTTTAAACCTCCTACTGCCGATTTAGAGACTTTTATTCTCGATCGAGACATTATTTATGTTGGTGGAGGAAATACCAAAAATTTAATCGCTTTGTGGAAGGAATGGCAACTAGATACTATTCTAAGGGAAGCATGGAATAGAGGTATTATTTTGTGTGGCTTGAGTGCAGGTTCGATTTGTTGGTTCAAAGAAGGAATAACAGATTCAATTCCTGGAGAATTAACCGTTTTATCCTGTCTTGGTTTTTTATCAGGAAGTAATTGTCCTCACTATAGCGATGAGCCTAAAAGAAGACCAGCTTATCATAATTTTTTGTTAGGAGATAAGATAGTTGCTGGATATGCTGCTGATGATGGGGTAGCCCTTCATTTTATTGGCGATCGCCTGACTAACATTGTATCTTCTCGCCCAGAAGCAAAAGCCTATCGCTTAGAAAAAAAGAATGGTGACATAATTGAAACGGTTATCACCCCAAAATATTTAGGATAGTTAGTCGATAACCTTTGGCAATAGCATAATCAGTTAATCGATTAGCTTGTGCATCTAAATTAGATTTGTTTTCAGCACTTGACTCAGCAATTTCAATTTTGAGGAAAGACCCCCTTCGGGTTCAGCAGTTCCTACAACGGGGGGAACCCCCGCAACGGACTGCTTCACCGCGTCGCCGTCAGAAGTCGGAACGCCTTTGAGGTTCCACGGGGCTTACAAGGTGCGGACGCAGGAGAATCCCTACCCGCACACAGCCCCTCCTCAAAGGAAGCAAGCCGACTTAGCAAGGGAATGCTTTCCGACTGGTACTCCTGACATTAGCTTTTTCTTGTTATTCTGCACCTATACTAAGTTTCCAGTGACTTTTGAGAATTGATATAAAGTGTTAGATTAAAGGCAAATTCTCGATTACCTATAAAGTTTCGATCGATGCCGATAACAACTACTTGGTATTATCCTTGGCTATTTGCTATGGGTCTAAATGCCGTTCTTCTTAGTACTCTCTGGATCTCACCCAAAAAGTTACTTACTCCTGTAGGTATTTTGAATGCCTGGCTATTAGGAGTAATCGTTTGGGCTACTTTAGGATGGCAAGGATATGCAGTAGTCGTTTTTTACTTCATTTTTGGTTCTGCGGTTACTCGCGTTGGTTTAGCAGAAAAAGAAGCTGCGGGTATAGCAGAAGAACGTTCTGGGGCAAGAGGAGCAGGAAATGTCTGGGGTTCGGCACTAGTAGCAACTATTTGTGCGCTCGCGACTATCTTTGTTAGTGAACCAATTAATAATTTACTTTTACTCGGATATGTAGCTAGTTTCTCTACCAAACTTTCTGATACTACAGCTACAGAAATTGGCAAAGCTTATGGCAAAAGAACTTTTCTCATTACCACTCTTCAACCAGTACCCAGAGGAACAGAAGGAGCAGTCAGTTTAGAAGGTACTTTAGCAGGAATAGCTGCTTCAGTCGCGATCGCCTCTCTTGGTTGGGCAGTAGGTATGATTAGCTTGCTCGGAGTAGTTTGGTGTGTTATCGCTGCTTTTGTCGCTACCACCATCGAAAGTCTAATCGGTGCGACTATAGAAGACAAAATTCCTTGGTTAACTCACGATCTAGTTAATATTTTAAATACCTTAATTGGCGCAGTCGTAGCTATATTTATAGCCTGGGTTTATCAGTTAACAGTTATCAGTTAACAGTTATCAGTTGTTTGGGTATCTCCCTCATCTTCCTACTGCCTATTCCCCAAAATAACACTGACGAGATAAAGCTTGATGCAACAAAATTTGGTATTTTTTAGGACTAACAACAATAGAACCAAAACGCTCTAGATGAGGATTTTGTAATTGAGCATCAAATAAAACGTATTGTCGTTTCCGCAAATGTTCGACTAACTTAACCATTGCTACCTTAGAGCCATTGGGAATACGGTAAAACATTGACTCACCGATAAAAGCTCCATTGATACTAATACCTAAAATCCCGCCTGCTAACTCTTCTCCCTGCCAAGTTTCAAAACTATGGGCCCATCCAGCTTTATTTAGGGCTAAATATATTTCGATTAATTCTGAAGATATCCAAGTAGTATCGCGATCGGCACAACCATAACAAACTGATACAAAATCTCGGTTAATTGCGATAGAAAAACGTTCTTGATTGATAATAGGGCGTAGAGACTTGGGATAGCGAAAGCGATCGTCTAGGGGAATTAAAGTTCTTTGACGACTAGAATACCAGCGGATTTCTCCACGATCGTCTGCCATTAAAAAATAACCTCGAGCATAACCATTAACAATTGAGGGAATATCTATCTCCATGGGATTGTCAGTTGCTCGCTATCATTATTAAGTAATAAGTAATAAATTTGACCTCCTAATATCAAAATAAACACCACAAATAATTTTAAGATGTCAGACCAACCTCAACCAATACCCGCGATCGTTTTACCACCAATAGAAAACCCCCAGAAAGAAAAAGAGTGGCTTAAAAAGTCTTTACATGACTGGCTAGACAAAGAGTTTCTCCCAGAGATTGTCAATGAAACTATAGCAGAAAGGGCTGCTCAGATTTTTATAAGACAGCGTCTAGAAGGAGAAAACGATCTTGGTTCTTTAGTAATTGCTATTGTGACAGAAATGCAAGCCTTTGATTTTAGTCGTAGTTTCTACAGCGAGTTTGCTGTGGCTAATGCTGTTAGCGATCTTATTTTAGATAGTTTAGGTATTGACAGATGCTGCGGTAATTAAAATAGTTACTGATACTATTAACTAGTTCTTATAGTCTCAGAAAACGCTATGATCGAGCCATGATGAATAATTTATAGTCGATAATATTATGGGTGAAGCAAAACGTCGTAAAGAGGCATTAGGCGATAAATACGGTCAAGACCAAACAATTTTTCCCTGGTTACCTATTACTAAGGCACAAGGGGAACAGTTTGTTCAGTGGACAACCAAAGGAGCCTGGATTGGTATTGGCATCATGATTGCTGCTTGGGTTACGGTTAGATTTGTCGGACCAGCCTTTGGTTGGTGGGAAGTTTACTAAAAAAATTTTTATGGCGATACTTGGCAAAATAATTAATAAAAAAAA
>JAAUYH010024225.1_pt1 | contig 12805 bp, 10 predicted proteins | sample 7278061 | NCBI WGS metagenome assembly JAAUYH01 (sample SAMN14350203, study PRJNA611818) | marine sediment metagenome | isolation source: surface marine sediment (0.6m) | place: French Polynesia: Moorea | collected 2018-08
CTGGAAGGAAATCTCGCCCCAGAAATCTCCGGGGAAGAACCAGTCTGCCGTTTCCGTGCCATCAGGAATGGTTATTGTTCCCGTTCCGCTTGCGCCCGGGGTTGGCGTACAATCAGGTCCTCCCAGGAAGGTGCCGGCGGCACTTCCGTAAGGAGAACAAAGGCCAACTTCCAGTACGGTACCGTCATTCAGGGTCACAGTGATACCTGGTCCTCCACCGCTTGTAGTGGTTTGCCAGCCATCCTCGTAGGAATCCTGCATTTCGATCGTCCAAACTCCTGGGGAGGGCGCCCTTGGTGGGCATACTACGATCGCGGTGTACAGAAACGGAGAGCTAAAGAAGGAACCGGTAAGGGTACCTGTATTGTCATCGTTGGAAAAACGACGCCCGTCTACCAGCACCAACTCAAAACGAATGGTAAATTGGTCGGAACCATCTACATCGCTGTTAGAGATTGGCAGAGCTGCTACCAATTCAGGCAGGGTGATCTCGTAAGACGTCCTCGGAAGTCCGAATTCGCCGATCTCAAAAGTAGAGGCGTCCAATGTGGCGGCCAAGACTTCATCCGTATCTAGATCCGTCTCCCCTTCAGCAACCGTGTTGTCACGGAAGCCGACGAAAACGTCTATGGCAGACACCAGGGCTCCGTTTTCCTGATCTTGTACTTCCAATTCCACCCCGAAGAAAGAATCATCATTGCCAATCGGGATTTCGTCAGAAATCACATTGATGGTACGCAGGATAGCCCCGCGCTGTTCGTTGGCGATGATCTCGTCAAAGACGTTTTCTCCATCCTCACAGGAAATGGTCAGTCCAAAAGCAAGAAGCGCTGTAAAGAGTATTCTTAATTTCATGTAGAAATATGTTAAAAATTATAGTGGGGTTTCAGTTTTAAACTCTTCTGAGAAGGTTGAAACCAAGACTCCAAAAAGAAACCATCCGGGGTTAGGCTCGGCGGCCTAACCACCGGATGGTTTATGATTAGCTGCGGTAACTCCGCGAGCAAGATGGCTTATTGCCTGGTCAGACGTACAGTCACGTCCGCGCCACCACCACAGTCATCCGACTCATCCTCGCGGAAGGTGATGGTAAAACTACTATCGTCGAACTGGTCATACGTACCGTTTGCCGCTGCTACCGGAGGGCCAAAAGTGATTCCAGCAGAACACTGGAGTCCTGATCCCTGGGCTGCAGGTACATTTACACCTTCACAAATCAGGTCGAAGGCGAAAGCACGTGGTCCGTTTCCGATGGCGAACTGGGGCAGGTAGACAGCCTCAAATACACGTTGTGTAGAGGTTTCACCGATGGTCAGTTCAACTACTGTACCATCTCCCCAAACGGTTCCAAATACACCTCCGGTCACATCGTTGATCACGTATGTGCCAACAAATTGGTCTTCACCAACAGGACAGATGACGGTGGGGGTATACAGGAAAGGAGAAGAGAAGAACGATCCGGTAAGCGTACCGGTATTGTCATCGTTCGAGAAGCTTCTTCCGTCCGTCAGTTTCAGTTCGAAGCGGATGGTGAACTGGTCGCCTCCGAAAAGGTCGGCTTCGTTCACGCCGGTAAAGCTGAGTAACTCGGTAAGCGGAACACTAACCGTAGTTCTTGGCAGACCGAACTCTCCGATTTCGAAAGCACTGGCAGGGATATTTCCCCAAAGCGCTTCTGCTACGTCCAGGTCGGTACCACCGTCAGGAACTGTATTGTCCCTGAACCCAACAAATACATCCAGGCTCTCCAGGAGAGCTCCGTTCTCCTGATCTTGAACTTCCAGTTCTGCCGAGAAGCCGGCGTCGGCTACTCCAATTGGGAGTTCGTTGGAGATCAGGTTTACGGTTCTTAGAATTGCACCCCTTTGTTCGTTCTCGATGATCTGGTCAAACACCTTATCACCATCCTCACAAGACGTAATCAACGCCAGAGGGGCCAGTATTGATATGAATAATTTTCTCATTGATCTCATCGCAATTCTTTTTAGTTAGCTGGTGGGAATGCAGGGCTGGCAGGATTGGTATCCCAGAAGACCTGCTCGGTCAGCGTTTGTTTCTGCGTCAGATTGGGGTTAGTAATAACCTCATTCTGCGGATACAACAGCGTCCTTGGGAATGGTCCCGGATCTGGCTCCCAGTTAGGTACCAGGGTAGTCGGGTATCCCGTCAGGCGATAGAATGTCCAGGCCTCAGTACCACCTCCGAAAAGGGTAGTGAAGTACTGCTCTGCGAGGATATTCCACTTGGTTTCCATGTCACCGGCGTTGAAGGCATCTACGATACCTGTTACAAAGGCCTCGTTGTCAGCAGCGGTAGGAACTAATGTGCCAGCCAGCTGAGCATCGGTGATCTCGCCAGTTGCAGAATCAAAGACACTACTGTCAAGCAGGGCTCCTGCGTCGAAGTTCGGATCCTGGAAGGATTGAACTTTGGCGATGGACTTCTCCAGTCCGGATTGCATGAAGGTAGCAGCGTCTGTCATGTTACCAGCAGACATAGCTACTTGAGCTCTCCAGAAATCAACGTAAGAAGACAGGAAGATTGGCTCGATACCGGCACCGCCTGCACCAAGACCCAGTCCTACACCGTCATCATTCAGGTTGTATTCGAAATCGAATGTTCCATCTCCCTGGTCAACAACAGAACCGTTTCGGAAAAGGTCCCCGTCGAATTTACCACCGGCAGGATAGACACCTACAGCAACCCTCAGGAAGTTATCCGGAGGCGTTCCTTCATCGTTACCGTGAGTACGACCCCAGTATCCGTTAGGAACACTACAGTAAGTGAATCCACCGTCCTGGAAGTGCTGTGGAGGAACAACGAGGGAACACGCCAGTGTTTCTTCATCCGGATCCGCATCGGCTCCTGGAGTTTCGCCAACCTGGCGGTAGAAGTAGTAGCGGATTCGAGGATCGTCGTTATTCAGCATAAGCTCCATCAGCCAGTTAGACTGGTAGATGTTTGCTCCGGAAGGCGTATAGTCATTCGCGTAATCCGGATGACGATCATCTGGCTGAAGCTCGCTGGTTCCGTACTGAAGCTGGAAATCATCTTCGGATGAAGCGATATAGTTACCTCCGGCAATTACCTGGTTAAAGGCAGATGCGTTGCCAGTAGTGGCATAAACTTTCAAACGAATGGTGTTGATCAGCTTGATCCACTTAGTGGTATCTTCATCATAAAAGAGATCTGTTGCACCTTGAGCGCTCGGGCCGCTGGAAAGCAGGCCTTGAGCTTCCTGTAGCAGATCGAGGGAAGTGTTGTAGATATCTTGTCCGCTATCCAGCAGTGGAGCGGGGAAATCTACAGGATTCCCTGCCTGAGTGTAAGCCGCTTCTCCGATAAAGTCTACCAATTGGATCAACTGGTGGGCGAAAAGCGTTTTGGCCACACCGAGGTGAAAGGAATAATCCACATCAGAGGCAGCATCGATTGCTTCCAGGTTCTGGATGTTTGTCAACATCCCGACACCGGTGAAATCTCCAGGTCCATTCCCACCACTAGAGTAGGTACGGGACCATACCCCGTCCAAATCAGATCCGGGATAGTTGTTGAAATAGATCCTACCGAACATGTAGTCGATTCGAACTAATTCCGCTGACAGGTCGCTGAGAACCGTTTGGTTCGTAGCGTAGGCCAGCTGAATTGCATTCCGCAGGAGGTTAGGGTCTGCCTGGTTAGGCGCCAGGTCGTTCGGACTCACTCTTAAGTCCAGTTCTGTCGTTTCACAGGAGTTTAAAAGACCTCCCGCGATAAAGACAATCGCTATGTATTTAATAAATCGTTTCATAATTACTTGTACCATTAACAATTTTTATTAGAAGGAGGCTTTAATACTAAACCCGTAACGGCGAGCACTAGGACCGTTGATGAAGTCGAAACCTCGTCCGTTACCGATACCTACACCCTGTACGTTAGGATCGAAGTTAGCACCGTCAGGCATGTTGTAGGCATCGTACCAGAGGTTGAAGCCTTGTGCTGTAATGCTAAGTGATCCGAAAGGTGTTTTGTCCAAGAACTTCTTTGGGAAGCTGTATCCGAGAGATACTTCCTGCAGACGGATTACAGAGGCATCGTAGATACGAGTCTCGGTAGGTCCGAAGAGCAGGTTGCTAAAGAAGTAAGTAGAGTTGTTGATCTGACGGGTGTTTTCTTCACCAGTAGTCTGGCTTACACCTGGCAGGATGTAGGTGTTTTCCCTATCCTGCGTTTCAACGATCAGACCCCGTCCAAGCAGTACTGCTACTGTAGAGGACAGCATGTCTCCACCTTTCGTATGGCTGAACTGGAAGTTCAGGTTCCAATTCTTGTATCGAAGGGTATTGATAAAGTTCATCACATAATCAGGAATCGCATCCCCAATGATTGGTACATTTCCATCGTTGTCTTGCTCAACTACCACGTAGTTACCAGCGTCGTTGATCAGGAAGTTCCCCTGGTCGTCGCGTCCGATAGCGGTTCCAACAATGGTACCCAGAGATTCTCCTTCAATGGCGGCGTTAGATCCGCGGAAGAGTCCTCCACCTACTGCCAGTGATCCGGCATAGGCGATGAAGTCCTGCTCCTGCTCGGTAACCGTCTCATTGTTGGTGAAGAAGTTCACCCTTGAGTTCCAGGAGAAGTTATCTCCGCGGAAGATGTCGATACCGAGGTCAGCTTCGAAACCTTCGTTTTGGATCTCACCAATGTTAGATTGAGTAAAGCTAAATCCTGTGGATGGAGAAAGAGGCTCCGTTACGATCAGGTCGTTGGTAACCCTCTTGAAGTATGTTGCATCCAGGCTGATTCTGTTTTGCCAGAAACGACCTTCAACACCTACTTCATATTCCTCGAGAAGCTCAGGCTTCAGATCAGGATTCGCACGGAAGTTGTCAACCTGGTTGGTAGTCAGCAAACCTCCACCGAAAGGATCCGTGTAGATCTGAGTACTTTGCTCAACAACGTTCACAGTAGGATATCCTACAGGGAAGGTAGCAGAAGTACCGTAGCTGGCTCGAAGCTTCAGGAAATTCAGTCCATTCTCGCTGCTCAATCCGCTGAAGGCGGCCGTTGGCAGGAAGGAAACACTTACCCCGGGATACGTCTTGCTGTTATTCGCAGTCGTCAGGTTGGATACCCAGTCTGTACGAGAGGAGATATTCAGGAAGAGGTAGTTATCGTAATCCAGTGTGGCCTGTCCTAGGAGACCTACGATGTTTCTCTTACGAGAGAACTGGATTGGAGTCTGGTTTTCGAAGTTGAAGTGACGCTTTACTCCGAATACGATCTGACCGGTACTTGCAACACCGCTTCTGTCATAGAAATCCTGACGGGAGTTCGCACCTACGGTAAAGGTCAGTCCGAGTTTCTCGGAAAGATCGTAGTTACCGTTCAGAGACACAAAGTGCTCCCAAATCGTATTGTTGTTGTCATACGTTTGGTAGAAACCGAAGATCGCGTTGTTAAATTCAACCCCTCCTTTGTTGGAGCCGTTGATGTTACGCTCGTTGTAGAAATCGAGACCGGATCTCCAGTTCAGGGACAGGTTCTCGTTAAGCTCGTAGCTCAATTGCGCGTTCCAGTAGAAGCGGTTTGTAAGCTGACGATACGTTACGTTCTTAGCGGTCCACCGTGGATTGATAATGTCGTTACCATTACGGTAGTACACGGAAGAACCGTCGATTGGATTTTCGAAAGGAAGTCCCATCAGGTCCACAGAACGCGGCGTAAAGAGTACGTTACCGAATACCGACAGACCGTCCGTACCGTTACCCCTTGAGGAGGCAATCGGAGGAGTCCTCGTATCGTTACGCGCGTAGTTCATAGTGGCGCTAACAGTAAACTTGTTAGACAGTTGTGAACGTCCACCTACAGAGAGGTTAACCCTGTTTACAGAGTTCCCGGGAGTAAATCCTTCATCCTGAAGGTATCCGAGGTTCACGTTAAAGCTAGTCGTTCCGTCTTCAGTTCCTCCGGCAACGTTCACGTTCGTATTGGAAACGAATCCTGGACGGAAGAAATCTTCCACTGAATCGTAAGGCCTCCAAGGATAGCGAGCTCCCTGCAATTCAGGGAATGCATTCCTTGTAGAAATAACGGATGTAGTGGAGTATGGGTGCTCCAGTGTTCCCTGATCGTCGATAGCAGACTGGTTGCCCCATCCTGATACTCCGTCGCGATCAAAGCTTGGACCCCAGTTAGAGAAGAACCATCCGAAAGACTGGTCGAAACCGTTACCATATTTGTCCTGGTAATCCGGGATGGAAGCCATTTCCACTGAAGCGAAAGTTTGAGATACAGTGATCTCAGTTTTCTTGACACCTCCGGAAACTGCACCCGCTTTGGTGGTAATAAGGATAACACCGTTCTTACCCTGAGTACCGTACAGAGTGGCAGCGGCCAGACCTTTCAGTACTTCAACACTTGCGATGTTGTTCGGGTCAAGATCCAGGAAACGAGAAGAACCAGTGTTACCACCGATAAAGTTCCCCTGGGCGTTCGTATCGTTACTAAACGGAACCCCGTCAACGATGAAAAGGGCCTGGTTACTACCGCTAAAGGAACTGAGTCCCCGAACCGTTACGTTGGTTCCGGAACCTGATGTACCCCCTGCTGCGGTAATGTTAACCCCGGCAGCCTTACCGGCAAGTACCCGGGCGACATCCCCTTCAGTACGTTGCTCAAGCTGCTCCTGGCCAACGGATGTCACCGCATAACCCAAGGCTTTCTTTTCACGCTTAATACCCTGAGCAGTTACAACTACTTCTTCCAGGGCCTGGGCGTCTTCCGCCATTTGTACGTTTACTACGTCGCCGGCTCCAACAGTCCTTCTCTCAGGGCGCATCCCTAAATAGGTAAAGACCAGGACTTGTCCCGGACTTGCCTGAAGAGAATAATTACCGTCGAAATCCGACTGGGTACCAGAAGTGGTCCCGTCGACAACGATATTCACACCAGGCAGCGGCAGGCCGTCAGCATCGGTAACCGTACCTGAAATCGTCTTTTCTTGTGCAAAGGAAATCTGCACAACAAACGCCAATAACAGCGTTAAGATTCCATTTAATTTTGCTCTCATTTTTTAATTATTTGAATTAGCTACCTGCGAAAATCTTAATTTCGTGTTAATAATCCAAACTTATTTTACTAAAACTTTAAGACCCCCCCTTTAAATGTACTTTGCCAAAAATACAGGGGGTCGCTTTGTCGGATACATATTTTCTTTCCATGTATTTTATGAATCTGGGAATCCGGACAAATCTTACCTCCAAAAGCCGGGTGTTTTACGCTTTCTTTTTTCTCAGAAGTCTTAGTACCCAAAAATCCCTTATATATATTAAGGTATAAACGGTATGACGGGCAAGAGGATGCAAGGGTGTTTCAGGAGAGCATCCCCGCCGTTATATCCGAAGGAGTCCGTGTAAATTCCACAGCTTGGGAATGAGATCTGCGGGACCCCTATGAGGACTGCATATAAATTTCCTGTAAAATTAATCTGAGCGGATTTGAATTAAAGGGAATAATTACTACATTTGCCAGCCCTTAAACGAGGGTTATTTCATTTATCGAATTATATGCCAACGATTTCACAATTAGTACGAAAAGGAAGGGCCACAATTACCAAGAAGAGTAAATCGGCTGCTTTGGATTCGTGTCCGCAACGTAGGGGCGTATGCACAAGAGTGTACACGACAACCCCTAAAAAGCCAAATTCCGCAATGCGGAAAGTGGCGCGGGTAAGGCTCACCAACGGTAAGGAGGTGAACGCCTATATCCCGGGAGAAGGGCACAATTTACAGGAGCACTCGATAGTATTGGTTAGAGGCGGAAGGGTGAAGGATTTACCAGGTGTAAGGTATCATATCGTTCGCGGCGCATTGGATACAGCCGGAGTTGCCGGCAGGACCCAGCGTCGTTCGAAGTATGGAGCCAAGCGTCCTAAGAAATAATTCACCTCATTTAATTACAAGCAATGAGAAAAAGACAGGCAAAGAAAAGACCGCTGTTACCGGACCCAAGGTTTAACGACCAGCTGGTAACGCGTTTCGTCATTATGATGATGTTGGACGGAAATAAATCCGTCGCATTCAAGATCTTTTACGACGCGATGGATATCGTGGAGCAAAAGAACACCGATGAGGAGAAACCGGCCCTCGAACTATGGAAAGACGCACTTTCCAATGTTATGCCTCACGTAGAGGTGCGCCGCCGAAGGGTTGGAGGGGCTACCTTCCAGATCCCGATGCAGATCCGCCCGGATCGCAAGATCTCCACCGCTATGAAATGGCTGATCAGCTTTGCGCGGAAGCGAAATGAGAAATCCATGGCCCAGAAACTGGCTGCGGAGATCATCGCTGCTTCCAAAGAAGAAGGTGCTGCTGTTAAGAAGCGCGTCGATACACACAAGATGGCAGAAGCCAACAAAGCATTCTCACACTTCAGATTCTAATCGATCAAATGGGACGAGATTTAACATATACACGTAATATTGGGATCGCAGCACACATCGATGCTGGAAAGACCACTACTACAGAGCGTATCCTTTTCTATACCGGAGTAAGCCACAAGATCGGGGAAGTACACGACGGTGCTGCCACCATGGACTGGATGGAGCAGGAGCAGGAGCGCGGGATTACCATTACCTCCGCGGCTACCACCTGTACCTGGAAATTTCCCATCGAGAACGGCCAGCAGACCAAAGACACAAAGGACTATCACTTTAACATCATCGATACCCCCGGCCACGTGGACTTCACCGTGGAGGTGAATCGATCCCTGCGGGTACTCGATGGTTTGGTATTTCTCTTTAGCGCCGTGGACGGGGTAGAGCCTCAGTCTGAAACCAGCTGGCGCCTGGCGGACAACTACAAGGTTCCGCGAATGGGCTTTGTGAACAAAATGGACCGACAAGGTTCCAACTTCCTGGCTGTATGCCAGCAGGTTCGGGACATGCTGAAATCCAATGCGGTGCCAATCGTACTTCCGATTGGCGACGAAGCTGATTTTAAAGGAATTGTAGACCTGGTTAAGAACCGCGCCATTGTATGGAGCGAAGAAAACCTCGGGTCTACCTTCGAAGAGATCGAGATTCCTGAAGAAATGAAGGAAGAAGTGCATCAGTATCGGGCTGAATTGATCGAAGCTGTTGCCGAATACGACGAAACCCTGATGGAGAAGTTCTTCGAAGATGAAGATTCCATTACGGAAGACGAAGTACATGCTGCCCTGAGGGCTGCCGTTATGGATATGAGCATTATCCCGATGGTCTGTGGGTCTGCATTCAAGAATAAAGGAGTTCAATTCCTGCTGGACTGTGTCTGCAGGTACCTGCCATCTCCTCTGGACAAAGAAGCGATTGAAGGTACGAACCCGGATACGGAGCAGCCTGTGTTCCGCAAGCCGGATCCAAAAGAGCCCTTTGCGGCCCTTGCCTTTAAGATCGCAACCGATCCTTTTGTAGGAAGGCTTGCATTCTTCCGCTGCTATTCCGGAAAACTGGATGCCGGGTCCTATGTATTAAATACCCGTTCCGGCAATAAGGAACGTATCTCCAGGATTTACCAGATGCACTCGAACAAGCAGAATGCGATCGAGAGCATCGAGGCCGGGGATATCGGAGCTGCGGTAGGATTTAAGGATATCAAGACCGGGGATACCCTCTGTCATGAGAAGCACCCTATCGTTCTGGAAAGCATGATCTTCCCGGAGCCTGTGATCGGTATCGCGGTAGAGCCTAAGACCAAGGCTGATGTGGATAAGCTGGGGATGGCCCTTGCCAAGCTGGCAGAGGAAGACCCTACCTTCCAGGTCAAGACAGATGAGGCTAGCGGACAGACCATTATTTCAGGGATGGGCGAGCTTCACCTGGATATTATCGTCGACCGTCTGAGACGTGAGTTCAAAGTCGAGGTAAACCAGGGTGAGCCTCAGGTGGAATACAAGGAGGCCCTTACTGCTTCTACAAACCACCGGGAGGTATACAAGAAACAAACTGGGGGTCGCGGTAAATTCGCAGACGTTGTCTTTACCATGGGGCCTGCCGATAGTGAAGAGGAGCAGGGACTCACCTTTGTCAATGAGATCAAGGGTGGAAATATCCCGAAAGAATATATTCCTTCCGTAGAGAAGGGCTTCCAGCAGGCGATGCAGAACGGACCCCTTGCAGGGTTTGAAATGGACAGCATGAAGGTGACCCTTAAGGATGGATCCTTCCACCCGGTGGATTCGGATTCCCTGTCCTTTGAACTGGCTGCAAAGCTCGGTTACAAGGCGGCTGCCAAAGGGTGTCGTCCGGTATTGATGGAGCCGATCATGAAGTTGGAGGTGCTGACGCCTGAGGAGAATATGGGTGACATTGTCGGGGACCTGAACCGCCGCCGCGGGCAGGTAAACGATATGTCCGATCGCGCCGGATCCAAAGTGATCAAGGCCGATGTTCCACTTTCCGAAATGTTTGGATATGTGACGGCATTGAGGACCCTTTCCTCCGGGCGGGCTACCTCAACCATGGAATTCTCCCACTATGCGGAGACTCCTACCAACATTGCCGAAGAAGTGATTAAAGCAACCAAAGGTGTAACCGCTTAATTTCCGGATCGATGAGCCAGAAAATCAGAATCAAATTGAAATCATACGATCACAACCTGGTAGATAAGTCTGCCGAGAAGATCGTCAAAACGGTCAAAACGACCGGAGCGGTGGTTACCGGACCTATCCCGTTGCCTACGCATAAGAAAATATTCACCGTGTTGCGTTCGCCTCACGTGAATAAGAAATCCAGAGAGCAGTTCCAGTTGAGCTCTTACAAGCGACTGCTGGATATTTACAGCTCTTCCTCCAAAACCATCGATGCGCTGATGAAGCTTGAGCTTCCCAGCGGCGTGGAAGTGGAGATCAAGGTGTGACGCGGCCAGTGCGCGTGAAGCATCATCCTTCAGGTCTCTAAAAAAAGAGACCCGAAGGTTTGAAAAAGGAGGAGCGATCCTCCGACGACATGTCCTCAGGCTGCGAGCCGGGGAAAAACGGAAACAAAAATACATTCGGGGTCGAATTATTTTTGACCCTGTTTTTTTGTCGGAAACTGAAATTTTGAATTGTTAAACCAAGTGGGGTGATCGTAGTCCGGTTTCGCCAGGTCGAAATCCAAGACTGCGCCCCTGAATTTTAATTTTAATCATATGTCTGGGTTAATCGGAAGAAAAATCGGCATGACCAGCATCTTTGACGAGAACGGGAAGAACATCCCCTGTACCGTCATCGAAGCGGGGCCCTGTGTCGTTACCCAAGTCAGAACCGAAGAGGTTGACGGGTACAATGCCCTTCAACTCGGTTTCGATGACAAGGCAGAGAAGCGTACCAACAAGGCCGAACAAGGCCATTTTAAGAAAGCGGGTACTGCTTCGAAGAAAAAAGTCGTCGAATTCCGGGATTTTGAAGGAGAACACAAATTGGGAGACACCGTAGGCGTGGATCTCTTTAAAGAAGGGGAATTCGTGGATGTCCGCGGAGTATCCAAAGGAAAAGGATTCCAGGGCGTTGTGAAGCGCCATGGATTTGGCGGTGTTGGACAGGCGACTCACGGTCAGCACAACCGACTTCGCGCACCTGGTTCCATTGGAGCTGCTTCTTATCCTGCACGCGTATTCAAGGGAATGCGTATGGCAGGACAGATGGGGAATGAAAATGTAACGGTTCAGAACTTGAGGGTACTGAAGGTCGTTCCTGAAAAGAATCTATTGGTGGTCAAGGGAGCTGTTCCCGGCCATAAGAATGCGTACATAACGATTGAGAAGTAATGAAGCTAGCAGTATTAGATATCAAGGGAAAAGATACCGGTCGCAAAGCCGAGCTTTCCGACGCGGTCTTTAAGATTGAGCCGAACGAGCACGCTATCTATCTGGATGTCAAGCAGTATCTCGCCCATCAGCGGCAAGGTACGCACAAAGCCAAAGAGCGCAGTGAAATTGCGGGTAGTACGCGTAAGATCAAAAAACAAAAGGGGACAGGAACCGCTCGCGCGGGTAGTATAAAGTCTCCGATCTTCCGGGGAGGTGGCCGAATTTTTGGTCCAAGGCCGAAAGATTACACCCAAAAGCTGAACAAGAACGTGAAGCGATTGGCCCGAAAGTCTGCTTTGAGCCTGAAGTCCAGCGAAAATGCCATCACGGTAGTTGAGGACCTTCAGATGGAGCAACCGAGGACCAAAGATTTCATCGCTTTTCTGAAAGCGCTCGGTCTGGAGGACAAAAAGTCCCTGATCGTGTTGGGTGATACAAATAATAACGTATATTTGTCGTCGCGCAATTTGCCGGGTTCTGAGGTTGTAACTAACACAGAATTAAGCACTTACAAAATAATGAACGCTAGTAATGTGATTCTGATGGAAGGTGCGCTGGAAGGAATTGAGGCAAATCTAAATAAATAGGAAATCATGAGTGTGTTGATTAAACCCATCATTACCGAGAAAATGACTTCCGATAGTGAGTTGTATAACCGCTATGGTTTCATCGTGGATCCCAATGCCAACAAGCTCCAGATCAAGGAAGCTGTTGAATCCACATACGGGGTCTCCGTGCGGAAGGTGCGCACCATGAATTACGGACCGTCCCGAAGGACCCGATTTACAAAAACCGGGATCCAGCACGGAAAGACCAATGCCGTTAAAAAGGCTATTGTCGACGTAGAGGATGGGGATGTGATTGATTTTTACAGTAATCGATAAAGACAGGACGACCGATGTCAGTCAGAAAGTTAAAACCGATAACCCCCGGACAGCGATTTAGAGTAGTGAACGGCTTCGACGCGATCACTGCTGATAAGCCGGAGAAGA
>JAAUYH010121961.1_pt1 | contig 12804 bp, 8 predicted proteins | sample 7278061 | NCBI WGS metagenome assembly JAAUYH01 (sample SAMN14350203, study PRJNA611818) | marine sediment metagenome | isolation source: surface marine sediment (0.6m) | place: French Polynesia: Moorea | collected 2018-08
ATTTATGAGTTTCAAAAAACGTACTGCAATAGATGTGTTATTCTGGAAGAAGCCTATCAGAGGAAAAATCAAGGGCAGTACAAAGTAGTTCAAATCGACGCCATGATGCAAGTTTTCCAAAATTTTGGTGAATGGCTGAGAATGTCTTTTTTGAAATTCATATATACGTAGATTATAAATTTGAAAAGCAATCGGCGAAAAAACGAGACGCCAGCTGAACAGTATGCAGTAGAAAACAGATAGAATTATTCCTAGAAAGGAAGCAAAGCGTGTGTGAATTGCATTTGGAAATTATGATGTCAATCTGAACTTTACCAAATAAACCACGCGAGATATCGGAGTGTTTCGAACGAATGAGCAGCTGAGGCGCACCATTACCCGAACGGGTCAAATTCCGAATATTCATCAATTTTTGATTCTCCTTATCTTGGGTATTTTGAATGAATTGAATATGAAATTGCCGGCGATTTCCGATTATTAGGCAGAGTAAGTCGATGAAATTCTGAGTAGATCCATAGGCGGTCCTCAAAAGCCCGCAATAGTTTACTCTAAGTCGACGAGCGGTAGGAGTTAATCGATGAGGTAAGCGAAATACTCTAGCCACAAGAAAATGCTCTACTCAAAGAATGAATCGGGTTAAAGAACATGATGAAGCAACCATAATTTGCAACGGCAACTATTCTGCACTATACATTACCGGAACTAGGTGGATGGATGAGACAGATCCAGATAAAGGTTAAGGATGTGAGAATGGTTGCTATGTGGCTCGTTGAGCTAGACTCATCAGCTGTTGAAGGCGATCGCTTAAAATTACTCTCGATGACTACCCTAGTTCGTCTCTTTTACTTGCGATAAATTGGCAATCACTTCCAAATTAGTGACTCGATAAACCATCCCATTCCGTGAAATACTCTGTTTTGTCTTGCTTGCAACCAAAATCAGATGAAGCTAGAAAGCTCCTTCGGAAATCTGAATAACAGATGCAGCGAAACACGATTTTCAATTCTGAGTGATTTTTTTCTCTTCCGATAGCAACTCCTTCCAGCCACTTGTGCTATACTATCGAGAACTTCTTTCAATTTTACAATCTGATGCTTCGTCCATAAAAAATTGGAAGGTGCTGAATTACAACCAGCTCTTTACGCTCCGGCTTCAATAAAATAATTCCTCTGCTAATGATTCAGGCCTCTCAAATCGCTGTACCTTAATATTTATGCCGTATTTTGTCCGAAACCCGTGTTATCGTCTAATTATTATAGTTTCAAATGTCTCTGTAGTCGCAAAGTCGAGGTCATTAAGTACCAAAGCCATTAGCAGTTCTTCGGAGATGAATTTCTAGGTCTCTTGCAATCAAATGTTCAAAGAAATCGGATATTTTCAGCAGTATATTAGTTAATTTTTCCACCATCAGAACTTGCGAGCAAATTTTTTCCGTTTTAAAATAGCAAGAATTAGTTGAGGGTGCGCCTGAAACACTGAATTCATGAATCTGATGGAAGCAAAAGTCACCATCAGTTAAGTGCAAGGAAAGTCTAGTTAAGACATTGCAGTTTATTTTCTATTTGCACTAGAATTACACATATCAAGAAAAATGTATCGGAGACAAAAATCCGCCGCAGCATGTCGGATTACGATTTCCAGTTGAAGCAGCCGGATGAAGAGATTTAACTGTCGTTTCGGAATATCTTCTGCGGGAATCATTGAATCTTTTTCGTTTTAACAGACAGAACCCATAGATTTGTGAACCTTTTTGAGACAAGGTCCTTCCTAAGTTATCAAACTCAAAGGAAGATGGTCACTTATGCGTAAAATTTTTGTGATAGTGTGCTTCCGCACTTTCATGCGATGGCCCGTTTTCCACTACAGCTTATCGTTGTGGTCGCCTAAACGAACCGATACCAGCTCATGTAGAAAACTCATGCTGTACACTCCAGACTTCCTCACGATGGATAAATTCAACTGCGAAAATGCACAGCTATCTACTTCAGCAGAAACAGACGTTTCGATACTGCTTCACGCGATTGCTCTGAATGCATCAGTAAAAATTCTGCTAAAAACAGCTTGCATTTCAATCGCATGACTATCGCTTTAAGGCAAGCAATAGCCTTAAATCAGCCGAGCACTTGTACGTTAACTGTAGGAGTAGTTGATTATTCGGCCCGGCCTATTTTCAGTTCCCAAACATAAGATTCAGAGAATGGCAAATTTAAAGTAACGTGCCATTGGATAGGTAAAAAATGTGGCGAATTGGAGCGAAGAACATTTCCTGGAATCATAGGAGCAGTCAACAGAGCGCACTTACATGGAAGGCAAATAACCTTAGAGTATACCCCAAAAAGGTAAGCACTTTTCTGAAGATCAGCAGGTCGATACAGGTTTGCCTAATCAAAGCGCCAATTCAAAATCGGTCGCACTCAAAAACTAGGATCAGTACCAATGGCGTCAGAGCTACATGTAGACGAGTCTTGTTCCGCAAAAAATACAAAATAACAATGGCGTTAGTATTTCTTGCGCACTCTAATTGGCTTCAGATTGCTAGATTTGCTGTGAAAAATACTCTATGAGCGAACAATTCCTCAGAAACAAACTCACTGGGTTCCCAGTCTTCCACATTCATCTGACAACACTTCAAATTAGCGAAAGTAAAGTTATCACGTAATTACAGTGAGTTTCAGTTTCTTGGTTGCAACATTGAGGTTGGCTGTAAATATCGCATAACTTGCAGTAACTCGTGCCACTCCTTTAAAACACGGTTGCGATGTAGGAATTCAGGATGACTCCGCGAGTTTTGATGATGACCGAGCAATCTTGGAAGGAATGTTATTGGTCGAACGTGATGCCTTTGACGGGTGTGGTTTGCGTCTCAACAAATAACGGTAAAGATTCATGAAAAAATTCACTCAGTGCCGATGGGTGCATCCGAAACTGTTCTCCTAAATCTCTTCATCTATATAGAACTACAATTTGATGTGGTATAATGCGCACAACAGTTAATAAGCACATTTGTATCCACTTCGTTTAAATACAACTATGTCACTGATAGTGAGTAGTTCAGTCTCCGAAAGGCAAAACTGGCGATAGCATTATTCGTCACTCAGAATTGCTATATCGAATATAGCCTCGGTAACACCAATAGTCATCGTCAATTGCAACACATTTCCTTGTAAATCTGTCTTAATATGGCGTATCCTTGAGTTTTTATGACTTCTGCACAAATAATTCGGGCTGTACAGTCTCGCATTCGTAATACTCCGTTCGCAACAATCCTCTTGCATTCATTCAATTAATGTAGTATTAAAATAACTGATACGCTACCGATTAATCAAACTGTTTCGGTTCGTAGAATATTATGCCACTTTTTCTTACAATACAAATTATTTTCCGTCATATCTATTTATAAACGTGTAATCCAAGCAAGAAAATTGAAGAAATGAAATTACCTTAGCATTTGCACGTTTTCAAATGTTTCGTGTAAAGCTTCTTTGTTTTGCTGCGCAACATGTTTGAGAGCTTTTCAAAACGTTGAAATGAAGAATTCACGTTGCTAAGTTGTATGCGTTCGTATATATTCGTCAAAGAACAAAGCCATTGCGGCAATTTCGATTCTCTAGCAATAGTCTTGCGGAATTATTCTGATCTCTCGGTCTCTCGTGCTCCTTCATGACAAATTTAACCCGGATTGAACTGGTCGAGCTGTATGCAACCTACTATTCTATTTTTTTGACCAATAATTTCAGCACCAATAGGAAAATCAATCTCTCCTAGTTACATGCACGTTATAAACCTGACAACTTTTGTTTCTAGCAAAATATTTGATTTTGCAACATGTGGTTCTTAAGGCAGTCTAGAAGCACCACATCAGCTTAGGTATGTCCGGATTAGAATAGTAACCAAAGTTTTTTGCAGCGATGCTGTGCATGCAAAATTTTAGATCCTTTCAGTTTCTTCAGCATAGGACGAGCTGATTTACTTTTAGCACAAGCAATAAAGCGAAAATGTGAGATTGCGAGAAGATTTTTGTTCCGATGAAAGTAAATGAAGTCTTGTTCCAATCTTTGATCTAAAGTATAGAAAGCAATTCATTGCATTTAAACTCTTTCGTTTCGTAAGATGATTTTTGAACTTGATTTTTTTGTGGACAATTCGACGACCGATGATTGCTCTTGTTACATTATATCTATAAAATAGAAAACGTTGCTTCGTTATTAAAGGATTCTTTAAAGAATATGCTGCATGTAAGTGTTTTGTTCAATCTTAAATCCCATGTTTTTTCAAATGTTTGCGAGCCATCAGAAAATAGCCAGAACAACCAGAAATTTGACACACTCAGTAGTTAAAGTGGCTTCAGAGATCCCAATTAAAATCGACTACTGTAGTAGCTGCCTATAAGAAGGAATACTGTCTTCCAGAAAAAGATGAGCGCAGGCAATGCACCAACTCTTGATCTTTGAACAGATGAAATAGGGTCTGAGCATTAATTTTCGCAAGATGAATTAGAAGACTGATAAAAAAGAAATATGTGTAAGGTTCGGTATTGTCTTACAATCTCTTGCTGTAACTGCTTTTCTGATCGTGAAATCGAAGAAACTTCTAGTCGCTAGTTCATATTATTCCGTTACCGATTGAATGATGCTTATCTTACAGAACCTAACTTGACGAAATTGTACGATTTCCACAGAAATATTCAAACTCAAAGTTTACATACTTCTCCATTTTCTATCTAAAACATTTAGGGATGATCATCATCGTGCGATTGGGATCAGACGCATTATGATGACTTCTGATGATTTATCAACGCCTCAGGAGAAAACCAATTAAGTCTTTAAAATTGATCTACGTACGTGAATTATCTACACACACTGCACTTATCATTCGGAATGGGTCGTAACACTCGAACTTACTGAAATTCATCACGCCAATTGCTCGATGTGATATTCGATGAGCTAATCGTTGGAACAACTCTAAAAAATTTCATTCTTCATCATGTTTTTTGCAAAGTGGGCTCAATTCAAAACAAAAAGTTGTTCCATTCTTCCTACTATGATTTTCTTGAATTGTAGGAACAACATGACTTATAATTTGCCAAGCGAACAGAAAAGCTCAATACCCACAACTTTTAGACTCAACCATTGATTTGAAAAGAGTTTCGTTCCTTGGGTCGTAATTTCGCTTTGCACCATGTGAAAAATTATGATTTAAGTCGAAAAGCTGAACAGATCTATTGTTCGGTATTTCGCGAGCAGTATTCTATAAGAAACACAAATTCATTCGTTAAAATCCTTAGAATTGGTAAATACAATGTACTTTCGGAATTATTGATCAAGAGATTAACTACATGGTAGATAAAAATTGTTTAGCGAGTAATAACAGGCAAGTTAGACATCATTACTCTCTTTAAGACCTCGATCATTGAAATTGCATTCGAATTTTTTCCTAAAGCGGAAACGATCATTATCGGGCTTCGGAAACTATAACTATAAATATCACTTATTAGGTTACCTTCCTTCATCTGTCAGATTCGTTACATTATTCGCTCTTACTCATGAAGACAGCCGACAAATATGTAGTTATTAGGAAATCAAAGGACTGAAATCTGTATGCTCTATTACCCTACGGTATCGAATACATTATGCATTTCAGCAAAAGCAACTAGCGTATAAGGTAGTTTGCATACTACTCTTTCCAGGTCCCGTTGATAATCGTTTGCGCTTTCGGTCATAAATCGATTGCAATTGTACTGATCGATGTCTTGATGATCAAAATTTGTCTCATAATCAATGTCAGACTGTGAAGAGAAATGTCAGAAAGTGCTGCCGTTTAGTAGTGAGAAGCGAAATGGTGCAAATCTTCCATTCAATTGAAATGCTCATCAGTAAAAGCAGATCTCCATCTGCGATTATTTCCAAACATTAAAACTTATCGTCTCGCTATAGCCACGGCTTGAAACCAAAAATGGTTACGTCTTTTTCGAATATTCATCATGTAAAACCTACTTCTTACTCCAAAATAAAAGTCGCAAAAATATCAATTAGAAAAAAAGAAAACATCGATTCGAACACGGTGATTACCCTAACCATTTGTTCCTTCTCAACAAGATAATGTTTCTCAGCTGATATAAGCTAATGTATCAGTCAATAAAAGAAGAAGACTTTTCCTAAAAACGATGTTAAAATCAATGTATTTGGAACTCAAAATGTATAGAACGAAACACTATTGTTGTCTTTTCATAGAAATCTTGCAACCTTTATAATTCCTACGGAACGCAGTTGGAATCAATGGAAAATAGATGGGTTATATAAAAATCTTCCTAGGTCTTTGATGCCGGTATCGGATTTAATTAACTAAATATGCTAGAGAACTGCACTGTTCAGCAACAATTTGTGCACTTGTTCGATACTGTACTCCATTTATTCCAATTTTGTAGTGGGCGGATTCCAATGGTTCGAGGATATACTTATGGCCAGGTTAATTTCTATCGTAACGGGACTTTTGTGTATTTACCAGCACCTTTACAATCGGCGAAGGGGCACCTTTTGGATGATGAATTTTTTGAAATCAACTGATACACGATCGGATAGTTAGCCCGTAAATTCACTCGGCAATTTGATCCCGTTCACCGCAAATTGTCAGCCGGTCAGGCCGTTAATAGGGGTATTACTCAGTAACAGAAATCAGTAGAGTCATCAGTTATTTTTTGATGCATAAGAAAATAGCTGTGATCTAAAAATAATAAATGATATTGACTCTAAGGCGGTAAGTTATTTTTGGAATATAAATTATTCCGATTTTGGTTATATGTAGCGCTAAATGCGATACAGTTGTATGCATTTTGAGCACGAACAGAAGTAGTAACACTTGCTCTAATACTATCTCTGCGTCGAAATGAATTTTTCGCTTACTCGACAAATTCGTAGGTACTCCGAACCGATTGCACTCTTATTCATTTAGTACTTCACGTAGGTTTTTTACTGCACGGATATGTAACACTCTGTTACTTGTTCTTGTGGCAACACATAGCACAGCGCGATATTACTTCTACTCACTTGGTAATACTTGCCGCTGCAACCGATGATGTTTCATCTTCACTGGTACTAGTAATACTCAGACACCTCCCCCTTAGCATTGTAGGAATTTATTGTGATGCTCAAATAGCTGTTATGTTTCGTTTCGTGAACTATTCTGGTGCAATTGGTTACTTTATCGGTTATAGCTATAATCCACAAATTTAACCGTTCTCTGATAAACGGTATCAGCTATTGCGTATATCTTCTAATCTCGTATTGTGTCTGGTGCAGAAGGAGGCGGATATCATCTCAATCTTCGAATCCCCTCTAATCGCCACTTCTTTTGCGTCACTCGCACCGAACCACTCTCACAAGCCTAACCCATGCTCTAGGTTTTTTGTCGGATGCCGCTGTATCGAATGCCACGGAATTGAACTCGTCGAGCCGTGCTGCAAGCTTGATTGCTTCCGCGATGAACCTTGTCGGTATGCGTTTTCTATTACTCTGGGTCCATCGGCGGAGGCGGAACCGTAACTACCTTATACACGTAGTGAATGGCAACAAAATCAAAGGCGGATGCTCACGCGAGAGGAGAGTTTACTCTCTTCCGACAAGTGTGGCACGCGACGAAACAAGCGCCCTTAAGCACTTTACAGATTCCGGGTGAATCATTGAAGCACAGTTTACAAGCTGACTCATCCAAGAAGCAAGCGATGTTCACTGCGCGATAACACCGCGCCGTCTATCCAGTTTCTCCTTCTCTATTTTAGTCTCCGCTTTGTCAGCACATTCCTGCAACCTCGAAATGAGGACTTGCATCGAGCTGAAGCATTTAAAAAATGCGTCCATCAAATCATCATCGAGATTATCAACGGCGACAGACTGTGCACCGACGGGCGACGGTAGATTGATCTTCACAGATGATGGCGAAGGCGGATCAACATCGACGGGCTATGGTGCGCTGTCGAGGTCGGGTGACGGTTACTCAACGTTGATAGGCGCAAGCGGAGGATTACCCAGCAAAACATCTAGTGCTTTCGCGACTTGCCGGGGCATGACACACACGAAGATCTGAACTTGTCGTTGTTAATCTTGGAGACAGCTTTATAGTGGACAGTGAATCAAGTGAAACACTCGAAAATTTCACGAATGAAGCATTACTCGGACTCGTTCGTGAGTCTTTTCTCGCATAAGCAGCATCGCCAATTATAGACTGCAGTAATTAGAGTCGTTCACTTGGTTCGTGAGCTATAAGGGCAATTTCATCATCGTCCTTCTTTGGGGAATATTTTATCCACAGGGCGTCCACACCTTCTACTTCCAGGCGAAAAAATCCAACATCAATGAGAACACCCCCTCCGCCCTCATCAATCATGATATTGTTAACGAGCACGTCGTTGTGACAGTAATCGAGATCATGCAGATGCTCTATCGCACTGTGCACTTGCGACTAGGCTCTCTCGACGTTGAACATCCTCTGATTTGTGAATGCTTGCAGCAGCGTAGAGAAATAGATTGGTAGAGGAAGCGCAACAAAACGACCACTCGAAACAAAAGGCCCCTTTTCGCGAGACCAAATGCGGGTGTGGTTTCTTGAAAATGGGAGTGTAGACGCGCGACTCTGCCCTGAAGAATCGGTAACAACTGAGGTGCCTAGGAAGTAGTGAACAAGACGGGGACGTCTAATAAACTTTTGGGAGGCGAGCAATCGAAACGTTTCTAAAGAAATAGAATCCTGGTTCGATAACGCGTCCATGGGTGGCACAGTTTCCACGGAGACCTTATCCGGATGCCGACCAACAAGGTACAAGTCACGGTCAACGAAGAAGAAGTTCGAGAACATAAACCTACCGTCTTTGTTCGACCTGTGAGTCGCTTCCGACACCTCAGGAGTCATCTTGATCTCAAAAGTTGTCTGTCGAGCCTTGAACAGCTACCACACTCCACACTTCGCAGTGGTCAAACGTTGTAACTGTAAGAAATTAGGATAATACTGTATGGATTATGCACTAACTGTAGTAAAGCTTAATCTTGACTGGACTAGTCGTCTTCTTCGCGAGCTCCTGGTTAAAGGATGGTTGTGCTTGACGAGTAATAAAGACGATAAAATACACTCCTCGTTAAAGGGTTTCTAGTGTGCGAGGTAGAAATAGTTCAGCATTGTTAATAAAATGTTTTCTTCAATTCATCTAACATTCACCTATATATAGACTCATTACTGGCTTCTAGAAAGTTCTGGAAGCGTTCTCTAGAGTCTTCTGGAACTTTTTGGATGTGTCTAGAGACATCGGACAGAACTCTAGAAACTTCTACAATCTACCAGTAATTTTAAATGATCAAGATATATCCGAAAATAATATATATTCTAATAAAATGTATCAGTTGCAATTTATCACTATTAATTTCAACTAAGAACAGTCGCTTTGACGTAGTGAACAATAGTGTATGTTTCTCACACTAACCAGGGTGTTCAAGAAAACAAGACTCTTATTGGGTGCGAACGAGTCTGGATTTTTTTAGTTCTCATCTCTTTGTCATGATTGGTTCATAGGTAATAAAACTATCTTGTTAGATAATAAATCGCTCGTTACTAGCATCAATGGCAAGTAAGTTACCCATACATGTTGAAGAACTACAAATTGGAGGTAAACGCAATAGTACTGTAAAAATGCACATAGTGAATGGTACAAAGTTATTTTTGCATTAGAGATAAACTTCCGATACACAGTCAGAATTTCTAATTTTGTTTCTTCATGGTCGGACTAAGCTCGGAGTAGAGTATAGGAACTGGTGGATAAATAGGATGAGTAACTCACGATTTCTGGACAATAATATCGTGAATGGATCATGGATCAAAAAAGCGTGCCATGTGGGCAATTAAATGTTAGAAATTAATTCTGTGCTAGTAACCGTTGGATTTACACTTAAATTTGATATCGCAGACCATTCATGAGAACCTTAATGACAAATTTCATATTTTACATAGGCCTGCAGTTTATTTTGGCTTACCGTTCGAGATAATTTTACAGTTTTCATTTTAAACTTGGATGGCCTGAGCACGTCTCGATAAGCCGAACCGTCGATTTGCATCAAAGATCGAATTCAGACATCATCAAGTGAATTTCTATTAGGACTTTAGTCCATTTTAAAATTCTGACGCACCGGCTCGGTCATTTCAAACCATAGTTTAGGTAAGAATAATTTTTCTTCGTGTAGTACAGGATTTAGAAGTTTATAACTTCTAGGAAAATTACTTTCACTGCATTTTGCAACGCAATTCCATCGTTCTTTATAGGGAAAAATCAAGTATTCATATCTTACAGCGATTTCTGTAGGAAAACTCAATAGTACCCAAAGAAATGTTCTTTAGAGCTACGGATTATTTAATAACCTGATTACGTCTGTAAGTCTACACAAATGAGGATGGAAGGTTTAAAATTCATGCGGTAATGCTCCTTTTCTTACAGTACTACTACAGGTGTTCGTGAATTTGCGGCACTGTGAAGTCGGAATATTCCTTTCGAAAAATTACTCCGGAAATCTATTGAACTCTACTGTAGATGTTAATGGGCTCATGCGCTCCGAACATTTGAAAGTCTTTACCGTTAATTTGACTCCTGGCTTATGGAGAAAGGCGAATCATCGGAGAAACAGATGAAAAAGGTGCAGATTTCGAGTTGTGCATAACAATTTTATGCCACGTTTCACAACTTAACTATATCGAAGCTGTGCCCATCGATTTCGGTGATTGTTTGATATCAGTAAGCTGAACTGGTCGTAAGTAGAGCGTTAGCTTAGAAGCTAGCTTTCTGGGAATGGTTTGAAGTACATTTTAGTTCCATGTGAGAAATATGTAACGGCATTATTTGCTTCATTCTTTCTGAATGTTGCTGATCGAATTGATCAGAATATGATATTGTGCATACTGTACTTTTTCGAGAATACATCTGATAATATAGAAGCGTATTTAGAAGTAAAGAAATATCGCGTGATGTGGATCACTGCCTTGATTTTGACTAACCTGATCAGGTTTCAAAACAGTCTCATGATGCGAGTACTTTTCAAATTTACTTGATTACTTACGTTAGATATTAATCGCCAGATAATATGTATACTTTTATAAATTTACGATTCCTTCGAAACCATTTAACAAGTTGGCGTATCATATTTATTATGAAACCCACCGTTGAGCATGATTGCCTTCTAGTTTTTATTCTAATCGAAATTGATGCATAGTTCTGCTGCAACAAATTTTAAAAATTGTAGCTTGCATAGAAAAGCTTGATGTCATCATTTGCGAGTTAATGAAAACAAGGAGACGCGAAAATATACTTAGGACTAGGAAAGATATTGGTGATACAGCGTGTGTGGAGGTGAAGTTGAAGGCTAGGAAGAACAATATTCTGAAATCACAATCTTATAAGAATAATTTCGAAATGCAGTACTCTATGTCGCAAATTGCACCTCATCACATGAAGGAGAGTACGATATCGGATGGACTGAAAAAACTGTAAATTATTCAACAAGATTTTCTATATTGCTGGATTTATAATGTCGTCGACCACGTTTAGTTGAATCAGTTGTAAATTTATGCGAAATAGGAGATGGGCATAGTGAGACAATGAGAAGGCTCCTGTCTTCTTTTTCTGCCATAAATTTTACTGCTTGACTTCTATTCCTTGGATATTTGTTTTCGGTAAAAGCTGATGAGCATTCTATATTTGTGAAATTTGGATACGAACAATCAATAAACACGCCAGAAATACAATTTGAATTCCGCATAGAGTTGTTTCATTTCGTAATTTTTATCCTTTTCCAGCCTTGCGGAATTCTCGTACCACTACCCGAAAAACGCTCATTCTCAGAGTTTTCAATGGTCTACGGCATCGCCGGACTAATGTAACAGTACAACGTATTGAAGCTGGAAGTGTCAAAAGTTTGATTAAACTTAGGAAATAGAGAACGAAGGAAAATGGAAATACTAGTTATGTCTGCAATTTCAAATCATGCATTTAAATTTTACTCTAAAATTGTATGAAGAAACGTGGATATAAATTTAATCAGAATTCTTATCAGTGAGTTATATGAAAATTGAGTTTCGGCCTAGCCTATTCTAACAGATTTATAGTTCCTTGAAACGTATAATTCGGATATCAAGCTCTGTGGAACTACAAACAAACAAAGATATATTAATTTAGCCTGGTAGCTCAATATCATGCTGTTCAATTTAAATACATTTTAGTATGATTCATCTCGCTTTGCACGTGAAGGTTGACAAAACCTATGAGTATTTATCTGAGCTTATTATGAAGTACACTATAAGGTTCATCGCTTGTTTTCAAAAACACGGATTTTACATTAAGTGGCACTAAAAATACGAGCAAGATCGTTACCATATTGAATCAAGTCATATATAGCTCGGATTGAGGGTGTGGTCAAATGATCAGTAATTAATTCTTCAGAATCAAAAGTACAATAAGTACAATATGATCCTTTAATGCTGTAATTTGGACACTTTAGGAAGGGTTAGGATCATGTTCACAGAAATACCGGTATGTTTTCCGAAAGATTCCCCAGGAACCCATCTATTCCAGGACAGGATCGTAAATAGTTCGCTGTGTTCCCCAAGTAGAGATTTTTCGTTGCGTGATAGTCAGTAGCAGTCGCTAGTGGCATGTTGGTTTTTGGCTATGCCCATTTTATTTGATCGAAAGCCTTGTCATGCCAAGGTTCTGCATATTATTGCTGATTGAGAAAGAGGTGGATTATTTATTGACTGATGTTCTAGAAAGATAATCCG
>JAAUYH010101678.1_pt1 | contig 12803 bp, 12 predicted proteins | sample 7278061 | NCBI WGS metagenome assembly JAAUYH01 (sample SAMN14350203, study PRJNA611818) | marine sediment metagenome | isolation source: surface marine sediment (0.6m) | place: French Polynesia: Moorea | collected 2018-08
GGGCATCCCGTATCGTTAATAAAGTTTCTCCTAACGGAGACGCTTCGCGAACATCGAGTATCCTATGCAATGGCAGGAGTTGGTGAGAAGCCCATACTGTAATCTCTGATTCAGTGTGGGAGTATGTCACAGGAGCTTTGCTAACATGAAGTAGCACACGGAGCGTATACCCGTAGTGTCTGTTTTCAAATCCAAAATTAGCATCAATTGTAGCGACTGTCTTGATTGTCAAGGCGATCGCTAAGAATGAGTTTGAAAACACGTTCTAGGGTGGGTTAAAATCCCCCATATGCCCGCCTGTTAACAGATAAATGATGACTACTGATAACTGATTTAAAAATCTTACTCTTTATTCAAATTCAATCATTTTTATTATAAGCTTGTTCTCTATTTTCTATCCTCTTTTAATCCCTAGAATATAGTCTTATTACTTACTGCTCGCGCAATACATAACCAACACCCCGTATAGTATAAATTAGGCGTTTTTCGTTATTTTCTTCTAGTTTGATCCGTAAATAGCGTATATATACTTCAATGACATTATAATCACCCACAAAATCATAACCCCAAACTCTATCCATAATTTGATCTCTGGTAAATACTTGACCGGGATTGCTCATCAAATATTCCAGTAAATCAAACTCTTTTGCTGTCAGTTCTATGGCTCGCTCGCCCCGAAATACTTGACGACTACGACAGTTCAAACTCAAATCTTCAAACTGCAATAAATCGCGATTATCCTCACAGGTACGACGTAAGTGAGCGCGAACTCTGGCTAAAAGTTCTTCCATGCTAAATGGTTTGATAACATAGTCATCGGCTCCTGCATCCAAACCAGTAACGCGGGACTCAACCTCATCTTTGGCTGTCAACAAAATTATGGGAATTTTGCTACCAGTTGCTCGCAGACGTTGACATATTTCCACTCCATTTAACCCAGGAAGCATCCAATCCACAATTGCTAAATTGGGTGTAGATTCTCGCGCCAATGTTAGTCCAGTTATACCATCATTGGCGACACTCACCTGATAGCCTTCACTAGTTAATTCTATCTCAACAAATCGAGCTAATTTGACTTCATCTTCGACTAGAAGAATATGTGCTGTCACATCCCAGCCTCCCAATTATCCAATTACCTCCTAACTAACACATTTTATAACCCTTATATAGCAAGGCTTTTAGCCAAGCAATCAAAATGTGTTTGTTTCATTCGTTGCTAGCGGCGAAAAAACGCGGCTAGTTGGGCGCTCATATCTTGCACCTTCGAGTGGAAGGGTTACGAAATAATCAGGGTTACAGGCGATTATTTTCGCAATAATCATGTGGTGCAAGATGTGAGTATTTGCGCTTCAGTTTACTAAAGACAAAGGAGAATCAGTCTTATCTAAGCGAGGTTTTATACCTTTTTCGCGGCGAATATCCTGCCAAATTCCTGTAGCAGCTAAAGCACCATCTGCTGCTGCAATTACTACTTGGTTGAGTCCTACTTTTAAGTCACCAATCGCAAAAATTCTAGGGTGGGATGTGCGACACATTTTATCGGTAACTAAATTTTCACCCTGGAGTTGGAGATCTATATTGGAAAGATAACCAGAGTGATATTGGGAACCCATAGAAATTAATCCTGCTTCCAACTCAACTACAGAACCATCCATCAGTTGTAGGCCAGTCATCTGGTGGTTTTCACCGACAAACTTCTCTATGGGTTCCTCTACCAATTTATATCCATAATCTTCCAATCTTTGACGAAATTGGGGGGTAACATCAAACATATCTTGGGTAAAAAGAGTGATATGGGGTGTAAACCAACCAAGACTGAAAGCTACCTCTAAACTACGTTGGTTTCTTCCAAACACGCCAACTTTTTTATCCACCATTTCATAGCCATCGCAAATTAAGCAGACATGCAAGTTGTATCCTGCATATTCATAGACATTCTGCATATCATCGAGAAAAGGTAAGTTGTCAATGATACCGCTGGCTGCAATTAAATATTTGGTACGAAACTCAGCGTACATACTGTTTTGTCGTCCAATTTTTACGCGAACGACAAAGGTATCTCCTTCATCAATCACTTCTTCTACATAAGCATTAAGTAAGTCTCCTCCCACGGATAAATAATGGTCTTTACCATGTTTTAGTAAAGTGCGACCATGGGTATCTGGTGGTAAACCAAGATAGTTGTGCAGTTCTTGCATCCAGAAAGAGCGAGCTTTACCTTTGTCAATAATTAGAGTAGAGAGTAGGTAACGTTGCAAGTATATTCCCGCAGATAATCCTCCAGCACCCCCACCAACAACAATAACATCGTATACTTTGTCTGCGCTTTCTTGCAGGTTTTGTTTTGATAGTTGCATAATTTCTTCTCAATAAGTTTGTCAAGTAATTTTGGATTTAAAATCTTTCAATTCCATTTTTTAAAATCTAAAATTTGGTGAAATGGAATGTATTAGGAGCAATCAATTGTATAGGAATCCGGTTTGATTTGTGTTCGCGTAGCGTGGCGCAGCCATAATTACTCGTGACGCTAGGGAACGAGGAACAGGGAACAGAAAGTGTACTGAGATTTTTTCAAAAATCAAATAGTAATCCTATAGTTCTGAGATTTTGGATTTATAGCACTACCCTTAAAGGTGAAGAAAAATTGAGAAATTATAACGCAGTTATATTACAGTTTTTCTTTTGCTTCCTGCTGTAACTAAACCAATCCAAAATCTCAAATTCTTCAATCCAAAGATGATTCTACTGAGTAGCTTCTTGAGCTAACATCTTCAAAGCATTTCCAACTCTTTGAAGCGCCTCTTCACCACAACCCTTGAGTTGATGACGAGCTGATAAATACCTCGGACTGTTATAACCCAACCAAACTCGTCCTTGTTCATCTTGCCAAATAAGTGCCTTTTGGGGTAAATCAATTCCTACAGTTTGATTGCATTGCATTAATGGTGTACCCACAGCAGGATTACCAAATATAATCAATTGGGTGGGGCGTAATTCTTGATCAACAGATTCTGCTCCTGCTGCGTGGTCAACTTTTGCAACTATTGTCAAACCTCTTTCTTTGGCAATAGATTCAAATCTTTGGGCTGTTTTTGCTACACTGTAGGCACTTTTTACCCGAACAATACCATCTCTTCTAGCTCTTCTGCCAGTTCTAAAACTACCATGTCTTCCAGCTACAACATTAACATTACTCTCTTTAGGATTATCTCTCAGTCCTTTAGTTGCATAAGCAGGAAGAACAAATAAACCTAATGCTAAAACACTCAAGAATACTTTCTTCATTGTCAATCTCCTTCTAGATTTAACAAAAATTTTTCAGATTTGTTGACCGATGTAAATAAACGGAATTAAAGTAAGGCTAAACAATAAATATCTAACTGAGTATTTAGTAGAAAGCCTTAATCAGGCTAAAACTAAAGATAGATATAAATAACCAGGAAGCAGCACCTAAATAAAGGGGTTTGACTCCAGTTCTCTTAATTTCAAAAAAACTAGTTTTCAGACCCATTCCTGCCATGGAAATTGCTAGTAAAAAATGGTTTATCTCAATTAATGATGCCTTCATATTCTGGGGAAAAATATTTATGCTATTCAATAACATGAGGGCAATAAATCCAAATACAAACCAGGGAATTGGTAATTTATTTAACTTCTTAGCTGCTTGTGATTTTCTATTGGAGTTTGTTGATAAAAATCCTAAACTTAAAACTATTGGAACTAAAAAGATTACTCTAGATAATTTAGCAATTGTAGCTAACTCACCACTAACTTCACCACCTTGGAATGCAGCTGCAATTACCTGAGCAGTTTCATGAATAGAAACACCGCACCAAATTCCAAATTCCTGTGGTGTTATCTGAAATATAACAGGTAATAAAGGATAAAGCAACATGGACATAGTACCAAAAATTGTTACTATTGCTACTGCATAAGCTACATCTTCATCCTTACTTTCAACTACTCCATTCGTAGCAACTATGGCAGAAGCTCCGCAAATGGAAGTACCAGCAGCAATTAATTTTGTTAGTCTTTGATTAACTCCTAATTGTCTTCCTAACCAACAAGTAAAAACAAATGTGGTGACCAAAGTAACTAAGACAATTGCTAACCCAGTTGGACCAACTGCAATTACTTGAGGTAAACTCAAACGCAATCCCAGTAAAATAATTGAAAGTCTCAGAATGCGTTTAAGAGAGAAGGTAATTCCTGGTTGAAAAATTTTCGGAACTCCTATAGTATTTTTGACTAAAATCCCGAAAATGATTGCCAGAATTAATGAACTAAATAGGGATAGGGATGGTATTTTGTGCAAAGATTCAGCGAGAAGTGCAATTCCAGAAGCTAATAATAAACCTGCTAGTATGCCATAGGATTGAGATGATTTTACAACTTCTGACTGAAATTTTTGAGGGAGATTAGCCATAGTAGATTCTCTAAAAAAATAAGGTTAATATTCTCAATACATTTCACATATTTTTTGGAATGTAGAGACGTAAAATATTACTTACGTCTCTCTAGAATTTAGATGTAATCTAACTCTGGATTTTGAGCCATAATTTCAGCAATCTCTTCTTCCTCTGAAATTGATACTTGAAAAATATCTTTCATGAAGCGATGATATGCAGTATATACGTGGGTAAAGCCTTCATCATTTTCAACAATAAAGAAAGGTGCTGCTGCTACTTGATATTTACTGGCTAAACTGAATCCTTCACTTGATGGTTTACGTTCATCAGCAGCAATAATTTCGTCTATTTTGTCTAATAAATCTAATTTTTCAAGCTCGTTTAATACTCTTGCAGATTTACGGCATGAGTTACCATCAATTTTAGTTTTTTTGACTAGTTTAATGTGCATTTCCCTAAATTATTTGTGACGATAAAGTGAATATGATTTTTCTGTAGAGACGTAGCTATACTACGTCTCCAAATCCTTCAACCAATTAGCTATTACCTGGAGTTACATTGATTTCGTGGAAGCCACATTCTTTGTCAGCAGCTTCTTCCCACCACCAACGACCGAGACGTTCGTGCTGATTGGGTAAAACAGGTCTGGTACAAGGTTCACAACCGATGCTGGTAAAGCCTTTACTGTGTAACTGGTTGAAAGGAACTTCGTTAGCATGGATATATTTCCATACTTGAGCAGAAGTCCAGTTAGCTAGGGGATTGAACTTAATTAAATTGCGATCGCTACTAGAAAAAGCGGTGTCTAATTGAATTACGGGAACACTAGCACGGGTTGCGGGGTTTTGGTCTTTGCGTTGTCCGGTAATCCAAGCATCAACAGTTGCAAGTTTGCGACGCAGTGGTTTGACTTTACGAATGGCGCAACATTCTTTATGACCATCCTTGTAGAAGCTAAATAATCCTTTCTCTTTGACTAATGCTTCAACTTCAGCTGCATCAGGGGAAATGACATCTATCTTGATTCGATATTGTTTTCTGATTCTATCAATAAACTGATAGGTTTCAGGATGCAAACGACCTGTATCAATAGAAAAGACTGTGATGTTTCTTTTGATTTTCGCCGCCATGTCAATCAGGACTACATCTTCGGCACCACTGAAGGAAATAGTAATGTTGTCAAACTGCTTGAGAGCAAATGCCAGAATGTCTTGTGGTCTTTTTGTTGCATACTCGGATTCTAATTTGACAATGTCAGCTTCGGTAAATGAAATATCTTTAGCTAAAGTCATGATTGTCTCCTCTCTTTAATCTGTTAATTGTGGAAATATTTCGGTTTTGTCATCTATGCTCTACAGACATCTCGTCTGTAGTACTAAACTGTGGCTAACTTCATAGAAGAAACTAAGATATCTGCAACTTCTGGGCGGGAAAATTCTGGTGGTGGGGTTTGACCATTTCTCAGCATTTCTCGTACTTTTGTCCCTGATAGATGTATTCTTTCTTCCTTGGTGCTAGGACTGGTTTTAGCTGTAGCCATAGACTGACTGCGAGTACAATAGAAAGCGTGTTCAAACTTCAAGGGAGTAATTTGTAACTCATCTTGTGTTAATTCATCAAAGATGTACTGTGCATCGTAAGTACCGTAGTAGTCACCAACTCCAGCATGATCCCGTCCAATAATAAAGTGGGTACATCCGTAATTCTGACGAGCGATCGCGTGCATAATTGCTTCTCTAGGTCCTGCGTAACGCATAGCTGCGGGGAATACACCTAGAAATACCCGGTTTGATGGGTAATATTTTTCCATGAGCACCTGATAGCATTGCATTCTTACGTTTGCTGGAATATCATCAGATTTTGTTTGTCCAACAAGGGGATTTATAAACAGTCCATCAACAACTTCTAAGGCAATTTTGGTAATATACTCATGGGCACGGTGGATGGGATTACGTGTTTGAAATGCTACAACTGTATTCCACTCACGTCTGGCGAACTCGGTTCTGGTGGCTTCTGGAGTCAGACGGTAATTGAGAAAATCTGTTTGAGAAATTGGATTGACTAATTTAATTGGGCCTCCCAGATAAACTTCCCCTTCCTTAAGCATTGCTTTAACTCCAGGATGTGCTTCTTCAGCAGTCCGGTAAACTTTCTGTGCTTCTAAAGTTTGGTCTGGTTTAAACTTGCTGGTAACAGTCATCACTGCAAGTATCTCCCCATTGGGGTAAGCTAAGGCAATTTCAGAATCTAACTGGTATTGCTCTGCTACAGCTTCAGGAACTTGTAGGGTAACTGGAATACTCCAGGCAAGACCATTACTCAAATGCATATCTTTGACAATGGAGTAATATTCTTGCTCATTCACAAAGCCATCTAGAGGACTGTAAACTCCTGTAGCGATACATTCTAAGTCAGCAATATTACGTATAGATAGGAAGAGTCGAGGTAGATTAGAGGCTCTAGATAGGGTTTGTTCCCGTTCTTCCCCTTGCAAGCGACAGTCAATAAGTTTACCACCGTGGGGTTGAATTAAAGCTTTGATTTGAGACATGGTTTTACTCCTAGTATTGATGATTGACAGTTGATGGTTAATCTGGAATTCCTTAACAAAAATTGAATTCACTACATTTATATAGAAGAAATAATCAGGGGGAGAACGGTTACTTAAATCTGCAAATTGCTGTTGGTACATCTGTTCAAAATCAAACATTTAAGATTAGGATTGCAGCCCGTAGAAAAGAATAATCAATGGTGGTACAACTATTGTCATTAATAGATTTAGGGGTAAACCGACTCGCATAAAGTCAGTAAATTTATAGCCGCCTGGCCCGTAAACCATAGTGTTAGTTTGATAACCAATTGGTGTGATAAAGCTATTAGATGATGCAAAGATAACAGTAAGCATGAAAGCAAAAGGATTAAGGCTCAGACTCTCTGCAACATTGGCTGCAACTGGTAACAGTAGAACCACTGTGGCATTGTTGGAAATCATCTCTGTAAATACAGAAGTAATAATGAAGAAAAAAGTTAGTATCCAGTAACCAGAGAGATTTCCTGCAACAGCAACTAGATTATTGGCTAACCAATGGGTTGCACCTGACTTATCCATAGCGATACCTAAAGGTATTAATCCAGCCAGGAGAAAGATAATATCCCAACGCACGGCATCGTATATTTCTCTGGGTTTAAGACAGCCTGTGACAACCATCAACACGACACCAATCAAAGAAGTAATCAGAATAGGTAACCAATTAAAAGCTGCTACTACTACTACTCCCAAGCAAATACCGATAGCGATAGAAGCTTTGTCACGTCGGAGTGTTTCTAAATTTCGCTTTGTCAGCACTAATAGGTTGCGATTTATTTGCAAACCAACAAGGCTTCGTTTTGGGCCTTGCACCAACAGAACATCACCAAATTTTAATCTGATTTCACTGAGACGTTCTCGTGTAATTTCTTGTCCGCGATGGACTGCTAATACTGTAACGTTATACCGTTGGCGAAAACGTACTTCTTTGACAGTTGAACCGATTAAATTGGAATTAGAAGGAATGAGAACTTCTGCAACACCTTCGTCTTCTGAGCTAAGTTGTGCTTCTAAAGACTTTTTATTGCGGATAAAATCAGGCAGAATTTCTAGATGTTCTTCATCCTTGATTTTGAGTAAATCTTCTTGATTACTCCTAACTACAAGCACTGAGCAAGCTTGTAATTTTTGATGCTCTAAAGGTTGGTGAAAACGGGTATCATCAGCAATAATTTCTAATACATCTAAGTCAAATTTATGTTGTAGACCACTGGAATCTAATGTTTTCCCCGCCAAATTAGACCCAGGAGGAATCAAAATTTCACTTATGTAATCTTTCAGACTGTAGTCTTGAGTTAGAATATCATCAGTGTGTTTTTTGCGACTTGGCAAAAGCCGGGGTGCTAATAGGGTGAGATAAATTAGACCGATGCCGAATGTGATTAACCCTAGTTGAGTAAATTGGAATAAGCTAAATGTTCCATATCCTAGTTGTTGAGACAAACCACTGGCTAATACATTGGTGGATGTCCCAATTACCGTAATCATACCGCCTAAAATTGCCGCAAATGATAGAGGTATGAGTAATTTGGAAACGGAAACTTTTTGCTTATGACACCATTCTTCAATAATGGGTAAAAATACAGCAACAACGGCGGTATTGTTAATAAATGCTGTAATTGGCCCGACAATAATCCCTAAAGTAAAGATTTGCTGACTGGGACGTTTACCACCCCACTTAAGCAAAAGATCGCTGAGAATTTGAATAGCTCCAGTGCGAGCGATACCTGCGCTCAGGATAAACATTGCCATCACGGTAACGGTAGCAGAGTTACTAAAACCAGAAATACTCTCTTCTGGGGTGACTAAACCTAAAACCGTTAACAGTAGTGCAACAATAATAGCGACTATATCTGATGGAAACCATTCAACAACAAATAGAAACAGTGCCAAGACAACAATGGCAAGTGTAAGGAATATTGTCATGGGGTTGCTGATGATATTGCATTTGTGCATCCCACCTGCGATCGCGTTCTACTCCCAGGTGTTGAGACTTTGATAGAATAGTTGTTCTTAGTTGCTGGAGCTTTAGTGCTATTGAATATACAAGCAAAATGATGCATCCCTTTTGGTTTCAAAATTTTCAAGAACTGTTGTTATTTATTAAGTTCGCTTACGAACCTTGAAGAATCTTGATTAGTAAATGAGATTTTCCTGAAAAATGAATTAGAACTTACTCAGGTGTTGCAACATTACATTAAGGAAGGGGTTGTTAGTTGATGGTTGTTAGTTGTTAGTTGTTAGTTGATGGTTGATGGTTGACGGTTGACAGTTGATGGAGTGGTGTGGAGAAATCTTTCTCCTTGTTTCCTTCCCTCCTACCCTACATTTCATTTCTGTTACTAACCTTGGCAATGACGAGTTCCCTTTAAACAAGCAATTTTGTCTACCCACTTACTTTTGACTTTTGATTTCCGCCGCATTGTACTAGTGCTATATTCTCCATACGGTGAAGAAACTTATACTTTAGTAAAGTATGAATGATTACAATTGATACACTGATGATATTGATATACGATTATTGGAGTAATTGCGATCGCGCTTTTTTAGGGGTATTGGTTTGGCAAAAGTCTTGTTTTATATAGGTTGCAGGTATTAAAGGAGGATTTTGTAACATGACCATCGACACCAGTCGCCAAATCGCTGAAATGCCTATTATTTCGTTGAGTGGTGTCGATTGCTTGCGGGTTAAGGGTTTGAGGTATGTGTTTGACGCAATTTTGAGGAGCATTTATGATGTTTTTCAGAGTGGTGTCGATTTGGGCGCTGGAACCCTTACTGGGTAACGGCTCCTGAGCGAACTCCCCACCGATTGGGTTAATTCGGATTAGTTGGAAACCCTGTATTTCCTAACTCTTTCTCTTTCATCTGGGCCCCACCGATTGGGTTAATTCGGATTAGTTGGAAACGTTTGTAGCCCTCCACCTAGCCCTGGAATACTTGCCCCCACCGATTGGGTTAATTCGGATTAGTTGGAAACTCTTTAGAATCTGTGCAATGCCCGTCCTTCGAGACCCCACCGATTGGGTTAATTCGGATTAGTTGGAAACAAAACGTCAGTAACCTCAGCAGGATTGCTAGCAAGGTCATCCCCACCGATTGGGTTAATTCGGATTAGTTGGAAACGTTGTGAGCGTAGCTGACCACCACCACGAGGCATACCCCACCGATTGGGTTAATTCGGATTAGTTGGAAACACACGAGCTTGGTTACCCATGCAGAGTGAGCACCCCCCACCGATTGGGTTAATTCGGATTAGTTGGAAAATTTGTTATGGCTGTGTAAATAAACACCATTAAACCCTCTACATTCAACATGAGAGGGTGATTTTTTAAGCTTTTTTGCGTAAGTGCTATCCTAATGGAGAATACAATAATTAGCCAAAATCAATAGAATCGAGAAAATCAAACAGTACCTGAGTACAATAACCAATATCCTAAACCCAACAAAGCCAGTATAGACAAACTCGCGATCGCTCTTAGAGATTGGAGATGGAGGGGTTGTTCTGGCAAAGTTTCTTTGACATATTTAGTTCCTAGAGGAAATTTATCTAATAATTTGTCAGCTTTTGCTGACTCCCTCACGACTAAATCAAGACCAGGCCAGATATATTGGGTATTATAAACATTTGGTTCTTCCTTAACGCCACCGAAATGTTTCAATAAATTATTATCAAAATACTCGGTGTTGGTTACTGCTTGATTATGAAAAGCAATCAAGTCAGAACTTTTGGAAAGAGAAAAGTAAATTTTCTTCTGTTGACTAGCAATGTAGTCAAAGTTAGGTTTTGTTTGCCATAATGACGGTTTAACCCAAGACTGGGGCTTAACAATTTTATCATCAATTCCGTGCATAATCCCAACAGGGATATTTAACTTACTACCACTTTCTCGGATATTTATTGGTTCTGCTGTAAATGGAGAATTGAACAGTTTTAAAATCCAGATAGCTATTGTGGGAATTCCCATTTCAGTACTGGGGGTTGGAGCGGCGGTAATAATTTGTTTGGCAGCAAACTTTTGCTGATTCGGATTAATATAAGCTGGCCAACTCAAAGCCAATAATCCTCCCAAAGAATGACCAAATACATAGACATCTATTTCTTGTTGGTCAAGTTCGGGATTATCTTCAACCAGCTTTTGCCAAGTTTGTTCAGTCAAAGCAATCGTATTTTCGATCCATTCAGTGGGTTTATGCAAAAGGCTTAATCCAACAGTGGAAATCATTTTGATCAGATTTTTGCCATAGGTACGATTAAACCAAGCATAAATCAATTTAATCAACGTTATTAGTACTACTATGGCTATAGAAACACGAAAGTACTGAGAACGATTAGGTTCGGCTAATTTTCCTTCAATACTAGGAACCTGCTGGGAATATTTTTGCTCTTCACTGAAAAACTTTTCGATGGAAAAACTGTTACCTTTTAAGATTAAGTCGCGCACCAAAGACAACCAAAAGCTGAGATGCTTCTTTTCTTCCCGACTTGCCATCTCGTTCCTATTTTCTGTATTATCTGGATAGTCACTTTTTTGAAAGTCTGGAAATAACACATAATAGCCTTGTTCTACCAATCGTTTTAAATGTGTCTCATAGAATCTCGGCATACATAAAGCAAAGCCATGCAAGTAAACAATTACCTTAACCTTTCCTTCTTGATCGCGGTAAGGAGAAGCAGGAATAAATACTCGAATAAAGTTACCTTTGATATGACTGCCTGACTGGCATATTTTGTAACCTTGTTCTTGGATACATTGCCACCCCATACACTGATCTAGATCTGGAGTATCTAACATAAAGTTGATTTGACCAAAAGCACTAAAAGATGACTAGTTTTATCAAACAAATTGTATTTATTGCCAGCTTGTAACACAATTTTATAAATAAGGTTGATGTTGAAAATTTTCTATGGCTGAAGGATAATTACAGCAAAAATATACCTACTGTACTGTCTAAAATTTGTATACAGAAATAGTCAAAAACTAATATATGGGAACCAAGGGTAAATTACATTTTTTTTGCGGAAAGATGGCTTCTGGGAAATCGACTAAAGCTATTCAGTTAGCTAGGGAATATGGCGCTGTACTTCTGTCTGAAGATGAATGGCTGAGTAAAATATATCCGGAAGAAATCAAAGTTTTTGATGATTACATTAAATATTCTCGTCGCTTGAAAGACATATTAAAATTACACATACAGCAACTTCTCGAGTCTGGTTTATCTGTAGTGTTAGATTTTTCTGGTAATACGATTGGACAAAGAGCCTGGTTTAAAGAAATTTTTTCTGAGAATGAAATTCCCCATGAGTTGCATTATATTAAGGCAAGTGATGAACTCTGCATAGCTCAGCTGAAAAAACGCAGTAAAAATCTTGAGGTTGGTACTGCTTTCACAACCGAAGCAGAATTTCACGCTATCAATTCTTATTTTCAACCACCAACTGAAGATGAGGGCTTTAATATTAGTGTTTATGAACGTGACACAGAATAATCAGGATGCAATTATTTAACAGATATAAATATTAAAAATTCCCTGTGATAAATCTTATAGCTCTTGAAAAATTATTTTCACATTCTGAAGATTCCGATAATCAGGTTATAGCTCATCGGGAAAAGCCTAACCTTTTTTTTACATCTTCCCAACTAGAACCATTTGCGGGATTTTTCTGATAATTTTCTAAACGTCGATCTAAGAGGATGTTTGAAAAGTATTATATTTAACACCAGAATCTCGAAAACCTAACCCCTAACCCCTTCCCTACAAGGGAAGGGGAACAGAAAAATAGGGGTTTCAAAGTCTCTCTCCTA
>JAAUYH010241169.1_pt1 | contig 12802 bp, 9 predicted proteins | sample 7278061 | NCBI WGS metagenome assembly JAAUYH01 (sample SAMN14350203, study PRJNA611818) | marine sediment metagenome | isolation source: surface marine sediment (0.6m) | place: French Polynesia: Moorea | collected 2018-08
GGCGCCGAGCGCGGTATCAATGCCGACATTGGCAGCCATGCGGGAAATCTGCCATTTGGACATGCCGAGGTTGCGGGCCTCCCAGACGATATAGGCGCCCATCAGGCCGGTCACGATATCGCCGACCACCGGGATCAAGCCGACAATGGCGTCGAGACCCACCGGCCGGTTGATTCCGGGGATGACAAAGGTGTTTTCGAGCAGTTTCTCCATCGCTTCGATACGCTGGCGCACGGCCTGTGGATCGCGGCTGACGTCGGGCAACTGCTCGGCCAGGCGCTTCAACTGTTCTTCGGAAACGGCCAAAATCTGGTCCTCCCTGTCTTACGCTACCAATACAGTCAGGATATGGGGATGCCAACCAGCGTATTCAATGGGTGCCAGCCGCGCGGGTTTACGGCAAAGCCGCGCTGCCCGGGGCGGGTGATCGACCAGCGGATCGGCGTACCGACCGGGATGAAGTTGTAGTGCTGGACCAGCAACTGCTCGGCTTCGGCAAATAGCCGCGCCTTGATTTCCAGGTTCGTAGCGGCTTGCGCCTCGGCGATCTTGTCATCGGCATCGTTAAGGCAAACGGGCGTCTGGTCGCAAGTCAGCCGGGAAAGGAACCATGACGCGCTGTCATGCGGCGTGATCTCGTCGATCAGGATCGCGTCGGCCTGGTCGGCATTGGACACTTTCTCGATCGACAGGCCAACACGCCTGAGATCGGCGCTTATCCGCAGGAACAGGACTTCCGCACCGGCTGCATCGGGCAGCAATACACGGAGCGTTTCGACCGAGCCCTCTGACGATCGCCAGCCAGCGACATGGTTGCGGGCGAAGGCGATCCGGTCCTCCATCGTCATCGATGCCCAGTCCGGGCGGGTAAAGATACCCTCGACGTCGAGCGCCTCGGGCACGATCTTCTGCCGGCTGCGCCAAGCGGTGACGCTGGGATAGGATGTCAGCAGCGCTGGCCGGTTGATCGACATCGACAGGATTTCCCGGTTTTCCGGTACTGCCCAGAACCCGTTGCCGCGGATGAACAGGAAACCGAACAGGCCGGCCACGGGATCGAGCTGGATATTGCCGCTGTCCAGCCCGGCTGCATCGAGCAGCGGCAGGTGGTGGAACTTTCCGCCGAGGATCACGTCAGCCTGTCCCTCGTTGAACCGCGCTATGGCCTTGGCCGCGGATTCACTGCGCAGCGAGACCCAGCGGTCTTCCTCTATCTCTTCTTCTTCCGGTTCGCTCGACGGTTCGTCGAACATGCCGAGCCGCAATCCGTTCTCCTCGCTGACAAGCCGCATTGGCCCGGCGCCGTGCCCGGCGCGGAACAGGCCCATTTCGGGCTGGGCAAGCAATTGCAGGAAGTTCGGCTGCGGTGCGACCAGCCGGATTTCGATGACGCGCCCGGTCATTGACACGACTTCGTCGACGATCCGCAGGTCCTTGCCCAGGCGCGTGTCTTCCAGCTCGTCGAAACGCTCGCGCAGCAGCCGGGCGACGCGTTCGGCGGTCACCGTCCGGCCATCGTCCCATTTCGCTTCGTTCAGGCGAAAAATATAGCTGAGCCCGTCATCAGTGACGATCCAACGCGCAGCGAGTGCAGGTACCACCCGCCCCTGTTCGTCGAGGCCGACCAGTCCGCGGGCAATGGCCGCGCGCATCGTCGCCGAGGCAAAGTTGAGCCGCGTGCCAATAGGATTGATCCGCGCCTCCCGGTCGTCGACGACCGTGACCCGGACCCGGTTTTCGTCACCCGCAAAGACGCAGGACGCCAAAGTTAGAGCCGCGGCCAGCGGACCGATTATCCGGGACAGGTAGCGCATCCTCCTCATGGGCCTTCTATACGCAGAGTTCGGCTGGGATGCACATTGGAAATATTGTCCTGCCAGCCCGCTATACGCGGCGCGACGAGGCTGCGGGTAACGTAGTAATAGAGCGGCAGGATCGGCATGTCGTCGACCAGCTTCGTCTCCGCCTGCCGCATCAGCGCGCGGCGGCGATCAGGATCGGGTTCGGCAATCGCCATGGCGAGCAGGCGGTCATAGGCCGGGCTGTCATAACCCGAATAATTGCCGGTGCCATTGGCTGGCTGATGCACTTTCAGGAAATTCTCCGGGGTCGGCAGGTCGGCAATCCAGCCCGATCTCGCGAGCGCGAACTCTTGCTGGCGCAGCGCGGCAAAATGCAATGCCGCCTCGCTGTTGAACAGGCTGGCCTCGACATGCAGGGGCTTCCACATCGAGGCGAGCGCCACCGACACGCGGCGATGTTCGGCCGAACTGTTGAATCGGATCTCGAACCGCAGCGGACGATCCGGGCCATATCCTGCTTCCGCCAGCAAGGTCCGCGCCTTCGCCAGCCTTTGCTCTCGCGGCCATTCGGCCCAGTCCGGGCGCAGCGGTTGTTCGGCCAGTCCGGGCGGCAGCAGCCCCCAGGCCGGGACATTGCCTATGCCCATCACCTCGTCGGCAATCCATTGACGCTCGACGGCCATGGACAGCGCGATCCGGACCCGCGGATCGTCAAAGGGCGGCTTGCGGGTATTGAATGCGAAATAATAGCTGCCGAGATAGCTGACGCTTCGTGCCATGCCGGGATGGTTGTCCATCAGCCATTTGTGGCGGCTGGCCGGGTAGTCGGAGGCGATGTCGGCGCCGCCCGAGAGAAACAGGCGCATCGAGGAGAGGCTGTCATCCATGGGTTTCCAGATGACCGTGCCGGTTGGCGCTGCCTCGTCGTGCCAGGCCGGGTTGCGTTCCAGCCGTGCATGGTCATTGAGCCGCCATTCGGCGATCCGGTAGGCTCCGCTGGTGAGTAGCGGGCGGTCCGAGGTCCAGCGATCCCCTGCTTCGGCGATCCTGTGCAGCGGGATGGCCGCCAATGCCGGATGCGCCAGCAGGCTTGGCAGTGATGGATCGGGCGCCTTCAGTTCGACCATGATATCCTGCTCCGACAGGGCCGTAATCGCGGCAATATTGTCGAAGAGCGCCCGCGCCGGGGCAGCGGTTTCGTCGGCCCGCAGGCGGCTCAGAACCTGCGGGAACAGTGCGGTGGTAATGGGTTGTGAATCGGCGAATTTCAGATCGCGGCGCAAATTGAATGTCCAGCGCAGGCCGTCATTGGAGACCCGCCATTCGCTGGCGAGACCGGGTTCGACATTGCCGGCGGCATCGAAGCGGGTCAGGCCTTCAAACTGGTCGGCCGCGACACGCAGTGACGACAGGTCGGAGACCTTCTGGGGGTCAAGGCCCTTGATCTCCGAATCTGACAGCCGGACAATCTGGTCGGGCCCCGGGACCACGCCGCTGTCATTGGCATCGCTGCAACCCGCGATGGTCAGGAACAACGCGAGAAGGGCCACGAAACGCATCGCCGGAATATAGTTGATTTTGCGGGATCAACAAATGCAATATCACCCGCAAGTGGCCGGATAGAGGAGAGCGGTCTTGGCTGGTTTGCAATATGATATAGATGGCATTGGCGGCGAAACGGGTGCCAATATACTCGCGCTGCTTTCGGAAACCGCCGAGCGGGCAGCCGAGATAGAGGAACTGCGCCAATTGCCCGCGGACCTCGCCGCAAAGATGGCGAAGGCCGGGGCCTATAACCTCTCCAAACCGGCATCGCTCGGCGGGCTCGAACTGGCACCGCTCGATTTCCTGAAAGTCATCGAAACCATCTCCGAGGCTGAAGCCAGCGCCGGCTGGTGCGCGATGATCGCGGTGACCTCGTCACTGGCCGCAGCCTACCTGGACTGGGACGTGGCCGAAGAGATTTTCGGTGCGCCGGACGTGATTACCGGCGGCGTCTTTGCGCCGATGGGCCGAGCCGAGGACATGGGTGATCATTATCTGCTCTCGGGGCGCTGGCAATGGGGTTCCGGATCGCCCAACTGCAGCTGGCTCGGTGGCGGCGCAATGATCTTCAAGGATGGCGAGCTGCAGAAGTTCGAAAATGGCGCGCCCTACCACCGGATGCTCTATTTCCCGGTCGAGGCGGCCGAGTTTATCGATACATGGCACGTCACAGGGATGCAGGGCACGGGGTCCGGCGATTTCCAGGTCAGGGACCTTGTCGTCCCCAAGGGCCGCAGCGTGTCCTTCATCGCCGACACGCCGTGCGAACAGGGTGCGCTGTACAAGTTCCCGCTTTTCGGGCTGCTGGCGCTGGGCGTCTGCGCGGTCGCGCTGGGCAATGCGCGGGCGGCGCTGGAGGAAATTCGAAATGTCGTGATCCACAAGAAGACGCCGGGTGGCGGCCGGTCGATGGCGCAGCGGGCGACGGTCCAGGCCGAGATCGCCCGGGCGGCGGCCAAGCTCAATGGCGCGATCTGCTACCTGGAAGCGGCGATCGCCGAAAGCTGGGCCGAGGCGCAGGGGCCGGATGACCTGTCGGAAAGCTCGCGCGGCAACCTCAGGCTCGCCTGCGCACATGCCACAGAGATCAGCGCGGAGGTTTGCAAGACCGCCTACACGCTGGGCGGCGGTGCGGCGGTGTATAATACCAGCAACCTGCAGCGCCGTTTCCGCGACGCCCATGTCGCGACCCAGCATATCGCGACGGCACCGGCAGTATTCGAGTTGTCTGGACGTATCCTGCTCGACCAGCCGGTCGACACGGCGACGCTTTAGCTGGGGGCAACTGCCGGGAAGTTCTGGTGCGGACGGCGGGACTCGAACCCGCACACCCAAATTGGATAGCAGATTTTAAGTCTGCTGCGTCTACCATTTCGCCACGTCCGCACACTCGGCTCCGGCCTATGCCAATGCCTTGCGACAAGCATCATTGCACGCAATTGGTCAAGGGGCGTCAATATATATTCGAATTCGGAGGGGCAGTACGGCTCAGCGCTTGTTCAGGCGCTCGCGAATTTCCTTGCCCGGCTTGAAATAGGGGACCCGCTTTGCCGGGACCTCCACCGATTCCCCGGTACGCGGGTTGCGGCCGATGCGGGGTTTGCGCTGGCGCGTCGAGAATGCCCCGAAGCCGCGTAACTCGACGCGGCCACCTTCAGCCAGTTTCTGCATGATCTGATTGAAGAACAGGTCGAGTATCTTCTCGATTTCCTCGGGTTTCAGTTCGGGATTCTCATCTGCCAGCTTTTGCAGCAATTCTGATCGTATCATTCGGGTTGCCTTTCCAAAAACGGGGCCACCAAATCATCGAACTGCCGAGAGACTCGTCATGATCCCATGCAATCCGTTACATCATGAGTGATGATGACAGAAAACGTCATTGTTTTCAATGGCGTTCACCGATTTCCCGACAAAGTTTGTCGATCGCGACCGCGCAAAGAAAAAGCCCGCTGCCTGATGGCGACGGGCTTTTCCAGAATCGCTGCCTACGGTTGACGCCGATCAGTCGTCCTTCTTCTTGAGCGCTTCGCCCAGAATGTCGCCGAGGCTGGCGCCGGAATCGGTGGAACCGAATTGCTCGACAGCCTGCTTCTCTTCGGCCAGCTGGTGCGCCTTGATCGAGAAGTTCGGCTTTTTGCTGCGGTCAAAACCGGTGACCATCGCATCGACTTTCTGGCCGACCTGGAAACGGTCCGGACGCTGTTCGTCGCGATCGCGGCCGAGGTCGCTGCGCTTGATGAAGCCGGTAACGCCGTCGTCGCCTACCTGGACCTCCAGGCCGCCGTCGCGGACTTCGAGGATGGTGACGGTGGCAACCGCACCCTTCTTCATGCCGCCCGTGTCGGCGCCGCCAACGGCCGGAGCACCTTTTTCAAGCTGCTTCATGCCGAGCGAGATCCGTTCCTTCTCGACGTCGATATCGAGAACGACGGCTTTCACCTGCTCGCCCTTGTGGTGCAGGTTGAGCGCATCTTCGCCGGAAATGCCCCATGCAATATCGGACATGTGAACCATGCCGTCGACATCGCCTTCGAGGCCGACGAACAGGCCAAACTCGGTAGCGTTCTTGACTTCGCCCTCGACGGTGCTGCCCACCGGATGCTTTTCCGCGAAATCCGTCCACGGGTTCGACTGTGCCTGCTTGAGGCCGAGCGAAATACGGCGCTTTTCGGTGTCGACCTCGAGAACGATGACATCGACTTCCTGCGAAGTGGAGACGATCTTGCCCGGGTGGACGTTCTTCTTGGTCCAGCTCATTTCCGAGACGTGGACCAGGCCTTCAATGCCGGGCTCCAGCTCGACAAACGCGCCATATTCGGTGATGTTGGTCACTGCACCGGTCAGCTTGGTGCCCACCGAGTACTTCTCGGAGGCTGCATCCCAAGGATCGCTTTCCAGCTGCTTCATGCCGAGTGAAATGCGCTGGGTTTCCTTGTTGATCTTGATGATCTGTACTTTCAGCGTGTCGCCGATGTTGATCATCTCGTTCGGGTGGTTGACCCGCTTGTAGCTGAGGTCGGTGACGTGCAGCAGGCCGTCAATGCCGCCCAGGTCAACAAAGGCGCCATAGTCGGTGATATTCTTGACGACACCTTCAATGACCTGGCCTTCAGCCAGCGATTCGATCAGGCCGCTGCGCTGTTCGGCCCGCGTTTCTTCGAGGATGGCGCGGCGCGAAACAACGATATTGCCACGCTTGCGGTCCATTTTCAGGATCTGGAACGGCTGCTTGATATCCATCAGCGGTGTCACATCGCGAACCGGGCGGACATCGACCTGGCTGCCGGGCAGGAAGGCCACAGCGCCGTCGAGGTCAACAGTGAAACCACCCTTGACCCGGCCGAAGATGACACCGTCGACACGGTTGCCGGCGTCATATTCTTTTTCCAGCTTGTCCCAGCTCGCTTCGCGGCGGGCGCGGTCGCGCGACAGCATCGCTTCGCCGTTCACATTCTCGATGCGATCGACATAGACTTCGACTTCGTCGCCAACATTGAGTTCGGCTTTCTGGCCGGGCGACGCGAATTCGCGCAGTGCCACACGGCCTTCGGATTTGAGACCCACATCGATGACAGCCATGTCGTTTTCGATGCCGGTTACGGTGCCTTTGACCACGCGGCCTTCAAAAGCCTGGTCTTCACCGCCAAGTGATTCGTTGAGGAGTTCCGCGAATTCGTCGCGGCTCGGAAATGCCGTAGAGGCCATATGTTCGTTCCTTAAATAGTCATTTTTTCGGGCCAGGCGGTTGGTTCCGCCGGTCTTGGACCAAAATTGCGATCGACCACCGCATGCAGCCGCCGCATCCATCGGAAAACTGCCAAATACCGGTGCTCGCGAAGGGAAGCAGAAAAAACAAAGCTGCGCCATTGCCGGCGTGGTTGCTTACCACGCCGTCATTGCGCATCTTGTGTTGCTATGCCGGATCTTTGTCGCGCCGGCTGCTTATCTTCGCGTTCACCAGGGCAATTGCCCGCTGAACGGCGGCGTCTATAGTCAAATCGGTCGTATCAAGCAAGTCCGCATCTTCTGCGGGTTTGAGCGGCGCGGTGGCGCGATTCTGGTCGCGTTCGTCGCGGGTTGCAATGTCGGCAAGGATGTCATCATAATCCGCCTCTTCGCCGTGCTTCTTCATTTCTTCGAAACGGCGACGGGCCCGCGCTTCGGCTGACGCCGTCACGAACAGCTTCACGTCGGCATCGGGCGCGATCACCGTGCCGATATCGCGGCCATCCAGCACTGCACCGCCTGGCTGGTAGGCGAAGTCCTTCTGTCGCCGGTCAAGCGCGGCACGCACGGCGGGGTGGGACGATACCTTGCTGGCATATCCGCCCACGCCTTCGCTGCGCAGTGCGGGATCATCAAGCAAGCTGTCCTCGAAATCACAGCCCTTCAAGGCATCGGCCTCACTGGACGGATCCCCGCCCTGCTGGATCACGGTCCAGCCAACCGCCCGGTATAACAGTCCCGTGTCCATCAGGGGCAGGCCAAAATGCGCGGCGAGCCGCCGCGAAATCGTGCCCTTTCCGGACGCGGTCGGACCGTCAACGGCGATTATCATTTGCCCGTCAGCCCGTTCAGAAGGTCTTCAAAGCCCGGGAAGCTGGTCATGACCGGGCTCAGGTCGTCGATCGCCACGCCCTTTTGCGAGGCAAGGCCGGCAACGGCAAAGCTCATCGCAATGCGGTGATCCAACGCGGTCTTGATCGCGTTCTTATTCGTCTTGCCGGTTCCCGGTAGCGGCTGTCCGCCTGTACCCTCTATGACGAGGCCGTCACTGGTTTCCTCGACCTTGGCCCCGACCTGTTCCAGGCCGGCAGCCATCTGCGCCAGCCTGTCGGATTCTTTCACGCGCAGTTCGTGCAAGCCGGTCGTTCTCGTCCTGCCGCTCGCCATTGCGGCGGCAACAAACAGGATCGGGAATTCGTCGATCATGCTGGGTGCGATCTCGGCTGGCACGTCTATTCCCTCCAGTTGGCCATACCTTACGCGCAGGTCCGCGACTGGCTCGCCGCCGACCGTCCTTTCGTTTCGGAAGCTGATGTCACCGCCCATTTGACGGAGCACCTCGAACAAGCCGGCGCGGGTGGGATTGATCCCGACATTCTGGATGATGATGTCCGACCCCGGCACAATTAGCGCGGCAACGGCAAGAAAAGCGGCGGACGATGGATCACCTGGCACCTTTATGTCCTGCGGCTGCAGTTCCGCTTCGCCGGTCAGGGATATGATGCGGTCGCCGCTGGCATCCTGCTCGACGGTGAGGTCTGCGCCAAAGGCGCTCAGCATGGTCTCGCTGTGATCGCGCGTCGGTACCGGTTCGATAATCCTCGTGATACCCGGTGTATTGAGCCCAGCAAGCAACAGTGCAGACTTGACCTGCGCAGAAGCGACCGGGAGGCGATATTCCAGCGGCACCGCGGGGCAGAGGCCGCGGACCGTCAGCGGCAGGCACGACTTGCCGTCATGCGTTTGCCGCGCTTTGATCGTGGCGCCCATTTGCGACAATGGATCGATCACCCGGCCCATGGGGCGTCCGGACAGGCTGGCGTCGCCGGTGAATGTCGCCGTGACATGATGTGAAGAAACAAGGCCCATCAGCAGGCGGGTCGATGTCCCGCTATTACCCATGTCCAGTGCATGATCCGGTTGCATCAATCCACCGACCCCGACGCCGTGCACGATCCAGCTCTTGCCCGATTTCTCGATACTCGCCCCCATTGCGCGCAGCGTGGCCGCGGTGGCGAGGACATCTTCGCCTTCGAGCAGACCCGTGATCCTGCTTTCGCCCACGGCCAGCGCAGACAGGATCAGTGCCCGATGCGAGATGGACTTGTCGCCCGGTACCGAGGTCTTGCCTGTCAGCCCGCCTTTGGCAGAAAAATATGCCGGTCGTTGTCGGGATGTGCTCATGAGCGCGGCTTTGTCCGTGACGTTGGGCACATGATTCGTGCCAGGAAATGAAACGGCTTTTGACAGCGCTGCAAAGCTATGGCAAGGCGCGCCGGATTTCATGGCCGATTCAAGTTCAACTTGATTTGCGGATCGGCCAGTTTAGCTATCAACGACTTGATTTAGACAGGATTTGGATACCAGCCATGGTGAAACCGGAATGGGGCACAAAGCGGACATGCCCGAAATGTGGAACGCGCTTTTATGATCTGGGCAAGGAAGACCCGGCGACCTGCATCGAATGCGGGGAAAGCTGGACGCCTGAGGCCGTGCTGAAATCCAAGCAGCCCATGCCGTTCGAGGAAGAGCCCAAGAAGGATGCCAAGAAGGAAGAAGAGGCGGTTGCCGACGACGATCTGGACCTGGATATTGACGACGAGGAAGGTTCGCCGGACAATGAAGTCGACCTTGGCGGTGATGAGGATCTGGGCGTAAGCAAGGGCAAGGGCGACGACGAGCCGGAAGATACCTGATTTTTAATTTGCATTTTGGAGTGCGCTTGGATTAAACGCGCTCCGCTGATGGGGCCTTAGCTCAGCTGGGAGAGCGCTTCGCTGGCAGCGAAGAGGTCACCGGTTCGATCCCGGTAGGCTCCACCAGATTTTCGGAAAATGGAACTGTTCGGGGAACATTTTCCCGAAAATCGCCCGCCCGCAGTTGAGGGTCAGGTTCGACCCTGCGGCAAAGCTAATCCACAGTCACCTGGAAAGTTAGTGCAAAGGCGTCGGCGGGCCCGAGCGAGGTGGCGGTCGCGGTGAGGTCGGTGCCGCTGATGCCAGCGCCGAACGGATCGCTTTCGTCCGCGCCGGTCGCGTCATCATCTTCTACCGTTGCCGCGGAACCGCAATTGGTGCCACTGCGCATCGAACCGGTGTTGAAGGTCACGTCGCCGGGAATGCTGTCCGTCGCCGTGATGTCGGTTGCCGTGGCGCTGCCGGCATTGCTGATCAGGATGCAATATTGGACGATTGCCCCGGGAATACGCTTGGCATTTGTGGTGCCGTTTACGGGATCGCTGATCAGCTGGCTGATCTTGGTCACCGATAGGGTGGTATCGGGCGTACAGAAATTGATGTCGTGCAGCGCAATCGCCTGGCCGCCCGGATTAGTCGGCGACAGGCTGTGGTTTCCATATTCGATGATGATCGTGTCGACTGGCGAAGTGAAAGTCACCACGACGTTGCCATTTGATTGCGGATCCGAGGACAGCGCATCGCCAAAGGCTTCATTGCCGATGACATAGTTAGAAATGCCATTGGTCAGTGTCGGGATAACCGGGCTGCCGTCAAAGGTCCCCGTCACCCGCATGCGATCGGCGAACTGGCCGGGATTATAGTCGATGTCGAACACCGTGAATTGGGCGCCATCGACCGCGGTCGGCAGGGTGATGGTTGCCGTTACCGTTTCGGAAATTGTCGAGAAGTCCGGGTAAAGGAACAACGAGAACTGTGCCGGCGACAAACCGCCGGTCACGACATTCTGCAGCGCAGGGCTTTGCCCGCCATAGGTGGCATTGCTGAGCCAGGTCGCGGTGGTCGCGATGTTGAAGTTGATGTTTCCGATGTTTGTCTGGCTATAATTGTTGACCAGGCTGCCCGCGGTCCATGTCCGGGTGTCCCAGTCGAATATCGTGTTTCCGTTGGGGCAGATCAGGGTCGGTGGCGTGCCGGCGGTCCGCGTACCCGAAACCGTGAAGCTGGCCGTGTCATAGTCATCTTCGCCATTGGCACCATTGTTCACGGCGGAATCGATATCAGATTCCGAGGATGCGGTAATCTCGGCGGCATTGGTCACCGTTGCCCCGGGCGTTGCATTCACGGTGGCACTGATCACCAGCGTCCTTGTCTGACCGGGCGCAATCGTCCCAACAGACCAATTTCCGGTGACATTGTCGTAGGAACCGTCGCCTGCGGCGCTGTTAAAACTGACACCGGCTGGCAGCAGGTCGTTCACGATCACGCCCGTTGCAGTATTGGGCGAACTGGCTGCATTGGTAACCTGCAAGGTGTAGTTGATCGCGGTGGCGGTGCCCGGTGATGAATTGCTCACCGTCTTGGTCAATGACAGGTCGGCATAGTTGGTCGGCGTATCGGTAAGATACAGTTCGGCGTGCTGGAACGTGCCGTTGTCAGCACTCGGGAAAAGGTCGCAGATTTCCAGCCGCCATGTACCCAGGCTGTTTTCTCCGTCAAATGCGGTCAATGCATTGTTGGGGATGAAATCATGCTGGAAGGGCGGCGGCGCGGCTGTGGAGTGCGTCGCGGTATTCCCGTCGGTATTGACGGTCTGCGTGCCCTCGTCATTGAGCAGGACGTTGAAGTTGTCGCCGCTGATATTGTTCGTATCGCCATTGGTCAGCTGGACACGTGTGCCTGTGGGCGACTGCAGTGTCATGCGCAGGTCTCCGCGCCATGTATGTGTCACGAACACGCCGATATCCACATCGGAAACGGTGAAGCTGGTGCCGACGGAGAAATTGCGAACCAACGGCGCGGTACAGGTCGTCGTACCGTCGATCGCACCGTTGGTTGTGTTGACGTAGGTCGTCACCGTCTGCGCGTGCAATGCCTGGGGAAATGCGAAGAAGCAGGCCAAGGCAAGCACGCATGGCAGGAGCCGTCCCGCCCACAGGCGGTGCAACGCGCCGCTGGCGCTGGTTTTTTCTACCCCACACATCACCGTGACCCACTACCCAAATAGCCTGAATATTTGGTAAAAATTCAGTGCACCGAATCAGGTTAACGCGATTTTACAAATGGCTCTAAAGCGTTGTTTTACATAAGATAAAAGACAATCAGGACCAATCGCCGCGCCCGGCCATCCAGAGGCTGATTGCGGCCACGGCTGCGGTGTCGGCACGCAGGATGCGCGGGCCGAGCGATACCGGCACCGACTGGGGCAGCGAGTGGATGCGTTCGTTCTCGGTGTCGGAGAAACCGCCCTCTGGTCCGATCAGCACCGCCGCGGGGCCGTAATGGGCAACCAGTGCCTTTCGGAAGGATCCTTCGCCCGATGCATGGATTCGTTCGTCGGCGAAGAACAGGTGGCGGTCTTCGGGCCATTCGGACAGAAGGTCTTCGAGCGTGACCGGTTCGGCAAGTGTCGGCAACGACGTGCGCTCGCATTGTTCCGCGGCTTCGATCATGTGCGCGCGCAGCTTCTCGCCCTTCGGTCCATGTGCCTGGGTGCGTTCGGTCTGGACCGGGATCATCCGGTCCACGCCGAGTTCTGTCGCTTTTTCCGCAACCCAGTTGAAGCGATCCTTCCGGATCGGGGCAGCGCATAGCCACAGGTCCGGTACCGTTTCGCGTTCCCGTGTCCGTCCGTCGACCAGCAGGATCAGGTCGCGCTTGCCGATGCTGGTGACATGCGCCAGATATTCGCCAGTCCGGTCATCAAACAGCTTGACCGGGTCGCCTTCGCGCACCCGCATTACCTTCAGAAGGTAGTGGGCATGGCTGCCATCGAGCCGCACCTCGGCACCGTCGGACAGTTCGACATCGACA
>JAAUYH010040674.1_pt1 | contig 12798 bp, 12 predicted proteins | sample 7278061 | NCBI WGS metagenome assembly JAAUYH01 (sample SAMN14350203, study PRJNA611818) | marine sediment metagenome | isolation source: surface marine sediment (0.6m) | place: French Polynesia: Moorea | collected 2018-08
ACAGAGAGAGGGAAGACAAGGGAGAGAGCGAAGAGAGGAGGACACGGGTGCTGAGGAAACCTCAGCACCGTGAGATGTCCGTAGGGGAGATTAACCTTAAAAGTTGTCTCCTCCCACACTTGCCACACTTGCCACACTTCCCACACTCCCTAATTCCATTAAGTTTTCAAGCTTATCCGAACAGTATTGGAACCATCCCTTTTAAAAAATACATGATACCAATTGAACCGTTAACTTTGAGGAGTTCGGTATCGCAACTTGGAATTAATATAAAAGAAGAGAAAGAAGAGAAGTAAACATCAATAATTCGATGAAAGACTTAGCAAAGATAAGTATTATATCGATGTCGATCATTTTAGTGGCAATAGCTGGATGCACAACCCAAAAATCGGCGGAAGAACGCACCGTAGAAATCCATAATGAAGTTTTAACAGTCGATACTCATATTGATTGGCCAATTCAACAGTTTTTAAATCCAGATTTCAATCCGAGCATCAGAAACACTTTAGGCAAATGGGATAGCGGGCAATGGGATCTAGTTCGTATGCAAGAAGGTGGATTAGATGCCGTGTTTATGTCGATATTCACAATACAAAGAGAGCGAACAGACGAAGGACATACCAAAGCTAAAGAAATTGCTCTCCAACAGATTGAATCAACCCAAAAGATGATCGCCGATAATCCTGATATAGCAGAAATCGCCTTAACCCCAGAAGATGCTTATCGCTTAGAAAAGGCTGGGAAACGCGCCATATTTATGGGCATGGAAAATGGCTATCCTCTAGCTCAAGATCTCAGTAACATAAAATTATTCTTCGACTTAGGAATCCGATATATAACCCTCACTCATTCAAAAAACAACGATTTGGGGGATTCTTCTACTGACAAGCAACAGGAATGGGGTGGTCTGAGTCCATTCGGTGAAGAAGTTGTCCAAGAAATGAATCTTTTGGGGATGATGGTTGATATCTCCCATGTCCATGATGAGACTTTCTGGGATGTCATTAAGTTGACAAAAGCTCCCGTAATTGCTTCTCATTCTAGCGCGCGAGCTATTCGCAATGTACCTCGTAATATGAGCGATGAAATGCTCAAGGCTATTAAAGAAAACGGCGGTGTTGTTCAGGTTTGCTTTTTGGATAATTTCATCAAAAAAATGGAACAATCTCCTGAACGGAAAGCAGCTTTAGAGCAGTTAAAAGAAGAACGTGCTGCCTGGGTAAGGGGTGAATTAAGCCAGGTTGAGATCGAGAAATTTAGAGAAAAATATTGGCAGATTGAGCAACAATATCCTAAAAATAGACCAACTCTTGCCGAGGCGATCGATCATCTCGATCATATGGTAGAAGTCATGGGCATTGAACATGTGGGTATTGGCTCTGATTTTGATGGCGGTGGTGGACTGGTGGGATTCGATGATGTTTCCCAAATGCCGAATATTACTCAAGAATTATTGGCTCGCGGTTATACAAAAGAAGAAATCCGTCAACTCTGGGGTGGTAATGTGATGCGCGTTTTTAATGAAGTTATTCAGGTAGCAACGGAACTCCAAAAACTAGAAAAGGCACAGAAATAAACCAGAATATCTTGGTTATTTTGTACGGCAACTGACTATTTTTCTTTCTCGATGACAATATGAATAAACATATCTGTAGCATCGGGGAAAATTTTTGACTCCACAATCTGGTAGCTCGTATTGTCAATCTTGTCTAGAATTGATTCGAGAGCAGTTCTGGAAAAAGATGTCGAGTGACCTACCTGATTATGGTTTAAATAGTTCTGTGATGACAAATCGATTTCACTAATCAAATTAAATAAGATGTGACCAGAACCCCATCGAACCATCTTTCTAATAAAATATTCGACAAATTCTTGATAATTATTTACCCGCGATATCAGAACGCCAAGAGCTACAACTAGATCGAAAGTTTGATTCGGTAAGAATTGGTCAGAAATAAAATTCTGAAGCTGAAACTCATACTCTGGATAATTAAGCTGTGCTACATCCAGAAATTCCTCAACTAAATCGAGTCCCAGATAACGGTCTATTTTGAGTTCAGAATAGTTATTTTTGAGAAAATCTAATAACTCTGCTTTGCCACAGCCAATGTCTAAAATTGAAACTGCTCCTTTTATAGAGACATTTTCAAACAGAAGAGAGTAAAATTTCCAGTCCTTTTCAGAAGTTCGTTCACCGAGACTTTTAGGAGAATTTATTCCCTCTTCTGCGATTTTCTGCTTATATCTAGAAGCGATAATTAACCCATCTTGTGACCACATTTCGATCGAGTTAGATTTCATGTCAACAGAGTTCAGAATAGTAACTCGCTACTCAATATCTATAAACCAGAGGTCGTCTGGGCAAACAATTCACTAAAATCATCAGTAATAAAAGCTGTAGGTTCACCTTCTGGTTTGGAAATAATATCAAAAGCTTTATTCGTAGCATTCGGTTCTTTTAATGCTTGAACTGCTACTTCAGCTACATCCTCTCTCGGAATACTGGTAGGAATCCCGTCAGGTGGATTTTTCAAGAGAGCATCATCTTTACCCACTATCAGTTCTCTTTTTCCTCCAGCCTCGTTAATCAATCCCCCAGCACGAATAATAGTGTAGTTTATCCCCGAATCAATTAAATACTGTTCCGCTTTGCGTTTCCAAATTAAAATATTGCCATTACCAATACGATTAAGCATATGGTTAGTATCAGTACCACCCATAGAACCGACTAAAACAATTTGTTTTACTTGGGCTTTTTTCGCTGCATCAATTTGATTTTTTTGTCCTAACCAGTCTACTGCTTCAGGAAATTCCTCTGGTGCAAAGTCGAATTCTGGTCTTTGTCCCTCTTGGGGTGGTGTTTTCATTTGTGGTATAGCACTAGTAAGAATAACTAGAGCATCACAACCTTCGATCGCTGATTCTAAACTAGAAGGGTCTTTAATATCTCCTAGACAAAAATCTTTTGTAGAACTGAATATTTCTTTTACCTTCTCAGGAGAACGAGCAAAGCCTATCCCTTGAAATTCATCGTCTCTTTGGCGTAATTTTTGCAGAACCAGAGAACCTGTTCTTCCTGTTGCTCCTGTTACTAAAACTTTTTTAACTGGCATAAACTAGTCAGATTGATTGAATACTCTCTAACTCATCATAAGTCTTCTGGACTCGATCTTATCTTGAAGTGAAGATTTTAATATTTGGCGATCACGTAGTGCCAGCTTCGCTGATCGTGTAGTGCCAGCTTCGCTGATCGCACTTCCTCTTACTTTAACTATTGATAATTTATATTTTTTAGTTTAAATATTTAACTTATTATTTTGCTCTAGTTAACAAAATATATCAAATCAAGTAAAGTTGATATAAACTATATTATTGCCTGAATCAGCACAAAATCAAACAAATCATGAAAATCTATTCAAAATTTTTCTCAATAACTTGAAATTATGATCGAGATAAGAAATAATAGCTAAGTGAAAATTCTTAGTAATTAGCGATCGAGGGCAGTCCACTGACACAGACTCTTTCTCAACCAATGAATGGTCACTTTATTCAAATACAAAATACCAATGAACATTCGGACACGAATAAGAGAATTACCAGAGGGTTCTGTTGCCGTCATAGTTGGCTACGATCAAGTCTATGGTGGCTACACTGGCAAGTTAATCAAAATGGGTTTAAAGCCCGAGACAGAATTTATTGTTCTTTGTAATACTTGTGCAGAAGGTGGAGTAGAAATTTTATTAAAAGAAAGAATTATCAAACTTTCTAAATCAGAAGCAGATGCTCTTTGTGTAGAAGAAATTGTTGATGAGGAAGATTAGAACTTGTCGTTAAGTTGAGTAGCAAGTAGTAACTTCTCTCCGAAACGCTTACCGAGCAAGGGAACGAGCAATTCGTGACCAACTATATTGGCAGACTATTAGTTGTTGGAGTGTTAGGCATCAGATTGTTGTATCCTACTCATACCTAACACCTATCTAAAATTATTTAAGGTTTAGCAGAAAGCAAAACTAGACTAATTACAACTACAGCTAGTACTAAAAATCCAGTAATAATTGCGGAAAACTTGTCTTTTTCCTCTAACGCTTTACCATCAGACTTAGCTTTGATAGCGTGCCATATGTGACCACCCACAAAAGTAGCGCATAAACCAAACTGAACTGCTGCAAACTCAGTTAAATCAGCACCATAGAACACTTCAGGGTAAACTAAATTGTTAAAAGCAACAAAATAACCAGAAGTAAAAGCCATTAAAGCTACACCAGCCAAACTATAAGCTAGAATAGCGTGTCCATTATAAGTAAAAGCTTTTTTAGCCCAACTTAAAGGTTCCGTAGTAATATGCCACGCACCACCAGCAACGCACATTATACCAATCCAGATATGACCACCAATAACATCTTCTAGATTGTTTACTGCTGCCATTCCTAAAGGATTCCAACTACCGTGGTCAAAACCAAACATATAACCAAAGATGGTAAAAGGACTGATAGTAGGATTAGTAATGATCCGTACATCCTCAATTGCAGGATCGTAAATACCACCCCAAAGAACCGCTTTGCCGACAAAAAGTAATGCTGCTACACCTAAAAAGATTAAATGATGACCTAAAATAAAACCCAACTTTTTGGGGTCATTCCATTCATAATGAAATTTAGGAGCGCGTCCATCTCCATTTTTTAGTACAGCAGGTCCTCGAAAAACATGAAATAATCCCCCTGCACCCAATACAGCAGAAGCTACTAAATGTAAAATGCCAATCACAAAATAGGGATAAGTACTAACAACTTCTCCTCCTGCACCAATACCCCAACCCATACGGGCAAGATTGGGAATCAAAAGCAAGTTTTGATCGTACATAGGTACGCCAGGAGTAAAGCGAGTTACTTCTAGTAGAGTAATTGACCCTGCCCAAAACATAATCAATCCTGCATGGGCAATATGTGCGCCTAAGAGTTGACCAGATAAATCGATTAACCGAGCATTACCAGATAACCAACTCCAGTCCTTTTGTGTTGTATTGATTGATGTTGTTGATGTCATAAGAAAATTTTCTTTAATATTTGCGGTCTCGAAATAAAAAGTAAGCTTAATGCAAAGTCCAATTTGCACTAAGCTAAAAGAGAGAGAGAACACAACCAAACAATGTGGGTATTCCTTTTATTCAGCAGCAGCTTGTGGTGTGCCGACCACTGGCTGACCAGCTTGAGGAGTTCCTGCATTGTCTAATGCTTGAGTAACTCGACGGAAGTCGAAACCAATTGCCCTAAGGGCATGCCATAAATGACCTTGTAAGAAGAAAAAGCCTAAGAAGAAGTGAGTATTAGCTAGCCAAGCGCGGGCTGTGTGGACACCTACTCCTAAGTCTGCTGTATCTGCAAAGTAAGGAACTACTCCTAATTTCACTTCTAACACTTGTCCGTAGAATTCTACTGGATAGGCTAAAGTATTAACGGCACAGAAATAAGAAGCAACAAAAGCAGCTAAAGCAATTCCGCCCAGGGAATAAGAGAGAATGGCTTCGCCAGAAAAGATTAACAACTTCTTCGCCCAATCCATAGGAGGAGTTATGATATGCCAGATGCCCCCTGCAATTAAGAGAATGCCAACAAAGATATGACCACCGACTAAATCTTCTAGATTATCTACAGAAGCAAAATGGGTTTGATATCCATAGATAGTTAAAGGATTTAAAGTAGGATCGGTAACGACTCTTACATCTTCAATGTTGGCATCATACAATCCACCCCAAAACATAGCTTTAGCAACTAGTAGTAATGCACCAGCACCAAGGAATAGTAAATGATGACCAAGAATTAAACCAAGTTGTTTAGAATCATCCCATTCAAAATGGAATTGATCGGCAGAAGTGCCTTTTAAATCACTGGGAGCTTTAAAAGTATGAAATAATGCTCCTGCACCAAGGACAGCAGAAGAAATCAAGTGTACTGCCCCAACTACAAACATAGGATAAGTATCAACTACTTGTCCACCTTCTCCTACACCCAAACCTAGAGTAGCTAGATGAGGTAAGAGAATTAAGCCTTGTTCACCCATAGGTAAACTAGGATCGAATTTAGAAAGCTCGAAAAAGGTGAATGCCCCAGCCCAAAAAACTATTAATGCTGCTTGGGCTGCATGAGCAGCAATAAATAAACCAGATAATTTGGCAAAACGAGCATTTCCCGCCCACCAGTCATAGGTAACTTTAGGATTGTCGTAAGCTTGCAAAGTAAAACCTCCTAAATGAGTTTTTGATACTAGTTACTAATTATTGTCAATAACTAAGTAATAAGTCTATTCTGCATTATTGATAATAATAGTCAAGAATTTAATTTACAAATATTAATAAAAAACGAAAGATTTCACTTCTAACAAGACAGCTATTTATCTGTATATTTTGATAAAAAAGAATTAGATCCTGTTGGAGAAAAATTAATTATTCTTATTTTACTTGCTAATCTTACTTGTTAATCTAATTTCTCTCTATCAGTTTTATTAACAAAAAAGAAAAATATCGCAATAACTTATTTTTTACTGTAAGCTAGATAAAAATCTTATTGATTTTAATTCTCAATTATTTCCAAAGGAGGTTTGTTGCGGTGACAGCCATAACGGATAACCCTCAGGTCATTACGGAGTATACAGATATTCCTTGGTGGTCTGGTAATGCCCGTCTCAGAGATGTATCTGGTAAGTTATTAGGGGCGCACGTAGCTCACGGAGGCTTGATTGTCTTTTGGGCAGGAGCAATAACTTTGTTTGAATTATCTCGATTTGATCCTGCTCAACCTATGTACGATCAGGGTTTAATCTTACTTCCCCATTTAGCTAGTTTAGGCTGGGGGGTAGGTGCAGAAGGAGAAATAATTAGTACCTATCCCTACTTTGTCATTGGGACATTACATCTAATTTCCTCTGCTTTTCTGGGCTTTGGAGGCGTTTTTCATAGTCTGTTTGGCATTGAATACTTAGAAAATAAGTTTTCTTTCTTTGGCTATGATTGGCGTGATACCAACAAAATGACTACTATTATTGGAATTCACTTGATTCTCTTAGGAGCAGGTGCTTTTCTCTTAGTTGCTAAAGCGATGTTTTTTGGTGGTTTATACGATCCAGCAGTAGGCAATGTAAGAATGGTAAGTAATCCTACTCTCAATCCTGGCATAATTTTTGGTTATCTTTTTGGTGCAGTAGGTAAAAATTGGATTGCAGGGGTAGACAACCTAGAAGATGTCGTTGGTGGTCACATTTGGATAGGCGCAATTCTCATTTCAGGTGGCTTTTGGCATATTGCTACTAAACCTTTTGGTTGGACAAAAAATTTATTTGTTTGGTCTGGAGAAGCTTATCTTTCTTATAGTTTAGGTGCATTGGCTTTGATGGGATTTATTGCTGCTTATTTTTGTGCAGTTAATACTACGGTTTACCCAGAAGTCTTTTACGGCTCGTCTTTGGCAATTAAGTTAGATATCTTTCCCTATTTCTCTTCAGATAGCGCAGATTTACTTTCGTCGCGTACTTGGCTAGCCAATGCTCATTTTTGGCTAGCTTTTTTCTTTTTACAGGGTCATATTTTCCATGCCTTGCGGGCAGCAGGTTTTGATTTTAACAAGGGTCGAGTTGAAGCGTCTCGGATTCCTCCCGAACCTGATTTTGGGTAGGGGTGATTCGCGAATCGCCCCTACTAATGGCTAATTGAACAATACAGAATTAATTACGAGGTAAAAATATGACAGCAGTAATTGCTGAGAGTCCAAATAAAAATAAAATTCCCCAGGTAGGCTGGTGGGCTGGCAATGCTCGTTTTGTGGAGCTATCTGGCAAGTTGTTGGGAGCGCATATAGCTCATGCTGGTTTGATTGTGCTTTGGGCAGGAGCGTTAACTTTTTTTGAGTTATCTCGCTATAATCCTGACTTACCTGTGTATGAACAGAGCTTAATTTTGCTACCTCACTTGGCAACTTTGGGCTTTGGCGTAGGTGATGGAGGGCAAATTGTCGATACTTATCCCTATTTTGTGATTGGTGTTTTACATTTAGTCTCTTCGGCAGTTTTGGGTGCGGGAGGAATTTATCACTCTCTCCTAGGACCAGAGGTATTAGACCAAAATAGGAGTTTTGCTGGCTTTTTTGGCTATGAGTGGGAAGATGGAGACAAAATGACCAGCATTATTGGTATTCATCTAGTTCTCTTAGGTGTTGGTGCATTTTTGCTTGTCTTTAAGGCTATGTTTTGGGGTGGTATTTTTGACCCTTGGGCTGGTGATGCTGGACAAGTGAGAATTATTACTGACCCCACAGTGAATCCTGCTATTATCTTCGGCTATCTAGTTGGGGCTTCGGGAAAAGCAGGTATGGCAGCAGTAGATAATTTAGAGGATATTGTAGGCGGTCATATCTGGATTGGCTCTCTTTGTATTCTTGGTGGTTTCTGGCATATAGGCACTAGACCTCTTACTTGGGCGCGTAAGGCATTAGTCTATTCTGGAGAAGCTTATCTAGCTTACAGTTTAGGCGCGATCGCTTACATGGGTTTTTTTGCTGCCTATTTCTGCACAGTTAATGCTACAGCCTATCCTGAAGTGTTTTATGGGCCTGTGGGTTTAATTGAAACTGATACGGGTATTGTAACCGCTAGGGGTTGGTTGGCTACGTTCCATTTTGTGTTCGCAATTTTATTCCTTTTTGGTCATATTTGGCATGCTCTTAGGGCTAGAGGTGCTGCTGCTGGCTTTGATTTTAGTCGGGGAGATACCTTAGTTAAGTTTGCTGGTAATCCTCAGATTGGCAATTTCGACACCCCCCTTAATTCTTCTGATTTTTCTCTGTGGTTGTTGAAATATTTACCTATTTATCGTCCTGGTTTATCGCCTCTATTTCGAGGGTTAGAAATTGGGATGGCACACGGTTATTTGCTTTTTGGCCCTTTTGCTCTTTTGGGTCCTCAGAGAAATTCAGATGATGCTAATTTGATTGGTCTATTAGCTGCATCTGGACTAATTTTGATTCTGACGATTTGTCTGTCTATCTATGGGACAGTTTCCTTTAAAAAGGAATTTCGAGCAAACCGTCTTACCTATGCAACCTCTAACCCCATTGTGCCTGAGTCCCTCAAGACTTTAGATGGTTGGAGTCAGTTTGCTGCTGCTTTCTTTGTTGGCGGTGTTGGTGGTGCATTCTTTGCTTATCTTCTGTTCGATAATCTTAGTGTTCTCCAAGCAATTTTTGCTGGCAATATTTAAGGAATTTTTTTCTAAATTTATTGCTAAATATTCTCAATAGCTGTAAACTAAGATTAGTGTATTCTCCTCTCTTCTGGGATTGGTAGTTTTAATCATTTGCTAATCCCATAAGAAATTCTTAAAAAGCTTCTCTACAGAGAATTTATCTATCTATGGGTGTTTCAATTATCTGTTCATAGTTGCAACTATTGGGCAGAGAGCAAAGTTAACTGCTCAAGTATTTAGAAAAATTAGCAATAAACCTAGATCGAGTCATTGGTCATGAAATATTGTCCTTGTTGTACAGCTAAATTGCTACGCCATCTAAATAGAGAAAGTATTTATTGGTATTGCAGTCGATGCAGACAAAAAATGCCAATTCTCCAGAAGCATCAACTTAAACCTAAAAACTTAGCATTGGAAGAGATAAACTATGTCTAAAATTGGTCTTTTTTACGGTACTACCACAGGAAAAACTGAATCAGCAGCAGAAATGATCCAATCTGAATTTGGTGGTGCAAAGGTAGTAACTTTGCATGAAATTGCTGATGTAGAAGGTAGTGATTTTGCCGAATATAAATGCGTTATTATTGGTTGTCCTACTTGGGATATTGGCGAACTTCAAGCAGATTGGCAAGGTTATTATGATGAATTAGATGATGTAGATTTTAGTGGCAAAAAAGTAGCTTATTTTGGCACAGGCGATCAAATGGGCTATGCAGAAAACTTTCAAGATGCCATGGGAATATTAGAAGAAAAAATTTCTTCCTTAGGAGGAAAAACTGTTGGGCATTGGTCTACAGATGGTTACGAACATGAAGCTTCCAAAGCAGAAAAGAATGGCAAATTCGTTGGTTTAGCTCTTGATGACGATAACCAATCAGAATTAACCGAATCCAGAATTAAAGAATGGGTAGGACAATTAAAAAGTGAATTTGGAGTTTGATATCTAGCAGTTTTTATAACTATTTATGGTTCTCTTCTGGACAATAGACTAGGGAAAAGTAAGACAAGCAAAAGATTAGTTACTTTTCCCTTTTACTGAGTTTATAACTGATAATTCGTAACTACTAGACAAGGCAAGAGCAATGAATTTATTTGTTTGTTTAATTATGTGGACTACCGTAGTTAGCTTAATAATATGGCGAACTTGCACAATAACCACAAAAGCTATTACTCATCTTCAGCGTTTACATAAAATTCCTTGTTCTAGTTGTAGCTATTTCACAGGAGATTATCGTTTAAAATGCACAGTACGTCCTTTTGAGGCTCTATCAGAACAAGCGATCGATTGTCTGGATTTTGAATTATGTTCTCATAATCGCAACAACTTTATAAAAGGAAATATAGAGAAAGAAAATTTTACTTTAAATAGCCTTAAACGAACAAAACTCAACAATAAAAATTGTCAAAATAGAGTATAGGTCTTGATTATCAATTTTGATTAGTACTCTACAAGTTTGAATTGTCAACTCTATTCTACTTATTAAACAATTTTTCCTTCTCTATTGCCAATTCTCGAAGTCCACATTGAAATTAATCTCCTTACCAAGATGAATAAAAAAATAGAAAGTATCTGGATCAACACCAATCCTAGTTTTCAAAGATTTGAAGTCCCTTTAATCCGTTATCTATCTCGCTGTACAACGGTAGCTAGATGGGAATATTATCAAGATCGAGATGAACCTTGTTCTTTAGATATTGCTCTAGTTTTACTGCATGACTATCTCAAGTCTTTATCTCAACCAATTAATTTAATTGGTCATGGTACAGGAGGTTTACTAGGATTACTTTATGCCCGTAAATATCCTCATAAAGTTAAGTCTCTTACCTTATTAGGAGTAGGTTTTCATCCCGCAGTAGATTGGCAATGTCACTATTATGCCCTCAGACAACTTTTACCTTGTAGCCAGGAAATTGTGTTGACACAAATGGTGCAAAAAATCTTTGGCTATCAAGGAAAGTATAATGCTAAAGGTTTGGTTGATATTCTCCGACAAGATTTAGATACCTCTCCTTCTCCTCACTCTCTATACCAAAGATATAGTATTGCCCCAGAAGGAGTATCTATGCCCTTAATGGTTTGTGGCAGTCGCAATGATACCCTCATAGACATTAATGCTCTCAAAGGATGGGAAAATTACTTAAAACCAGAAGATATTTTATGGGAATGTCCTCAAGGTTATCATTTCTTCCATTATTTCTATCCTCAAGAAGTTGGTAGACAAGTACTTAAGTTTTGGAATTTACCTGCTAAAAATGCTTCTTCTCTATCTTCGGAAATTTATCAAAGAGGGTAGGGGCAATGCAGTGATTTTTTCGTACAGGAGTTCAGGAGTTCGAGAGTTCAGGAGTTCGGGAGTTCGGGAGTTCAGGAGTTCAGGAGTTCAGGAGTTCAGGAGTTCAGGAGTTCAGGAGTTCACCGAATCAGAATAAATCTATTTTTATCCTTGAGTTGTGAATGGTAGTTCATGGCATCTCTTGCAAAAGCAAATTTTTCACTAATTTCTTCCTTGTCTCCCTTGTCCCCCTTGTCCTCCTTGTCTCCCTAAACCGATTAATTAGGACTTATGCAAGAAGTTGATTTAGCACCAGCCCAGAAATCCAGAAATCTGACTAGCTAAGGTGAGAGCATCGAAGGGTTTATTAATCACACCTTTAGCACCTGCATTGTAAAAACGACGGCGATCGCTAGCTTGAGCTTTAGCAGTAATAAAAATTGTCGGAATATGCTTCGTTTTGGGGTTTCCTTGTAGTTTGGCTAAAGTTTGTAGTCCATCTATTTCTGGCATCATTACATCTAAAAGGATGGCATCTGGTTGTTCTGTCTCGGCGATCGCAATACCGTCTAGACCGTTAGAAGCTGCCAGCATTATCCAGCCAGCTTCTGACTCCAGACAAAAACCAGCTAAGGTTCTGATATCTTCTTCATCATCAATAAATAGAATACGTTTCGCGTTCATTTCAATAGAGGTAAATATTTCTCTCAAGGTTGATTATTTCCAAACCTTACAATACACCAGTAAATGTTATGGTTGCGGGAAAGTAAAGAAAAAAGTACTGCCCTGACCATAAACACTCTCTGCCCAAATTTTGCCATTGTGTTGCTCGACTATATGACGACAAATCGCCAAACCCAAACCAGTGCCACCTTTCTCGCGAGAATCGGAAGCATCTACTTGTTGAAATCGTTCAAAAATAATTTCCAGTTTGCCTGCGGGAATTCCTCGACCCCGATCTTTAACAGTAAATAGAACATTTTGGTTATTTTGTTGGCAAGTTATCTCAATCTTACTACTAGCAGGAGAAAATTTAATGGCGTTACTAATTAAATTAGTAAGGGTTTGGACAATGCGATCGCGATCGACCCACAACTGAATAGAGGGAGAATTGATTTCGATAGCAACTTGGTGCTTCTGAGCCATAGATGCCATGGTCTCTACTGCTTGTTGAATAAGCTCTAAACTATCACACTGTTGTCTTTCAATCTTATCTTTTCCTGATTCCATTCGTTCGAGGTCAAGAATATCGTTAACCAAGCGCACTAAGCGATCGCTATTTTTCAGAGCCAGATC
>JAAUYH010156882.1_pt1 | contig 12796 bp, 12 predicted proteins | sample 7278061 | NCBI WGS metagenome assembly JAAUYH01 (sample SAMN14350203, study PRJNA611818) | marine sediment metagenome | isolation source: surface marine sediment (0.6m) | place: French Polynesia: Moorea | collected 2018-08
CGCCTTATGACCTATGAGGATTGAAGATTTTCAATTTTCCCGGCTCGTCCGGGTCAGGGGGATATCAGAATGGATAAAAAAATTTTTGATAAATTAGAAGTTAGGCAGGGGGATATCACCAAACTTGCAGTGGACGCCATTGTCAATGCAGCCAACGCTTCTCTATTGGGTGGCGGGGGCGTGGACGGCGCCATCCATCGAGCCGCTGGCCCCGAACTCTTAAAAGAATGCCGAACCCTGGGTGGATGTCCGACCGGTGAAGCCAGAATCACCAAAGGATACAACCTGGCAGCCCGTCATGTCATTCACACGGTGGGCCCGGTTTACAGTGGGAAACCGCAGGACAAAGCGCTTTTGACCGGATGTTACCGAAACAGCCTGATGCTTGCCGCTGAAAACAATATCCATTCCCTGGCCTTTCCGGCAATCAGCTGCGGCGTTTACGGATATCCCATCGAAGAAGCATGTAAAATCGCCGTGGACACTACCTGCGAATTTCTCAAATCCAACCAAACCATTAAAAAAGTGATATTTATGCTCTTTTCTGCGGGGGATTTAAACGTCTATAAAGAATATCTGCAATCGCTTCGGTAAATGCCCGATCGTATACCTCTGATTGAACGTTGACAAAACCGGTACCCGTTATTACTATTAAACTCGGTTTGGCGATCAGGCCATCCTCATTCGCTCTAATGTACCTGATCATATTAATGTCTAAGGAGGACGTTATGGTTGAAATTTCCGAAGCAGCGAGCCAGCAAATTGCAGAATATTTTAAGGGTCGAGATATCGTACCCATTCGCATCTTCCTAAATGAAGGGGGCTGAGGCGGCCCCTCATTGGCAATGGCTCTGGATGAGCCCAAAGACACCGATAATTCATACGAGGTGAACGGCTTCAAATTTATCATGGATAAAGAATTCGATGAAAAGGCCAAGCCCGTATCCATTGATTTCATGGGTTACGGTTTTAAAATTGACTCCAGCATTACATTTAACCAGCCTTCGTCATGTTCGGCCTGTGGCAGCGCCAGCAGTGGCTGTGGATGATGATTTAAAATTCGGTGGCATCCAACAGGCAACGCCCGGTCGCGTTGCCTTTTTTTATGGCGCAGGTGTTGGCAGGTTCAGAAGTTTAGGTCTGATAGGTTTTGAACGATTTTCCATGTCTTCGAGGCTTTCTGCGCGGCTCAGAGGGAACAATCTGGTTCCTAGTAAGGAAGTAATTGGTTTATATTGGATTTAGGAGGACATCATGCCACCCAACCATCTCATCAACGAAAAAAGTCCTTATCTGATTCAGCATGCCCATAATCCCGTCGATTGGCATCCCTGGTCGGAGGAAACCTTTGCGAAGGCCAAATTGGAAAACAAACCTGTTTTTCTTTCCATTGGATATGCCACCTGCCATTGGTGTCACGTCATGGAAAAAGAATCCTTTGAAGACGAAGAAGCAGCAGGGTATCTCAATGACACATTTGTCTGTATAAAAGTGGATCGCGAAGAACGGCCCGATATAGATGCGGTTTACATGGCGGCCTGCCAGATGCTAACCGGCAGCGGCGGGTGGCCGTTGAGTATTTTTTTAACCCCCGGAAAAAAACCTTTTTTTGCCGCCACCTATCTTCCCAAAAACAGCTATGCCGGTCAGGCGGGTTTGATCGATGTCTGCCGACAGGTAAAAAAACTCTGGGCGGACGATATAGAGAAGATCGAAAAATCGTCCGTCAACATTGCTGCCCAACTTGGCCGGGCGTTTGCCTTTGCGACCGCAGATGAACCCGACGCGTCTTTATTGGACACGGCCTATCAGAAAATCAAACCTGGGTTTGATCCCCAACACGGCGGATTTGATCCTGCACCCAAGTTTCCGACACCTCACCGGCTGCTCTTCTTACTGCGCTGCTACCATCGCAGCGAAGATGCCAATGCCTTGGAAATGGTAACCAAAACATTGACTGCCATGCGCCTGGGCGGCATCTGGGACCATGTCGGTTTCGGCTTTCACCGCTACTCCACAGATGCCAGGTGGCTTCTGCCCCATTTCGAAAAAATGCTTTACGACCAGGCCCTGATCGCCACCGCATACCTGGAGACCTACCAAATTACCAAAAACCCTTTGTTTGCCACAACCGCCGCTGAGATCTTCACCTACGTACTGAGGGACATGACCGCTGAGGAAGGCGCTTTTTATTCGGCCGAAGATGCCGACAGCGAGGGGGAGGAAGGCAAATTTTATGTATGGTCGACGGAAGAATTTCGTCACGTCCTGGGAGATGAAACCGCCGAAAGATGGGAGACGATTTTACGCTTAAGCCCTGAGGGGAATTTCAACGACGAAGCCACCCGTCAAAAAACCGGTGCCAACATTCTGCATCTAACGGCGCCTTTGAAAAAATGGGCACAGAAGTTTAATTTAGCGGAAGATCAACTGGAAAAGGAATGGGTAACCATCCGCGACCGACTCTTTCGTGTCCGGGAAAAGCGAATTCATCCCCTCAAAGACGATAAAATTCTCACAGATTGGAACGGACTGATGATTGCTGCCCTGGCGCTGGGCGCACGGATTCTAAACAAGTCCGAATATGAAAACGCGGCCCGCAAGGCGGCCGATTTCATCCTGTCAAAAATGCGGGATCAAAACGGCCGACTCTACCATCGTTTCAGAGATGGTGAGTTGGCCGTGGAGGCCCACGCCGGTGACTATGCATTCTTGATCCACGGCCTTTTAAGCCTTTACAAGACGACCTATGATCTAACCTTCGCCGAAGAAGCCAAAAGGTTGCAGGAAGAGATGATCGAACGTTTCTGGGATCAGGAAAACGGTGGCTTCTTTTCCACCCCCAGCGGAAATGACGAATTGCCCGTTCGCCCCAAAGAGTTATATGACGGAGCCATTCCATCGGCCAACTCGGTGGGACTTTTCAACCTTGTTTTTTTGTACAGGTTAACCGGCGATCCCCAATGGGACAAACGGTCACGGGCTCAGATTCGTGCCTTTGCCGGCACGGTGAAATCTCAGCCCCAGGCCTTCGCGTATTTTCTATGCGCTTTAGATTTTGTCTTGCGCCCCGGCCAGGATGTTATCATCGCGGGCGAACCGAAGGAAACCAACACTCAGCAACTACTGTCGGCACTGAATCTTAATTTTACCCCCAACAAAGTGGCCATTGTAAAATCAGGCACCAATGCCGGACGTCTAGCGAAGTTTGCCGGATATACCGACGGTTTGCAGGTCATTGAAGGCCAGGCCACCGCCCATGTGTGCCGCAATGGTTCCTGCACCGACTCGACCACCGACACCCAAACCATGGTCGATAAGATCATAGGGAAACAAGAGAAATAAAGTCGGAATGCGGAAGGGGGAAGTTGGAAGGGGGAATGTGGAAGTCGGAATTTGGAATGCGGAAGGTGGAAACTGAAGTTGAATATTGACGCTTTCGCTAAGAATCCTTGAATCGTCATGCCGGACTTGATCCGGCATCCAGAATCCATTGAATTTACTGGATAGCGCTAAACCTTCACTGCGTGCCCGGCTTTCGCCGGAATGACGGAAATTCGAAAGGATTGACTTTCTACGAGCTCATCAAGATTGAGAATAGCTGGGTCGAACAATCGATTTTAAAAAGAAGATAGCGCTAAACGTTTCCTTGATTTTAAACACTTTAGGCATTTTAGCTCACTATAGACACTTTGATAGCCATGGACAACTTGGAATTCGAAACCATGACGGCTGCTGAATTCAATGAGTATATGCAGACGCACAAAGAAAAAAATTACCTCGTAATTGATGTACGCCATGCCTCGGAATACGAAGATAGGCATATTCCGGGGGCCAAGCTCATGCCTCTTGCCGAGGTGGAATCAAGGCTTTTCACACTACCCGCCGACCGGGACCTGATTTTCTACTGCGCCAACGGCGGACGCTCAACATGGGCAGCCTCCCTGGTCGGTGAAGGGGAGGTTTCGAATAAAACCGTTTATCATTTGATGGGCGGTATGCTGGCATGGGAAGGCAAAACCTTGGCGGGCTATCCGAAAGTCAAGGTATTTGAAAAGGACAAAACCCTTGAAGAACTGCTAGCCACCGCCATGGACCTGGAGAAGGGTGCCTGGCGGTTTTATCAATATGCAAAGGAGAGGTACAGCGAAGATCCCATTCGCCTGACCCTTGAACAGTTATCCATCGCAGAAAAGGCCCATGCAACCCTGATCTATCGGTTCTGGAAAAAATTTCAACACAACCCGCCGCCTTTTGACCGGATTTATCAGGATTTGAAAGGCGAGATTCTGGAAGGCGGCCATAATTTTGAAGAGACCTGCGATCTTCTCGATTCAGTTCAAAAACACAGTTGCGCGGGTGTCATCGACCTTGCCTTGACCATTGAGTATTCGGCATTTGAGCTGTACCGGACAATGGCGGAACGCTCAGAAAATTCCGAAGCCCAATCCATATTTCTATCCATCGCCCAGGCGGAAAAAGCCCATATGCGTGCCCTGACCCGGGCAATTGACCAGTGTCCGCAAAACAAAAAATCATGACCGTAGGCCACCCCTCGCGTCGTAGGGATGACAGGGCAAATAATCACCGATGATCGATAACCAACTTTTGCGTAAACTGCTAATTGACTGGTATTTAGCCAACCAACGTGACCTGCCCTGGAGAAACACAACCAATCCTTATTATATCTGGGTTTCCGAGGTAATGCTGCAACAAACCCAGGTCAACACAGTTCTGCCCTACTACCACAGATTTATACAACGTTTCCCAACGCTCAAGGAATTGGCGCACGCCGATTTGCAGGATGTACTTAAGGTTTGGGAGGGCCTGGGATACTATGCTCGCGCTCGCAATCTGCACCGCGCCGCCGGCTTAATTATAAACCATTACCATGGTATCATGCCCGACGGGTGGGAAGCCTTTCACAAATTACCCGGTGTTGGGGACTACATCGCCGCCGCCGTAATGAGTATCGCCTTTGGGAAACCTTACGCGGTTGTGGACGGCAATGTTAAGCGTGTTCTGGCACGATTGCTTATGGAGGAGGCACCGGTTAACAAATCGACATCGATTAAGATCTTTAAGGAGGCAGCGGGCCGTCTGCTGTCTCCGCGAGATCCGGGTAATTATAACCAAGCCATCATGGAACTCGGCGCCCTGATATGCAGGCCGCAACAACCGCTTTGCAGCACATGTCCGATTCAAAGGCTGTGTTTGGCCCATAAGAACGACCGGGTCGATGCGTATCCCAAAAAGCTGAAGAAATCCCCAACGCCTCAGTTTAATATCGCGGTAGGGGTGGTTTTCAAGAACAACAGCATATTAATCACCCGGCGAAAACCGGAAGGGTTGTTGGGAGGGTTGTGGGAATTTCCCGGCGGAAAGATTCAACACCGTGAAAAAGCTCAAGACGCTTGCGTCAGAGAAGTTAAGGAGGAGACAAACCTATCCATCGCGGTTGATTCGCATTTAGACCGGGTAAAACACGCCTACACCCATTTTAAAATCATCATGGATGTCTTTTGCTGTTCGTACCTTCGGGGCAAGGTGAAGCTAAACGGCCCTGTCGACTATCGCTGGATAACACTTGAGAGACTCGATGAGTATCCCTTTCCCAAAGCCAATCATAAGTTCTTTCCGGCACTGAAGCTGTTTGGTGCGAAATTGGCTAACAAAGAATAATGTACCGGACGAGCCTGAATAAAGGTCATCAAAAAACCCGTTAATGCCCTAAACCCGGCTAAACCTGAAATGACAAATTACAAGCACCAAATTATTTACCCTGTTAAATTACTTTTGATTGGGTGAGCTTAATGGCGATTAATCTCGCATTCGCTACAGCTACCGGAAAGTCCAAAATGCGTATTTAACAGGGCAGGTAAATTCCAAATTTCAATATCCAAATCCCAAAGAAGATCAAACACTGTTTGTTTGGGATTTTGAATTTCGCCTATTGTGATTTGTTTGGTATTTGTGATTTCTTAATTGAATTTTAACTGCTGCAACCCCTGGCCCAGACCTATGTTTGATTGAATCTGGAAGTTAAGACATTGTTGGGATCTCTTGCAGTGAACTGTAAGTCTCTACTACATCGCACCAGGGCGGGCTGAACACCGAAACTTTAGATTCCTTGCTACATGTTGTCAGATAAAGTCCGGTAAGTACTAAATATGTCAGATATTCTTCTCATCCAGCCGCCGATTCGAGATTTTTATCTCACTAACAAGCGTACCATTCCGTACGGTCTGGCCTGCATCGCATCGACATTAACAAAAAAGGGGTTTTCGGTGGAAATATTGGATGCCTTGGCCACCTCCAAGTCACGGGCGTGCGAGTTGCCTGGGGAAATGGATTATTTGCGTAAATATTATGCCGGGCCGGACAGATCCGTCTTTGCATTGTTTCACCAATACCGGCACTTTGGTTACAGCTATGATCACATTGGCAAAATGGCCAAACAATCCGGAGCGTTTCTGGTCGGCATCTCGTCTTTATTTACACCCTATACTCAGGAAGCGCTGCAAACAGCAGAAACAGTCAAAGCCTGCCTCCCGGACAGCAAGATTGTTATCGGTGGCCATCATCCCAGCTCCCTGCCGCAGTCGGTGATGGAATCCGAAGCAGTGGATTTTGCGATCCGCGGAGAGGGTGAAGTATCCCTGCACCTGCTGGCGGAAGCGGTGACCAAAGGCGGAGCATATGAATCCATCCCGGGTCTTGTTTTCAGGCGCAAAAACGGCACCCTTCATATCAACCCGCCGGCGCGGATGAAACATCCCGACAACCACCCATTGCCGGCCGCCGACCTTCTCCATCACCGGTTCTACCGCCGCCATAAGCGCGCCACCATGGTCATCGTGGCCAGTCGCGGCTGCCCGATGACATGTAGCTATTGCAGCGTGGGGGCAGGATCTTATCTTGATTACCGAAAAAGAAGCGTTGACTCCGTGATTGATGAAATCCAGCGCAGCGTGAAACGCTATGACGTCGGATTTATCGACTTCGAGGATGAAAACCTCTCCCTGGATCGCCGGTGGTTTTTAACGCTTCTGACCGAAATTAAGCGTCGTTTCGACAAAAACGAAATCGAGCTCAGGGCCATGAACGGACTTTATCCGCCGTCACTGGACGAGGAGGTGATCCGTGCTATGAGGGCCGCCGGTTTCAGGACCTTAAACCTATCATTGGGGTCCACCTCGATCGAACAGCTCAAACGCTTTCGCCGATCCGACGTACGCGCGGCATTTGACCGGGCATTGAAACTGGCCGCAGATTACGGCCTCAAAGCCGTCGGATATGTGATCTGCGCCGCGCCTTATCAGCGTCCGGAACAATCAATTTCAGATCTTCTGCATCTGGCTCAGCGGAGGGTTTTGGCCGCCGTCTCCATCTTTTATCCGGCACCGGGCAGCAACGATTATAATTTGTGTAACAATCTGGGCATTCTGCCGGATCGTTATTCCTGCATGCGGTCCAGCGCGTTGCCCATCGCCCACGCAACCGGCAGAAAAGAGGCCGTCACCCTGCTCAGATTGGCGAGAATCCTCAATTTCATGAAATCCCTTAAAGATAAAGGAATCGGCATTGCCACGGATGAACCCCCTGGGGAAATCCGGACAATCAATCCCGCTGATCGCATGAAAACCGGCATGCGGCTGCTATCCAAGTTTTTATATGACGGCAAAATAAGAGGTGTGACACCCGAAGGTAGGGTATTCGAACATCTCATTTCGGAAAAGCTTTCCCGGGCATTTTTGACAGGTTTGGACACCATCGACCTGAAGGGTTCACAATAACAAACGGGGCAAATTGTCTACAGCAATCAGCGACTACCAGCAGAGCTGGGGGTATGAGGATGGCCCCTCGAAGGGGCAGTGGCGCCATGCGCTGCTGGTGGTCGCTGATTTTTAAAAAGTTTTGCTTTGTGTCATTGGGCCTTTGTGGCTGACGAATACGAAAATGGGAGAATACCATGAAAAAAAACACAGACCCGCGCATGCATTCGGCTGAACATATTCTCAACCAGACCATGGACAGAATCTTCAATTGCGGTCGATGCTTCAATGCCCATATCGAAAAGAAAAAATCCAAATGCGATTATCGCTTCGACCGCCCGTTATCTCTAACGGAAGTCCAAGATATTCAGACCCAGGTCAACCGGATCATCGAAGCGGATTTACCGGTAACCGAAAAATATATATCCAGATCAGAGGCTCTGGCGAGCTATAATACCGATAAATTGCCCCACAATACCGGTGACACCATCCGAATCGTTCAAATAGGGGACTATGATGCCTGCCCCTGTATCGGCCCCCACGTCAGTTCTTCCAGTGAAATCCCAGCATTTCAGATCACTTCCACCAGTTTTGACAAGGGTGTCTTAAGAATCCGATTCAAACTTATTCCAAAAAACGATCCCTGACATGGAGCTGCGGCGATACGGATAAATGCTCTTGAAAAATCCGATATCGTAATCATATTAATAAGCAATTTTGGCCTGTCATATAATGCACGGAAACTCGATTTCAGAAAGGAATATAACAATGAGCGTATTAGTGGCTAAAGAAGCACCGGATTTCACAGCCCCGGCCGTTATGGCGGACGGCGTCATCAAGGAAGATTTTAAACTCTCGGATTTAAGAGGAAAATATGTGGTCTTGTTTTTCTGGCCCTTGGATTTCACCTTTGTGTGCCCCACCGAGATTATTGCCCATCATAAGCGCATGGAGCAATTCAAAGAACGCAGCGTTGAGGTCGTCGGCGTTTCCATTGACTCCCAGTTTACGCATTTTGCCTGGCGCAGCACCGCCATCAATGACGGCGGGATCGGTGCGGTGGATTTCCCGATGGTTGCCGATGTGAAGCATGAAATTACGAAGGCTTATGGGATTGAACATCCAGAAGGCGTTGCGATGAGAGCGTCTTTTCTTATCGACAAACAAGGCGTCGTGCAGCATCAGGTCGTCAACAATCTGCCGTTAGGGCGCGATGTCGACGAAATGCTTCGGGTGGTGGATGCCCTGCAGTTTACCGAACAGTACGGGGAGGTCTGCCCGGCCGGATGGAATAAAGGTGAAGAAGGGATGAAGCCCACCGCGGAGGGAGTAGCGGAGTTTCTGTCGAAACACACCGAAAAGCTGTGATTTAAGAGAGGAGCCCGCGCCTTTTCAGCCGGGCTCCTCGTAATTTTACATTCGCTTATTACCTGTTCATTCTAATCAATTTGGGTTGTCGATCGCTCAAAATAACTGCAGCCGCTCACGATATACATCGGTAACCGTGCTGGGATCATCGGTGATGATGATGTTGTCTATGATCCACTCCGGCGCCCTGCCCTGATCGACCATTTCGTTAATTTGATCATCAATTCCGTTCCAGAAATTACCGCCGCCTTCGGTGTCGAACAATATAACCGGTACGGGATCCAGAATGGAGAGTTTCATATTGCACAACGTAATGCCAAGCTCTTCCAGCGATCCCAAACCGCCGATGTTAAAAATCGGGAATGAAGCGATCTCGAACCATTTTTGCCGACTGTGGCGGCAGGTTGCCTGAAAAACCTGACAAAAATCGACATCGGTTGTCATGGATTGATCGGTGATTTCCAGGAAATTGGCCCCGGAGAGAATCCCCCGTTCCCTTGCCAAGGTATTGGCCTGTTCCATCACCCCGCTTCCCCCGCCGGTGACGATGCCGATGCGCTGACCCCAAAATGCAATCAGGGCATCCAGAAGTTCGCCGAGTTTAGACTCCCCTCTGCGCGAAAGTTTTTGGTTGGAGCCGTAGAATGCAAACAGCATCGACTTGTGAAAATCAGCGATCCGTTCCGGCGCTACGAAATAACCGAGGCCGTCACGCATGGTGTGTTTCATCAGGCGGTCGTTCAATCCCGATACCCAGTAGACTTCCAGGCCGAAGGCATAATATTCCTCCAGGCGATGGTGGTCCTGTTGAGATAAAAACGGGCCGTGTTCGCAGGACGGCTCATAAAAATAAAGTGCCTTTAATTTTCCGTCACAGGTCAGATTTATAATGTCGCGATGCTCGATGATATTGGGAAAATATTTCATGATCAAGACCGCCGAAACGCCATCAAGGGCGTCCTCGATTCTGGAGGTGCCATACATATGGGAGCATTCGCTGTTGGGCGAAAAATCACTTCTGGCCAGTGAACACGTGGCCCGGGTTACATCGCAATCCTCAGAAGGGCCGTTTAAAAACACGGCCGCCTTTTTGAGCCCGTCCGCTTCCCCGAGAGCGACCGCCACTGGTTTGTCTGAAAAATGGCAGGTAGTGCTGTCGAAGCAGTTGATTCGTCCTTCGAATTCCCGCATTTGGCGGTAGGTGAAGAAGCTGTTTGTCTGTGAGGCTTTTTTGCGCCTCAAGCCGTTGCTGGACTTGGCGGCGTTGTATACCTTGGCCGATATCAATGGGTTGACGATCGGATGGTCACTCTGATTGACTATCTCCAAATATATTCGAATGCCGCGGGTTTTAATGGGATCCAGCACGGTTGCCGGCAGGTTTCTTCCCAGGGCAAAACCACTTTGCAAGACCACATAGTGTTCATTGAGATACATGGAACAGGTCGTCACGACGCCTTCGCCTGGTGCTACGGTTACCGAAGGCATCGCATCGCGAACCTGATAGCGATTGAGAAGTTCACGCCCGTCTTCAAGGAGCAAAATCCGACCCAGGGTTTCTCTGTTCAGTGGCTCTTTGAAGCGGCAAACGACCTTGTGCGGGGCGATCACAATACTGCCGTCACTGGAGATGGTGGTTGACGCCGGCAACTTCAGCTCAGCGCGTTCGATGGCCGCCAGAACTTCATCCGAAGTTAGCAGGGCCTCGGGATCACAAAATACCAGCCTTCCCACCGGAAGTCCCAGCGTGAAAAAATCTTTAAACTCGTTCAAACCCGGATAACCCGGAATAACTGCTGAAGCTACCTGCCTCAGCGTTATCATATCTCCTTGCAAACTACCGACGTCCGGCGGATCGCATTTGATCTGGATACCCAATCGAGCGATTCTGGACCGTTCGCTGAACACGATGTGCTCCGGTCGATGCATGAATTCATCAATCAAATCCTCATTGAGTCCGAAGGTCGTCTGAAATTGAATCGACCGGTCGCTGATATCCAGAATTTTGGATATGACCCCGTCTTCCGATTGTAATAGTCCTCGAAACAGATGGTTGTTTTTGGATGTTCTTGCCATAACTTTCTATCTAACATGTTTATCCGGATCATCCGGGGCAGAGGTTGTTGTTTTTCCTTGTCGGTCTTTGTTGCAAGCCTCACCAACAGGCCCTTAATATTATCATTGTTTTTATGATTACAAATGGAATTGGCAGGATTGGTGCGGCTTATGGATAATCATCTGGGAAAGGGTTGTGGCGACCTAAATTTGGAAACTGGTCTGTCTAGTGTTTGATCCTTTTGAATTGTTCCAGGTTTTGGCGAACCATCAGTCCTTGGTGGATCACACAAAAAAACAAATACCGTGACCATGCTACACACCCTTGTAATCCAGTAAATTCTCAATGATTTCAATCAGGGATTTATTGACGATGATCTCCTCCGTTAAATAGTTTAATCTCATTTCCTTGGCCGTGATTTTGTCAAGCACCCAACCAAATCCCAATTTATCGAAGAAAATGATCGTCTCCTGGCTCATTGAACGGTTAGCTTCTTTTAGCAATCGGTTCTCCTTTTGTTCAATTGATGCATCCGTCTATTTTTGTGACCCACTAATGGTGTATCGTCATTTCAAGCGATTTTCTTTAGCAACAGTACACCTGGCTTGAGGGGACCAAATGCATTTTCAATTGACACCGGATAGCACCTCTTCTAATATTACCGAAAATGATTATTTCGATTGACCATCAACTTGCCGAAGCACTGGAAGGAAGACGGCCGCGGGGATTGTTTATCATGGATCTCGACGGCACACTGCTGCGTTCTGATCGAACATTTTCGAGCATCGATCTCGATGCCCTCAGAAAGCTCGGGAAACTAGGCATCACACGAACCATCGCCACCGGCCGGTCCCTGTATTCTTTCGACACCATACCCCAAAAAGATCTGCCGATTGATTTCGTCATTTTCTCCATGGGCGCCGGCGTCCAGGATCACGCACGAGCTCAGATTATTCGCAGAGTTAGTTTGGAAACCGATGAAGTCAAACGAGCATGCAAAATTCTTAAATCCCAGCAACTCGATTTTATGATTCACCGAACCATACCCGACAATCACATGTTCAGTTATTTTCGATCAAACACGGGAAACGTTGATTTTGAAAGGCGCGTGCAACTATACCGTCAATTTGCAATTCCCCTTGATGAAAGAACCGACGGTTTCGGTCCTTCAACCCAGTTGCTGGCGGTAGTGCCGGATAAAGACAGCCATGTCGTTCTTGCAGAGGTTCGCCGCGAATTGCCCGACTATAGTGTCATCCAGACAACTTCACCACTGGACGGCAAAGCCACCTGGATCGAAATATTTCCCAAGGCGGTTTCCAAAAGCCAGACCTCGGCCTGGCTAGCGGAGAAACTGAAAATCGATAAACGCGAAATCGTGTCGGTGGGAAATGACTATAACGATCTGGATTTACTCGAGTGGACGTCCAGCAGCTTTGTGGTCGACAACGCTCCAGCGGATCTTAAAAAACGCTTTGTCGGTGTCAACTCCAACAACGATGGCGGTGTAGCGGAAGCGGCCAGACGCTGGCTGGCGGAAAAAAGAAACACTTCGGTTTAGAAAAGCTTTGGACCTGATTCCATCCGAATTCTTCTA
>JAAUYH010093331.1_pt1 | contig 12795 bp, 13 predicted proteins | sample 7278061 | NCBI WGS metagenome assembly JAAUYH01 (sample SAMN14350203, study PRJNA611818) | marine sediment metagenome | isolation source: surface marine sediment (0.6m) | place: French Polynesia: Moorea | collected 2018-08
AACTATATAACAATAACTTTCCCAAGGATAATGTGACGCAGATCGCTAAATTGCCAATCCCCGCAGCTGTTTCGAACGCCCTTTCGTCATAACGCAACGGCTCCGGTGTTGACATAATCAGGCACATCGTCGACCGCTTTATAACAACTGTTTCACCGTACCGTTGTGACGTCGATCACACTCGTGTCCCGTACCCTGGTTCGCATCGATTCGGCCGGTCCCCGGGTGGCGCTCCGGCGGCCGGGCGCCGCCGTGACACAGCCCCGCCGGCCCCTGGCTCGGGATTCGATGCGGCAAATGGAGCAGGATGCCGGCAACGTCGATATAATCCACCCGCTCGCCCTACCGGGATCCGCCGAACCCCTTTTAAATGAAAACCGCCCTCAGAGTCCTGGCCCTGTTGTCGTCGCTGGCCGCACTCGGCGCTGCCGGCGCCGCGCTGGCTGTGCTGACGGCCTACCACTACGTGGCGCCGGACCTGCCGTCCGTGGACACGCTGCGCGACGTTCAGCTGCAGGTACCGCTGCGGGTCTACAGCCGCGACGGGCGGCTGCTGGCCGAGTTCGGGGACAAACGCCGGATACCGCTGGAGTACGACGAGCTTCCGCCGCGCGTGCGCGACGCCTTCGTGGCTGCCGAGGACGATCGCTTCTTCGACCACCCCGGCGTCGATTACCAGGGCATCCTGCGCGCGGCCTGGAGCCTGGCCGTTACCCGCGAGCGCAGCCAGGGCGGCAGCACCATCACCATGCAGGTGGCGCGCGGCTATTTCCTGACGCCCGAGAAACGCATCATCCGCAAGGTCAAGGAGATCTTCCTCGCCCTGATGATCGAGGATGAGCTCAGCAAACAGGACATCCTGGCGCTTTACCTCAACACCATCTTCCTCGGCCAGCGCGCCTACGGCGTCGGTGCCGCCGCCGAGGTCTACTACGGCAAGACCGTCGACGAGCTGACCGTCGCCGAGGCGGCGACCATCGCCGGCGTCACGCCGGCGCCGTCCAACTACAACCCGGTCACCGACCCGGTCGCTGCCGGCAACCGGCGCGCCTACGTCCTGCGGCGCATGCGGGAGCTGGGCTTCATCACGCCCGACGAAGAGCAGACGGCCCTCGACGAGCCCGTCGCCACCGATGTTCACGACCCGGTCGTGGCAGTATCGGCGCCGTACGTGGCCGAGATGGTGCGCCAGGCCATGGTCGACGAGTACGGCGCCGACGTGTACCAGTCGGGCTTCAAGGTCACGACGACCATCGACAGCCGGCTGCAGGAATCGCTGGTAACGAGCCTGCGACGCGCACTGCTGGAATACGACCGTCGCCACGGCTATCGCGGCCCGGTGGCGCGGGTGGACTGGTCGCAGTCCGGCGAAGACGGGCCGGACGCCCTGCTCGACCAGTATCCGGTCGTGGGCGGGCTGGTGCCGGCGGTCGTGGTCGATGTCGCCGACACGGCAGCCACGATCCACGTGCGCGACCACGGTGAAACCGAAATCACGCTGGAATCCGTTGGCTGGGCAGCGCCGTACCTGAGCGACAACAGTACCGGGCCGGAGCCGAAGAAAGCCGCCGACGTGGTCACGGCGGGCGACGTTGTCTACATGGAGCCCGTCGAAGACGGCTGGGCCTTCGCCCAGATTCCCGCCGTGCAGGGCGCGTCGGTGGCTCTCGATCCCATGGACGGCGCCATCGTGGCGCTGAGCGGCGGTTTCGATTTCTTCGCCAGCAAGTTCAACCGGGTGGTGCAGGCCAGGCGCCAGGCCGGATCGTCGTTCAAACCGTTCATCTATTCGGCCGCGCTCGAACACGGCTTCACGCCGGCAACCCTCATCAATGATGCGCCGGTCGTGTTCCAGGACGCCGGGCTCGACGACGTCTGGCGACCGGAAAACTACGGACGCCGCTTCTACGGACCGACGCGGCTGCGCGAAGCGCTGGTGCGTTCGCGCAACCTGGTCTCGGTGCGGCTGCTCGACGCCATTGGCGTGGGCTATGCCGTGAGGTACCTGGAACGCTTCGGCTTCCAGGCCGACCGGCTGCCGAGGAACCTGTCGCTGGCGCTCGGCAGCGCCGCCGTGTCGCCGCTGGAATTGGCCACCGGCTACACGGTGCTGGCCAATGGCGGCTACCGGCCGGAGAGCTACTTCATTCAGCGCATCGAGGATGCCTCGGGCGAGGTGCTCCTCGACGCCGACCCGCTGGTGGTATGCGCGCCCTGCGAGGCCTACCTGGAAACCGATGACCCGACGGCATCGGCACGCGAGCCCGGGAAAATCGCGGCCTACATGCCAGCGGCGACCGGCGACCCGCAGGCACAAAGCCTCGACTACGCCGGCATGAGCACCGAACGCATGGCACCGCGGGTGATCGAGCCGCAGAACGCCTACCTCATCACCGACATGATGCGCGACGTCATCCGCCGCGGCACCGGGGTGAAGGCCATGACGCTCGGTCGCACCGACCTCAGCGGCAAGACCGGCACCACCAACGAGTTCCGTGACGCCTGGTTCAGCGGCTTCAATCATGCGCTGGTGGCCACGGCGTGGGTGGGCTTCGACCAGGAACGCCCCCTGGGCGCGCGCGAAGCCGGTGGCACCGCGGCCTTGCCCGCGTGGATCTACTTCATGGACGATGCCCTCGACTCGGTGGAACAACGCGACCCGCAGCAGCCGCCGGGCCTGGTCACCGTGCGTATTTCGAGCGAGTCGGGCCTGCTGGCCTCGGCCGGCGACGAGGGCGCCATTTTCGAGACCTTTCGGGTCGGTCATGTGCCGGAGCAGGCCGAGCTGAACGAGCCGAAGGTGGCCTTTCCCGACGACATGGACGAAGAAGTCGACAGCGACGAGCAGTTGTTCTGACGACCCGGGACGCGCGCGTCGCCGACCGAACAAGAAACCAGGATACGACCATGGCCAGGAAGAACGGCGGACGCGCGAACAACCTCCGGCAGATGCTCGCCGATGAGGCCGCCCGCCTGATGTACGAGCACGGCATCGAGGATTTCGGCCTGGCCAAGCGCAAGGCCGCCGAGCGGCTGGGCCTCACCGACCGTGGCAGCCTGCCGCGCAACGCCGAGATCGAGGCGGCGTTGCTGGAGCGCCAGCGCCTGTTCGGCGGCTCCCGGCACACCGTTGCGCTGCTGCGCCTGCGTCGGGCAGCGCGCAATGCCATGGTGATGTTCGCCGAGTTCGAGCCGAGGCTGGCCGGACCGGTGCTCGCCGGCACGGCCTCGGAGAATGCCGACGTGGAGATTCACCTGTTCGCCGACAGCCCGGAGCAGGTCAGCTTCCAGTTGATGCGCGACGACATACCGCACGAATTGAGCGAGCGCCGTCTGCGGCGCGACGACGACTACGTCAACTATCCCACCTATCGCTTCGTCGCCGGCGATACACCGATCGAAGCCACGGTATTCCCGCTGATCGGGCTCCGCCAGGCACCACGCAGCCCCGTGGACGGACGCCCGATGCGGCGCGCGTCGCTGCGCGAAGTGGAGTTATTGCTGGACGACTGAGCCGGCTCCCGGCGTTCGTCAGCCGGCTTTGCGACCGTACTTGCGGCGGAACTTGTCCACGCGACCGCCCGAGTCGACGATCTTCTGCTTGCCGGTGTAGAAGGGGTGGCAGCTCGAGCACACTTCCACCTGCAGGTCTTCGCTGAGCGTCGACCGCGTCTTGAAGGAGTTGCCGCAACTGCAGTTCACGGTGATCTCGTTGTAGGCGGGGTGGATATCGGCTTTCATGACGCTCGTTTCCTGCTGCTGGGCCGCCTGCTGGCGGCCGACGGCGGCCGTGGCCGCTCACGTTCAAGGGCGCGGGAGGATACCGGGATTCGGGGTCACTGACAAGAGCCCCCGGAGCCCCACCGACGCCTCCGCAAATACCCCACTTGCACCACCTGTCTCACAGAGTGCTTTAGGTTTCCGACGCTAAGTTTACGTAATGTGGAAAAAATCACATATTTCCACACCGGCCTGTGGATAAGTCTGTGGACTGCGCCTCCGGGGAGCGACGGAAGCCGGGGTTGCTCAAAATTTCGCCAATTGGGGCGGCGCAACGAGCCGCGACGGCAAAAAATATTTAAAATCAATATCTTGTGAGAATTGTGGCGAATATGTGACCAGCCCGGAGCGGCCACAACCCGGAAGAAACCAGTCAGAACAAGGCCTTGTGAATAACTCCGCACACGCGGTGCGATGAGAATGGCATTTCGGGGCCGAAAGGTCTGAGAAACTGACTTGTCAAGCCCCGGTCCGGTCGCTATGCGCGTCCCCGAGGAACACGGCCTGGAGATCATTGAGGAACCGCTGACCGAGCTCGGTGGGCCGCCAGCGCAGCCCATCGTTCGCGAGCATCCCGCGGTCGCACGCGACATCCAGCATGGCGCCGGCGGACTGGACGAGGTTCAGACCGGTCGCCAGGGCGAAATCGCGCTCGTCGAAGCCGTCGTCGAGCCTCAGCGCATTGAGCATGAATTCGAACACGAGGTCGCCGGCGTCCAGTTCCCGGCGCTGCGCGACCAGGTCGGCACCGCCCGCGGCCTGCACGTACCGCGCCGGATGACGCTGCTTCATCGTGCGCACCCGCCTTCCGTCGGGCAGCGTCACCTTGCCGTGCGCGCCGGCGCCGACGCCCAGGTAGTCGCCGAAGCGCCAGTAGTTGATGTTATGCCGGCATCGGTGTCCTGCCCGGGCGTAGGCCGATACCTCGTACCGCGCATAGCCCGCGGCGCCGAGGCGCTCCTGCCCGAGCTGCTGCATCGCCCAGGCCGTGTCCTCATCGGGCAGCACCGGGGGCCGGGCGTGGAACAGCGTATTGGGCTCGAGCGTGAGCTGGTACCAGGACACGTGCGTCACGTCGAAGGCCAGGGCCGCGTCGATGTCGCACGCCGCCTGTGCCACCGACTGATCAGGCAGGCCGAACATGAGGTCGACGTTGACCTCGGCGAAGCCGGCGGCAAGCGCGGCATCGATGGCGCGCCGCGCGCGGTCGGCGTCGTGAATGCGACCCAGGGCCTTCAGGTGGCGGTCGCTGAAGCTCTGGACACCGATGGACAGGCGGTTGACCCCGGCCTGCCGGAACCCGGCGTAGCGATCGGCCTCGAGCGTGCCGGGATTCGCCTCCAGGGTGATCTCGGCATCGGCGGCCACGTGCAGGCAGCGACCGACGTGCTCGAGCAACCGGGCGATGCCGTCGGCGGAAAACAGGCTGGGTGTTCCGCCGCCGATGAAGATGGTATCGACGCGGCGGGACCCGACCACGGGCGCATCGGCGGCCAGGTCGGCGGCCAGGGCATCCAGGTAGTCGTCTTCGGGCAGCGCGCCGCGCAGCGCGTGGGAGTTGAAGTCGCAATAGGGGCACTTGGCCACGCACCAGGGCAGGTGCACGTAGAGGCCGAGCGGCACGTGATCGGTCACCGGGTGCTGTGTCCTGTCTTCGGACAGGGCCATCTTGTCGGCGCCGGTCAGCCGCGCTCGCCGAGCCGGCGCACCAGCGCGGTCAGCGCGCGCGCCCGATGACTGACGGCGTTCTTCTCGTCCGGCTGCATTTCAGCGGCCGTACGCCGCTCGCCGGACGGACGGAACACCGGATCGTAGCCGAAGCCGCCGTCGCCCCGCGGCGCCCGTTCGATGATGCCCTCCCAGGTGCCCTGGCAGATGACAGGCGTTGGATCGTCGGCGTGTCTCAGGTACACGAGCACGCACTGGAACCGGGCCGTGCGCTTTGCATCGGGCACGTCGGCCAGGCGATCCAGCAGCAGTTCGACGTTGCCCGTGTCGGTGGCGTCGTCGCCGGCGTAGCGCGCCGACCGGATGCCGGGCGCACCATCGAGGCTGTCCACTTCGAGGCCCGAATCGTCGCCGATGGCGGGCAGCCCGGTGTGTCGGCAGGCGTTTCGGGCCTTGATCAGGGCGTTCTCGACAAAGGTCAGGCCCGTTTCGGGCACTTCCGGAACGCCGAGGGACGACTGGGTGCGCACGGACCACCGCGCGTCGTCGAGCAACGCCTGGATCTCGCGCACCTTGCCCGCGTTGCCGGTAGCCAGCACCACCTCGGTGGCGTTCACGGCGGACCCGCCGGCGCAGCGGCCAGGCTGGCGGTCTGCGCCGCAAGCAAGGCGCGGATGCCGTCGGTGGACAGATCGAGCAGGGCGTCCAGCTCCGAACGACGGAACGCGTGGCCTTCGGCCGTGCCCTGCACTTCGACGAAGGCCCCTGCGTCGTTCATGACCACGTTCATGTCGGTCTCGGCCTCGGAGTCTTCGGCGTAGTCGAGGTCCAGCACCGGGTGACCGCGGTAGATGCCCACCGACACCGCTGCGATCTGGCCGTGCAGCGCATCGGGCATGCGCGGATGGCGCTTGCGCAGGTACGCAATGGCATCGGCGAGCGCGACGTAGCCGCCGGTGATGGCCGCCGTACGTGTCCCGCCGTCGGCCTGGATGACGTCGCAGTCGACGGTGATCGTGCGCTCGCCGATGGCCTCCAGGTTCGTCACCGCGCGCAGCGATCGGCCGATGAGGCGCTGTATCTCGAGCGTCCGGCCGCCCTGCTTGCCCCGCGCCGCCTCGCGCGCGTTGCGGGTGTTGGTGGCGCGCGGCAGCATGCCGTATTCGCCGGTGACCCATCCGCGCCCGCCGCCGCGCAACCACGGCGGCACCCGCTCTTCGACGCTGGCGGTGCACAGCACGTGGGTGTTGCCCATGCAGATGAGCACCGAGCCTTCGGCGTTGCGGGCGTAGCCGCGATAAAGGCGAACCTCGCGCAGCGCGTCGGGCGCGCGGCCGCTGGGTCGCTCGAACACGCCGCCCCGGCTCACTTGCCCAGCCAGTGCAGCACGGCGGCCGAGGTGTTGTCGCTGGTCGGCGCGCCGGCCATCACCGCGTCGTCGCCAAGCCGCTTGAGGTTGGCCTCGAGTTCGAGATCCGGAAAACCGCCGTGGAAAAACTCGGCGATGTCGCTGTCGTCGAGGCCGCCCCACAGTCCGTCGGTGCAGGCCAGCAGCACGTCGCCGCGCTCCAGTTCGAAGGCGCCGGCAACGGTGGACTGGGGAGTCTCCGGATCGCCGCCGAGGCACACCTCGACGTAGTTGCGCAGCGGATGATCCACGGCTTCCTCCTCGGTGATCAGGCCTTCTTTCACCAGCACCTCGACATGGCTGTGATCGCGCGTGCGCTTGAACACCTTGCGATTGCGCAGCAGGTACACGCGGCTGTCGCCGACATGGCCCCAGTAGGCGTAGCCGTTCTGCACCAGCCAGAGGGCACAGGTCGCGCGCGGCCGTTGTTCGATGGAGCGTTCGGCGCCGAGATCCAGCACCGCCTGGTGCGCGTCCGCAATGGCGTCGCGCAGGAAATTGCGCGGATCGAAGATCGGCTTTTCGGCGTCCTTGAAACTGGCGATGACGCTGGCCAGGGCCACTTCGGCGGCCTTGTCGCCGTCGGCGTGGCCACCCATGCCGTCGATGACGGCGCCGATCACCGAATCCGCATCGCTTTCGATGCCGACCCGATCCTGGTTGTCGTACCGATAGCCTTTCAGGTTGAGTGTGGCGGTCTCGATCCGCACGTCGGCTCCCATGCTTCGCCGTGGGTTTTTGCTACTATTGGCGCCCGGCGCCGAGCGGCCGGCAGGCCCGCCGCTTTGTCCCGAGGACCGCATTATCCGTCAAACCGCAGCGAGTAGCGACGCCACCTGGTGACCCGACCGACGATCCGCAACCGACCGGGCCGCCCATCGACCCCTGGCGCGGGGCAGGCCTCGCCGCCGACGGCGCTTCGCATACAGCGTAACCCCGCAAGGCAATCGAGACAGCGATGATACGCAGCATGACCGGCTTTGCCCGGCAGGAAACGCAGACCGACTGGGGTTCGCTGTCGGTGGAGATGCGCACCGTCAATCACCGGTTCCTCGAGCCGAATTTCCGGCTGCCGGAAGAGCTCCGGCCGGTCGAGCCGGAACTGCGCAAGCTGCTCGCCACGCGCCTCGGCCGCGGCAAGGTCGATGTCAGCGTGCGGCTGCGCTACCTCCACCGGGCCGGCGACGCCCTCGAGGTGAACGAGGAGCTGGCTGCCGCGCTCGTGTCCGCGGCGGGCCGCATCGCCGACACCATCGACGAGCCCGCCCCCATCGATCCGGTCGACATACTGCGCTGGCCTGGCGTGGCGGTCGAACCGCAGCGCGACGTCCGTCCCGTGCAACGCGCCGCCGTGGCCCTGGTGAGCGACGCGCTGAACGCGCTGGACGAGAGCCGGCGGGCCGAAGGCGCCCGCATCCACGACATGCTCACGGCGCGGCTGGACGGCATCGACGAACTCGTTACGGGCGTGCGCCAGCGGCTGCCGGCCGTACGCCAGGCCATGCGCGACAAGCTGGTGGAACGCCTGTCCCAGCTGCCGCTCGACGGCGACGACGTGCGGCTCGAACAGGAACTGGTGCTGCACGCCCAGAAAATGGATGTCGACGAGGAACTCGATCGGCTCGGCAGCCACGTTGCCGAAGTTCGTGACGTGCTCGGACGCGGCGAACCGGTCGGCAGACGCCTGGATTTCCTGATGCAGGAATTCAACCGCGAATCGAACACCCTGGCGTCCAAGGCGCAGGACGCCGAGACGACGCGCGCCGCGGTAGACCTCAAGGTGCTGGTCGAGCAGATGCGCGAGCAGGTGCAAAACGTCGAATGACCATGCGCCTGTTCCGCTCGATCGTCCACTGGCTCAAGGGCCCGGCCCACGCGGCCGACGGCGGCCGCGCCGAGCGCGAGCCCGCGCTGTTCGTCATCGCGGCCCCGTCGGGCGCCGGCAAGACCAGCCTGGTCAAGGCGCTCGTGCAGCAGGAATGCGACCTGGTCGTGTCTATCTCCTACACCACCCGCACGCGCCGCGAGAGCGAGGTGGACGGCGAAGACTACTTCTTCGTCGACAAGCCCACCTTCGAGACGATGCGCGATGCCGGCGAGTTCCTCGAATCGGCGGACGTGTTCGACAACTGCTACGGAACCGCCCGCCGCACGGTGGAATCCGCGCTGGCGGACGGCCACAACGTCATCCTGGAGATCGACTGGCAGGGCGCCCGCCAGGTGCGCTCGGCCATGCCCGACTGCCAGACGATCTTCATCCTGCCGCCGTCGCGGGCCGAGCTGGAGACGCGGCTGCGCCATCGCCGCACCGACACCGACGAGGTGATTGCGCGGCGCCTGCGCGACTCGGTGTCCGACATGGGCCACTGGGACGAGTTCGACTACGTGGTCGTCAACGACGAATTCGATACCGCCGTGGCCGACCTGGTGGCCATCGTCCGCGGGCAGGGCCAGCCGGCCCGCGCCGACCGCGCGGAACTGCGGCCGCTGCTGGCCGACCTGCTGACCCCCGGCGGCGAATAAGGAACCTGTGGGAGCGGCTTCAGCCGCGATCTACGTCGGAATCGCGGCTGAAGCCGCTCCCACAGTGGTTTCCCCAGCCTGCGGCTTTGCAGTAAACTGGAGGGCCGCGACCCGCGACCAGTGTCGCAAGCCAATTGCACGGAGTTTCCATGGCCCGCATCACAGTAGAAGACTGCCTCGAAAACGTCGACAACCTGTTCGAGCTGGTGCTCGTCGCCGCCAAACGCTCGCGCCGGCTGGCCAACGGAGCCGAGGCCATGGTGCCGTGGCAGAACGACAAACCCACGGTGGTGGCGCTGCGCGAAATCGCCGCCGGCCTGGTCGGCTCGGACATACTCGAAGAGTCCGAGCAGCCCGAGCTCCGCGACGACGAGGTCAGCCTCGAATCGCTCGCCGAGGCCGCCGGACAGCCGCCGCTGGCCGAGGGCTGAGCCCCCGCCGACACCCCCGCCCGCCACGACCGCCTCACCCATGGATACCGCTGCCTCGCTCCTCGGCCGATTGCCGCGGGGCCGGGCGCAGGTGGGTTTCAAGGTACTGCGGCCCAAGCTGAAGCCGTATATCGCCGACGAGCACATGGCGATCATCGAGGCGGCCTACGTTTACGCCGAGAAGGCCCATGACGGCCAGACGCGCAAATCCGGCGCGCCCTACATCACCCACCCGCTGGCGGTCGCCGGCATCCTGGCCGACCTGCGCATGGACCATCAGACGCTGATGGCCGCCCTGCTGCACGACGTCATCGAAGACACCGAAATACCCAGGGCCGACATCACCGAGCGCTTCGGCGCCGAGGTGGCCGACCTGGTGGACGGCGTCAGCAAGCTCGACCAGATCAAGTTCAAGAGCAAGGCCGAGGCCCAGGTCGAGAGCTTCCGCAAGATGATGCTCGCGATGGTCAAGGACATCCGGGTCATCCTCGTGAAGCTGGCCGACCGGCTGCACAACATGCGCACCCTGGGTGCCATGCCGTCGGTGAAGCGCCGCCGCATCGCGCGCGAGACGCTGGAGATCTACGCACCCATCGCCAACCGGCTCGGCATGCACGCGTTTCGGCTGGAACTCGAGGATCTCGGCTTCCAGGCACTCTACCCGCAGCGCTACAAGATCATCGAGAAGAGCATCAAGAAGTCGGTGGGCAACCAGCGCCAGCTCATCCGCAAGATCTCGGCCAACCTGTCCCGGGCGCTGGCCGAGCACGACATCGATGCCGAGGTACGCGGTCGCGAGAAGCACCGCTACAGCATCTACCAGAAGATGCGCAAGAAGGGCCGCTCGCTGACCGAAATCGTCGACGTCTTCGGCTTTCGCATCGTGGCCGACAGCGCCGACGCCTGCTATCGGGTGCTCGGCGTGGTGCACAGCGTGTACAAACCCATGCCCGGCCGCTTCAAGGATTACGTGGCCATCCCCAAGGTAAACGGCTACCAGTCGCTGCACACCACCCTGTTCGGTCCCAACGGGATGCCCATCGAGGTGCAGATTCGCACCGCCGACATGGACGAACTCGCCGAGCGCGGCATCGCGGCGCACTGGCGCTACAAGACCGACGAGAAATCGCGCTCGGCCAGCCGCAAGGATCCGGGCGACTGGCTCAAGCGGCTGGAGGAAATGCAGGCCTCGGGCAGTTCCGAGGAGTTCCTGGAGAGCGTCAAGATCGACCTGTTCCCGGACAAGGTCTACGTGTTCACACCGCGCGGCGACATCCTGCGCCTGCCGCGCGGCGCCACCACCGTGGATTTCGCCTACGCGGTGCACACCGACGTGGGCAACCGCTGCGTGGCCACCAAGGTCGACAGGCGTCTCGTGCCGCTGCGCACGCCGCTGCGCAACGGCCAGACCGTCGAGATCATCACGGCCAAGGGCGCCCGCCCCAACCCCGCCTGGATGAACTTCGTCGTGACGGCCAAGGCGCGCGCCAGCATCCGTCACTACCTGAAGAACCTGAAGCACAACGAAGCCATTGCCCTGGGCAAGCGGCTGGTGGACAAGGCGCTGACGGAGCTGTCGCTGAAGCTGCGCAAGATTCCGGCCGACCGGGTGCGCGACGTTGCGCAGCAGCTCGGCCTGAGCGGACCGGAAGAGATGTTCGAGCAAGTGGGCCTGGGCAAGCGCCTCGCACCGCTGCTCGCGCGCAGCCTGGCGCCCGAGACCACCGAGGAGGCGCCGCGCCCGGAGCGCTCGGCGCCGCTGGCCATCTCCGGCACCGAGGACATGGTGGTCAGCTTCGCGCGCTGCTGCTTCCCGCTTCCGGGGGATGCCATCATGGGATACCTGAGCGCCGGCCGCGGCATCGTCATCCACCGCGAGAACTGCGGCAACCTTGCCGAGTTCCGCAAGCAGCCCGACAAGTGGCTGGAGGTGGAGTGGAAGAACGAGCCGGATCGCGAATTCAGCGTCGAGATACGCGCCGACGTGGTGAACCGCATGGGCGTGCTGGCCGCGGTGGCCGCCAACATCGCCGGCACGGAATCCAACATCGAACACGTGTCGGTCGATGAGCGCGACGGGAACACGTCGTGCCTGACCTTCCTGCTTCAGCTCAAGGACCGCAACCACCTGGCACGCGTCATGCGCAGCATCCGCGGCATGCCGGAAGTGCTGCGTGTGTCGCGCACCTGCGCCTGAGCCCCTGAATACCACTCCGGGAGTTCCCCTATGGCCTTCGAACCCGTCGCCACCGATTCCGCCCCCGCCGCTATCGGCACCTATTCGCAGGCCGTGCGCACCGGCAACACCGTGTACATGTCCGGCCAGATACCGCTGGTGCCGGAGACGATGACCCTGGTCGAGGGCGACATCGAGGCGCAGGTGGTGCAGGTCTTCGACAACCTCGAGGCCGTGGCCGAAGCCGCCGGCGGTTCGCTGGCCAACGCGGTGCGGCTCACGGTGTACCTCATCGACATGGCGCACTTCCCGGTAGTGAACGAGGTGATGGCGCGTTACATCGACACGCCCTACCCGGCCCGCGCGGCCGTGGGTGTGGCCGCCCTGCCCAAGGGCGCGCAGGTGGAAATCGACGCGATCCTGGCGCTCTGAGCGGCGCCCCGCTTCGCCGGTTCGCCGGCAACCGGCCAGCCCGGAGTTTTGTCCTTGGCCAAGACTGAAGAGCGCGACGCGGCGACAATCCCGGTCACGGAACTGAAGGGCGTCGGCGCCGCGGTGGCGCAGAAGCTCGCGCGGCTGGGCCTGGAAACGCTGCAGGACGTACTGTTCCACCTGCCCCTGCGCTACGAAGACCGCAGTCGCGTGGTACCAATAGGCGCCGTGCAGGCCGGCCAGCGCGTCACGGTGGAGGGCGAGGTGGCGCACGCCGAGACCGTGTTTCGCGGCCGGCGCATGCTGGTCTGCACGGCGCCTATTGGTACCACGCGACTGCGGTCTTCGTAGCGCAGGGGCAGGTGGAACAGTACGTC
>JAAUYH010182982.1_pt1 | contig 12793 bp, 8 predicted proteins | sample 7278061 | NCBI WGS metagenome assembly JAAUYH01 (sample SAMN14350203, study PRJNA611818) | marine sediment metagenome | isolation source: surface marine sediment (0.6m) | place: French Polynesia: Moorea | collected 2018-08
CAGTCGGCCATTACCATCAACGACGTATGCGAGGACTACATCCGCCGCCGGGCCATCCGCCACCTGGAGAAAGGCCGCGTCGTCATCTTCGCCGCCGGCACCGGCAACCCATTCTTTACCACCGACTCCGCCGCCGCCCTGCGGGCCGTGGAAATCGGTGCCGACCTGGTGCTCAAGGCCACCAAGGTCGACGGCATCTACACCGACGACCCCATGACCAACCCCGATGCCGAGAAATTCGATCAGGTGGGCTACGACGAGGTCATCGAGCGCAAGCTGCGGGTGATGGACACCTCCGCCATCGTGCTGTGCCGGGAGCAGAACGTCCCGCTGCGCATTTTCGACATCAACAACGCCGGGGCGCTGATGCGGATCGTTAAGGGCGAGTCCATAGGCACGTTGGTCAATTAGTGCCGTGCGCCGCCAGGCGCACTCCGAAAAACGTCATCCCCCCACCCCCGTCATCCTGAACTCGATTCAGGATCCATCTGAAATGCCGGAGTTGGCTTAGTTCGACCATGGCGTGGTGATGACCGTAGTCTCCGCTATTCACTCTGCACCGATCGAAGGCACCCAATCCCATTCGCTGATGGATCCTGAATCAAGGCAACCGCCCGAAGGGCCGCAATACATGTCATCCCGGACCCCGATCCGGGATCGAGTTCAGGATGACGATTAAAGAGATCCGCCCGCCACTTCCGCTGAACGCGAAAGCAGCGCGGCGGATCGGTTGTTTAGACCCTCACCAGAATCGAGTCGATCAGCAGACCCAGCACATAAAGCGCCCCAAACCGCCGGGTATGCGCAAATGCCATCCGCACCAGGTACAGCGGCCAGACCTCCTGGGGCCAGTCCGGCGGGCACTCGCTGGGGCGGGGTGCCGCGTAGCGCTTGATGGCCGCCAGCGCCTGGGGCGCCGCCAGGAAAACCGCCAGCATGACCCAGCCCAGGGTGCCGGTGGCGACCAGGTAAACCACCAGACCGTACTGGGCCAGCAGCATAAGAATGGTCGTATAGCGGGACAGGGTTTCCCCCAGCAGTACCGGTAAGGTGCGGATTTTCTTGGCCCGGTCCTCCAGCAGCTTGTCGATATGTTTGCCGAAGATCACCGTGGTGGGGCCCAGGGCATAGGGCAGGCTGACCCAGACCACCCACCATTCCCAGGTGCCGGTGAGCACGTAGTAACCGCCACCGATCATCAGGGGGCCCCACACGGCCAGCACGGCCGGCTCACCCAGGCCAATGAACTTCAGCGGCCAGGTATACAGCAGTACCAGCGCTGACCCCGCCAGCAGCAGCGGCAGGGTCAGTCCACCGCGGTACCACACCAGGAAAACGCCAATGGCCAGCGCCACCGCCCCGGTCACCGCGATGTAGCCCAGCAGTTGATTGCGGCTGAGCAGCCCGTGCTCCAGGGGCTGGGGACCGTACTGGGCGCGGAAATAGTTGTCCTTGTCCACGCCCGTGACGTGATCGGTCAGGTCGTTAACCAGGTTGTTGGTGGCGTGTGCCAGCACCAGCCCCAGGGTAATCAGCAGCCAGATCAGCGGGTCGAAGGCGCCGGCGCGGAAGGCCAGGATGCCGGCGATGATCGAGGACAGGAAGGTCATCACCAGTACCGCCGAACGGGAGGCCACCAGCCACCGCGAAACCAGGTCCAGCCTGCCCCACTCGTCCTTGTCCAGCCGGGGAATGACCTGCAGCGCCTGCAACCACATCTTGGACACAACAAAATCCCTTTTGATTTAGCAGGGCCAACTATAGCGTTGTTTGTCCGCAATATCGTCAATCCGACGTGGGCACATGGCACCGCAGGCTCCGTTCAATCACTTCCACTGGAACAGAGGGAGCGTGATCCCACTCGCAGATGGATCCCGGATTAAGGCAATCGCCCGACGGGCCGTAAAAAATGTCATCCCGGACCCCGATCCGGGATCAAGTCCAGGATTACGGGAGAGTGAGAACGCAGCCCGTGCCCCCGAGCTGGAACGCAGGCATTTGGCACAGGGATGTGCCAACGGCCGGAGGCCGTGAGGGAATCGGAAACCGCGTTTTCGATTACCCGCCCGCAATTCGTCCACGGATGGACGATATTGCGTATCAACAACCACGTGCCAACGGCCGGAGGCCGTGAGTGAAGCAAAACCGCGTTTTTGCGAAGCGCCTGCGAGCCGCACATGGAGCCAATCCCAGGATGACAGGAGAGTTAAAACGAAGCATTTGGCACATGGATGTGCCAACGGCCGAAGGCCGAGAGGGAATTGGAAACCGCGTTTTCGATTCCCGACTGCGAGTCCGCCATGGATGGCGGATCTCGCAGATGAACAATATCGTCTAAAATGAAATCACGGCTTGGGGGAATCGGAGCGCCAGGCCGTCTTTAGGACATAGGCCCCATGCATAGAGCCAGCGCCATACAAGGATTGTGCGTCCTGCTCGGACTGCTGTTATGCCAGTCCGCGGGCGCCGTGCGCCTGAGTATCGACAACTCGGGTGAGGTGCTGCTGTTCCCGTTGTTTCTGACCGGCGACGGCTTTCAGACCGTTTTCGAGATCCGCAACCGCGACAGCCAGGGCAAAGCCCTGCGCTTTGTCACCAAGGATCCGGTCAACGGCCGGCCCACCCAATCCATAAACGTCTATCTGAAGCCCAACGACAGCTGGTCCGGCGCCCTGTTCGACCCGGAAACCGAAACAACCACCCTGACCGGCGCTACCGCAAGACTGCGCCGCTGGACCGACGACAGCTGCACCTTCCCGACAGCGGACACAGTATCGGCCGACGGCCTGCCCCTGTCGGACCAGGAATTCACCGAAGACCTGGGTGACCTGATTGTGCCCACCCGGCTGGCCTTCGGGTTTGTCGAGGTCTACGAAATGGGCACCCTGGACCCGGCACTGGTGTCGGACTGCGATGCCATTGCCCAGCGCTGGGACAGCAACGGCGTGTGGGGATCGGGCAGTGATGAGGCGCGTAATGCCGATATCGGCGAACCCACCGGCGGCATCGAGGGTTACGCAGTGATCATCAACACGGAGAGCGGCCGGGCGCACCAGTACGAGGCCCTCGCCCTGGCTGATTTTCGTGATGCGCCGCTGCATACGGCGCCAGGCTCCGGGCGCCGGCCCAACCTGAGCGATGTGCAGCCGGCGGAGAGCCGAATCCTGGAAACCGTGGAGTTCGGCAACCGCACTCTGCTGGTGGAACGGGTGTCCACCTGGTCGGCGTCGCCGGTGAACGCCATCGACGCATTGCTGATGACGGTGTCAGCCCGCACGGACTACTCCACCAGCAGCCAGCTGCGGGCGGTGGCGCTGACCGTGCTGACCTTCCCAACGCGCCCCTATCACTCGGACCACCAGGGTTACTACCTGGACTCACCGGATGACCGCTCCATGGCGCCGTTCCGGGTCTCGGTGCCGCCACAGGCCGGCGAATCCCTGCAGGACAACAAGATCGCGGTCACCGCCATCAATCGCAAGGGCGAGTCCTTTGAGCTGGCACCCTTTTCCAACGCCACCAACTGCGACCTGATCAACGGCACGGTTTCCCTGGTGTTCATGACCAGCATCATTGGTTTCGACTACACCTGCGAGTATTACCGGGCGGAATTTCGCGTGGCCACCAATGCCCAGGAAGGAGAAGTCAAATACAGCCTGCAAGGTGAGATACAATCTGATGAAGGCCATGTCTATAAAGGACTGCCAGTGTATGGGTTTGTGATTCAAAGCCTGCTGAACGCCAACATCGATCTTGGCGGCGGTCAGATTGGTATCGCCAATTACGGCTGGATTCGGGCGTTGAAGTCAGAACGCGTGGTGACGGATCCCGACCGATGATGCGAACCGAGTCCAGCGTGAGACTATGGATTGCAGTGACCCTGTCGCTGGCGGTGCATGTGGCTCTGCTGGGCCTGCTGCGGGACGGCGCACCCAGTCATCAGCGACCGGAAATCCGGTTCACCCTGGTACCCAGACCAACGCCGGCTGAAGTGGGGGTTGCGTCCAAGGTGCCGCAGGCGCCGGCCGAAACCGTGGTCGAGGCGCCGGATCCCGCGGCAGAGCAGTTGGCCGAGCGGGACCCCCGCCCAGCGCAGTCCGGTGTGTCCGCGTTGGCCCAGACACGGCAAGCCTCTTCCGAGAAACCCCTGGCGTCAGCCGGACCCATCACTGCCGCGGCACCATCCCAGCCGGATGAACTGCCCTCCGAGCCCGTGTCACCGGTGGCAGCAGCCCCCGCACCGCCGCCGCCATCCCCGGCCTCCGGCTTTCGCCTGTTGATCAAAGACCAGCTGAAAAAACACCAGCGCTACCCGCCGGCCGCCCGCCGCCGGGGCGTTGAGGGGGCCGCGGTGGTGCGCTTTGTCATTGCCCGTGACGGCTCCCTGGTCAACAAACAGCTGGTGGAATCCTCCGGGTCACGACACCTGGATGCCGCCGCCCTGCGCCTGTTGTCCCGCGCGGCACCGTATCCGGCATTGCCCGAAGACCTGGCCACTGATCTGCTGGAAATCCAGCTTCCCATCGAATACCGAATCACGGCCGGCAGGCACCGTACGTGAAGCCAACCGATGTCAGCGCGGCGGCGCTGATCACTGAGCATCGGGACGAACTGCTGCGCTTCGTGCGCCCCATGGTGGGTCCGGACCGGGCCGAGGATGTAGCCCAGGAGGCTTTCTTCCGATTTTCCTCCGCGCTGGAGCGGGGCCAGGTGAGAAATCCGCGGTCGTACCTGTTCCGAATCGCAGCCAACCTGGCACGAGACGAGCTGCGGCGGGAGCGGCGCCGTGCCGAGGAGGACCTGGACGCGCCGCTGGAACAGGCCACGGCAGGCTCTCAGCCGTCGGCCGCGGAAGACGCGGCGCTGCAGGAGCAGCTCGATATGCTGCGTGAGGCTGTCCAGGGGTTGCCGCGAAAATGCCGGCGCATTTTTGTCGCGCGTAAGTATGAGGGGCATACCTATCGGGAAATCGCCCAAATGGAAAACATCAGCGAGAAGACGGTAGAAAACCACATTTCGCGTGCCATCAAGCTGATCCGGGAACAGCTCAACCGGAAATTGAGCTGATGCTTTTGGGGGAAATATCCGTTTCAGTGCGTCAACAACCATGAAGAACCACGAGAACCATAAAACCATGGCTATTGAGCAGGCCGCTGACTGGATGTCCCGTCTGCAGGCCACCGACCCACCGGACTGGGAAAACCCGGGATTTCTGCAGTGGATGAGCGAGTCTCACATCCACCGGGAGGCGTTTGCCGACGTCAGCGCAACCTGGTTTGACGCGGACGAACTGGATCCCAACGATTTTCAGTCAGAGCAGATGGCGCCGACTTTCCTGCCTCGACAATCCCGGCCATGGCGTGTCTGGGCGGCAGCGGCGCTGGTTTTGGCCGTGGTGTTGCTTCCCAATTGGGATCGTCACTGGAATCGGATCAACGCCGATCATTTCGCCAGCCCCGGTGAGATGGTCAACCTTACTCTGCCCGACGGATCACGCCTGATGCTGGCGGGGGACGCAGCCCTGGACAGCTGGCATACCGACAACGCCCGGGGTGTCCGCCTGCGCAGGGGCGAACTGTTCCTGGACGTCACCCATGACCCGAACCGGCCGTTCACGGTCAGCGCTGGCGACGCTGAGATCCAGGTCCTGGGCACCCGCTTTGGCGTCTCGGTGCGGGACGGAGAACTTCGAACCGGTCTGCTCGAAGGCAGCATCGAACTGCGAGCCGGAGGCGCGCAGCAGATCCTGGCCCCCGGCGGCCAGCTCCAGGTCACCGCAAATGGCCTGATCGTGGCCGACCGCTACCAGCCCGATGAGTATTTTTCCTGGCACGCCGGCCAGCTGGTGTTCCGCAATCGACCCCTGACAGAGGTGCTGGACCGGCTGGAGCCGTTCCTGGGGCAGACCATCCTGGTTCCCTGGGGAGGCGACAGCGACACCGTCAGCGCGGTTATCGACCTGGACAACATTCCCGCCGGTATCCACAGTCTGGCCGAGCAGACCAACCGCACCGTGAGTGTCCTGGCCGGCGTCTATATCCTAAACTGAAGCAGTGAAAGACCTGCTGCACAGGACCGGGGCGGCATGCCTGGTGGCCTTGCTTGCCGTCCAGCCGGTCTGCGCGGCCGGGCCCGACACACTGGAGTCCGCGCTGCGCAAGCTCAGCGCGGGAACCGGCAGCAACTACATTGTTGCCGACGACATCCCCATGGATCAGTCGGTCCCGACCATCGAAAACCCCGAACAGCTGTCGGCCTGGCTCAGCGCCACGGGGCTCAGGCTGCATCGGCTGGACAACGGCGACCTGCTGATCACCCGGGCCCAGTCCCGGCGGGTGGACCTGTCCAGCCTGCGGGTCGAGGCAGAGCCCTGGGCAGAGACCGAAGCTGACGAGGTACTGGACCGGGTGGCCAGCGCCACGCGGATCGACGGCTCGGTGATTGAACAGCTGGGCGATACCACGCTGGACGACCTCTTCCTGCGCAGCGGCAACGTGTTCGGCAATACCGCCGAATACTACGTCCGAGGTATCCCGAGTCAGGGAGATCTCAACACCCTGGGCAACGCCAGCACCCTGTACGGCGACGTACCCGTCCCGCAACTGGTGCAGTCCTCCCTGGACATCAGTACCTGGGACCTGCAGTCGGTGGAATTTCAGCGCGGCGCCCGCAGCACTGACTCCCCCGGGCCGTTCTCCACCTTTGCCGGCGGCATCAGGCTGGAGCCGGCCAGGCCGGAGTTCAAATCACTGGCAGCGGCCAGGATTCGCCGGGACGACCTGGGCAATGATCAGCAGGCGGTGATGCTGAACCGCGCACTGGTGGCCGACGAACTGGCCGTGAGGCTGGCACTGGATCGACAGTCCGAGGATGGCCGGCTGACCCAGAATGGCAGCACCTTTGATGGGCAGCAGTCTTTGAATGGCCGGATCGGAGTGTTGTGGGAGCCCGCTGCCCTGCCCGGCTGGCAGGCCGAACTCCAGGGCTGGGCCATCCATGGCGACGCCGGACCCCAGCGCCTGGGGCTGAGCGGCAACAGCGGGATATTCGACAGGGAGGGCCGGGCAGCGCCTTTCCGGCAGCAGCAGGTGGATGCCCTGCTAGGCTCGCTGGATCTGCGCTACGAAGCCGTGAGCGGCGACCTGTGGCACCTGCAGCTGTCAAGCAACGAGAGCGACAGCGAGCTGGATCCCATCTTTCCCCTGCGCAACACGCCGGATCCGGAGTACCGACTGGTGGACGCGGCCTCGTCCCAGCTGGCGTTTGCTGATCTCACCTGGCGGCGCAGCATTGGGCCCGGGGAGCTGACCGTGGGGGTCAGCCGGGGTACCAGCCAGCTGCGGGAAGAATATTCCCGGGACCGGCGCGACTGGGTCCTGCAGTCCAAGCTGCAGCGCAGCACCGCCACCCTGGGCTACCAGTGGGCACTGAACGAACGCTGGACCGCCCAGTCCCGGGTTCGTTATGCCCGGGACCGGCTCAGCAAGGACTGTATCTCCACTGCCACGGTCCCCGGCCTGGTAGACGGGGACTGTTTCGAGACCGTGGGTTTCCTGTTGATTCCGCTCACGCCGTTCGAGGGGTTCGCCGACAGTTATGACCAGTGGAGCCCGGAACTGGGACTGAGCTATCGCAGCTCACCAGACTCGGAGTGGTTCGTCCACGGCTACCAGGGCTACAACGCCGGCGGCGCCTTCAGCTCCGCCGGGTTCAGCGGCCAGCCGTTCTGGATTTTCTATCAGCCCGAGGAGTCCCGCAGCGTCGAAGCAGGATGGAACGGTTCCATCGGGCCGCGATTTCGCGCCAGGACCACCCTTTTCTACACCACCCTGGACAAACAGTGGACCGCCATTGAGGGCGGCATTTCCCTGCGCGATGTCACCAATTCCGGCCGCTCCCGGAGTATCGGGATGGAAGTCGACGGCAACTGGCGAATCTCCGACCATCATCGGCTGGGTTTCAGCCTGGGCTGGCTGGATACCCATTACGTGGAGTTCACCCCGTTCGAGCGGGACGCCCTGATACAGGGTGCCGGGGGCAACGTATTTCCCGGCGCCCCGGAGTACTCCGGATCGCTGCATTACGTGGGCGATCTCGGACCCTGGCAGCTGTCCGCCGGAGCCAGTTTCTACAGTGACGTCCAGGCCAACGCCAACAATGCCGAGGCCGGGCAGATCGACGGCGCCGCCCTGCTGGATCTGCAGCTGTCCTACCGGTTCAGTCGCGGGTCCCTGGGGGTTTACGTTCGCAATGCGCTGGACGCCGAGTACCACGAGACCACGCCTGACGTATCGCGCTCCAGCAGCCGCATCGATTTCCAGCCGGGAGACCCCAGGGCCATTGGCCTGGTGCTGAATCTTCATCTCTAGTGGGCCGCGTCGCTCCCAGATTTTTTTGGGGGATTTCTGAACCGGAATTCGTCTTCTCCACAGAAGCCGACCGCGAGCCACAGTCACATCGAGCGCTCGCCCAAGGCCACCAGATCAACGGAGTCTTACCATGAAAACCCATTCACGCCTGATGTTGCTGACCGCCGCGCTGACCCTGCTGCTGGCCCTGGCCAGCCCCAGTGCCGAGGCCGTGCGAATCGGAGAAAACGGCGAGGGGCAGGTGCTGCTGTTTCCCCTGTTCTCCGTCGAGGCTTCCAACGAAACTGAGCTCACGGTTCGCAACACCAGCGATGTCGGCAAGGCCCTCAGGATCATCGCCAAGGATCCGCTGCTGGGCCGGCCGCTGCTGACGGTGAATGTCTACCTCAAACCCCTGGACAGCTGGACCGGGCGGCTGGTGCAGAACTCGGACAGGGCGCTCGAGCCCCGATTGGTCAGCAACGACGAAAGCTGCACTTTTCCGGCCATACCCGGCGATGGGCTTGCGGCCACCGCACGCTTCCTGGGCCCTACCTTTAATGATCGCGTGGGGGACCGGCTGCAGTCCGGTTTCCTGGAAGTCTACGAAATGGGGCAGATGGACAGTACCCTGGCCGGCGATTGCGACGCCATCACCCGGCGCTGGGAATCCGGTGCCTGGGAATCCATGCAGCTGACCGCACTGCGCAACGACGGCATCACGCCTCCGGCTGGCGGCCTGACCGGCCTGGTGGCCATCAAGAGCGTGGACTCCGGACGCAGTTTCCAGCTGGAGCCGGTGGTGCTTGACCGGTTTACCACCGAGGCCCTGCACGTCCATCCTGACTGGCCGGTGCGCCCTTCGCTGATGGACGTGCGCCCAGCCATAGCAGAGGTGCCCAGCATCCTGCGCCTGAACTCGCTTGAGATTCGGACGCTGGTTCCCCAGTCTTTTTCCCAAACACCCATTCACGCCGTGGACGCCCTGTTGATGACCACCGGCGTGTCCGCAGCCTATTACTCCGACGAACCGGGATTGAGCTTTTCCACGATCCTGCTCACCATGCCCACCCGGCCCTATCACTCCGATCGCCAGGGGTATTACCTGAGAGGTCGGGAGCGGGTAGTGGCCCCGTTCCAGACCGGCACGCCCCGCCGCGCCCCTGATCCCACTGGCGCGGACGTCCTGCAGGGCGGCGCGGTGGACAGCACCGGCAGGAGATTTGAACTATTCCAGTCCCCAGGCGCCATGGAGTGTGACGCCACCGAGTCCACCGTCAACGGGATTGCCCTGACCAACCGCCTGAACTTCAGCCGGGTGTGTGAGCTGGGCGAAGCCGAGATTTTCCTGCCTGACGGCAGCACCCGTGGTGAGGTAACCCTGCAGTTCAGCGGGCAACTGGTGTCCGACGAGGGTGACGTTTTCAGCGGGCTGCCGGTGATTGGGTACCTGTTCCAGGACACCGTGGGTGGTTCCATTACCGGGGCCAACCCGGTGTTTGCCCGACCGGTCCAGCGTCAAACCGAGGAATAAGCCATGATCCAGTCACCGCACCGCCTGCCGACACTCATGCTTCTCGCGGCCCTGGCGAGCCTGGCCCCGGCGGCCGGCCCATCCGCCGCCGAGCGCCTGAGCAACGGCTTCACCCAGAGCGAAACCGCGTTTTTCCGCGCCGGCTTCTGGTGGGACGACGCCAACCCCGGCTTCGGGCTGGACCTGCATATGAATGGTGACACCATGATCGGCATCTGGGCCACCTATGACAACAGCGGCCAGCCCACCTGGTACCTGGGCACCGGAGACAGGATCGGAAATCAATGGGTCCTGCCGCTGCAGCGCTATACCTGGGAAGGAGGCTACGGCAACGGACGCACCACGGGTACCGACGCCGGCGAGCTGCGGCTGGAATTCGACAGCGGCACCCGGGCACTGATGCACTGGCAGCTCGGCTCGAGCCAGGGTCGCTACGACATCGAGCCATTGGTGGTCCGTAACACGCCCAACCCGGTGGACCGGACCGGCTTCTGGTTCGACCCCGCGCAGCCCGGCTACGGCTACAGCGTGGTGACCCAGGGGGACCTGCTGATGTCCGTCGCGTACTACTACGACGGCAACGGCCAGCCGCGATGGGGCTGGGCCGACAACCTGGACGGCAGCGTCCCGGCTGAGGGCCTGGCGGTATTTCACTTTACCGGCACCTGCCCGGGCTGCGAGCCGCAGTCGCCGGACAGTCAGCCGATCGGCACGGTGTCGCTGGACATCTGGCAGGAATCCCTGGGGCAGGCCGCTATCAACGTCGAGCTGCCAGACCCGGTTGCGGGTGAATGGTCCACCTATTTTCGCGTGGTCACCCTGCTGTCGAACCGCCCGTCGGGCCGCCAGCGGGATTCCGACATGGCACTGGTCACCAACGAAGACCTGCTGAGGGCCTGGTTCGCGTCAGCGAACGGACGTTACCCGTTCGATAACTTTGGAATCGACTTTTCCCCCGCGCCAACCATCGAGATATCCGGTACCAACCTGCAGGAGGTCGGGGTCGATGAGAACGACGTGGTCAAGACCGACGGCCGTTTCATCTACGCGCTGAGGCCCCAGTCCGCTTCACGCTCAGACCAGAGCATTGCCGTGCTGGAGATTGATCCGGCCCGGCCGGAACTGGAGCCCATCGCGGAGATCCGTATGGATCCATCCGGGCCGGCGGTTTCGGGCATGTACCTGGCGTTGGACCGGCCGGATGAGCAGCCCAACCTGTTGGTCGTCGTGCGCGGCGGATGGGGAGGGTATTTGCACGATTTCTGGCTGACTTCCGGGCCATGGCAGGGCGAGGACGCCCAGCTGCTGGTGTACGACGTATCTTCGCCCGCGGAGCCTCAGCTGCTGTCTGAGGTTGAGTTCGAAGGCACCCTGATCGAAACCCGGCGGATTGGAGATCGGCTGTTTACCGTCAGCCGGCAGCTGCCGGGCTACAGCACCGATCAAACCCTTGCCGACCTGCTGCCCGCTCTTCGCATCAACCGGGTTGCGTCCGGATCCCTGGTGGACACCAGCAAGGTGTACCTGCCGCCCCAGGCCCCCGGGTACCAGTATGGCGACCTGGTCACTATTGCCGAGTTCGACCTGGCTGACCCCACGGCGCGGCCGGCAACGATCACCTATCTTGGCCTGCCGGAGACCGTTTATGCGTCGCCGGACAACATCTACATTGCCAGTTCCCGCTGGGGCTTTGGACAGGATCCGTTTGATCGTTTTCAACCGGGCTTCGTCGATTCAGAGATTCACCAGTTTGCCCTGGCCGGGGAGCAGGGTCTGCGTTACGCCGGATCGGGCGAGGTCGAAGGGTTTATTGGCAGCCGGGGCACCAACCCCGCTTTTGCCCTGAGTGAAAACAGTGGCCACCTGCGGGTTGTGACCCAGGGGTACTGGGAGGGGCTGGGAGAACACCGGGTATCAGTACTGTCCCTGGCCGGCGATGGCAGGCAGCAGCTGGAACTGACCGGTTTCGCGCCCAATGCCTCGCGGCCCAGTCGTCTGGGCAAACCCGGCGAGGACTTGTACGGGTTACGATTCGTGGACAAACGGCTGTACGCCGTCACCTTCAAGAAGGTTGATCCGCTTTACGTGGTGGACCTGGCCGACCCGGCCGATCCCTACATCGCCGGCGAGCTGGAGATTCCGGGATTCTCCGACTACCTGCACCCGGTGACCGACGACCTGCTGCTGGGATTCGGCAAAGGTGCCGTAGATGCCAGCGGCCCGGGGGACGGCAACTGGGCCTGGTACCAGGGTCTGCAGCTGTCCCTGTTTGACGTGTCCAACCCCGCCAGCCCAGCCCTGGTACGCCGATTCGACCTGGGCCGGCGCGGCAGCACCTCGCCGCTGTTGTTTGACCACCACGCCCTGGCCATGCTGCCCGCAGATCCCGACCGCGACCGGCCGGCCCGCATCGCCATTCCGGTGGTAATTCACGACGCCAAGACCCAGGAGGAGATCTCCCCGGACCCGACCTTTTTCTATGACTACCGCTACACCGGCCTGACCATGTTTTCGGTGGACCCGTTGCAGCGCGACCTGAGGTTCGACGACGTGATGATTACCCACACGGCCGAGCAGAACCCCGATCGACGCCCCTGGGACGACGGCAATGGCCAGGCGGGACGGGCCATCATCAGCGACGCCCATGCCTACTTCTACCTGCTGGGCGAGATGTATGTGTCCCCCTGGGCCGACGGCTCCATCATTAACGGCCCTTATTGAATTGTCGCGAGACGGGACATCCTGTCCCGCTCGCGAACGGGAATCGAAAACAAAGTTTCCGATTCCCTCACGGCCCTTGGCCGTTGGCACATGATTGTTGATCCCCAAGATCGCACTTCCATGTGCGACTTTGGGTCGTGATTGGAAAATGCGATTTCCCAGTCACTCACGGCCCTTGGCCGTTGGCACA
>JAAUYH010026423.1_pt1 | contig 12787 bp, 7 predicted proteins | sample 7278061 | NCBI WGS metagenome assembly JAAUYH01 (sample SAMN14350203, study PRJNA611818) | marine sediment metagenome | isolation source: surface marine sediment (0.6m) | place: French Polynesia: Moorea | collected 2018-08
GATTTCACGGCTTATGTGAGTTGATCGCTGGAATGACGTAGATACGTCGAAATCACTTAAACTCCTGATTTAGAGGCTAATCAAAACCCTTGATATAGAAGGACTCTAAATAACTCACATAATGCGTATTTCAGATTTTGGATTTGCTACCCATCTCCCCCATCTCCCCATCTCTCCTTCCCCTTTTCTCCCTTCCTCCTTCCCCCTTCCCTCTTTCCCTTTTCTCCCTACTTCCTTTCCCTTTTCTCCCTACTCCCCTCCCCAAACCCTCTCCTCACAAGCCGCTCTAGCCCGACCAGCCACCTTGATAAACTCTCCATCCCCCGTAACCGTTTCCGGCTGAATCAAGAGCGGATGATATTGTAAACGGTTACAGGCAAGCGCCAACCATCCAGACCAATCGCCATCCCACAGCCGGATTATATCGTCACGACTGCCGGAGACGATACGGCGCCCATCCGGACTAAAGGCCACCGAACGGATGCTGTCCTCATGGCCTTGCAGGGGTTGACCGATGGGCTGCCCCGTCTCCGCGTCCCACAGCCTAACGGTGGCGTCATGACCACCGGAGACGATGCGGCGGCCATCCCCACTAAAGGCCACCGACAAGACGACGCCATTATGGCCTTGGAGGGGTTGACCGATGGGCTCACCCGTCTCCGCGTCCCACAGCCTAACGGCGCCGTCCCTACTGCCGGAGACGATGCGGCGGCCATCCCCACTAAAGGCCACCGAATTGACGGCGTCCTCATGGCCTTGGAGGGGTTGACCGATGGGCTCACCCGTCTCGGCATCCCACAGCCTGATGGTGTTGTCATCACTACCGGAGACGATGCGGCGGTCATCCCCACTAAAGGTCACTGAATTGACGGCGTCCTGATGGCCTTGTAGAGGGTCACCGATGAGCTGTCCCGTCTCGACGTCCCACAGCCTGACGGTGTCGTCATTACTGCCGGAGACGATGCGGCGGCCATCCCCACTAAAGGCCACCGACAAGACGGCGCGCTCATGGCCTTGGAGACGGTTTTTCTCTTGGGTGGTCTGTACTCCAGTCAATAGACTGCTAGAGGCAGCGAGGGGTATTTCGTGGGGTAGGAGGTTGCGTTGAGCCAGATCAACCGCATCAATCGCTAACACCAGTCCGTACACAGCTTTGGAACTAGCCAGCCAGTTAACCGCCACTGCCGATTGTTCTCCCACCTTAGCCAAAACGGTCTGCTTTACCGCCTCATTACGCTGTTGGGTCGCAATGTCAGTTTGCTCTTCTGCCCGGATACGCTGCCGCTCAGCAATGGCCGCTTTTTCTTGGGCGTTAGCTTCCGCCGCCTCAGCCCTTTCTTTCTCCGCCTCTGCAGACTTCAGCGCCTCCTCTGCTCGCGTCTTCTCCACCTCTGTTTCCCGTTGTGCATTTCTAGCAGCTTCTGCATTACGTTCTGCTTCCTGTTGCGCATTTCTAGCAGCCTCTGCACTTTCTTCTGCTTCTGTTGTCTTTTCGTCAGCCCTTGCCGTGTTTTGCTGAGCAATCACCGCCTGACCTCTAGAATAGATAACGGCGCCAGACAAAGCCAAAACAACGGCAGCGGCAAGTCCCATGCCGACCAGCCGATTGAAAAACCGCCTATCCCGACTCCGTCTCACATAGTCCGGCGCTGGATTCAACAACCGCACCGTCTCGCCAAACTGCTTCTGAAACTCAATCGCTTCATCCAACCGCAGTCCCTGCAACAAATAATCCCGTCGCCGTCTGACCCTCACCCACTGCTGCGCATCCGCCTCAATCCAACGCTTCTGCCGCAGCGCCTGCCGATTTTCCTCAATCCACCTCGTTAACCGAGGCCAGTTTTGAATCAGCGACTCATGGGCAATATCCACCACCGTGACCGTCCTTGCCCCCTCTCCCCAACTCCTCAACTCAGACGTCACCACCAATCGGGCGTCAGTCAGCTTTTTCAACACCCGATCCACCAACCCGCTCGCCGAATTCAAACTTAGGAGCGTCTCCTTCAGCACCTGGCGGCGAGTATCCTCCGTCCCTTCCCCCAGTCGAGTCAGCTCCAGAAAAATGCGCTGGGCGACGAGTTGCTCTTCCTCAGACGACAACTGTTCGCCCACCTTATCCGCCGCCAGGTCTGCGTTATAAATCGCCTCCGCCCGTTGTTTCAGCGCTCCCTTCACACCCCCAATGCGGCTATACTCCGCCACCGTCAGCCGATTAACCTGGCGGTTCTCCCACAACTCCCGCAGCGCATACTGCAGCAGCGGCAGACTACCAGGCCCCTTCACATCGTCTAGAATTTGCTCCACCAATTCCGGCTGCACCTCCAGCCCCACCTTCTGCGCCGGTTTAACAATCGCATCCTCCAAATCAGCCGCATTCTCATCCGGTCGCAACGGTTTGACAATCGCCAGATGGTCCTCAATATGCCCCAGGGTAGGGTGATCTGACTCCAAACACCGGCTCAAAAAGTCTATTCGCAGCGTCAGGATCACCTTCAAGCGCAGCTCACCATCCGCCAACGGATCCAATAAGCAGGATAAAAATCGCTGACGCTCACCTGCATCGCTACAAAGCGTAAACACCTCCTCAAACTGGTCTACCACCAATATCAAACCTGAACCAAAGTTCTTCCTAACTAATTCCTTAAGCCCTTCCACACCCGGCTGAAGCGTCTTCTCAACCTCTAAAAGGCTCGTCGTAACGGATTCATCCGTTACCCCCCGCGCCAGACTTTTCATCGGCTCCGCCCCAGGCCGAAACACACAAAACCGCCAACCCTCATCCCCCCGTTCCCGCTGTTGCTTCAGAAAAGCTGGCAGCACCCCCGCCTTCACCAAACTCGACTTCCCACTCCCCGACGCCCCCAACACCGCCAGAAAATTTCGCTCGTCCAAGCGGTCCACCAACTCCCCAACCAATTGCGCCCGCCCAAAAAAGTAATCAGCATCGCTAAACTCAAAAGATTCCAACCCTTTGTAGGGACACGGCGTCTGCCGCAACAACAGCGGATCGATCTTTTCCTTCGTCCCCGTCAGAATGATCTCTCCCCCAAAGTTGTACGCTTGGGGACTTTGAGGCGCCGCCTTCAGCCTCTCTTGCACAAAATCCGCTAACGTATAGTTGGTGACATAGCCCTCCGGCCACTGGCTGGGATCCAGCCCCTTAATCAAGGCGCCCGCCAACAGACCATGATCACCCCCGAACGATTCGTAAGCCAATTCGTAATCCTTCGAAGCTGCAATCAGACTGCGATCTTGCTTCCGACTCAAGGTTTGCAACGCCTGCTCAGTGAAATTGAACAGCGCCCCGCTGTGGCAGCAGTCCAGCCAGACCAACTGCTGACGCACAGGACTGGATTGGAGCAATTCGCGCAACCACTGCAGGGACAATCCCAAGGATTCCCCGGGATAGTAAACGTCGCTGGTGACTAAAAAGGTCTCGGCTTGCGCTCCCTTCCCCCGCCGCAGACCATGACCGGCAAAAAAGAGCAGAGCGGTATCGGATACAGATTGACTCGGCGGATTAAACAACTCTTCAATTGCCGCTTGCAACTCAGGCAGGCGCACTGGCCCCATCGGATCCACCCTGGGCTTACCCTCGCTATCGAAAGTTTCCGGCAAGCGCCGCACCCGGAAGTCGCCGTAGGTTTCCAGATAGTGGGCGATGGTTTCCGCGTCGCCAGCGGAGGTGTCTAGTTGCCGGATCTGCTGGGACTCATCAATGGGAAATGGATAGCGATTAATCCCCACCACCAAAGCTTTGCGTTCCATGTCATCCAGCCTCGCCCATAATTGGCTTAAAAACGCCTAATCAAACCAATCGCCCAATGGAAAGATACCATCGTCCTTCACCAGAAAATCTCAATTTTGGGAAAGGCGTTAACAATTCGCAGCAAAGTTTAATATTTTCGGCTAGACTAACTGGGATTTACTAGAGCGGATAAGCGGTGTGTTGCTGTAGGGGCGTAGCATTTGGCAATCAGTTTCCAGGCAATCATGTTAATTTTTTCCCAAATGCTACGCCCCTACCGATCCTCGACAGGTCTAGACTGGCTGTATATCCATTAACATCTCAAATATCTTATAAATCCCTCAAAAGTCTGACCTTCATCGATTCGTCTTGAAAGTCTAGTCCCATGAATATCAACAAGAATCAAAGCCTTTTAGCCCTAATGCTCGCACTTGATGACGCATCAACCGCCCTAACCGATCAGGAACGAAACGCTTTAGCCGTAGTGGCTGAGCAGCTAGCCGCCAATCCAGCCGCTTGGGACACTCATATCGCCGCCAGTCTAGAGACTGCCGTGGCAACGAGTCCCCAACTGCAGACCAATTTTGCCGCCTACGCCAAGCAACTGGCGGCCTTTCAAGATGACCTCCCGGCAGACTGGCTGCCCCAGGCAATTGAGTTGGATGCTGTAGCCCCAGCTCCTACTGGAATGGTGGCTAAGGGATTCCTTCCGGGACAAACCAATTCAGAAAAAAAAAGTGAAGAAATCAACAATGTCGTTGTTCGCATCCTCTCCACAGCCAAGCCGGAAGAAACTATTAAGAAAGTTAATGCGTTTAAACGCATAAAAAGTGCTCTGCGGCAATCTCTTGGATAAATCATTCAGGAGTCCTCCTGTTTCCCCTATGGCCGACCTGATCTACCCCACGCTGGATTTATTCTTATACGACCTGCGCAATGGTCTAGGGGATACAGACGCCGACATTGAACAAAACCGAACCCACTTTCAGCAAAAATTACCGGTCGAGATCCGCGATCGCATTGTTCAGTAAGACCTTCACTTTGAAGCAGAGTATGAGGAACTGCTGCGCGATCGCTACTTCATCTTTTCCGCCGGCGCAGACACCTTCCCCCTCCAGGGATACTACTATCCCGTTCGTCTGAATGACACGTATGGACTGTTGTTAGACAGTTCAGTCGATAATCGCAAAGATCCCCAGCCCGTTGACTGCTTCGCCGCCCTCAAAACCGACATAGAAACCCGACTCCAGGGGCAAGTCGCCAGCCTTGGCCAAACCTGGATGCTCTCCGGCTGGCTGCCAGAAGACCAACTCTACAGCGCCGAAGAGATTGCTAAAGTCTGCTACCAAAGCTTTTTCCCAGACGGCAATTGGAAACAAGATTTAGAAGGACAAGGTCGACTTCTGAGCGCGTCAGTCTTTGAACTCTGGCGCTATCGCAACACTCTGCAAGAAGGAGAAACCGCCACCGACACGGTTCAGAGTCTGCAGCAAAACCAGCACATCCTTATCCTGATTTTCCCCAATCAGGCGACGATGGCCAAAGCCGCCGAACTCTATTACGACGACTGGCTCAGACTCCTGAGTTTTCGCAACAAAATCCTCTGGGCCTATAGTCAAAGTCGGGTGATTAAACAGCTGATCAAAACTGACTTCACCCTCGTGCAAGCCAGCCATCACCCCAGCCAAACCTTCGATGACTTTCGCCAAACCCTCATCCGCATTCAGGATGCGTTGGATCACTACAAAGTGAATCTGATTCAACTCGACTTTCAAGGCCGCACTATCGACATCAACCTGCAAAACTATCAAAAACGCCTCCAGCGCATTGGAGCCCAAGCCGGCCCCGAAACCGACCTGGCGTTCCTGCAAGAGTTTGTCGACGTGGTGCAGAATAAATATCTGCTGCAAATCACCAAAGACTCTGAAAACATGCAGCTAGGCCTGCGCCTTTTGGAAGATTTGATCAACGCCACCCAAAGCCGCCTAGCCGTTGAAAAAGCCGAGCGCGATCAGAACTTTCAACGCCTCATTCAGTACCTGGGCGTCGGCTGGGCCACCGCCACAGTCGCCTCTGGCTACATCACAACTAAAGACCCAAAGGAATTTGATCCCTTGAACTTGCAATCCCATCTGGAAAATCACGACTGGACCGCAAGCCTATCCCCCTTAGTCCCCTTAGTCTACGTGTTGCTCATTGCAGCCGTTGTCGCCGCCCTTTCCGCCCTCATCGTCCCCACCTACAAAGCCCTCAGCAACCTCTGGAACCCTTCACGCAGGATGCGTTAGTCGCTTGTGACAGATCGAGCCAACAGCATGGCGGTTAAAACAACAGACTTCCAGGGTCGCCAACTTGAGCCTGATAGATACGGCAGTGGCCCCATGCCAAAACGAACATTTAAAGAGCTTATTCTCTCCCAACAGGAATAACCTCCTTCAGCACAGACAGATTAAAAACCAGATAGCCAACAGTCCTAGGCGGCTCATTTCTAGCTTGCTGGAGCAGAGGATCTATCCAATCTCGGGACGACTGCAGAACCTGCTTCTGATAGGTTTCTTGCAAAGTTGTTAGAATCCGATCCCCCAGAATATCGTCAGCGCCGGGGCGCAGTAAACAATGGGTCCGCAAGCGACAGAAGCCCTGAATTGACTGTTGTTGCTGAGCCTGAAGCAGTTCACCAAGCGCCGCCTCGACAAACTCATGGACAGCAAAAGCGCTGATCAAGGGAGGGAGGCCAAACGAGGGTTCATCTGAGAGAAAGTGGCGGGTAATCAGGGATTGTTGCGCCAGGGTAGAGAGAGCTGAGATCGTTTCCGTAGGGTCAGAACCTTCGAGAAGGTGAGTTTGTAGCCGACAGAAGGCGATCGGTTCTTGCCAGATGGCGAGCCAGAAGAGGATCGTTTTTTCGAGCGGGGTCAGGGCGGCGAACTGTTGCTGGAGCAGGGGGCGGATGGGATCAGTTGAAATCACGCCTCCCTGCTCTAAAAAGGGAACAATCTGTCCCCCAAACAGACTTTGAATAGTAAACGCAACCATCTTGAGGGCGAGGGGATTGTGCCCGTAGAGGCGGGCAAGGGCGTTGAAATCACTGGGGGGACCGTCACAGCCGCAGTGTTGCAGGAGCCGCACAGCGGCGTCAATCGATAAGCCCTCGATTGATAAATGCCGCACCCGTTTTAGCACCTGAAATTTGGCGGGTAACAGCTGTCGACTCACCACCACTATGCAGCTGTGGTGGCGGGCGCAGGTGAGATCATAGAGGACGTCCGGGTAGGGATCCGGCAAGGCGGCGTCCCAATCATCCAAGATAAGCAGCCAGCGACGCTGCATTTTTTTAAGCAGTTGTCGCATGCCCCAATCAACCGTTTCTATGGGGGCGTCCACGAGGTCCGCCAGGAGAGTCTCAATCGAGGGGCTCCGCTGGACCGACCGCCAGATCACCCCCTCGAATTCCGCCTGAATCTGTTCGACCAGGGCCAGAGCCAGGGCGGTTTTGCCACTGCCGCCGAGTCCGCTAATGTTGATCAGCTTAGCGGCGTCTGTTAGCGCCCAGGTCTGCAGCTGTTGCAGCTCTGGCTGACGACCATAGAATTGTTCAATATCGGGGGCGCTGCCCCAATCTATCGGACAAGGCGGGAGGGTTGATTGATCAACCGTGTCAGATGGGGTTTCAGAGGGCGGCTCAGCGATCGCACTCCAATCATCAAGCCCCACCGCCTGGCAAATGGCGATAAAGGCTGCCTGCTGGATCCGTTCACCGCGCCAGAACCTGCGCAGCGTCGCTCTAGAGGTGTGGGCGTCTTGCCACCAGCAGGCGGTGCTTGTTTTGGTCCAACCCCGACGTTGGCGAGCTTGATTGACGATCTCCAGCCCCTTTGCCGACGCCCTTACCGAATGACCCATTACAGCTTGCTTAAACTATTTTCAGTGGGAAACCTATCAGCGAGCCCCCTTCCAGTGTACTCAGTCTCTATTCAGACGCTATCTTACTTAATCCCCATGGATCAATTCTGGGTCAGTCAGCCGTAGGATGGGCAAAGGGCTCGCCCGTGCCCATCGATCGGTATGCCTCGCCAAGATAAGATGGGCGCGCTTCACTTTGCCCATCCTACTTTTCTTCTTGAAGTGAGACATCGTCATTGAGGAGGAATACAGGAGACAGGAGACAGAATCCATTGCCTGACTGACTTCTGACTCCTGACTCCTGACTTCTGACTCCTGACTTCCTTCTCTGCTGGATTATCCCGGCTTGACTTGAATCCCTGAATCAAAACTGAGTCAATCTATTGAGCCCAAAACTGAGTCAATTTCACCCGCTAGCCTGACTAAGCTGGAGTCAGTTGAGCCCTGGGAGATCCCGCCATGACACAAACATTACTTCCGCCAACCGCTGGCCTATTCGTGCAAGACGCCGAGCAACCCCTAGCGTTTCCGCTTAAGCATACCGAAGTCAAAGCCCAAGTCAGCGGCCATCTTTCCCGGGTTGAGGTGATCCAAACCTTTGAAAATCCCTTCGCCACCGCCCTCGAAGCCATCTACATCTTTCCCCTGCCCGACGAAGCCGCTGTGGACACAATGACGATTCGGATCGGCGATCGCGCTATTCATGGCCGCATCGAAAAGCGGGAACAAGCCCAGGCGATCTACGACCGGGCGAAGAAACAGGGCCAAACCGCTGGACTGCTGGAGCAAGAGCGGGCCAATATCTTCACCCAGTCCCTGGCGAATATATTGCCAGGGGAGCAAATCGAAGTGGTGATTGGCTACAGCGATCAGCTGGCCTATCAGCAGGGCGCTTATGAATTCGTCTTCCCCATGGTGGTGGGGCCGCGCTATATCCCGGGCTCTCCGATCGCCGAACCCGGCAATCGTCCTGGGTCTGCTCCGGAGCCAATGACCCTGAACCAGGATACAGATGTCGTTCCCGACGCCAGTCGGCTCAATGCGCCAGTTCTACCTGCAGACCTGCGGTCCGGCCATGATATTCAGGTGACGGTGGATATCGAAACGGGCGCCGGGCCCTGGAAACTCGAGAGCGTCAACCTCCAATCCCCCTCCCACCAAATCGCGATCGATGCCCAGGACGCCATCACCCGGGTCACGCTAGCCCCAAGCGACACCCTGCCCAACAAAGACTTTATCCTGCGCTATCAGGTCGCCAGCGCCGACACCCAGGCTTCCCTCTTAACCCAATCAGATGAGCGGGGAGGACATTTCGCCGCCTATCTCATTCCCGCCATTCACTACGACAAGACCCAATATATCCCCAAGGATATGGTGTTCTTAATCGACACCTCTGGGTCTCAATCCGGTCCGCCCCTAGACCAATGCAAGGCTTTGATGCGTCGATGCATTCAGGGATTGCATCCCCAAGATACGTTTAACATTGTTAATTTCGCCAATACAACCCAACAGTTGGCTAAAGTCCCCCTGGAAAATACCCCCCAAAACCGCCAACGGGCGCTGACCTATGTGGACCATCTGCAGGCGGGGGGCGGCACCGAGATGCTGCAAGGCCTCAAAACCGTCTTAAATTTGCCCCAGCTGGACCGGGAGCGGATTCGGAACATTGTGCTGCTGACCGATGGGTACATCGGCAATGAGACCCAGATTTTTGCTGAGGCGCAGCGATCGCTCACCCTATCCACACGCCTCCATAGCTTTGGCGCAGGCAGTTCAGTCAATCGCTTTTTACTGAATCGCGTGGCCGAGATGGGGCGGGGCATTAGCCATGTGGTTCGCCATGACGAAGCCATTGAGCAAGTGGTGGATAAATTCTTGGAACAAATCAACAATCCCGTCCTGGGCAACCTCGCTCTCCGTTGGGACGGGCCAGGAGAAGCCCCCGATCTCTACCCCATAGCGCCGCCGGATTTATTTGCAGAACAGCCCCTGGTTTTGCTGGGCCGTAAACGCGATCGCCAACCCGGGACGCTGCGAATCACCGGCATGGCCGCCAGCGGCGACCCCTTTGAGCAATCCTTCGCCCTCCACTTTGAACCGTCCGGCAATCCAGCCCTCGCCCAACTCTGGGGCCGCGCCCGCATCAAAGCCTTGATGAATCAGATGGTCAGCGGTGAGACAACGGTTGGCGTGGCGGCGGTCACAGAAACCGCCCTAGCCTATCAGCTGTTGTCCCAATACACTGCGTTTGTTGCAGTCAGTGATGAAGTCCGCGTTGAGCAGCCTAACCAATCGGTCTCAGTGAATGTTCCCGTAAATATGCCAGAAGCCGTGAGTTACACAAAGGTGTTCAGGAAGAGAGCGGTTGCGTCAGTTCCATCCATGGCCGTAGAAGCACAAGCCTTATCCCTAGGCGCATTCATAGACGCAGAAGAGGATTCGTTTGATGTAATGCTGCCGGTCTCCGCCCCCGCCCCAAGTTGGGCAGAGGCAGATAGTCCCGAGGTCCTCAGTATGCCAACATCACAACTAGGGGCAAGTCTTGAAGCCCCCAGCGAGCCTACAGGAAAGGTGTTGAGACCACAACCGAAGGCAGGTAAGTTCGAAGCCCGCGCTCGGACCACAGGAAAAAAGATGTTTAGACCCCAAGCAAGTGGGATCGAGTCCGGCAGTGAGCCCCCAGAAAAGATAGGGGAAGCGCCGAAGAGCTCAAAGCCGGTTAGAAAATCTATATTCATGAGAATTAAAGACTGGTTTAGTGCGTTATTAACCCGCAATTCCCCAGTGACAGGTCAACCCCCAATCCCCCAAAAACAAATTCAGATCGTTAAGGCCGAGGGGCTCAACTCAGAGCTTCTCCAACAGCTCCAACAAAGCCTGGAATCCCACTGGCCGTCGATCACGCCTCACCCTAAGGGGACAATAGTCTTTGAATTAGTCATTCAACGCGGTCGGGTAAAACGGGTGATGCTGGATGTGGAGGCATCCGATCCTCAGGATCCTGCAGCGGTCGATCAGCTTCGCCCAATCTTCTTTCAGTGGAGCTGCCCACAAGACTTTATTACCCCTTTGAGGCTGGAACTGAGGGTGCAATAGGCTCAATCCTCACTATTTTAGTCATCACTCCATTTGTCGGGTATTAAGTTAAGCCGGGATATTCTGACGGAGCGAGAATACAGGAGTCAGGAGACAGAATATAGTTCCTGACTGACTTCTGACTTCTGACTTCTGTATTCCTTCCCTACTGGATTATCCCGCTTTAAGTTGGAGCCCTAGCAAGATATTAAGTTGCCGTAAAATCTTGAGAATTTGCACAGCGTTGCAGTTTTTGTAACCTAATTTTGGAGTTAGGGATGCATCAGCGAAAATAGCCTTTAGACACTGAGAGGGCAGAATACGTCACCCCCCAACATGGTTAAAGCACAACACTGATGTCCACTCCACGTTTCGCGATCGCGCTCCTAGCGATCGCAACCATCCTCGGCCTACTCACCACAAGTCGCAACCAAAAATCAGGAAGGGATTATATACAGAGACCTAATAGGTTATCCCATAAAAACCATAGCTTATCCTATGAACACCCAGGACTTGCTGCTCCGGATTCACCCTCTTTAGCCCATTTGGCTCAGATGGATGTAGGGCCTCCAGCGGCAAGCAGCGAGCACTACATCCTGATTAACGAAAATCCCTTTCGGCGAGTGGTGAACAATCCCCACTCCACCTTCGCTATTGATGTCGACGACGCCTCCTATAGCAACGTCCGGCGATTTATCAACGAGGGGCGATTGCCGCCTAAAGACGCGGTCAGGCTTGAAGAACTGATCAACTATTTCAAATATGATTACCCTCAGCCAGAGGGCGATCAGCCCTTTTCAGACGCCACAAAGGTCTCAGCGGCGCCCTGGAACGCCAACCACCGTTAGGCGCATACAGAGAAAGGAGACGCAAGTTTTGATCAGGTGTTGAGCTGGGCCAACGACTCCCAGGGACCTGATCTTGACGGATATCGAGCAGAATTTGTCCGCCTGGTTCAAAGTAACCGGAAGATTGCGGGCGATTAAGCCGGAGCGACTCAATAGTCGGTAGGCATGGAGAGGCATTGCGCTCTTTACTGAGCCGTAGGCCCTAACTTCGCGATGTCGCCGCCTCCCTTCCTGCGTTTAGTTTAGGCAGATAAACCACATCCATGTTGGGATCCGTAGTATTGGCCCTCACCCTAAATCCCTCTCCCTCAGGGAGAGGGACTTTGAATCTGGCTCCTCTTCTCCCTCAGGGAGAAGGGGTTGGGGGATGGGGGCTTTCAGGATATAACACAACTCTCTAGCTTATGTGTTTAGCCCGCCATAGGGGGAGAAAACTCTAGGTTTTAAGTTAGACGTGGTTTATCAACTAAAGCCAGGCCTTCTGATGGGGCAAGAATACAGGAGTCAGGAGACAGAATACAGATCCTGACTGGTTTCTGCCTCCTGTATTCTGTTTTCCCACCCCACCGGATTATCTCGGCTTAAATTACACGTCTGAATTTTCATCTAAATTTCTGCGAAAACGTTGATTGAGCCTCGCAGTAACTCAAAACCCTTGGGTGAAATCTATGATTCTCTCTATTTCGTTCACTTTGTATCCATACCTCTATACACAGACCTTAGAGCATGAAGAAAATCATCAACGGAGTTTTACTGGCGATCCTGTCCGCAATGACTAGTGCTGGAAGGATAGCCGCCCAAGTCGAAAATCGTCCAGCAACCTTTAACTCTTTTCTCGGTTGGTGTCTCTCCCAATCGCAGTTAGCGCCAGACGCTCGACACACAGTTGAAGTGCTGTTAGAACAAGCCAATACCCAGAACTGTCAGCAAGCACAAGATAGGCTGACGAATTTGCCATGGCTTGACCTTTCGAACAGTCAAATTTCGGATGTGTCGCCCTTGGCCAGTTTGCCCCATCTGATGGCGCTTAACCTTACGGACAACCAAATTTCAGATGTGTCGCCCTTGGCCAGTCTGACCAATCTGGAATGGCTTCACCTTAAGAACAACCAAATTTCGGATGTGTCGCCCTTGGCCAATCTAACCAATCTTCAAGAGCTTACCCTCTGGGACAATAGCGTGTCAGGTTGGTCAATGGACCCACATCTGACAC
>JAAUYH010156854.1_pt1 | contig 12787 bp, 11 predicted proteins | sample 7278061 | NCBI WGS metagenome assembly JAAUYH01 (sample SAMN14350203, study PRJNA611818) | marine sediment metagenome | isolation source: surface marine sediment (0.6m) | place: French Polynesia: Moorea | collected 2018-08
GCTCCTGGTTGGGCGGCAGGATGTGGGCCAGCCGGGCGGCCCGTATCCGCCGGTGCCAGAATCGGCTCCGGCCGAGCCGACGGACCCGACGCCTGGCTCCGGTGGTACCCACGATGTCGAGCAGCCGGCGTGACAGTTGATCGTCGAAGTGCAGGGGGACGTGGAGGGCGAGGCCGAACAACACCCGATGGGGGATCGAACGGAGCTCCCGCAGCATCGGGCCGAGGCTGGCGTGATCGGTGTACAGCGCCTGCGACAGCACGTGCATGGCGAAGTCACGCTGGTGGGCATCTCGCGCTCGACGGAGATCGAGCAGGGTCCCGAAGACCACATAGGCGATCGGTGACACCACCGCGATCACGAGGGCGATCGTGATCATGCGGCCAGAATCCGTTGGATTCGGTTGCTCAGCACAACGGCCGAGAACGGCTTGCGGATTACGTCGACCGCCCCGAGCTCGAACGCCTCCTTGAGCTCGCCGTCGCGGATGCGGCTGCACGTGACGACGACCTTGGTTCGATCGAGCACGCCGCTCCGGGCGAGCGACCGCAGGATCATGAGCCCGTCGGCTCCCATGGCGTCGAGCTCGAGGATCAGCAGCGGAGGGATCGGTCTGGTCGGCCCGTCGGCGAAGTGGCGAAGCGCCTCCGAGCCGGTCGCGACGTGGGTGCACGACAGCGACAACTGCCCGAGGAGCTGTTCGAGGACGGTCGCAAGCGTGCGGTCCGACTCGACGAGCATCACATCGGGGACGTCGTCCCGGTCGCCGAACCAGTCGCTCCCTGTAACGGCGGGGCCCAGCGACTCGATGGAGCGGACTTTGGCGTCGGCCGCCGATTCGAGCAGGCCGTCGAGGCCGAGGCCGTCGACCGGGAACTCGGCAACACCCGCCCGACCGGGTGTGGGGGGCAGCCCGAGATTCTCGATCGCCAACTCCATCCGCTTGACGGCCGCTTCCCGGACCGCCCCCTTGAGCAGGACGACGATGCGTCGGTCGTCGAGCTGTCCGAGGAGATCGTCGCGCCGGAATTCGGTCGAGATCGCGGCGTGGAGCTCCTCGAGCGATTCGGGCTTCATCTGCGACGGGATCGAGATGATCGCGAGCGATGCCAGGCCTCGTGATCGGCTCAGTCCCCCTAGCACCCGGTCCAGCTGCACCGAGGCCCGCGACCAGGTCGGTATCGGTCTCGCGGTCACCTCGTCCTGATCGAGAACCCGGGTGCGTCGTTGGGCCAGGCCTCGGAGGTGAAGGCCCCAGCTGTCCGAGTTGCCGCCGGTCTCGACGACGAGGTCCGCGCCGGCCTGACGACAGCGCAGCGCCGTGGCGGCGTCGACGTCGATCGTGGCGACGATACAGGAGCGGATCGCCGGGGTCGCGCGCACGAGCGATACGACTGCGGCCGGATCGGACACGCCCGCGCCCACGACGAACACGTTCGACGAGCCTCCGAGATGATCGAGCGCTTCGGGCAGAGAAGCCGCGACGTGGCCGACGAACTTGAAGGGGAGCAGGTGGGCGTACGCGTGATCGGCGCCGAGGAGCACGGCTCGTTTGAGCCACCCGGGATCGGGCTGTGCGGTGGCGGTGATCTCCTCGGCGAGCTCCTTGGGGTGCGCCGTCAGCGACACGATCAGATCACAGTGCGACGAGATGGAGGTCAGTTCGGTGACGTCGCCGACGAGGTCGTGGATCGCGATGCGGCGGATCGACGCCGAACGCCGACCGATTCCCACGAGCAGAGCCCGCGAGTCCCGGATGTTGGTGGGTGAGTACACGGCGATGGCGTCGGCATTCTCCGGTGCGCTCATGTAGGTCGGTGAGTGGGTTACCAGCACACCCTGTCGTTTCAGGTGCCACATCACGGCGTCGATGCGGGCGTCGACCGGGCTCACCACGTGCACGTGGGCGGTGCTGGACCCGGCGGCCCACCAGTCGTCGGCGGCAAGATCGAGATCCCGTCGCAGGTCGTCGATTCGGGCGCTGAGCGTCGCCGCGTCCCGATTGGTCAGGTTGGGGGTCGAGAACCCGCGACCGATGTCGCGGGCCAGGCGGCCGGAGCTGACGAGGTCGAGAGCGAAGCACCAGTTGGTGAGCAGTCGAGCCTCGGCCACACACGTCTCCACCTCGGGGGGGCGAAGCGGACGCTCCAACAGCGACACCACCCCGCGCTCGAGCACGACCATGCGCTGCTCTATCCGGTCGTTGATCCGCCGCCAGAGAACGTTCGGTTGAGTTGGGCGCGTCGCTGCCGACGTCGCGCCCGGAACTGTGTCCGCCACATAGCTCTAGTCGGCATCAACAGCCACAACTTCAGGACATGTGGGCGTTCCCATCCGGTGAGCGGCCGGCGTCGCTCAGCGGCGAAGCCAGCGGTCGAACCAGCTCGTCAGCCTCGGCATCAGGAGCCAGCTGAGGATCGCGACGCCGGCGACGTTCCCGATCAGTACCGCCAGGAGGTACGGAGTGTCTTCGGGTAGGACCCGGTCGAAGACCTCGTTGAGCGCCAGGACCGTCGGGTACAGAGCCAAGAGCACGACAGCTGCCTGCTTCCACGTCTTGACCCGGCGGGGCCCCATGCTGAACCAGCCGCCGAATCCACCTACAACGTTCACCTGGCGGGGGCCGGTGTGTTCGTCGAGTCGGGCCAGGCCCCGACGGCGAGCGTCGGAGGTCAGCCAGGCGTCGAGCTGGTTGCGGTTCCGGAACGAGAACACGATGACCGTCTCGTCCTGAACGCCTTCGACAGGAGGGAAGAGCTCGGCACGCAGGAACCCTTCGAAGGTCTCGATCGCCTCCAGCAGGAGTTCGTAGTCGGCCTCGAAGGCGTCCCACTGGCCGTCGAGCACCTCGAAGGACGCCACGGCCGTGACCGGGTTGTCGCCCGCACCCATCGCAACCCGTTGCACCCGAGCCGGGCCGAGAGTCAGCTCCTCGCCCTCCGCGAGCAGCTCGGCCCGATGGGGCGATTCGATCCACCGCTCCAGCTCGTCAGGAGAACCGAACTGATAGACGATCACCCACTCGTCGGGGTGTTCCGGTCCCGGCGGCTGGATGTCGCTGCCGAGGTGCCCGGGCATCCGCGCCGATGCCGCCGTGATCCGCCGGAGCCAGCGCTCGAAGTCCCGTTCCCGCCCGGGCCGAGGCGTTCGGGCGACGATCGTCGTCGGAGTCCCTCTCGTCGGCTGGGCCACCGGGCTCTCGTCCATGCCTCAACTTTCTAGACGGTGATTCCACACGGTGGCTGAACCGCAGTCACGTCGGTGGTCGGCGATCAGCAGGCATCGGAGAGTGGAGCGGGCGCTGGGGTCCGGGTGAGCAACTCGTAGGCAGGGGCCCAGGTTTGGCAGCTCATGTCCGAGAAGTCGACGAACAACACGGCCGGATCGAGCAGAGCCCAGGTGATCAGATCGGCGGCCCGCTCGGTGCCCCGGTCGTTCCACTCGGTGTCGACATGGCGCCATGTCTCGGCGCCGCTGAACTCCACGAACGCAGCCTTGGCCTCGTCGTCGAGCGCTCCACCGACCCAGACGTGAGCCAGCTCGTGAACCAGCGCCTGAGTCTGCAGCCGGGCCTCGACTCCCGGGTTCTCGTGACTCCAGCAAACCCGAACTCGGGAAACGCCGTCCTCCTCGGTCGACAGGCCCAGGTTTCCTCGGCAGGGCTCGGTGTCTCCATGAAAGCTGACGACGATGTCGTCGGGCAGCTCCAGGCCGGCGATCTCGAACAGAGTGATGCTTGCTTCGAGAATGTCGGCTTCGGGGGCGGTCAGAACGACCGGCTCGGGAAACGTGTCCGCCGCCAGGGGCGCCGGCGTGGTCTGATCGAGACCGGTGATGATCAATCCGATGGTGAGGATCAGGGGGAGAATTCTCTGTGCAGTCCGTGTCATGGCTGCACTGTGAAATTCCCGACTTCAGGGCCTCATTGGACCGCTGAAGTGCGACTTTTGGATGGCTTAGGGAGGGCTTAAGGGTCATCGAGAACGTTGAGAAATCAGGCTTCTGGGCGCGTTCCTCATGGAGCGGGCCTTGGACTCCCGCCGGAACGCCGACTCGAGCGGATCTGGAGGCGAAGCGGCTCTTCGCCGGGTGTCAGGGCTCGACGACGATCCAGCCTCGCCGGGTCAGCTCGGCTGCCAGCAGGGCGCCGTCGACGCCCCGGAGCTGAACCTCGATCGGTGACAGTGGCTTCGAACGAGGCGCCGACTCCACGGGCCCCGCCGCCCCGGCCGGATCAGCCGGGTCAGGATCGCCGGCCTGGTCATTTCGGTACTCGGCCTCCTGGAGGGCGGCGATGAAAGCGTCGGCCTCGTCGCTGGTGAACTTGCCGTTGGCCTGGCGTTGGGTGAAACCCATCGGACCACGGGCATCACGAAAGTCGACATGACCGGCCGATTCGAGGAGTGTGAGGAGCTCGGCAACCTGTCGCTGGGAGGCGGGAGGGCCGGCCGGTTGTCCGAAGGCCATCAGATCTCGACCTGAGCGGCCAGCTCCACTATCTCGTCGACGAGAACGTCAGGGGCCTCCCAGTTGAGCAGGTGACCCTTGCCCGGAAGAGTCACCAGCTTCGAGCCGGCGATTCCTGCATGCAGGTCGGCGGTGTGGAACGGCGGTGTCGTCTTGTCCTTCGAACCGATCACGATCGTGCACGGCAGATCGATCTCGCCGAGCCGGTCATAGCGACTCTCCTCCACCATCGCCTCGAGGATGGGTACGAGCCGGGCGTGATCCTGGGAGCGGAAATCGGCTGTGAAGGCCTCGGCCATCGCCGGCTCGAACCCGTCACCGACGAGGGTTTTGGTGAAAGGGGAGTGGAACGCCCCTACCGACAGGATGCGCTGCATCATTCCCGATTTGATCAAGGGGATCTGCACGCGGTTCTGAGGGTTCTTGCGGTTGACATCGCCGGCGAAGGTGGCCATCAACATCAGTGCGCCGACCCTGCCGACCGACTCCGAATTGTCATCGAGCAGGAAGGCGATCGCCAGGAATCCGCCCATCGAGTGGCCCACGAGTACGGCATCGTCGACATCGTGGGCGTCGAGGATGGCGCCGTAGTCGGAAGCCATGTGTCGAGTGCTTATGCCCCGCGTTCCGGTCGTCGAGGAGCCGTGGCCGCGTTGGTCGAACGTGATGACCCGCAGGCCCCGATCCACCAGGAGCGGCACCACCAGGTTCCAGCCCTGATGGCTGACGCCGTAGCCGTGGGCGAGGAGCACGGAGCGGTCACCGGCACCCGACGAGATGGTGCGCAGCTTCGTGCCGTCCGGTCGCTCGACGACGAGCTCCGTTCCCTCGACGGCGCTGGCGTAGTCGAAGCTGGCCATGGCTCCCCTCCTGCGTGCGGCTGCTCTGTTCGTGCCGTGTCTCGTACGTTACTCGGCGAGTGATCCGAGCAGCTCGTACGCAGGGCAACGTCACTCGCCGACCTGGCCGCCCCATCCAGGAATCGCGTCGTACTCTCGTACGTACCAGCTCATCTCCCATGCACCTGGCTCGCCCCCACCCCCACGACCTCCGTTTGCCCGTTCTCCTCGCGGCCGCAGTGTTTCTCGCGCTCGTACTGGCGGCGTGTGGGTCCGACACCGCCATCACCGACGGATCAACCGACGCTGACGACGCCGAGGTAGCCACGACGACGTCGATCGCGGCGTCCGGTGCATCTCAGACCGGTGGTGAGTCGACGACCACACAAGCCGACCGTGACGAGCCTCGATCACCGGCCGAAGTGGTCGGGCCCGGTCCCGCCAACGACGGTGTGCTCCTCGGCATGAGTGTCGGCATGACCCGAGCCGAACGCGAACCGCGGTGGCGCATGCTCGAGGACGCGGCCGGCCGCAGCTACGACATAGGACACGTCTTCCACGCCTGGGACATGGCCATCCCCACCCCCGACGATCTGATGCACATCGAAGACGGTCGCCTGCTGATGATCTCGTGGAACGGCACCGACACGATCGAGATCCAGAACGGCGGGCACGACGAGTGGATTCGTGCCCAGGCCCGGGCCACGCGCGACCTCGGCGTCGACGTCCTGTTCCGGTGGCTGTGGGAGATGGATGGCCGCCGTCGCATCACTTGGGTCCACTCGCCCGAGGACTTCGTGGGGGCCTGGAACCACGTTCGGACCATCTTCGCCGAGGAGGGCGCCACGAACGCCCAGTTCGTGTGGTGCCCGAACGAGTTCCTGTTCTGGAACGGCGGCGACCCCGAACCCTGGTACCCGGGAGACGACGCCGTCGACTGGCTCTGCGCCGACGGCTACAACTGGGCCGAGTCGCGTGACAGCGAGGATTGGGTCGACCTCGTCGACATCTTCGGCGACTTCTACGACTGGGCGACACCAAAGGGAAAGCCGATCGTGATCGCCGAGACCGGCATCGCCGAAACCGACCCGGGGGCCAAAGCCGAATGGTTACGCCAGGTTCCCCGCCTGCTTCGTGACGAGCTGCCCGAGATCGACGCCTTCGTCTACTTCGACAAGGACTTCCGAGAGCTCGGGCATGCCGATTGGCGCCTCGACACCAGCCCCGACGCCCTCGAAGCCTGGGTGGAGATCAGCAACGATCCTTGGCTGCACCCCACCGCCGGCTGACCGATCGGCGCTCTCAGCACGCGCCCGGACCCAACGGGCGAGGTCAGCGACTCGGTCAGCGAACGAGGCGAGCGACGATCGTCTGGCCGAGCCGGGCCAGACGGCCGGCTTCGGCCCGGTCGAGCAGGTCGTGCACCCGGCGGCCCACTTCGCCGCGGCCGGCGAGTGAATCGAGCGGGGGCATCATGTAGGTGACTTTGTCGAGTCGCAGGCCGGCCTCGGTGGCGAGGCGGTCGATGTCGGAGCGGGTGAACGCATCGGCGTCGCTCATGCGGCGGTGCAGCGGCTTCACCCACACCAGTCCCGGGAACAGGGTGCTCTTCACCCTCCGTTCCCCGACGAGCACTCCGTGCTGTTCGAGCGGCCAGTAGCGGCTGGGGGATGTGAGCAGCAACTGCCCGCCCGGGCGGAGAACCCGGCCGACCTCGGCGACGGCCGCGACCGGATCGGTCAGATGCTCGAGCACCTCGATCATCGTGACGGTATCGAACGACTCATCGGCGAACCGGAGCTCGTTCACGGACATGGCGTGAACCCGAATGTTGTCACCCGGGTTCGACTCGACGAATGCCGACAGACGGTCGAGCTCGATGTCGATGGCCTCGACCCGGTCGAAGCCAAAGGCGAGACGCTTGGTGTATTCGCCGGTGGCACAGCCCACGTCGAGAAGGCGCTGACCGGTCAGTGAACCGAGGCGCCCCATGGCCCGAAGGCGACCGTCGATGTTGCGGTTGCCTGGGGCCCAACCGCTCTTTGCTTCGAGTGATCGCGCCCGATCGAGATACTCAGGAGCGATCGTGACGGCCACGAAATGGGTCTAACACGCGCGCGCTGCCGCGCGCGCGGATCCTCCCCGCGATCGCGTAGGGCATTGGACCGACTATTGAGCCGGGCGTCCGGTCGGTCGATCAGGCCGCCGGGGGAGTGGGCCGAATCATCAGCCAGATGGGCACCTCGGCGCCCTCGACCACCAGATGCTCGGCTACCTCGAAGCCCAGGTGCTCGTAGAAGCCAACGTTTCCTTCCGTCTCGGTTTCGAGGTATGTCGGGGTCCCGGCGGCGTCGGCCCGGCGGAGGCCGTCGCGAACGAGAGCCGCACCCAGGCCCTCGCCTTGCCTGTGAGAGTCGACGCCTATGGCCATGAGATACCAGTGCGGTGAGCTCATCAACGCCTTGTGCCGACCATCGAGCTGACGCATCACCTTGAACATGCGCGACCTGTCCGCTCGCGGCATGGCCAAGGTCATTCGAACCAGGCCGAAACCGCCGCCCACGATCGCCCTCAGCCCCATGGAGCGGCCGGGCGGGCTCCAGATGGCCACCGCGTCCAGATCGGTGGTGGTCACGAGCCCGCGGTCCGCCTCGGCGGCGGGGATGAGGCCCTGGAACATGCGACGGAGTTGGTCGGGGCGGGTGACGTCGTCGGGCATGATCGCCGACCACAATGGGTCTGGCGTGAAGGCTCGGGCGAGCACCCCAGCGGCCCGCTCGCGGTCCTGACGGCGCAGAGCCGTCACAGTCGGTTCGTCCGGCTTTCGATTCGGGTCCATGAGGCGATTCTCGCGCTCGATCCACCCGGTGGGCCGGGGCCAAGGTCCCTGGTCGACCGAGGTCCGGGGCAATAGAACAGCCGGGTGAGCCAACCTCAGGGAACCGATACCGAAACGTTGGAGCGCCTGTTCGGCCGCACCGACCTCGATCCGCTGTGGATCGCCGAGCCGAGCCTGGAGCTGGCCCCAACGGTGTGTCAGGCCCTCGAGGCCCGGGCCGGCCAGGGGTGGTACGGCTACGAGGTCAGGCCGCAGTCACTGATCGACTCCTTCTGGGAATGGAGCCGAACCCGTCACGGCTGGGATGGCAATGACGCCGGTCTGCACACCATGGTCAGCCCTAGCGTCGGCACTTCGATCGGCGTGCTTATCGACCAGCTCAGTCAGCCGGGCGAAGGCATCATCATCCAGCCCCCGGTGTTCACCGACTTCAAGCCGCTCATCACCCACAACGAACGGGTGGTCGCCCGCAACGCGCTCGTCCTCGAGGAAGACGGCTCGCCGGCCGGAGAGTCCTACCGCATCGACTTCGAGGGTCTCACCGAGGTCGCCGCGGACCCCGCCAACCGACTGCTCATCCTCTGCAATCCCCACAATCCGGTCGGCCGGGTGTGGACGCCCGACGAGCTGAGGCGGGTCGCCGAGATCTGCGCCGACAACGACGTGTTCGTGCTCGCCGACGAGATCCACGCCGACCTGGCTCTCCCGCCCCACCGGTTCATGCCCTTCGCCTCGGTCGCCGCCGGCATGGGAGTGCGGTGGGCGGCGGTGCACGGGCCGATCAAGACCTTCGGCCTGGCCGGCGTGTGCGACACGCTTCTCATCGCCGCCGACGACGAGCTGGCCGAACGGTTCCAGGCGGTCAGCTCCCGGTTCCACCTGACTCGCAACAACGTGTTCGGTCTCGCCGCCTTCGAGGCCGCCTACTCCAGCGGCGGACCTTGGCTCGACGAGCTGATCGCCCGGGTCGTCGCCAACACCGAGCTCCTCGACGCTCGGCTGCCCGACCCCGTCCGTCTCGTACGGCCCGAGGCCACTTACCTGGCCTGGGTCGACATGCGGGAGCTCGGGCTGGAGGTCCCCGAGTTGGCCGGCTGGCTGGCCTCCGAGGCCGGAATGGCGGTCAGCCCCGGTCACTGGTTCGGCCGGGAAGGCGCCGGCTTCGCCCGAGTCACCACGGCCGTGCCGCCCGAGATGTTGGCGGCCGCGGCCGACCGTCTCACCGCCGCAGTGGGCCGCCGAGCCGGCGGCTAGCGGGTCGCTCCAGTAGGCGAGCGATTCAGGGTTGGCGGCCGGTGTAGGCGACCAACTGATCGACGGCCGACGCGCCCTCGGGCACGGGGACCACGTCGGCAAACGGTTCACCGGTGCGGCCTTCGGCCGGGGCCAGGCCCTTCCAGACCTGAAGGGCCCAGCCGGCGATCTCGTCGGATGCGGAGAATTCCTGATCGGTCGCCTTGGCCAGGTCCCAGGCATGGGTGAGGTGGTCGGCCACGATCACCGACATCGCCGCTTCGCCCGGAACCTCGCCGAAGGGCATCTGGTGCAGCGAGCCGAGGATCTCCGGCGTCGCCGCCTGCTGAAGATGAGCGTAGGCGGACGCCCAGCCGGCGGCCGGACCATTGGCGAGTACGTCGACCTCGCCCTCGGGCGGCGCCTCGCCGAGCAGACCCATGGCGATGCCGTGCCCGCCCTCGCAGACGTGCTCGATCAGCTCGTGGACGTTCCACTTGTCGCAGGGCGTCCGCATCTCGCGATGGTCGGGGGTCAGACCGGCTATCAGGCCGGTCATTATCCGGTTGGTCTCGTTCAGGGCCGTGGTTGCATCCATGCCGCCAGTCTCCCTGCCTCGTCTCCGACTGACAAGGGCGCAGCCGACGAGTGGCAAGGCGATCCCGGGAGCGCCGGCCCGATCGGCGGACGCTCCAGGGAAGGCACCTGCAGGAGTCTGAGGACTAGCCCCGATTCAGGTCGAAGCGGTCGTTGTTCATGACCTTGACCCAGCCCGACACGAAAGCGTCGAGGAACAGCTCATCGCCACCGGCGGCGCCGAACTCCTCGGCGATGGCCCGCAGCTGGCTGTTCGAGCCGAACACCAGGTCGACGCGGGTCCCGGTCCACTTGACGTCGCCCGAAGCCCGGTCGCGACCCTCGAAGGCGTCCTCGCCCTCGCCCACCGCGGTCCACTTCACGTCCATGTCGAGCAGGTTCGTGAAGAAGTCGGTGGTCAGCTGGCCCGCACGATCGGTGAATACGCCGTGGCCGTTGCCGCCCACGTTGTTGCCGAGCACCCGCAGGCCGCCGACGAGGGCGGTCATCTCGGGAGCCGACAGGTTGAGCATGTAGGCCTTGTCGATCAGCATGTGCTCGGTCGGAACCGAACCCTGCTTGTTGACGTAGTTGCGGAAACCGTCGGCCACCGGCTCGAGGTAGGCAAAGGAGTCGACGTCGGTGCTGTCCTGGTCGGCGTCGGTGCGACCCGAGGTGAACGGCACCGAGACATCGTGACCGGCGGCCTTGGCGGCCGCTTCAACGGCGGCAGTGCCGCCGAGCACGATCAGGTCGGCCAACGAAACGTCGGCGCTCGACGCGGCCTGGATCTCCTCGAGCTTCGAGATGACGTCGGCCACACCGGCCTGCACGTTGACGTCCCAGCCCGACTGGGGAGCCAGGCGGATGCGGGCGCCGTTGGCGCCGCCGCGGTAGTCGGTGCGGCGATACGTCGAGGCCGAGGCCCAGGCCGTCTTCACCAGCTGCTCGGTCGTGAGACCGGAGTCCATGATGGCGGACTTGAGCTCGGCGACCTCGTCATCGCTGAGGGTGCCGGTGGAGGCGGGCACGTTGTCCTGCCACACCAGCTCCTCGGTCGGGACCTGGGGGCCGACGTAGCGGATGGCCGGGCCCATGTCGCGGTGCAGGAGCTTGAACCAGGCCCGGGCGAACGCGTCGGCGAGCTGGTCGGGGTTCTCGTGGAACCGCTTCGAGATCTCCAGGTAGGCCGGGTCGGTGATCATCGCCATGTCGGCGGTCGACATCGTCGGCGGGGTCTCGGGAGCGCCCTCGGCCACCGGGGGCACCATGAAGCCCTCGCGCACCTCACGCGGTTGCCACTGGTTGGCGCCGGCCGGCGACTGCACCAGCTCCCACTCGTGGGAGAACAGCGTCTCGAGGTACATGTTGTCCCACTCGGTCGGCGTGGGGGTCCACGCCCCCTCGAGGCCCGAGGTGATGGCATCGGCTCCGACACCGCTGCCGTGGCTGCTGATCCAGCCGAAACCCTGCTCGGCGAGCGGGGCGCCCTCGGGCTCGTCGCCGACGGCCTCGGCCGGTCCGTTGCCGTGCATCTTGCCGAAGGTGTGGCCGCCGACCGTGAGCGCCACCGTCTCCTCGTCGTTCATCGCCATGCGGCCGAACGTCTCGCGGATGTCGCGAGCCGATGCCAGGGCGTCGGGTATGCCGTTGGGGCCCTCGGGGTTCACGTAGATCAGACCCATCTGCACCGCACCTAGCGGGTTGGCCAGCTCGCGGTCACCCGAGTAGCGGTTGTCGCCCAGCCACTCGTCCTCGGGGCCCCAGTAGATGTCGTCCTCGGGGGCCCAGATGTCGGCCCGACCGAACGAGAAGCCGAACGTCTGGAAACCCATCGTCTCGAGGGCCCGGTTGCCGGCGAACACGAGCAGGTCGGCCCAGGAGATGGCCTGGCCGTACTTCTGCTTGATCGGCAGCAGCAGGCGGCGGGCCTTGTCGAGGTTGCCGTTGTCGGGCCAGCTGTTGAGCGGAGCGAAGCGCTGGGCGCCGGTGCCGCCGCCACCACGACCGTCGTGGACCCGGTAGGTGCCGGCGGCGTGCCAGGTCATGCGGATGAAGAACCCGCCGTAGTGTCCGAAGTCGGCGGGCCACCAGTCCTTGGAGTCGGTCATGAGCGCGTCGACGTCGGCGGTCAGCTCGTCGATGTCGATACCGGACAGAGCCTCGAGGTAGTCGAAATCAGCGCCGAGCGGATTCGAGCTCGGATGCCCCTGGTGGAGGATGCGGAGGTTGAGCTGGTTCGGCCACCACTTCTCGTTGGACTGGGCTTCGGCCGAGGTGAGGCCGCCCCATTCCGGCGTCTGCGTCGAGCTGTCGGTCATCGATTCTCCCGGGTCTGATCAGAATTGGTCGTGGACAGGGCTCACTCTAATGACTTCACCGGGCGCGCGACGGGTCGAGTTTCGGCCGTTTGGCACATCTCGACCGGCGACGATCCGGGGGCCGACCTCTCGGCCCCCGGCGACGTTGGGGCTCAGCCCCCGCCCGTCATCGCCGGCGTGCCGGCCCCCTCCTTGGACAAGTCCACCGACAGCGTTCCGGCCTCGACCTCGGCCACCGTCTGGATGGTCTTGCCGAGGGCGTCCGGGGTGACGCTGATCGAGTCGATGCCCTGGTCGACCAGGAAGGCCGCGAACTCGGGGTGATCCGAGGGCGCCTGGCCGCAGATGCCGATCTTGCGGTCGGCGTCGTGGGCGGCACTGATCAGATGCTTGATGGCCCGGGTCACTGCGTAGTGGCGCTCGTCGAAGACGGTGGCCACCGATTCCGAATCGCGGTCGACTCCGAGAACGAGCTGGGTCAGGTCGTTCGACCCGATCGAGAACCCGTCGAA
>JAAUYH010016277.1_pt1 | contig 12786 bp, 10 predicted proteins | sample 7278061 | NCBI WGS metagenome assembly JAAUYH01 (sample SAMN14350203, study PRJNA611818) | marine sediment metagenome | isolation source: surface marine sediment (0.6m) | place: French Polynesia: Moorea | collected 2018-08
CTTTGCTGAGGAAACCTCGTGCCGAGGTCGCTCGTCAAAATTAATTTGGTCAAATACTAGCTAGCTATGCCGACTTTTACTTCTTTGGAGTCAGCCTTAAAACATTTTTTTGGTTACGACTCCTTTCGCCCAGGACAAAAGAAAATTATTGAAGCAGCCCTAAATAATCGAGATCTGCTGACAATTATGCCCACTGGTGGAGGTAAATCTCTTTGTTTTCAACTGCCTGCTTTATTAAGAGGGGGTTTAACAATTGTAGTTTCTCCTCTAATTGCCTTGATGCAAGATCAGGTAGATGCTCTTAAAGATAATGGGATTGCCGCAACCTTTCTTAATAGTACCCTCAATTATGAAGAAGCGCGGACGCGGCAGCTAGCAATTCTCCAAAACAAAATTAAACTCCTCTATGTTGCTCCAGAAAGACTGTTAAACGAAAAATTTGGTACGTTTTTAGAGCGAGTCGATCGCGAGGTGGGAATTGCGGCGATCGCTATTGATGAAGCGCACTGTGTCTCGGAATGGGGGCATGATTTTCGTCCTGAATATAGTCAACTTAAGGTATTACGGCAACGTTATCCCAAAATACCCTTACAGGCACTTACTGCCACAGCAACTAAAAGGGTACAGCAAGATATTATTCAACAGTTAAACTTGCGTACGCCTGATATTCATATTGCCAGCTTTAACCGTAATAATATCCACTACGAAGTCCAAGCTAAAGATCGTAATATCTATCAAAAACTATTACGGAACATCCGTGAAGAATCGGGTTCGGGAATTGTTTATTGTCTCAGTCGCCGCAGCGTCGAAGAAGTAGCAACTAAATTAAAACTTGATGGGATTAATGCCCTACCCTATCATGCAGGATTAAGCGATCGAGAACGGAGTAACAATCAAACTCGTTTTTTGCGGGATGATGTCCAGGTGATTGTCGCCACCATCGCTTTCGGCATGGGCATTAATAAGCCCGATGTGCGATTTGTCTATCATTACGATATGCCCCGTAGTTTAGAAAACTTTTATCAAGAATCGGGGCGGGCAGGGAGAGATGGAGAATCATCTAAATCAATTTTGTTTTTTAGTTTAGGAGATCTCAAAAAGATTGACTATCTAATTAAACAAAAACCCGATCCAACCGAACAGAGGATTGCCCAGCAGCAGTTGCGCCAGGTAGTAGATTATGCAGAAGGAACAAATTGCCGCCGTACCATTATCCTGCGCTATTTTGGGGAAAGATATCCAGGTAATTGTAGCAAGTGCGATAATTGTCTGAATCCCAAACCCGTCGAAGATTGGACAATTGAGGCACAAATGTTTCTCTCTTGTGTTGCCCGTTGCCGCGAAAAATTTGGCATGAAACATATAATCGATGTCCTGCGGGGTTCGCGCAACCAAAAAGTGCAGCAGTACGGACATCATTTACTCTCTACCTATGGCATTGGTAAAGATAAAAATGCTGATGAATGGAGAATGCTAGGGCGATCGCTTTTACATCAAGGTTTAGTGGGAGAAAGCACCGATGGCTATAGCATTCTTAAACTCAATAAACGTAGTTGGGAAATTTTACGCAAGCAGTTGTCAGTAGAAATTGCCGTCGATAAACAGCAGCAAGAAAAGATAACAGCTTATAACCCCCGTAAAGCCGAAGCAGAAATTTTATTTGAACGGCTTAGGAAGTTACGCAAACAAATCGCCGATAGTCAATCTGTTCCCCCCTATGTTATTTTTGCTGATTCTAGTCTGAAGCTGATGGCACAGGTACGCCCCAAAACTTTAGCCAATTTTGCCCAACTATCAGGGATCAACGCCCATAAAACCCAACAATATGGGGAGAGATTTATTTCCGAAATTAGAGAATTTAGCGAACTACATAAGTTACCCATTCCCCTACCTTCCAAGAGTCAATTGACTACTCTCCAACTCCATCAACAGGGTTTGAGCGTAGCGGAGATCGCACGAGAAAGAGGTTTTGCCGTAGGCACAATTAATAGCCATTTGAGCGAATTAATGGAAATGAATCAACCTGTAGCTTTAAATAAATTAGTTACAGCCGACAAGCAGCAAGTAATTATTCAAGCAATTGAAAAAGTCGGCGATGCTGCCCTCAAACCGATTAAGGAATATCTGGGGGAAGACTATAGCTATGAGGAGATCAGATTAGTTAGGGGTTGGTGGCGCAGTCAACAGCAATAATTTTGATCAACGCGTACAGATTAATCATTACTAATCATTACTAATTACAGCGCGATCGCGTCCTTGTTTTTTGGCATCATAAAGTGCCTTATCTGCCGTCGCAATTAATTCTTCAGCCGAAATCACCTGGTTATGATACAAACTAGCAATTCCCATACTGATGCTGACATATTTACTAGCTTTAGATTTTTCATGGGGAATACTCATTGATTTGAGTTTAGAACGAATCCGATTGGCAACTATAAGAGCTGTTTTCGGATTGCTGTTGGGTAAAACAACTACAAATTCCTCTCCTCCATAACGAGCAGCCAAATCTTGTTTACGCACAGAGCTATGCAGTGCCAAAGCTACTTTTTGGAGACATACATCACCTTCTTGATGACCATAGGTATCGTTGTAAACTTTAAAAAAATCTACGTCGCATAAAATTAGCGCAATATCTTTTTCCTCTCGCTGACATTTTGACCATTGCTGTTCTAAATAGCGGTCAAAAAAGCGACGGTTAGGAATCTTTGTTAAACCATCAGTAAAAGCAATCCGCTTTTGATGTTGGTGATAATAGCCAGTAGCAACAAAGCTAGAGACTCCTAAAGCTACTAACGGAGCAATAGTAGGAATCCAAATGCCATTGAGAAATATTAAATAACTACTACCGAAGAGAATGGCAACAGGAACAATAGCACTAATTGCTGTCAATTTAATTAAACTCAAAGAGTTCTTTTGCAGTAGGTTATTTTCTAAGAGGATGATAGTTAGACTGCTGCCCACAAAAGACCAAGCTAAAATCCAGAGCCATTCACCTGCTTCGGGTATCCCTGTGAGCAAATGCCTACCGTCAAGAGCAGCACTTAAAGTTTGACTGGCTATATTGGCATGAATATAAACTCCTGGCATTTCTTGCGCCTTTTGGGAGTTGCCACTATAGGGAGTATGAAATAAATCATTCAAACTCGGTGCAGTCGCACCGATCAAGACAATCCGTTCGCGAAATAAATCTGGAGGTATATTTCCCTGCAAAACTTTAGTCAGGGAAGTGTGTAAAAATTGCTTTTGTTCTCCCCGAAAATTGAGTAAGGTTTGATAACCACCAGTATCCAGATTCATGTAGCCGCCTTCATTATCTTGTAAAGGGGTAAAGGTGGCTTTGCCTAAGTTTAATGTACCCTGGCGATCGCCTGATTGTAAAGTAATCTTATCCTGCTCTAAATACATTAGAGCTAATTTGATTCCCAAACCCAGTATAATTTCGCCATCATCAAATCGCACTGAAACCAAACTGCGACGAACTTTGCCATCTCGATCTAACAACAGATCTGACATTGCTACCTGTTGTTGTTGCTTGAGAATTGGCGCAGGTTTGACTGTTTCTCCTGCTACTTTTTCTACGCCAATTAAATTCGGTGTAGACTTAAAAACTTGTTCTAGTTGCTTTTGTCCTGCTGGCTCTCCATGTTTAAGATCTCGATAAAGATCTAAACCAATCGCCCTGGGTTGTTGTTGTTTAATTGTAGTCAAAAGTTGAGCTAATTTCCCATCAGACATGGGCCATTCACCCATTTCACTAATATCTGATTCGTCGATATTGATAACGACAATCCGAGATTCTCTAGCTTCTTGGGAGCGGAGACGAAACCAGCGGTCTAAAGCAGACCATTCCAGTGTTTGATAGATACCAGTAAAACTACTAGCAATTACCAACCCAGCAACACAGGGAGCAATAAACATCACTCCCTGTAAATGTCCTATTTTTTGCTTTAAATTTGACCCAATCAATTGCCTTGTTTTGAAATTATAGTGGTAGCAAATGAGCAATTAAGTTGAGAATTGAGCCTTCTCAACCTAGTTATAACGGAAAAGTTTCCAGTCAATTGTTTTCCACTTTACTCTACCAATTGAGCTTTGGCGACATCCTCTAGTCCTACTGAGGTCAAAAATTGTTCCCAGGTAGCCGATACCTTACTATCTTGGGGTTGTGCTGATTTTAACTTTGCCAATGTAGCTACAGTTTCATACCAAATACCTGCTTCTCCATATAAGGCTGCACTTTCTAATTCATTAGCTGCTTGTAATTTTTTACTTAGCTGAAATTCAGGTTTAATTCTGGTAATATACCCTTGAGCTACTGGGCTATCTGGTCTGAGTTTTTCCTCACACATTAAAACTAAAGACCATTGATAATTTTTGCCTACCTCTAGATCTGGTGCAGACTGAGGCAGCTGTAAACTGATAACTCCAGAGCGTTCGCTAATAGGCATTACAGTTTGATAATCATATTCTTCCGCTTCATCTCTGAGAGCAAAAAAAGCATTTTTTGCCGTAGTTGGCGGAATATAAACTAATAAAGTGGGATGAGATGCTACGGTTAATCCCTGTTGAGTTGCTGGTAACAAAGGGGTTAGAGGTATCTCTGTATTTTGGGCATCTACAGCACAATGATCGCCGCGAGATGCTCCCCCTGAACTTTGAACAGGTTTATTTGTTGTAGGCGGGTCAAAAGTAACTCCAACTCCAGCTTGGACTGCTGTAGGCAAACTAGAAACAATTGAGCAAGACAGTAAGGTGATTACTGGTAAGGATTTTAATAATTTATGGCTGTATTTTTTAATTCTCATAATTGCATATCAACTATCTTATTATTTTGATATTATAATCCAATGCCTAATCAAATAGGGTTATTAATTGTGTTTTTTAGATGAATTAGCTACTATTTTAGATTTTATCTAGTTTAATAAATATTGACAGAAATCTGCATATAAACACTTAGTTAATATTATCTAATCTCAAATTAAACTCTTTTTTTAAAAATTAAGACACAATAAATAGCGATCGCATTTTTGGTGAGCCAAGCTGGAGAGGATGTCAATTATCAATGCCATTAGACTATTCAATTTGTTAATATATAGGTGAGCCCTGAAGTTAATCCACCTTCACCATAGATTAAGTGGCAGCACTTCAACAGCAGAAGTAGCACCAAACCAGGCTCTAGGAAGAGGCGGCTATGAAAGGAGTAAAAGAGTAACTTTTAGAGCGGTTCAACTGAAACTAGGTTAGGAGGAAACCTTGCAAAATTCAATAAAAAATTTTTAGCGGGCTAAGTCGGTAAGAGACAAAGCCCGTTATCTTTGTTGAGGAATTTTATTCAGATTTTGGAACAATGACAGAGCCAACCAACAGCTTTGAAGAAATCGAACATACCGCTGACTGGGCTTATCGAGTTAGAGGCGAAAATTTGGCAGAGTTGTTGATTCAAGCCGCCTTGGGGCTTTATTCCCTAGTTGGCATGGAATTAGTACCAGGTTCGCGAATAAGGCGATCGATTCAATTGAAGGCAATTGACCGTGAAAGCCTTTTGGTAGCATGGTTAAACGAGTTGCTTTATTTCCATGAAAGTGAAGGTTTAGGATTTGAGCAAATCAAAATTCAGGAGCTTGATGAAACAAGTATACAAGCCCAGATCACTGGCGCACCTACTCAGCAATGGCTCAAGGATATCAAGGCAGTAACCTATCACAATTTAGCGATTCGTGAGACAGAATCTGGATTGGAAGTTACGTTAGTATTAGATGTATAAGGGAAGAAATTAGTCAATACTATTATGACTATGCCCCAACTAAACTTAGGAGGAGGGGCGATGATGATTAGAAAACAAGATTTACAGCGCATTAATGATTATCTGTGGGAAATTCCCACCTCTTTCGATCCAGAGATGAATGTACCTGTCTGGATATTTGCCGATGAGGAATTATTAGAAGATTCTCTGGGAGATTTATCACTTACTCAGGGAGTTAACGTTGCCTGCTTACCTGGTTTAGTCGGTCATGTAGCAATTATGCCCGATGTTCACCAAGGGTATGGTATGCCTATTGGCGGTGTAATGGCTGCTAAAGTACCAGAAGGAATTATTTCCCCAGGGGCAGTCGGTTACGATATTAACTGTGGTGTCAGAGTTTTAGCCTCGTCAATTGAGTATCAAACTGCCCTTCCTTATTTAAACGATCTAGCTAGTAGTTTATATCGCAACTGCCCTAGTGGAGTGGGAAAAGGCGGTAGTCTGCCCCTATCTGTCGAGGAATTCGATCGCGTGTGTCGTCAAGGTGCGCGTTGGGCATTACACCAAGGATATGCCACGCCAGAGGATTTAGAACGAACAGAAGAATTTGGCTGTTTAGAAGGAGCAGATCCCGATAAAGCGAGTCAAAGAGCCAAACAAAGAGGCAAGGGTCAATTAGGAACTCTCGGCGCGGGCAATCACTTTCTGGAAGTAGATGTGGTTGAGGAAATCTTCGATCCTGAAGCAGCTAGTGTCATGGGACTAGAACTAGGGTGTCTGGCAGTGCAGATTCACTGCGGTTCTCGTGGGTTTGGACACCAAATTTGTACCGATTACGTTCACGATTTTCAGTGGGCAGTGATTAACTATGGCATTAAATTACGCGATCGCGAATTGGTCTGCGCTCCCTTTGATTCTCCTGAAGGACAGGCGTATTTGGCAGCCATGAAAGCAGCAGCGAATTATGCTTTTGCCAATCGTCAGGCATTAGCCTATCATACTCGACGTAGTTTTCAAGAGGTGTTTGGTACGCAAGTAGGGGCAGAACCATTGCGCCAAGTTTATGATATTGCTCACAATATGGCAAAAATTGAAACTCACCAAATTGCAGGAGAAGAACTGACAGTTTGCGTTCATCGTAAAGGAGCAACGCGAGCCTTTGGAGCGGGATTTGCGGGATTACCAGCCGAATACCGTCCCTTGGGTCAACCCGTTCTCGTGCCTGGTTCGATGGGAACTGAAAGTTGGATTCTTCTGGGTACAACAGCCAATGAAAAACTATCCTTTGGCTCCAGTTGTCATGGTGCGGGAAGGGTAATGAGTCGCCGACAGGCAAAACGCACCATTAGAGGCGATCGCCTGAGAGCCGAACTAGAACATGAAGGGATTAATATCCGTGCTGGCTCAATGCCTGGACTAGCGGAAGAAGCTCCTCAAGCCTATAAAAATGTCAGCCGAGTCGTAGAAACAGTCAGCCAAGCTGGTATTGCCCATAAAGTAGCTCGTTTACGACCGATAGCTGTGGTGAAGGGTTGAAGGGGAGTGTCAAAATTGCCTAAAGTTGAAAATTATCCCCTAAATAGTATTGCCTAACTAAAGGATTGTTATACAGTTCTTCGGCTGTACCGTAGGCTAAAATTTGTCCGTCTCGCAAAACATAAGTGCGGTCGGTAATAGCGAGAGTTTCTCTAAAATTGTGGTCGGTAATTAAAATTCCCATATGGCGATCGCGTAAACCTGCCACAATATGCTGCATTTCCGCGACGGCGATCGGATCTACGCCAGCAAAAGGCTCGTCTAGCAGGAGAAATTTTGGTCCAGACATACCAGCAGCCAAGGCTCTGGCTAATTCTGTTCTGCGCCTTTCCCCACCAGATACTGATGAACCCATATTTTCGGCTACCTTTTCGAGGCGAAATTCTTCTAGTAGCTGTTGCAAACGCACTGGTCTAGCAGGGCGAGGAATGCCCGTTTGTTCTAGTACCAGCAGAATATTATCCTTAACACTTAGATGGCGAAAAATACTAGCCTGTTGAGTAAGATAGCCCATACCCAACCGCGCTCGTTGATGCAGGGGTAAATTAGTAATATCACGCTCGTTAAGCCAAACTGTACCTTGATTGGGTTTTTCTAAACCAGTAGCAATACAGAAAGTGGTGGTTTTGCCCGCACCATTAGGACCAAGTAAGCCCACAATTTCCCCAGGTAAAACTCTCAGATTGACTCGATTAACGACAACTCTTCTACCATAAGATTTATGGATATTCTCTAAAATTAAGCTCACAATTAGTTCAGTTGAATTTTAAGTAGGTATGCAAAATTATTTGTGTAATTACATTTCAGTTAAAATCAGTTATTTCTCATTCCCCAAGTCCCTAATTCCCTAATTCCCCAAACTCAAAAATGTACAATTAATTTTGCCAAGGTACTTATTGGGGTTGTTCGGCAGGAGTAGCATCTTGAACTATGTAAGTAGATTCTACTTGGCGATCGCTTTTGGGAGTAGCAATAAAACGACCTTCATCAATTAAATAGGTCATGGTTTCGGCTCGCATACTGTTACCCCGCTGTAGGACATAAACATTTCCTGTTAGGACTAAACGACGTTCACGGGTGTAATATTGCGCTTGCGCCGCAGTTGCCTGAATTCCCCTAGCTGGATAATTAATTTTGACATTACCCCTAGCAGTAATAATTCCTGTTTCGGAATTAGATTCTTGAACATCCGAGCGCAAGGTAATTGCACCTCCTGCTGTGGGAGTTTGTGCATGTAGTTGGGGTAAAGGAAAGGCAAGAGCAAACGCGCTCAGGGTGGTTGCTAAAGCCAAAGAAATAAAATGATTACGGAATAACAAAATTTTTAAAAACATGATGGATAGTCTGATGTTAATCGAGGTAGCCAACCAGGACAAGTTGTTTCTACCAGCTTAGAGTATTGTCTTTATTGCTCTTTTATAGACGATTAACCTCTAAGACGCTCCTTAAAATTAATAAGTTGCATGCCTAATTTTTTAGGATACAAGGTTGGGTTTAGCAAAATTACAAGTTGGGGTTCAAAAAATATTTCAACTATTAAGATTATCAGGTGCAGGCATAGGGATTACGGCGATCGCCTGAAATCAGTCATCAGTTGTTATCGGCTAAATAAACTACCGCAGTCTCCAGTAAACACAAGATAAATAGTATTACAGCTTAAGAATTGCCCCAAATTGCTTAACGCCATAATTTAAACCATATTTGGGCAGCAAGAGAGATTAAGCAATGGCAAAAGACGCAGCATATCGCCAAGCAAAAAGAAAGATTGCAGCAGCACTTCATAAGAGAGATACCAAAAGCGATCGCTCTTAATGGTAATTTCCTTAAAATTTAAAATTGCTCTTCTCCTGTGGGTTCAATATATTCAACTCCTCGTTTTTGATGACGGTAGTTCGCCACTACGGGGTAAACAGCAGTACGTAAACGATTCAGTGCGCCTACTGGTCGATGTACTTCTAAACCATTCCAAGGGGAAAAGCGCAAATCTTCGCAGAAATCGCATTGTGATTCCCAGTTAATTGTTTGCTGTTTAACTGTTAGACGACCTACAGTTACGAAAGGTGATTCTGCTTCTGACCAAGGAATGGTGACATCATCAATGGACATTTCTGGGCTGGTTTGGAGTTGAATGCCAAAATGCCAACAGTATTTGGCATCGGGTTGAGCTAAGGCGGTAATTAACTGTTCTCGATAGTAATTATCCACAGTACCTTGTTTCGCTGCGGTTTTGGCTTGAGTGATACTACTTTTGCTTCTAGATGAGGAAGACAGTTGATTGTAAGGAGGTTGGCTAGCAACGGGAATAAATCCATATTTAACTACAACAGGATAGGTAGTAGGAGTTAAAGTGGTTTTACTGGGGTCAAAATCGGGATTGAGTCCTAATGCCGAAGCCGAACCACTCCAATAGTATTCTGTTAATAGGCTTTGGGGTGTGCGATTTGTAACTGTTGCTAGTGCTGACTTTTGCTGAGGATGAGTCAAAAACCAGAATGACGGTAATAGCTTAAATAACGGTGACATCCGCGACTTCATTACGGCGGCAAAAAAGCCATGGTAATCTTTAATGGTTTTGATGAAAAAGATGTTGGCATTTTGAGTAATAATATCCTGAGTTTGTTGTTCGTGACTTTCTCCTAGTCTGCTACCTGCTATTCCCATGACTTTAACCGACATCGAGCGCGCATCTGGTTCATAGTCATTTTCGACACTGCCTCTGCCATTGGCAAAGCGAATCCAGACTGGGTATTGTTGAGCTTGAGCCAGTAATCCTTGCTTTAAGGATATTTTTGCTAGCTGTTCTGGAGTTAAAGCGGTTGTTTGCGCTAATTCGCTTTTAATTGCCACCTCATCAAAATCAAAAATTTCTAAAATTCCCCGAACGCAACCATGAGTTTTGGCATGGGTATCGCGCTTGACGGAATTTGGTTCGGCATTGCCGTATAACAATTCCATTTGCTGCTGTACTAATTTTACAGTGCGATCGCAATATTGCTGTTCGTCTGGTTCTGGGTATTCGGTAAATAATTGCATGGTTAAACAGGAGTTTAGAGTGTGGAGTTAGTAGAGACGGGACGGGGCGTATAAACTTGAGGGGGCGATTAACGAGGTTTCCTCGTTAATTAAAGACCCCCGTTGGAGGAAACCTCAGAAGACAGCCCCTCAAATTTCCAGTCTCTACAGGAATTCGGATTGGGCTAGGCGTGTTACAAAGTTTTCAAATATTCCACTATAGCCCAACGTTGGTCTTCGCTTAACTCTGATCCAATTACACCTTCTCCAGTGCCATCATTTTTAAATTCATGTCCAGAATTAGAATTACCAGTAATTGTAGTATCCAACAAGAAACCCCCAGTAACTTTGCCTTTTTGATAACCTACATATTGAGGATCGAATTCTCTGCTGCCAAGGTAGAATTTTTTACTGCGTTGCTCTGCGGGTAACAGCATTTCGTAGAGATTAGGTACAGAACCATTATGAAGGAAAGGTGCAGTAGCCCAGATTCCATTTAGGGGTCGAGCTTTATATGCTAGAGGGGAGCGTGGTATATCGGGACGATAACCGTTATAGGCTTCTTGTTCTTCTGGAGTTAGTTCTAGCTCTGCATATTTTTTGGCTACAGCTTTTTCTCCAATGTACTTCAAGGCAAATCCCGCGCTGACAATACCATTGTATTCAAACCCTTGGTAATCTTTCTCTGCAAGAGAACCAATTTTGACAGTTCGCTGATACCAGTTTGTAGCAGTATTGGGATCGGTTCCAATTTCTTGAAGATTAGCCATCCTCATCTTGAGATATTTACCCTCAGAGTCGCCAACTTTTGTCCAGTATTTATCCGCCATGAATTCCTCGGAGTCCATAGCTGGTAAGTGACAGCGTTGACAATTTTGCTTGTATAGTTGGCGACCTTGAGCAGCTAAATCAGTATCGATTGTACCTAAAATATTTTCAGGCCATTTCGGCGCAGTTAAACCTGTAAAAATGGAATCTCCTGCTAAGGATTCCTCAATCTTACGCAGGTTTTCTATATTGAGAGTTGATTGAAATACGTTGGGTGATTGAGAGTCTAAATTTACCTTGGCAAATACACCTAAAGCTTCTCCTCCATTGCGAGCCATCGGCTGACTTACAGAGCCATTGTATTGTGCCCAATTAAACCAAGGTACAGACCAAACGTGGGGAAAATTAACAGGGGCGTTGCCAACTCGATAGTTTTCTTTGTTTAGTTCTGTTCCGAAGACAAAATTACCAATGCGAGCCAGAGCATCTGTGCGGGCTGCACCTTCTTCTGTAGCAGTGTAGAGACCTTTTTGGTCTTTTTGCAGTTGTAATCCTTGAGCGAGTGTCGATTTTAATTGTTGTTTTAGTTCTTGACGTTTCTCTGAATTGTAGTCTTCTCCTAGAACCTGATTGGCAAATCGGTCGAAACGGAAGGGGTCGATATCGGTCAGAAATAAAGCTATGCCAAAAGCTTTTTGTAGTTTATTGAGGTCTACAGTATTTGGTCCACCTTCAATACGAATTCCTTTTCCTTTGTAGTTAACTTGACCTGTGTGACAGGCTGCACAAGTTAAACCAACTAACGTTCTGGGTTCATTGGTTAATGGATCTATGTAGTTTTCCGTTTTGGTGAATCCTACAGGAATACTGTCAGGATTGTATTTATTTTTTCCGTCGGGTAAAAATCCTAAATCTCTAATAAATTCCGAGTCGAGAAAAGAGGGCGCACTTCTAAATAAAGTAACTTTTGGCTGCTCTAAGGCAAGAAACCATTTATAGGGAATAGCTAGCTCTAAACCAGAACCCTGGTCGGCATGATACCAAAATTCCCATTCATCTGGTTGCCAATTCTGATCTGTCCATACTACCTCTACTGGTTTTTCATGAGGATTACTAATTTGTTTCCCAATAAAGTAGTTGAGTATTGATGGCGCAATTAGCACCAAGACAATTAGTGAGATTCCAATACCAATTAAAAATTTGAATTTCATTTTTTACCTCAATTTGTTCGATAATTCCCAAAATCTGTTTGTCTGACTTTGAGAGAAAAAACTACTAAGGCTACTGAAACAAGGAAAATTTGTCAAATTTCTCAGCCAGTAGATAATAAAAGGTAACGCGAGACTTATTCTTGGTATCTTTCATCCGCTCGCAGACTTCACCAATAGCTCGGTCTAAATCGGCATCACTATTGGTAAGTTCCAGTTTCTTTTTCAAAAAACTTTCGCGTACTCGATCTAACTCAGTTCGATCTGTACAAGAAACTAAAGAGGCATCTCGGCTACGTAAAGCAATACCTAAATGTTTGACAATTTTATTAACCACATCTTCATTGACGTTGTCGCTATATTTTTGAATGTCTTGGACGTAATCACTCATGTTAGAATTCTCTACTATTTAACTGTTTAACGATTGAAAGTGACTTGATGCTGGCGATCGCCTTGGGGAATATTACGATTAACTAGATCGCCGAGGATTTTGGTATTCTGAATAATTTCCCCACCCAC